>Ga0224559_1000260_pt1 | contig 37228 bp, 37 predicted proteins | sample 714S33034metaG_FD_180676 | JGI IMG/M metagenome (GOLD analysis project Ga0224559, IMG submission 180676) | Peat soil microbial communities from Stordalen Mire, Sweden - 717 S3 30-34 | ecosystem: Environmental > Terrestrial > Soil > Wetlands > Peat | place: Sweden: Norrbotten County, Stordalen... | reverse complement strand
GAGGCTGCCTTGCGTGCCATTCAATCCGCGAAGCACCTCGCCATTCTTCTCGGCCAGCTCCGGACGCATCTCGGATTGGATGGCACGCAAGGCAGCCTCCAGCCGCACGGCCCCCGAGGCCGCCACTAGGGCGCCTATCATGCCGGTGTTCGCAATGGGCCGGCCCAGGATCGCTCGCGCGATGGCGTTGACATCCACGCTCAGCACGCGGGCTCCGAGCCCCTCCCATGCAGAAGCTGAGCGAGCTGAATTGATCAGCAGAGCGCCGCTTGCGCGAATGCCCTCTGCGACCAGCGGACCCGCCAGCGTCTCGTCGAGGACGACAGCGAAATCACACGCGCGGATCGCGCTGCGGTCGCCGATGCGGCGAACATCGAGGCGGGTAAAGGCTTGGATGGGTGCCCCTCGCCTTTCGGGCCCGAACGACGGAAAGGCCAACGCGAACTGCCCATCGAACAAGGCAGCCGCGCCCAGCAGACGAGCCGCCGTGAATGCCCCCTGCCCGCCCCGCCCATGCCAGCGTATTTCGAGCAACTAGACCTTCTCCTTGGCTTTGGCCGCGCGTTCGCGTAGTCCAACCAATCGCTGCCCGGCCGCCTCCAGGGTTTCCGACTTCTTGGCAAAGTGAAAACGAATCCAGCTCGTGACCGGGTCACGAAAGAAGCTCGATCCTGGAACCGCGGCCACCCCCACGTCCTTGACCAGCCAATCGCAGAAGGCGCGATCGTTGGTCCAGCCCGATTCGGCGATGTCGACCATCACGTAGTAGGCACCTTCGGGCTCGGTGAAACGCAAGCCCGTCTGCCGCAGGAACCCAAGGAAGAGGTCTCGCTTCGCTGTGTAGCTCGCTTGCAATTCGGCGTAGTAGCTTTCGGGCAGCGTCAGTCCGGCGACGGCCGCCTCTTGCAACGGAGCTGCGGCCCCAACGGTAAGAAAGTCGTGCACCTTGCGCGCCCCTGCAATAACCTCCGGGGCCGCAATGACATAGCCCAGGCGCCAGCCCGTGATCGAATAGGTCTTGGAAAGTGAGCCACAACTGATGGTCCGCGGACTCATGCCGGGCAACGACGCAAAGTAGGTGTGTCGATGCGGCGAATACACGATGTGCTCGTAAACCTCGTCGGTAATGACGAAGGCATCGGCTTCCTCCGCCAGATCCGCGATGAGCCCCAGCTCTGCGCGCGTGAACACCCGGCCCGAAGGATTCGCCGGATTGCACAGGATGACGGCCTTCGGCTTCTGGGCAAAGGCGCGCTTCAGCTCTGCCTCACGAAAGCGGAACTCCGGCGGCTCCAGGGAGACGTAGATGGGCTCGGCGCCCGACAGGATGGTATCGGCGACGTAGTTCTCGTAGAAGGGCGAGAACACGACGACGCGATCGCCAGGATTGCAGGCCGTCATCATGGCCACCATCATGGCCTCCGTGCTGCCGCAGGTGACGACCAGATTGGCATCGGGATCGATTTCCATGCCCATCCAGCGCGATTGCTTGCGCGCCAGGGCAGCGCGGAACGCAGGCGCCCCCCAGGTCACGGCGTATTGGTGGGGTCCGTGCCTTCCGGCGAGCTCGGCCGCGCGTTTCAATTCCTCGGGCGGATCGAAGTCAGGGAAGCCCTGGGAAAGGTTGATGGCCCCGTGGGCATTCGCCAGTCGGGTCATATGACGAATGACCGACTCGCCGAACTTTCCCACGCGGTGACTTGTGCTCGGCATGGGAGCCTAAATGCCTTCCCCGCGCGACCGGATGCCTTCGGTGCCACGAAGATCGACCAGGCGCTTGGCCTTGTGGGTCGCGCGTGGCAGAGATCCCGCGGCCAACACTTTCACACGCCGGGGGCGCACGCCCAGGCGCGTGGCAATCTGCTTTTTCACTTCGTCGCCAATGTCCTCGTCGGCGCCCTGGAAGTCGGCCGTGCGTTCGACCTCGACGTCGAATCGGGTCAGATGGTCTTCGGTGTAGACGACAATCTTGTACTCACCGGTCAGGCCAGGCACGTTGCGCGCCACGTACTCGATGTCACTGGGGAAAACATTGACGCCCGAGACGATGAACATGTCGTCGCGTCGACCAAGCACCCTGAAACGAAGATGCGTGCGCCCGCAGGCGCAGCCTTCAGGATAGCGCTGAATGATGTCGCCGGTGCGAAAGCGAATCATGGGTCGCGCTCGCTTGCGCAGCGTCGTGAGCACCATCTCGCCCGGGGCATCGCCAAGGGCGGGTTCGCCACTTGCCGGATCCACGACCTCCAGAAAGATGTGGTCCTCGACCAGATGCAAACCGTCGCGCTCGGAACACATGCCCGCACATGCCCCGAAGATGTCAGAGATGCCATAAAAGTCATAGAGCTTGGCGTTCCACAGCGTCTCGATGGCGGCGCGCGTGGCTGGGATCGATCCGCCTGGCTCGCCCGCCACGATGATGCGTCGGATGCCAAGGTCGCGGGCCGGATCGATGCCCTGCTGTTTGGCCGTCTCGCCCAGGTACCAGGCATACGATGGCGTGGTCCAGGTCGTGGTGGGCTGGAAGTTCTTCATGATGAAGAGCAAGCGCTCCGACGGAATCGAGCCGGCCCAGATGCACAGCGCCCCGAGCTTCTGAGCGCCGATGACATCGGGGCCGCCCACGAAGAGGGTGAAATTCAGGGCGTGAACATATCGGTCGTGGGGCCGCATGCCGGTGCCCCAGAAGAGGCGCGCCTCCGCGTCCTGAAATTCATCGAAGTCTTCCTTGGTGAAGGGACTCAGGGTGGGTACGCCGGTCGAACCGCTGGAGGCGGCCACGAACACGACTTCCTCCTCGGTCACAGCCGTCATGTCCCCCAGAAGGGGCCGCGCCACCTGCCTGTCGCGCTCGATGGCCTTATCGGTGAAGGGAAAGCGCCGCAGGTCTTCCAGCCGGCGAAGACTGGACGGGCTGACACCGGCCGATTCGAAGGATTGTCGGTAATAGGGTGACTTGTCCCAGGCCAGCTCCAAATGCTTGCGCAGTTGGTCGGTTTGGTAATCTGCCAGCTTGGGGCGCGGCAGGGTTTCGATGGACTCGTCCCAATAGCGTTTCTCGGACATCTACAACTCCTTGTCGTCGAAAAGGCGCTTGTAATAGAAGCCACTCGTGTAAAGCGCAGCAGCCGGGTTGTGTCCCAACACGCGATCCTTGGTAATGAGGGTGGTCACCAAGGCCCGCGAGTGCTTGGTGAACAGGGCATCGTGTCCCACGCACAGCCCGATGATGACGTTGAGATCGGTCTTCTGTGCACCTAGCAGCTTGGCCTGCAGAATGGGATTGCACGCGGCCTCGTGATGACCGGGAAGGATCTTGAGCGCTTCCGGGATGCCGATGGCCGTTTTGTCCACCGAGCCGACCTTGCACAAAACGCTGTGCCATTCAAAGCCCTTGGCTTCCAGCACGCGGGTGAATATCCGCGCCTCTTCCACCAGGCCAATGCAGGTGGCGATGCCGATACGCCGGGCGCCGATCCGGCGCGCAAAAGCCACGATCTCCTCGACTCGCGTCAGCTTTCCATAGTAGCGGCCTTCGATCTCGGCAGCCGCCCGCGCGACCTTACCGTCGCTGCCCTTGCCAGCATAGATGCGCTTGGTGCTCGCCACCTGGGCGGCGCCAGCGCCGTCGGTCAGACAGAAGTTGGGCGCCTTCTTGTCACGACGGTAGCAGTCGAGCGCGAAACAATCGGTGCAGGTGGGCGTGTGGGCCGGGCCACCAGACTTGGAAAGGATCTTCTTCTTTGCAGCCTTCTTGGTCATGCTTCGATTTCCCCAAAAGCCATGTGACGCACGAATCGGCGGCTGAACGCATCGTCGTTCGACAGCTCCACGCTCCGCGTGCGTTTGGCGACCGCCAACAGCTCGTGGCGGGTACTGTCACAGGTCAGCAAGGTGACCGCGCCGGACTTGCAGGTATTGCCAGCGGCTTCCACGCGGCTTGCCAATAGCGGTGGCAACAGCCCGGCGCCGGCCAGGCTCTCGGGCCGCAGGTGATAACCAAAGGAGCCCGCCACCAGCACGCGCTTGACGCCCGAGACACTCACCTTCGCCGAATCCAGAAGCGCTTCAAGGCCGGCGCGAACGGCAGCCTTGGCCAATTGCACCTGTCGTACATCCTTCTGGGTCAGGACGACATCACCGGACAAGCGCAACACTCTCCGTCCTGCGTCGTCCTCCCACGCTCCCACGCCTGGCGATTGGGTTGGCTCGAAGCGGCCGCTCTTCCCAATGGCACCACGTTGAACCAAGCGGCTGACCAAGTCGATGAGCCCACTGCCGCAGATCCCGATGGCGGGTGCGTCGCCGATGGTGTGCACCACCCAGCCGCCGGTTGCCGACGCCGAGAGCGCATCGATGGCACCTTTCGCCGCGCGCATGCCGCGGGTGATGTTCACACCCTCAAAGGCCGGCCCCGCTGCTGTGGAGGTGGCCCACAGCTCACCCGCGTGGGCCAGGACCATTTCCCCGTTTGTACCGATATCGAGCAGCAGGGTCGTCTCCCGCGTTCGGTGCAGATCGGTCGCCAGAATTCCAGCCGTGATGTCGGCACCCACGAACCCCGAAACCACAGGTGGCAAGTACACCAGGCCATGCGTCGCGATGGCCAAGCCCAGATCCGTTGCTTGCAGATGATCGCCCCCGGTCAGAGACGGTGTATAGGGTGCGCGCCCGAGAGGCGATGGATCCACGGCGGCAACGATGTGCAACATGCAGGTGTTGCCTCCGAGCACGGCCTCGTGGATGTGGCTTTGCTGTGCGCCCACGCGCTGGCAAACTTGACCGATCAATTCATTAAGCGTCTTCACCAGGACTCGCTGCATGGTCGCAAGGCCATCCGGCTCGGCAGCGAAGCGAATACGCGACAGGACATCGTGACCAAACGCGGTCTGAGGATTGAGCGCCGAAGCCACGGCCAATTCGCGCCCCGACGCCAAATCCACCAGCACAACGACTAGGGTGGTGGTTCCGATGTCCACGGCAATGCCGAGGTTGGCCACCGGGGTTGGACCAGGCTCGTAAGCGAGCAGCCTTCCGCCCGCCCAGACCATGCTGGCACCGAGCGACTCGCGAACCGTGACGTACGGGCTAAGCGGCCGAGCCACCGCCACCCCGTGATCCACGATAGCTAGCGATTGATCGCCCCGGGAAGGAATAGTCGCCGTGACCCCGGCTCGCACGCGAGCATCGCAGGCCAGCACTAGCCGACCCTCGCCGTCTTCACCATCTCTGCCGTGCACATCCACGCCCGGCTCGAGCGCCTCCAGCGCTTGGCCGTGCAGTTGCACCAGACACTTGCCACAAATCCCAGCCCCGTCGCAGGGCGCTTCCAGGGGCGCGTTGGCCTTGCGAGCCGCGGCCAGGAGCGTGCTGCCCGGTTCAACTTCCGCGACAAAGGGTCCGGGTAGGAAACGAACCTCCACGCTGGTGCTCACGAGGCACGTTCCCTTGCCGTTTGCACAGCACGGGTCATGGCCGTGATGTTGGCCAAGGTGGTTGACGTGGAAAGCCCGCAGGCCGGTGCGATGATGTTCACGCCGTCTTCCACCAATTCCATCGCGCGATCCGCGATCTTTTGCGGCGATCCCCACTGCAACAAATAGGTGCTGAGGTTGCCCATGGTGGTGAGCCCGGGCGCGTCCACCTTCAGTCCCTTGAGATCGATCATCGCGTCCACGCTGATGGCTTCGCTGGTCAGCCCTGGCAAGAGGCGAGCCCCCGCCCCCATCTTGCCGCAGATATGCACGATGACCGGCGTTCCAAGGGCATGAATCGAGGCGGCGAGATCGTTAAGGTAACGAATCGCGTATTCCTGAAAGAGCTGAGGTCCCAGAATCTCCACGGTGGCGGTCGGGTCTCCAATCGCGATGACCGTGGCACCGGCCGAGATCAGCGCACCTGCGTATTCCGCCAAGACCGCCGTGACCTGGGCCAGCACGCGATGGGCATCCTCGCGCCGGGTGCGCAGCTCCTTGAGAAAGGTCGTTGGATCTACAATCGACGCGGCCACGCTGACCGGCCCCGTCAGCGTCGCCACCACCGGAAGATCGGGCCGTCGCTTGCTGAGCAATTCCACGGCCTCGCCGACCACCGAAGTCCGGCCGCCGCGAGCCGCGTTGACCGGCACTTCCACCTTGGTCAAGGAAGAGAAGGCTTCGGCTTGAATCTTGGGCTCGCAGGCCAGCGTTCCGTGATCGATGCGACTGCCGAACAGCTCAGCCTCGACGGTCATGCAAAAGGGAACGCCGATGTTTTCGAAGCCCGTGCATTCGCTCACCGCCTCGGCCAGCGCCGCCATCTTCGCGCCGGAGAAATGCGCCTCGGGAAGCGTGTGGCCGGTCTTTTCCATGACGTCGACGATGGCGGCGTTCATCATGCCGCCAGTGCAAATTACGGGTGGCCGATCCACGGCTTGCTTGCCGAGGACCGAGAGCAAACGCCCACGAGGCTGGGGCGTGCTCATGCGGCCGCATCCGCAACGCGCGGTGGCCAGCCGATTTCGTCCACCGCGCGCACCATGGCGTCGATGTTCTCGAACGGCGTCTCGGTCGGCAGGCTGCACCCCGTGGCCACTACCAGTCCACGAGGATTGTCGCCCGCCTCGCGCACGCAGGCGCGCACCGCCTGTCGCACCTGAGCGAGATTACCCTCGAACATCACCGCCACCGGCGGCACATTGCCCATCAGGCGAACGCGCTCGCCAACCGCGACCTTGGCCTCAGCCAGACTGGCTTCGTTGTCGATGGACAGGCAGTCAGCGCCCGTGTCGGCCATCAGCGACCACACCGGCCGCGTCTTGCCACAAATATGCAACGTGACCGATTTGCCGCGTTCGTGGATGTGGCCAACCAAGCGCTTCAGGTAGGGCAGTCCAAGCTCCAGGAACTGCCGAGGGCTGACCACCGTGGAAGACAGCATGGGCTCCGTAATGCTCGGCGATGCGCCGGCATCAATGATTGCGTCGGACCAACGAAGAGCGGTCTCGAGTGAAATCTCACACAACCGTTGCACAACGGCTGGTTCGCGCAAGGTCAACCGCGCCAGAGTTTCTGCACCCACCAAGAATGAAGACGTCGTGAACGGCCCGGTCACCGCGGCAGTCACCGCTACCTCGCCGCCAAGATCGTCCACCACGCGAGACACCGCCTCGAGATGGATGGGCAAGCAACCGTCCTTCTCGGGATCGGCGGGGGACAGGCGATCGACATCGCTGCCGCTGCTGATCGCCGGCTCGTGAAGATAGGCGGTCTCGTCCTCGGGCACGCGCACCTTGGCGCCCATGGCCTCGGCTTGCACGTAGAGATCCGTAAACACCCGAATAACGTCGTAGCGGAAACGCCGATACGCCACGGCGTGGGCACACGCCAGCAGGTCGGCTGCCCCCCGGATCTCCGAGGTACGCACGCCGATAACCCGCGCTGCCGTGTTACCCACGATGGGCACGCAGGGCAGCCGATCCAGAGGACGACCTTCCGACAAGGCGGCAAACCGCTGCAGGGGATTCACGGCGCGACCGATTCCAGGGATGCTTGCCGCAGTCGCGTGGCCACCGCCACGGCGCCTGAGGCATTGGCGGCATAGCCATCCGCACCGATGCGATTGGCAAACTGTTGCGATACCGGGCCGCCACCCACCATCACCTTGATTCGCGCGCGCGCCTGCCGCTCGTCGAGGAGCCGAATGACCTCGGTCATGGCGCCCATGGTCGTGGTCATCAGGGTGGACAACCCAATCAAGTGCGCGCCCGCAGCCGTGGCCCGTTCCACGAAGACCGCAGGAGGCACGTCGCGGCCCAGGTCCACGACCTCGAAACCCGCCGTCTCGAGCATGACCTTCACCAGGTTTTTCCCGATGTCATGGGTATCGCCCTCCACCACGCCGAGGACGACAATACCCTTCTTGCGTTCCACCGCCCCGCGCGGAAGGTGGGGCTGAAGCACGCGCAGCCCCGCATACATGGCATCCGAGCAGATTAGCAACTCGGGAATGAAGTACTCCTCGCGCTCGAACAGATCCCCCGCGCGTCGCATGCCATCCACGAGCCCCGCCTCGATGCCCTGCCCGGGATCTATCCCCTGCAGGAGGACTTCTTGGGCAAGCCGGATGGTTTCATCCTCGTCCATGGCGACCACCGCGTCCGACAGGCGCGAAATCAGCGAGACAGCTTCTTGTGACATGTCATTCACCTTTGCCAAAACAGCGCGCGACGTTTGAGTCGGTCCAGCGCACGCATACAAACGAAGGTCACTGCCCCCGTGAAAAGGATGCCGGCCACCATGCGCGGGTAGTCCGCGAAGTCGGCGTAGAACTGCACGAAGCGTCCCAGGCCCGCGTTGGCGCCGAACAGCTCGGCCACTGTGAGCATGATGAACGACATGGCCAGGCCCACCGACATGCCGGAAAAGATGTGGGTCAGTGACGATGGAAACACGACCCTGCGCAAGTACTCGACCTTGCCAAGCCCGAGCACACGCGCGTTATCGCGCAGCCGCTGTGGCACCGAAGCCGCGCCCGCCATGGTGTTCACGAACACTGGCCAAAACGCACCGATGAACACGACGGCAATAGCGGCACTGCGGAATCCAGGCAGGAGCGCGATGGCATAGGGCACGTACACCGTCGGAGGAACCGGCGCCACCACACGTGTGAAGGGCACCGTCACGCGTTCCAGCCAGCGCGTCGTTCCCGCCAAGATGCCGAGCACGACGCCTGCCACCACGGCCGCGGTGTAGCCTGGGATCAGAATGATGAAGGATGAAACAGTCCCTTTGCCCAATTCCGGCAGCGAGGACCACAGAGCCTCAATCGTCACGAGCGGCGACGGGAACAGAAAGCGGTTCCTCGACGGCACGACCCAGGAAACCATTTGCCACAGCACGACCAACGCTACTAAAAGGCACCAGCCCTCCCTACCCGCCAGATGGCTCGTAAGCCGACGGGTCGGTAACTTCGGCCGTGTGGTTTCACCGAGCATTGGCAACTCGCCAAACGCCGTGGCGGCCACCGAGCTGACCTTGAGCTCGCTCATATGCCGGCAGCCTCCCCCACCGTCTCGGCGTCAGAAAGCCTCCGCAGCACGTCGCCCTCCAAATGCTCGTTGACAGTCTTGCGCAGGGCTTGAAACTCGCTCCGAGCATAGGTCTGTCTTCTTGGACGCGGTCTGGGAATGGGGACTTCCAGATCCGCGATGACCCGGCCAGGGCAGGCCCCCAGAACCACCACACGGTCGGCCAGCAACAGAGCCTCGTCCACATCGTGGGTCACGAACACAATCGTTCGCGCGGGCTTGCTCGAATTCCACACCTCCAGCAAGAGATCCTGCAGGCGTGTCCGATTGATGGGATCCAGCGCGCCAAAGGGCTCGTCCATCAGCAAGACAGGAGCCCCCATGGCCAGCGCACGGGCGATGGCGCCACGTTGGCACATGCCGCCTGACAATTCGCCCGGGTACTTGGTTCGCGCTTCGGCTAGACCAACGAGAGCCAGGTACTCCTCGGCAAGCTCATGCCTCTGCTCGCGCGTCAGAGCTAGATGCGCCTTACCAATAGCGAGAACCACATTCTCAATGAGGCTCATCCAGGGAAACAGCGAGTAGTCTTGGAAGACGACGCCTCGATCGATGCCAGGTCCGACGACCGGCAGTCCACTCACGAGAATGCTCCCACGTTGCGGGCTTTCCAATCCGGCCAGCAATCGCAACACCGTGCTCTTCCCAGATCCACTCGGTCCAAGGAGGCAGACGAACTCGCCCTCCCGCACCTGCAGCGTCACGTCGGCGAGAACCGTGGCGGCCTGGTAACCAAACGAGACGCCGTCCAACGCCAAGGCTGGACGGCGCTCCGAGGCAGCCTGCGCGTCCATCAGTTCCTCGACGAGTAGACCGAGCGCAGCGTCTTCCAGTACGCCTCCTGCGGCTCCTCCTTCGCCAAACTGTCCAACGCCGCCAGGTAGTTCTTGCCATCCACGAAGGGAGCAATTTCGGCGGTCGATTCGACGAAGTTGCTTGTCTTCATGGTCTTCCAAAAGTCCTGGATGCCCACAAGATTCGGATCCGAAGATTGATCCAGATACGGCGAGTAGAAGGCCTTCTTGGCCATCAGGGGATCGATCTTCACGTACTTGACGATGTCGCGAATTGTCGCCTCCTGGTTGGTCTTGCTGAAGCGTTCGGCCTTGAGGATGGCGCGAATGAAGTGTTCCCAAAGATCACCGCGCGATTCCAGATCCTTTTGGTTGATGGTCAAGCGGCAGCAGGGATGGCCGGGGGCAAGGTCCTTGCTGCGCACCACCACGACCAGACCTTGCTCTTCTGCCCGCAGATCGTGCGGGCCCCACACCACCCCGGCATCCACCTGTCCGCTCTTCACGGCTTCGATCACCGCGGGCGGATTCTTGACCTCGAAGATCTCCAGATCCTTCTTCCAGTCGAGCCCCACCTTGGCCAAAGCCCCACGCAACACCGCATCACCGGTGGCCAAACGTACCGTGGCCACTTTTCTACCCTTTAGATCCGCGACCGACTTTATCTCGGCGGCCTTCTCCTTGGTCGTGATGATCGATGCGTCCTCGCCCATCACACCGCCAATGATGCGCAGGTCTGCACCTTTGGCGATGTGAACGAGCGGCGCCGTCGTACCAAATGCACCCAGGTCGAGCTGGCCAGCGCGCAAAGCCGCCAATCTATCGGCCGAGTTGGTGAACTCGGCTAGCTGCACATCCAGCCCTTCCTGCTCGAAGAACTTCTCTTCCTTCGCAACGAAGAATTTTGCGTGACCGGTGACGGGAAGATGGCCAACCTTCAGCGTCACCAGTTTGGGCGGGGAGGCCGTCTTCTTCCGACAGGACGGAACCAGAACGGCAGTGGCAACCGCAACCATCAACACGGCGGCAGTTCCTATCTGGTTGGCACGCGAGTTTCCTTGGGATTTTCCTGTAAGGGTTCCGCGGATCGCCGACTTGCTTCCGGTCATGGTTCCATCCTCCTCGCTTCTAACTATCTAGTAGTTCAACTGTGCGCGGCCAAAGAACACATTTTCGCTCGGCCGGTCACCGACGGCGACGCCACCTTTGTAGGATGCATGGTCATAACTGAGCAAGATACGGACGTTTCGGTTCCAATACCAAGTGAGACCGGCTGCCAACTCCGTGGCCTTCTTTACGCTCGCGGTCTCGTCGACGGGCTTGGTGCCGTCGGCTTTGGCGCCGAACAGCGTGTCGTCGAAGATTAACTGCGAGGCACGCCCGACCAGTTCCAACGCTCCGAAGGTTCCAGCCTTGAGATCGAACGGGGTCAGGATCTTGGCCTGCGAATACGATGCTTTGCCCCCGAAGAGGAACAGCGAGCCCTCCGCCGTCCAACCTTGATTCCCGCCAGTGATATTGTTGCCATTGATGCCAACGGTCTGCTGTGAATAGAGGTATTCCGCCAGAAGCCCGAAGGGTCCGACCGAGTAATAGCCGTGGACGTTCAACCGCCGCTGCTGTCCCGAGGCAATGACTGTATTCGTCGTATCGGGGGTGCCGGTCGCGACTGCCTTGTAGGAGAAGATTGCAGCGCCACCTGGGGATTTGTAGGTCGGCAGATTGGTGGACTGGCCGGAGAGCTTTGGTCCGCCACTCTTACGGCCGGCCGTACCGGCGATTCCAAGAATCGCGTACTGAAAAAGGTCAGGAGTGGTAGGACCGAAGGGTCGAACATAGACCATGCCTTCGACGTCCTTGTAGAGGCTGGGATCGCTATCCGTGTACGCGTTATCGACGGCGCCATTGAACACGCCGGCCGCATATCCTGCGTAGCCACCCCCGAACTCCCCCTGAATCTGACCGCCAAGATCCCGTAGCGGTGTCAGTTGTGTCGCGATCGCGAACTCGTTGAAGAACAACTGACCGGTTGGCTGGAGCCGTTCGAGGCCGATGGGGGCCCGGAACTTGCCGAAGCGGAACTGCACTTCATCCAAAATCTTCAGTTGAAGATAGGCATCCGGGAGATTGATGGCTGCGTTACCTTGCGCCACGGAATTGGTGCTCGGTATCTGCGCGAAGTCCGGAGCAATCAAGAAACTGATTCCACCGGGTAGGGTTCCGTCGAGCCATGGGATCGCTCGACGCAGGAAGAAAGTATCGGCAACACCGGCGGGCGCGGTCCCGTGCCAGAACTTGCCGTCCGCCTGCACCTGCAGGTGGAATCTCAATTGCGCCTGCTTGTCGGCCGAGGTCAAGGAAAAGCCGCCCGGTCCGGCATCGACAAAGCCGCTTTGAGCGAAGGTCTGCGGCGGAATCACTGGTGGAGCAGTTGCGACGATGGCAGGCTGTGGAGCCGGTTTGGACGGCTCCTGAATTGGGGCCGCTACGGGCGTTGGCGCCGACAGCTCGACAGCGGGCGTGACCGCAGGCGCAGTAGCCAGCTCGGGGGGCGTTTGTGCCTGGGCTGCCAAAGGCAGCAGGAAGAGACCTATCAGCGAAAACTTCAGGGATTTCAAAACAGACACGCGGATGCTCCTTGGTGGATGGTTGAAATGCGCGAGTTTTCCCTACGGGAAGGTCCTCGCATCGCCATGTCCGCGCTTTTACCGACGCGCAGAGACCGTGTCAACTATAAAAGACATCTCGATCTAAACATGGACACGTCGCTAGCGGACGTTTCCACTCGTCCGTGGAGAGTCCAGCCTATTGCAGGGTCGTATTGCCATTTACGCCTGTTTATGAGACATCCGTCCAGTGGCTGATGTCTACACCCAGGTTACATCCGTCGATCGCAGCGTGCTTGAGAGCCTGACGCGAGTCCTCGAATTCCGGGCTGCCGATCCCCAGCAAGTCGCCATGCGCGCGAGCTACCAATCAGAGATCGAGCTTCACCAAGGTGCCGTGGTGCTAGAAGTCGGCTGTGGCACCGGCCCCGTGTCGCGCGCACTTGCGCGCCTGTCCGCTGGGTGCGAGGTCCACGGCATAGATCCCTCACCGTACTTTCTCGCCGAGGCACGGCGACTAAGCGAGGGGATCGCCAACTTGCACTTCCAGTTAGGCGACGCCTGCCACGTGCCCTTCGGGAGCAGCACGATCGATGTCGTCGTGTTCCATACCACGCTATGCCACGTGCCCGCGCTCGACGAAGCCTTGAGCGAAGCGCATCGTGTGTTGCGCCCCGGCGGTCAGCTCGTGGTTTTCGATGCCGACTACGCCTCGACCACAGTGGCCTTGGCCGCTGCCGATCCGCTGCAAGCCTGCGTGGCGGCCACCGTGGAGTCCATCGTCCATGATCCACATCTGGTGCCCAAGCTTGCACCGGGCATCCGCAACGCCGGATTCGCCATTCGCTGCTTCCGAAGCTATGGCTACCATGGAGTCCTCGATGCGGACTACATGCTGACCATCGTGGACCGTGGCGCCGATGCCCTCACCAACGCCGGCCGCATCGGGAGTGCCTTGGCCACTGCGCTGAAGGACGAAGCCAGACGCCGAGTCGAGGTCGGCACGTTCTTTGGTCACCTGGCCTACGCCAGCGTGATCGCCACACGATGAGACTGCGTCCAGTATACGAGACTCAAGGTCTTGCTCTTGACTCAACGCCCCGACTGGATTGGCAAGCCCGATTCCACCCATGCCCCCATCCCGCCCGCGACGCTCTTCACGTTCTGGTACCCCTGAGCCTTGAGCAGGAGCAAGCCGTAAAGCGAGCGTTTCCCACGAGCGCAAATCGTGACGACAGGGGCGCTCCGATCGGGGGGCAGCCCCGTCGTCGCGCCGTGGGAAAGCGCGGGCAAGGGTACATTGCGAGCCTCGCTGATGCGCTCCCTCGCGAACTCGTCCGGGTTGCGCACGTCGACGAGCGGCACGCCCGAGGCGATCATATCGTTGGCTGCGAACACGTCGATGACGTCAGGCCCTTTCTCCGCGAATTCGAACGCCGCCTGCAAGTGCGGTGCGAACGGATCGGCAGCCACGGTGGCGGGCGCCGTGGCCTCTTGGTTGGGAAAGAGCTGGGGCAGATGCTTTTGAAAGGACGAAATGTATTTGAAAGCGTTGTCCGGAAAGATCACGACCACGATGTTGCCCGGCTCGTCGGGGATCATTCGGAACGCGCCGGCGAGGGCCAAACCACCACTTGGTCCTGCGATAAGGCTCTCCTCCCGATTGAGGCGAAGGCAAAGACCGTAGGCCTCCTCGTCGGTGATCTCCACGGTACCGTCGTATTCCTCGGGCTTGAAGAAATCGGTCACGCGCAGCGCCCGGCGGCTGCGCACGCCCGGGATGTCATGACCATCGGTCGGGCACACGCCCAGAACCTTCACACCTGGGTTTTGCGACTTGAGGAAGCGCCCGGTCCCCGTGATCGTGCCGCAGGTTCCGAGCGACGCCACGAAATGGGTGATCTTGCCGCCCGTCTGCTTCCAGATCTCGGGTCCGGTGGTGCGAAAGTGCGCGTCTGGGTTGGCCGGGTTCTTGTACTGGTTCAGCTGCTTCCAACCGGGACGTGCGGCCAGCTCCGTCGCCTTCGCCATTGCCCCTTCGGGTTGGCCAGGCATTGGGCAGAGCGTATCCTCAAGCTCGTACAGATCAGTGCCGAAGAACCGCAGCGCCGTTCGCTTTTCCAGCGGAATCTCCTTCGACAGGGTGGCTGCGAATTTGTACCCCTTCGCGTTCGAAAGCATGGCCAGCCCCATGCCGGTATTCCCGGAGGTCGGCTCGACCAAGTTTTCGAGCTTCTCGCCCCGCTCCTCGGCATCGCGCACGAGATTCGCGGCCACACGATCCTTCACCGCGCCGAACGGGTTGTACCATTCGAGCTTCGCGTAGACCTGCGTGTGTTTGTAGGGCGTTACATGCAGCAAGCGCACGATTGGCGTCGGGTTGTCGACGCTGGAGAGCATGTGCAAAACCGAGTCGTAGACGCGTAAGACATGGTCGGACATCACAAAATCCTTTGAAGTTGGCCGATAGAGATTATTCGCACGATCTCGAAATCGCCACCCAAAGTGGATCCGTCATGGCGGATGTTCACCGATCCGCGGCTCCGTACCCGCCCATATCCGCGAGCGCCGCGTGACGAGCACCGCAGACGCGATGGCGGCGGGTCAGACGACGTAGTCCTCGACGAAGACGCGGGCGTTGTCCAGGTCGACCAGGACCGACTCGCCCTGAAGAAGGCCCAGCGTCTCGAATTCCCTGCGTGACACATGCACGGTCACGAGTTCGTGCGTGGTCAGCCCAAGGTCCAGCTTGACGTGCGTTCCCAGATCCACGATGCGTTTGATGCGACCGATGGACCGTTGCGGTTCGGCCAAGACCGGCAGCTCCGCGGAAGCGCGCTCGATGCGGATGTCGTGCGGGCGAACCACGGCTCGCACCTTGACACCGTCGGAAATGTTACCCGGAACGCTCAGCGATGTGGCCGCGAACCGAGCGCGCCCCTTTTGCACCACCCCGTTCAAGACATTGGCAGACCCCACGAACGACGCGACGAAGGACGTCGCCGGCGACGCGTAGATCTCGGTCGGCGTGCCCACCTGCTGGATCTTCCCTCGATCCATGACGACAAGCCTGTCGGAAAGATCCAGGGCCTCTTCCTGGTCGTGCGTGACCATGATGGAGGTCAAATGGGTCAGGTCGTGCAGACGGCGCAACCACTCGCGCAGCTCGGCGCGCACGCGTGCGTCGAGGGCGCCGAAGGGTTCGTCGAGTAACAGAAGCTTTGGATGAGGCGCCAGTGCGCGGGCAAATCCCACGCGCTGGCGTTGCCCGCCCGACAGTTGGCCGGGATATCTGTCACCGAATCCCTCCAACTGAACCAAGCCGAGCAGCTCGTCTACACGGGCCTGGATGTCCGCTTGCGCGGTTCTGCGCACGCGGAGCCCGAAGGCGACGTTCTCGCGCACGCTCATGTGGTCGAATAGCGCGAAGTTCTGGAATACGAATCCGAAACCACGCTTGCGCGCGGGAATCTTGATGATGTCCTCGTCGCCGACAAGTACCCGACCGTCGTCCGCGGTTTCGAGCCCCGCGATGATGCGCAAGATGGTGGTCTTGCCCGAACCCGACGGGCCGAGCAAGGTCGTGATGCCGCCCTCGGCAACCTCGAAAGTCGCGGCTTGTACGGCGGGCACGCCCTGTGCGCCGAATTGCTTGGTCAGTCCTTCCACGCGAACCTTCATGCTTTCCTTCCATCGTTAAGGCTGGCCTGCCAGTGCTCGACAACCTTTTTGATGACCAGGGTGACAAGTGCAAGCAAGGTCAGTAGCGAGGCCACGGCGAAGGCGCCCACGAAGTCGTATTCGTTGTAGAGGATTTCGACCTGCAGAGGCACCGTGTTGGTGACGCCGCGAATGTGGCCCGAGACCACGGATACGGCGCCGAACTCGCCCATGGCTCGGGCGTTGCACAAGATCACGCCGTAGATGAGAGCCCACTTGATCTTGGGCAAAGTGACCCGAAACAGGATGCGCCAGCCGCCCGCACCCAGGGTCAAGGCGGCCTCTTCCGAGGCGTTTCCTGCGGCCTGCAAGGCGGGCAGGATCTCGCGCGCCACGAAGGGAAAAGTGACGAAGATGGTGGCCAAGACAATCCCCGGGGTCGCGAACACGATTTTGTAGCCGTGGGCGTCCAGCCACGGTCCGAAGATGCCCCGGGTGCCGAATAGCAGCACGAAGATCAATCCCGAGATGACGGGGGAGACCGTGAATGGCAGATCGATAAGCGTGATGAGAATATTACGGCCGGGGAAACGGTACTTGGTCAGCGTCCACGCGGCGGCCACGCCAAAGACGGTGTTGAGCGGAACAGCGATGACCGCCGTGATCAATGTCAGTTTGATCGCAGCGGCGGTTTCTGGCTGCGACAACGCCGCAAGATAGGCACCGATCCCCTTCTCAAACGACTGCGTGAACACAGCACCCAGCGGCAGCACAACCACCAAAAGCAAAAACAGAAACCCAAGGCCGAGCAGGGCCGCGCGAACCGGCCAGGGTTCAGACCGGGCCAGGCTGCCCGTCTTGGGCGCAAACAGTGCAACGGCTTCACGAACCATGGGACACCCACCTGCGATTCCACGCTTGCAGGAAATTCACGGCCAGCAAGGTGATGAGTGATCCCGCCAGCATGACCACAGCCAAGGCCGTGGCCTGGGGATACTGGAACTGCTCCAGCTTGGTCACGATCAGCAGCGGTACGATTTCGGTCTGGCCCGGCAGATTGCCCGAGATGAAGACGACCGAACCGTATTCACCCACCGCGCGCGCAAAGGCCAAGGTGAAGCCCGTGATGATCGACGGAGTAAGCACCGGTAGGATTACGCGCACGAAGGTGCGGAGGCGCGAGGCCCCCAGAACGACAGCTGCCTCCTCGATCTGCGGATCCAGATCCATGAGCACCGGCTGCACCGAACGAACGGCGAAGGGAAGCCCCACGAAAACCATGGCCAGGACCACGCCAGGATAGGAAAACGCGATGTGGATGCCATGCCTATCCAGCAAGGCACCCACGACGCCATTGGGAGCGTAGACCGCGGTCAGGGCGATGCCCGCCACGGCGGTCGGCAAGGCAAGCGGAAGATCGATGATGGCATCGACCAGATTGCGGCCGAAAAAGCGGTAGCGGACTAGCACCCAGGACAGCAAGAGCCCCGCCACGGCGTTGATGCCCGCCGCGAGAAAGGCACCACCAAAACTTAGCTTGTAGGCAGCCAGCGCACGGGGCGAGGCGATGGTGGCCCAGAATTCTGGCCAGGTCAGGCCCGAGGTCTTGAGCACCAGCGCTGCCAGCGGCAGCAAGACCATGATGCCGACGTAAAGCAGCGTGAATCCCAGGGTCAGCCGGAACCCCGGCAAGGTGCCCACGCGCCGGATGCGCCAAGCTGCCGCCATGTCTACTTCCCAGCCGCGTAGAGCTGATCGAAGGTGCCGCCGTCGGCAAAATGCGTCTTCTGCGCTTTCTGCCAGCCGCCAAACTGGTCGTCGACGGTAAAGAGCGTGATCTTCGGGAAGTGTTTGGCGTACTTGGCGGCCACGCTGGCGTTGCGTGGACGGTAGTGGTTGCGCGCAGCCACCTCCTGCCCCTCGTCGGAGTACAGGTATTCCAGGTAGGCACGGGCCACGTCGGACGTGCCATGCTTGGCCGCGTTCTTCTCGACTACGGCCACCGGCGGTTCGGCCAGGATGCTAGTCGCTGGCGAGATGATTTCGAACTTGTCCTTGCCCAGTTCCTCAACCAGTAGGAAAGCCTCGTTTTCCCAGGCAATAAGCACATCGCCGATCCCGCGCTGGGCGAAGGTCGTGGTCGAGCCGCGCGCCCCCGAGTCGAGCACGGGTACGTTCTTGTACAGCTTGCCGATGAAGTCGCGAATCTTGGACTCGTCGCCGCCAAATTTCTTGTGCGCGTGGCCCCACGCTGCCAGGTAGTTCCAACGCGCTCCGCCCGAGGTCTTGGGGTTGGGCGTGATGACCTTGAGATCGGGCCGGATCAGGTCGTCCCATTCCTTGATACCCTTGGGGTTGCCCTTGCGAACCACGAATACGATGGTCGAGGTATAGGGCGAGGCGTTGCTGGGCAACTTGGACTGCCAGTTCTTGGGGATCTTGCCGCCGTTCTCGGCGATGGCGTCGATGTCGTAGGCCAAGGCCAGCGTCACCACGTCGGCGTCGAGTCCATCGATGACGGCACGTGCCTGTTTGCCCGAGCCGCCATGGGACTGGTTGACTTTCACCTCGTCGCCGGTCTTGCCTTTCCAATACTTGGCGAAGGCCGCGTTGAAGTCATGGTACAGCTCACGCGTCGGATCGTAGGAGACGTTGAGCAGATTGACTTCTTTGGCGGTTGCGGGCGGGGCCACGCTGAGCGTGGCCAGGAGGGTGGCGAAGGCGAGGGCTTTCATGGTCATTGGCATTCCTTGCAGCGGCGACGTCTGTTCCACTAGACATGTGTCTCACTGCAAGAAGTCTGTCAAGGCCATACCTTCCAGTCGCGCCCAAAGGACGACATCTCTCTCTTCCACAGCTAAGCCAAAGTCTTTTTACTGGACACGCCCGGAATCGTCCGCCAAATTTGGACGGCATTCTTTAGGAGACTTACGATGCGAAAAGTAGTTCTTGGCGCAACCTTCCTCGGCGCGGCGCTTGCCGTCAGGGCGGCGGTGGCCGGCAGCGAGGCCACCCATCCTATTCTGGGCATTCTGGCCATCCTGCTCGGCCTCACGCTGGCAGGTCTTGTCATCGTGCTACCGGCCCTGCTGGTGTCCACTGCGCTCCGGAAGTTCTTCAACCACCGGGATCTCGAATGCGATGAGCCCGAGGAAGGGCGCTTCGTTCTGCCCGGTGCCATGGAGTCTCGCCCCTCGGCCATCGCCGCCAAGAGATAGAGTACCGACTCGGCTCGACCGATACCGACCGTCGACGTCCAGGCGAATTCGTTCCCGTCTTCTGTTACCATCCGAGGGATGGCTACTAAGAAAGACAAGAAACCCGTTCAAGGCGAGCGCGACCGTGCCCTTGCCACGACCATGCGCAAAGCGCCGCTGCCTCCCGGGGATGATATCGGGGCTGCCGAGATGACCCGCCGAGTTGGAGTCAGCGTCCACGAGAAACGCAAGACACGTGGGCTGTCTCTCGATCAGCTCGCGGTCGCATCGGGCGTCAGTCGAGCCGCCCTGTCCCAGATAGAAACGCGCAAGACCAACCCTTCCCTGGGCGTTCTGTGGAAGATCGCCGTGGGGCTGGGAATTCCCTTTTCAGAATTGTTGGGGAGCGATTCCCAGTCCATGTCGGTGCTGCGTCGAGGCGAGGCGCAGGTGCTGCGCTCTGCCGACGGCCGCATGGAAAGCCGGCCCCTTTCCCCGGCGGGTGCATGCCCTTGGGTAGAGATCTACGAATTGCGGCTGCTTGCTCGCGCTGTCCACAAATCCGATGCCCACGCCACGGGCACGCGCGAGGTGCTGGTGGTCCTGAGCGGCCAGCTCCGCGTGTGCGTGGGCACCGAGTGCTACGACTTGGACGCTGGAGATTCCATCTCTTTTCTGGCCGACCGGCCGCATTCCTATGAAAACGCCGGGACATCGGAGTCGCGCTGCCACGACCTCATCATCTACACCCGGTGAGTCCACGGCTCCCGCACCGCTGCTGCGAAGCTTGATCGCACACCCTGGCCACCGCACTATACGAACGTAAAATATAGCGGAGGAAAGCTGAGTCGCGAAAGAACAGGGCATTGCACCGACATGAAGGTGCATGTAGAAAGCCGACACAATTTCGTAGTCCTTCGATTTCTCGCAAGGAGCCGCCATGTCGAACCCCGTTGATGCCAGCACACTCTTGAACGACGCAGCTGCGAGGCAACTCGCAAACACCACCAAGACGCCGCCGCAGTGGGTGGGCGCAACGCCCCGCTGGTTGGTGCAGCTTTTGCCCTGGACCCCGGTTGAGGCCGGAGTTTATCGAGTCAACCAGGTCATCGACAATGAATTCGCGGTCCAGTGCTCGCCCGAGCTCGGCAGCCAGCTGCCGACGGCTTTCATCGACTACGAGCCCAAGCCGCGCGAGTACTTGCTGAACACGGTGTCCACCACGGTCCAGGTGTCGACGCGCATTTCGGACCTGTACCGCAGCCCCATGGATCAAGTGAAGGAACAGCTTCGCATCGCGGTCGAGCGTCTGAAGGAGAAGCAGGAAGATGAGCTGATCAATAACGGAGCCTACGGGCTCATCAACAATGTCCATGATTCCATGCGGGTGAAATCGCGCGACGGAAAGCCCACCCCCGACGATTTGGATGAGCTGCTCTCGCGCGTGTGGAAAGAGCCTGCCTTCTTCCTGGCCCATCCCAGGGCCATCGCGGCCTTCGGTCGTGAGTGCACCTGGCGCGGAGTTCCCCCATCCACGGTGACACTGTTCGGCTCATCGTTCATCACTTGGCGTGGCGTACCCCTGGTTCCTTGCGACAAATTGCACTTGGCCGGCAACAAGGCCGACTTCCTCTTGCTCCGCACGGGTGAACAGCGCCGCGGCGTGGTGGGTCTGTTCCAGCCCGGGCTGCCGGGCGAAGTCAGCCCCAGCCTCTCTGTCCGCTTAATGGGCATCGATCAACGTGGCGTGGCTTCGTACCTCATCTCGCTCTACTGCTCGGCGGCCGCTCTCACCTCGGACGCTCTCGGCGCTCTGGAAAGTGTCGAAGTCGATGCCTACCGCGAATACAAGTGAGGCCCTCGGCGGCGCACTGGGAGCCGCGCCCGCGCTGCCGGCTCCCGCGTTGACACCGCCGGGCATTCCTTCACCCGCGCCGGCCCTCGCCGGATGGGATCTCAATGCGCTGGCGCAAGCCATGCTTGATGTGATCAGGGATCCCAACGCCCAGGTCTTCCCCGCCGCCAAGGCGGGGGTGACGCCCACCTTGTCGCCATCGTCGGGTTCAGAGCCGGCCATCTTGGCAACCACCCCGGGACTGGCCCCATCCGCTGTTTCGCCGTCAAAGGGAGAATTGCCGGGCGAATTGCCGACGCAGTCGCCTGGCGTACCGAGCCCGGCGGCGCCACCAAGCGTAGCCGGGATCGACCTGCTCGTGTTCTCCGACCCCAGTGCGGAGCTCTCCCGATTCCCTCTGCTTGACTCCCTGGAGCCAGCCGGTCCTTCCTATCTCTTAACGTCGACCAGTGGAACTGGCCCTGAGACACCGTCGGACATCTCGCTAGTCGAAACCAAGGAGATCACGCCGGTCACGCCAGCCGTGAACAAACCGCTGCGACAGGCAATCTTCGATCCCTATGCGGTCAGGCGCGAATTCCCCATCCTGAACGAGCGCGTGAATGGCAGGCGCCTGGTGTGGCTGGACAACGCGGCCACCACGCAGAAACCACAAACGGTCATCGATCGATTGTCGTACTTCTACGCCCACGAAAATTCGAATATCCACCGCGCAGCCCACACCCTGGCAGCGCGTGCCACCGACGCTTACGAGAACGCCCGCCAGACCGTGGCGCGCTTTCTCGGCGCGTCCAGTGCAAAGGACATCGTGTTCGTGCGGGGGACCACCGAGGCCATCAATCTGGTCGCGCAGGCCTGGGGTTGCCAGTTCGTAGGTGCCGGCGATGAAATCGTCATCACCCATCTCGAACACCACGCCAACATCGTGCCCTGGCAGCAGCTTTGCGCCAGAACCGGCGCGCGCTTATTGGTCGCGCCCGTCAACGACCGCGGCGAAGTGATGCTGGAGGCTTACGCCAACCTACTGTGTCCCCGCACCAAGTTGGTGGCCCTGACCCAGGTATCGAATGCACTGGGTACGATCACGCCGGCGCAGCAGATGGTCGCCATGGCTCATGCCGTGGGGGCGCGCACCCTGGTCGACGGTGCGCAAGCCGTGGCTCACTTCCCGGTCAACGTAACCGCGCTCGACACCGATTTCTACGTGTTTTCCGGGCACAAGATCTTCGCACCGACCGGCATCGGAGCACTCTTCGGCAAACCCGAAGTCCTCGACTCCATGCCGCCGTGGCAAGGCGGCGGCAATATGATCAAGGACGTGACGTTCGAACGAACCACGTACCATCCGGCACCCGCCCGTTTCGAGGCTGGAACCGGTAGCATCGCGGATGCTGTGGGGTTGGGCGCCGCGCTCGATTGGCTGGGCAACCTGGGCCACGAACGCGCGGCGGCCTACGAACACGAACTGTTGGACTATGCCACGGCAGAGCTATCCAAGGTTCCTGGTCTGACCATCATTGGGACCTCGCCCGCCAAGGCCGGCGTCATTTCCTTCATTCTCGCCGGACACAAGACAGAAGAGCTCGGGGCCAAACTCGACCAAGAAGGAATTGCCGTACGCTCCGGACACCACTGCGCCCAGCCCATATTGCGCCGCTATGGCCTAGAGGCCACGGTGCGCGCATCCCTCGCACCCTACAATGTCCGCGAAGACGTCGATGCCCTGGTGGCAGCCCTGAGGGCGCTCAGCCGATAACCTTGGGGAATTCGAGCACGTATCGGTCGCGATCGCCCTGGCCAGGATTCCGATGCGACCGAAATCCCGGAAAATAGCCGCTCCAGGCCCGCGATGATGTCGCCCACCTGCGCTACGCGTAGAAGAAATATTCTTGCCCCTGAATAAATATTCTTGCCCAAAGGATCAGTGTCTATTATCTTAGACACATGGTCCAAACGCTCACGCCTCAAGAGATGAATGCCTTGCTGGCCGGCGGCGAGGTCGATGTCGTGGACATTCGCAACACCCAGGAGTGGTCCGATGGCCACATTGCAGGGGCCAGGCTTGTCCCCTTGGAGACATTGCGCGCCGATCCCGAGAAAACCCTGCCTCGCTCGAACATCGTGTTCGTCTGCGGCCAGGGCCTGCGCAGTCTGACGGCGGCAAAGCTTGCCGACCGATTGGGCATCAGCAAGGTCTATAGCCTGGACGGGGGTATCTCCAACTGGACCCGTGCGGGCTTGCAACTGGTGCCAGGCTAGCGACGCTTTCACCCCCATTCTGTCCACGATAGGAAACATCCATGCCGCGTTCAAGCAACCTAGCGAAGGCCACATCCGCGTCGCAGAACCTGACCATGACCGAACTTGTGGGGGCTTTGGTTGAGAGCTATCAACGAGAGCAGCACATCACCCACGTCAGCACGGCCGTTCTGCCCAGTCGCGACTCGGTGATCGCGATCCTCAAACTCCTCCGCGAGGTTCTGTTTCCGGGATACTTCGGGCGTCAGGGTCTAAAGCTGGAAACGCTTGTCTATCACGTGGGCGATAACCTTGCGACGCTGCACGCCAAATTGCTGGAACAAGTGGAGAGCGCATTTCGCCACCAAGCCGTTCGCGGTGGTCACGACCTTGACGGTGTCGCCGAGTTGGGCCTGAACGCGACCAATGGTTTCCTCAGCAGCTTGCCCCAGGTCCGCGCCGTGCTGGCCACGGATGTGCAGGCAATCTTTGACGGTGATCCCGCCGCCACCAGCGTGGATGAGATCATCTTTTCGTACCCCGGCCTGTGGGGCGTGATGATTTATCGGCTGGCTCACGAGCTCCACATCCGCGATGTTCCGCTCATTCCGCGCATCATGAGCGAATTCGCGCACAGCCGAACCGGCATCGATATCCACCCCGGCGCCACCATTGGTAAGGCGTTTTTCATCGACCATGGTACCGGTGTCGTGATCGGTGAAACCAGCATCATTGGCAACAACGTCAAGATCTACCAAGGCGTGACCTTGGGCGCGCTTTCCACCCGCGGCGGGCAGGCGTTGCGTGGCGTAAAACGCCACCCCACCATCCACGATAACGTGACCATCTACTCGGGAGCCTCTGTGCTGGGCGGCGACACCGTCATTTGCGAAGGCGCCGTCATCAATAGCAACGTGTTCGTCACCCAGTCCGTTCCTCCGCACACGCGCGTTAGCACAAAGAACCCGGAACTTCAATACCGGGACAAGAAGCCGACCGAGTTCAAGCAAGAGCTGAACTGGGACTACAGCATCTAGCAATGCCCCGGTTGCCTGCAACCAGGTGAAAAGGCCGCGTCTCATGATGGCCAGCAAAAAACTCGTTGAGCCGCGCACTCCCGGCAAGCCCATGTTGGTTTCGATCCGGGCTCCCCAGACAGACATACAAGATAACAACGATACGTCCTTTCTTCCCGCTGTCGGAGCCAACCTGCGCCGCCTGCGCACACGACGCGGCCTTTCGCTGGAACGGCTGGCCCACAAGTCTGGCGTCAGTCGCGCCATGCTTTCCCAGGTCGAGCTGGGAAAGAGTGCCCCAACCATCAACGTACTGTGGAAGATCGCGCGCGCCCTGGGCGTGACCTTCTCGGCCCTGCTGAGCACGAACCTCGATACCAGCCCGGTGCTGTTGCGAGCATCCTCGGCCAAACGCTTGTCCAGCCTCGATGGCTCATTTTCGTCGCGGGCACTTTTCCCCTTCGACAGGCCACGCCGGGTGGAGTTCTACGAGCTTCATCTCAAACCGCATGCCGTGGAAGAGGCCGACCCGCATCCACCAGGAACCGCGGAAAACATCGTGGTCAACGCTGGTGCCGTCACCATCTCTGTGGGCAATGCGGCACATGAGCTCAACCAAGGAGACGCCTTGCTCTTCGCCGCTGACGTCCCACACTCGTATAGAAACCGTGGCAACGACGATGCGCTGATGTACCTGGTGATGACCTACGCCGAGACCCTGGGATGAGATGTGGCGATGACCATCGGGGGCGCGCGTGACCTTCCCCGAGACGCTGGGTGAGATCGAGGCGCCCATCTTCCAAACCGCGGCGTTTGGCTACGCCAGCGCGGAGGAAATGGCCGATGTGTTCGCGGGACGCGCGCCCGGCCATGTCTATACGCGTCTGTCCAATCCAACGACCTTGGCGCTGGAGCGCCGCCTTGCCGCCGCCGAGAAAGGAATCGGCGCCCTGGCGACATCGAGTGGTATGGCTGCCATTGCAGCTACGGCGCTGGGGTTACTGAGACCCGGTGATGAGATCTTGACCGCCAAAGGCATCTTCGGCGGCAGCATTTCCTTCTTCCGCAATGTCCTCGGCCGGCTGAACATTCGCGCCATCTTCGTCGACGGCAGCGATACTGCCCAAGTGTCGGCGGCGCTCACTTCCAAGACCCGCGCCATCTTCGTCGAAACCATCGGCAACCCGCGCATGGACGTTCCCGACCTGCCCGCCCTGGGGGCGCTGGCGCACGACCGCAATGTCCCCCTCATCGTCGACAACACCGTCACCACGCCCGAACTTGTCAAACCTGGCGAATACGGCGCGGCCCTGGTCATCCATTCGACCAGCAAGTTCATCAATGGCCACGGCACCGCCATCGGGGGCGCCATCGTCGACACAGGAAAGTTCGATTGGTCGCGCGGCCCCTTCGAAGACATCGCGGCCATCGCTCGCAAGGCGGGGTCGCATGCCTTTCTCGCCCATCTGCGCACCCTCATCGCACGTGACCTCGGCGCCTGTCCCGCACCGGGCTCGTCCTTCTTGATGCTACACGGGCTCGATACGCTGCCACTTCGGCTGAAAACGCACGTCGAGAATGCACACGGTTTGGCGCAAGCCCTGTCCAGCGACGATCGCGTGGCAGCGGTGGGTTACCCTGGACTGCCTGGCTCGCCCTACTTCGAACGCGCCCAGCGTCTGTTCGGCGGTCGCGCGGGCGCCATCCTGACGCTGCGCCTGGGCAAGCTTTCCAAGGCTTTTGCTTTCATCAACGCGCTGAAAAACGTTCGGCGGGTGGCCAATCTCGGGGAGACGCGCACGCTCGTCATTCACCCGGGGTCGACCATTTTTCGCGAATACGGCCCTGAGGACCGTCTTGCCCTGGGCGTTCCCGACGACTTGGTCCGCGTCTCGGTCGGACTGGAACCTTTTACCGCAATCTTGGCCGATTTCCAGGAGGCCCTGGCTGCTGCCCAGAAGGAGTAACCATGAAGCTCGTCGTGAACGGAACCGATGTCGACGTCAGCGATGGAATCAATGTCAGTCAGCTCTTGGTGGAACGTAAAGTGAAAATGCCCGACATGGTGTCCGTGGAACTGAACGAGACCGTGCTGCAGCGGGCGGAGTTTGAGACCACGCGCCTTCGCGAAGGAGACCGCGTCGAATTGCTCTACTTCATGGGAGGCGGTCGTGGAACTGACACTGTCTGACGACCAGATCGAACGCTATAGCCGGCACATCATTCTCGAAAATGTCGGCGTGAACGGGCAACAAACGTTGCTCGACTCCAAGGTGTTAATCATCGGCGCAGGCGGGCTGGGCGCGCCCGCGTCGCTTTACCTGGCCGCCGCTGGCGTCGGGACCTTGGGTCTGGTCGATGCCGACCAGGTGGACCTTAGCAACCTGCAGAGGCAAGTCATTCACCACACCGCCGACGTCGGCCGCAACAAGGTCGAGTCGGCCGCCAACAAACTGCGTGCCATCAACCCGGATGTGACGGTGCATGCGCTGCACATGCGGGTCGAGGCCAGCAATATCCTCGATCTCATCAAGGACTACGACTTCGTCATCGACGGCACGGACAATTTCCCGACCAAGTTCCTCATCAACGACGCCTGCGTTCTTGGCAACAAGCCCTTTTCCCACGCCGGCATTCTGCGCTTCGACGGGCAGTTGATGACGGTTCGCCCGAGTGCCAGCGCATGCTACCGCTGCGTCTTCAACGCCCCGCCACCGCCCAAGGCCGTGCCTTCCTGCTCTCAAGCTGGCGTGCTTGGCGCCGTGGCTGGCGTGATCGGCTCTTTGCAGGCCACGGAAGCCTTGAAGTTCCTACTGGGCTTGGACGGTCTGCTTACCGACACGCTGCTGGTTTGGAACGCCCAGCGCATGGACTTCCGCAAGGTGAAGGTGAAGCGCAACCCACGCTGCGCCGTGTGCGGCGAGCAGCCCACCATCACCACCTTGCACGACGAGGAGGCCGCGGTCTGCGACATCACGGGAAAGGCGCGATGAACCCACTCATCATTCCCCGGCCAATCTTCCACGCGCTCGTCGAGCAGGCTCGCAAAGAAGCCCCTATTGAAGCCTGCGGCATCTTGGGCGGGCGTGGCGATCGGCGTGGTGATCGGATCGAGGTCTTTCACCCCATGACCAATACTGACAACAGCTCTGACCATTTCCTGATGGATCCAGGCGAACAGTTCAAGGTTGTGAAGACCTTGCGGGCCGCTGGCCAGCGCATGTTGGCGGTTCATCACAGCCACCCCGCCTCACCCGCGCGACCGTCCGCTGAGGACATCCGTCTCGCCCTGACGCCCGACGTGCTGTACACGATTCTTTCCCTTCAAGACGCGGATAGTCCGGTCTTGAAAGCCTTCTCCGTCGATGACGGCGTGGTGAAGGAACACCCTTTGGTCATTGAAGCGCAATAGCCATGGACACCAACAGCTTGTTCCAGTTGCCCGATCGCGTTCGCAAAGATGTGGCCGGATACGGCGCCGAGGTGCAACGTCACCTGCGTGGCGAAACCAATTCCGTGGCCTTTCGCGCCTATCGCGTGCCCATGGGCGTGTACGAGCACCGCGAAAATGGTCACTTCATGACGCGCGTTCGTCTTGGTGCGGGACTGGTTCTGCCACACCAGCTAGAACGCATCGCCGAGCTGTCCCGCAAGTACGGCAATGGCGTCCTGCACGCGACCACGCGTCAGGATCTACAAATCCACGACGTATCGATCGAGGGAACTGTGCCTGTCCAGGAGGGTTTAGCCGCCATCGGTCTCAGTGCCCGCGGCGGCGGTGGCAACACCGTTCGCAACGTGACCGCATGCCCGCGCGCCAGTGTTTGTCCGCATGCCCGCTTCGACGTGGCTGCACACGCCATCGCGCTGGCCGAGTATCTGCTTGCCCATCCGAAATCATTCACACTGCCGCGCAAATACAAGATTGCGTTCTCGGGCTGCGCCGACGACTGCGCGTACGCCTCGGTCAACGATCTTGGTTTCTTCGCACACGAGCACGATGGCAAACTGGGTTTCTCTGTCTACGCGGCGGGCGGACTTGGCGCACAGCCATCCGTCGGAATTCTCCTCGAACCCTTTGTGGAACTGTCTGACATTTTCGCGGTCGCCGAAGCCATCTTGAACCTCTTCGATCGGCTCGGAGATCGGTCGAACAAGAACCGCGCTCGCCTGCGCTATGTCTTGCGCCGTCTGGGTCCGGAGTCTTTCCTCGCCGAATACGCGAAAGAGCGACTGCGCCTGGCCCGCGAAGGTTTGCACGGGACACCTCCCAAGCCACGCGAGCTTCCGTTTTCTTGTCTGGATGCGGGGCCCATCCTGCCACCCAAACAAGCACCCAAGGCCCCCGACGGGTTTCTCGCCGAACGCGATCCAGCGAGATTTTCGCTGATTCTGCGGCTGTCCAACGGACGCATCCCCGCCGATGATTTGGTTCGTGTGGCCAACCTCGCCCGCGAATGTGGCGCCGGGGTGGTGGTGGTAACCCAACAACAGGATCTCCTTGTCCCCGGGGTGCCTTGCGAGAAGGTCGAGCAAGCAAGGGCCGGTGCTGCTTCGCTTTCCATCAGCACCAAGCCGAATGGACCCAAGGTAGTTGCCTGTGCAGGGGCTTCGACCTGCAAGCTCGGACTGTGCCTTTCCCCCGCGCTTGCAGAGGCCATCGAGCAGCGGCTACATGGCATTGAGGCCCGGTCCGACTTGGCCGAGATCCGACTGAGTGGCTGCCCCAACAATTGTGGCAACCATAGTCTGGCCACGCTTGGCTTCGAAGGGCGCGTGAGCCGGCACCATGGGCGTCTCATGCCTTGCTACAATGTTCTAGCAGGCGGCAAGCTAGTCGAAGGCGAGGCACAGCTAGCCGAACGCTTGGGCGCACTGCCGGCACGCGCAGTACCAGCCTTCGTCGCGGAGGTGGTGAAGCGGGGCTTGACCACAGACCTCAAATCCTTGATGGACAAGCACGTCCAATTGCCCTCGCCCATTCCCGAGGACTATTTCGTGGATTGGGGACAGACGGCGCCATTCACCCTGGCTGGCCGAGGGCCCGGTGAATGTGGTGCGGGCGTGCTGGACATCGTGCGCGCGGATTTGGACGAAGGAACCGAAAACCTGGCTCGCGCCAGCGCCGATCCCGGGCAGGGCGCAGGGCATCTGCGCAACGCGATCGTGGCAACGGCGCGAGCCCTGTTGCCCCTGTTGGGCGTAGAGGCTCGCAAGGATTGCGACCTTACCGTTGCGGTTGCGCAACATCTTGTTACACCGGGTTGGCTTGCGCCCGAGGTGAATTCGCTGCTTGCCTCGGCGCTGGAGCTTGGGCCGGAGGCAACCCAGGCGCCACAAGACCTTCTGCTCAAGGCCAAATCCTTCCATGACCGCGTCCTCGCCCTGCATGCTTCCTTGGATGGCGCCCTGCAATTCCAACTGAAACCGCTCACTCCCGCCAAGGCCCCCCCAATGGCCCCCCTGGCGAAAACAACTGACCGCGTTGCCGATCTACGCGGCGTCCGGTGCCCCATGAATTTCGTGAAGGCGAAGGTTGCCCTAAGTGCAGTTCCCGTGGGGGAGGTATTGCAGATCCTTCTAGACCTTGGCGAACCGGCCAACAACGTGCCCGCCAGCTTTGCCGATCAAGGGCAGGAAATCGTGTCCATGGGTCCGGTTGGCGAGCACTTTCAACTAGAGATCCGAAGGAGCCAGTAGGCCCATCATGCGCGTGGCGAAGAGTCTTCTGGAGCTGGTCGGAAACACGCCGCTGTTGCACCTGGCCCGGTTGTTTCCCTCTGCGCGCGTACTCGGGAAACTGGAGTTCTTCAATCCGGCCAGCAGTGTCAAGGACCGAACCGGTATGGCCATGGTCCTGGCCGCCGAACGCGCCGGCACCTTGAAGCCCGGGATGACCATCGTCGAGCCCACCAGCGGAAACACGGGGATTGCCTTGGCCTGGGTGGCAGCGGTACGTGGCTACAAACTCATTCTCACCATGCCCGAATCCATGTCCAGCGAGCGGCGCAAGCTGCTTTCATTTCTTGGAGCAACCGTGGAACTGACACCGGCCGCGCTCGGAATGGGAGGCGCGGTTGCCAGGGCCCATGAGATCTTGAACGGCACGCCCGACGCCTTCATGCCCATGCAATTCGACAACCCAGCGAACTCCGCTATCCATCGCGACACGACAGGCCCGGAGATCTGGCGCGATACCGACGGGCAGGTGGACGTCTTCGTGGCTGGTGTGGGAACTGGCGGCACCATCTCAGGCGTAGGGGGCTATTTGAAAGAGAAGCAATCAGACGTGCATGTCGTCGCCATCGAACCTCGGCGATCCCCTGTCTTGTCTGGCGGAAAGGCCGGGCCTCACCTCATCCAAGGCATCGGCGCCGAGTTCGTCCCAAGAACCTTCGACCGTTCCGTGGTCGACGAGATCATCTCTATCGGAGATGACGAAGCTCTGGATGCCATGAAGGACCTCGTCATGAAAGAAGGGCTGCTTGTGGGAATCTCATCAGGCGCCGCCATCGCGGCAGTGTACAAGCTGCTCAAACGCAAGGAATTCACAGGCAAGACCATCGTAACACTGTTGCCTGACACGGCAGAGCGGTACCTGATGACCTACGGTCTTTAGCCATTGACCAACGGTTCGCCCCTGGACGCTCAGTACTCGTAGACGATGATGTCGTGGTAGCGGCCTGCCACGGACCCTGGATTCTGGTAGGCGTGAGGAAGGTCCGCTTTGAATGAAATTGAGTCTCCTGGCTGCAATTCGTGTTCTTGCGCCCCTAACCGAAGCTTCAGAGCTCCGTCCAGGACGACGACAATCTCGCGCGTTCGCGCGTGCCGCTGGGGTGCGGCTCCGAGGTATGTGCCGAGCCTGGTGCGAGCGTCAGCTCGTAGGCTTCGACCCAGCGATTTGCACCGGCCGCAACCAGCGGTCGGCTTTCTAGCATTCCATCATCAGACCGCAGCACTGGACTGTCGACACGACGTTGCAATGACACCGTCGCCCCACCGCGTCCAAGCAGGTCTGCAAACGCCACCCCAAGGCCCGAGGACAACTTCCATAGCAGCCCGAGCGATGGCGCGACGTTGCTGTTCTCGATATGCGACAGCTGTCCAGGTGAGATCCCCGAGCGTTCTGCCAGATTCTCCGGTGACAATCCGCGCGCTTCCCGGACCGACCGAAGGCGCCTACCCATTGGAGAAGCACCGGAATCTAAAGGGGCAGAAGATGCATCAGCACTGGCCCCGCCCTTCGTGTGGACACTTGTCTTCTTTGTCATACGCCGACACAAAGTAGCAGATACCATGCCAGATACAAAGTCCGGATATCCGGCCAATCCCGTGCAGCGCCAGCAAGCAACCAGGTTTTCATTTGCCGACAGCTAATCCCGTATGCTAGACATTCTTCTTGTATTCTATAAGTCTTGTCGACTTCCCGTAGCACAATGAAGGTATTCACGCTCCCGAACCCCGGTGCCCACTCGCTGACTGTTCGAGCCAAAGCGCTCGTCTTTGAGGATACCTGTTCACGCGAGTTGCTACGTCAAATCCGGCAGATCGCGCCTAGCGATGCCACGGTGCTCATCGTCGGTGAAACAGGGACGGGCAAGGAGATTGTCGCTCGCTATGTCCATGAACTTAGTCGACGCGTGGCAGGGCCGTTTGCCGCGATCAACTGCGGGGCATTCACCGACAGCCTGGTTGATGCTGAGTTGTTTGGTCACGAACGTGGTGCCTTCACAGGTGCCACGTCAAGCAAGAGCGGTTGGTTCGAGGCCGCCCAAGGCGGAACGCTGTTTCTGGATGAGATCGGCGACCTGCCGCTCCTTCTCCAGGTCAAACTCCTGCGCGTTCTCCAGGAGAGAGAGATCGTGCGCCTGGGTTCACGCCAGGCCATTCCTATCGACGTCCGGTTGGTCGCGGCAACCAACGTCGATCTGGAGGCTGCGGTGCGAGCAGGACGGTTCCGCGAAGATCTCTATTTCCGCCTCAACGTGGCCACGCTGCGCCTCCCTCCACTGCGAGAACGTCCAGGAGACATTTTGCCGCTGGCTGAGCATTTCCTAAGAGTCTATGGGCAACGCGCAGGTCTCGACCAAGTCGCCCTCAGTAGTGAATCCGTGCAGCAACTACTCGACCATTCTTGGCCGGGCAATGTGCGCGAGTTGGAAAACGTCATCCACCGAGCCGTACTGACTTGCCAAAACGGTCGTATTGAGGTGGCGGATCTGCCGGTCGCCTCAGGGGGCAAGATGCCGCACACGGAGGCTCCTCGTGCGGACAAGGCCGCTCTCCTAGCACTTGAGCGCGTGCTTGTAGAGATGTTCGAGCAGGGCGGCCCCGAGCTCTACGAACGCATCAATACCGCCGTGGTAACCGAGGCCTATCGGTTTTGCCACGAAAACCAGGTGCAGGCCGCGCACTTGTTAGGAATCAGCCGCAACGTCTTGCGTGCCAGGCTCGCACAGGGCGGACTCATCGCCGGCCGTGGGACGAGAAGAGACCATCCTGGGGTAGCGGGCCTTCCTCCGCAGGCGCGCGCGATGTCCCATTCACCAACCTCGGTCCCAGTGACTGGTGGTGGTGATTCCCCACACTAGCGCTCCACCAACATCGACCGAACAGCTTCTTTGGGCGCCGCGTTTTTGCAGGGCTCCCGGCCTCCACCCGTGATACTATAGTGACCATATGGCTTCTAAACAAGACAGGCGCCATCCTGGGAATGGCGGCTCACTCTCCAGCACCACCAGTATCCGCCAGATTCCATTGCCACCAGGAGACGATATCGGCGCAGCCGAAATGGGAAGGCGAGTAGCCGCCAATCTGCGTGAGCGGCGGCGAACTCGCAACTTGTCCCTCGACCAGCTTGCCATAGCCTCCGGAGTCAGCCGAGCGGCTTTATCTCAAATTGAGACGCATCGAAGCAACCCGTCGCTCGGCGTCCTATGGAAGATCGCGGTCGGGCTGAGCATCCCATTTTCAGAGCTCATCGGCGGAGACGCCCGGTCCATCGCGGTCTTGCGCCGAAGTGAGTCCCAGGTCCTGCGCACCTCGGACGGCAAGATGGAAAGCCGGACCCTGACACCGGCAGGGGCAAGTCCATGGGTGGAAGCCTACGAGCTACAGCTTCTGGCGCACGGCATTCACAGCGCGGATGCCCATGCGGCCGGCACACGCGAAGTCGTGGTCGTCCTAGCCGGTCAGCTTCGCATGCGCGTAGGCTCCTCCACCTACGAACTGGAGCCCGGAGATTCCATCTCGTTCCAGGCCGACCAGCCTCACGCCTATGAGAATTCCAGCAACACCGACCTGCGCTGCCACGATGTCATCATCTACTCCCGCTGAGCTAGTTGGCGCCCGGGGCTTCACCTATCTGTTCGGCCCGGTATTTTCAAGGCGGCTCGGACGCTCGCTCGGCGTCGATCTGCTGCCCTACAAGACGTGTTCACTGGACTGCATCTACTGCGAGTGTGGCTCGACGACGGATCTCACATCCGAGCGCGCGAATCGCGTACCCACTGACGATGTGATCTCCGAGCTTGACGCCTATCTCGGTCCCAGACCACCGCTCGACTTCGTGACCTTCGCGGGTTCAGGCGAGCCCACCCTTCATGCTGAACTTGGTCGCATTATCGCGCACCTGAAGCAGACTCATGCCCAATACAAGGTCGCGGTGCTCACCAATGGAACGCTCTTTTCAAGCGAACAGAGCCGACGGGATGTGCTTGGCGCTGACCTTGTTGTTCCGTCCCTGGATGGGGCGACACCGAAATCCTTCCAGGCGATCAATAGACCAGCGCGAGGCATCACCGTCGAGAAGGTCGTCGAAGGCTTGGTGGCTCTTCGCCACGCGTATCACGGAACCTACGTGCTTGAAGTCTTCGTTGTCCCTGGGATCAATGACACGGATTCTGAAGTAGAAGGTCTCCGCCGCGCTGCCGAGCGTATTCAGCCAGACGTCATTCAGCTCAATCGCCTGGACCGGCCAGGCATCTTGCCAACTATCACGCAGGCGTCTGACGAGTTACTCGCCCGTATCCGTGCATGCCTCGAACCTTTGACGGTTTTCGTGGTTCCCAAGCGCCAGCCAGGGGAGGTCCGACGGATGGATGATGCGGAGATTGAAGAGGCCATTCTGACCCGCCTCACGGAGCGCAGCTTCGACACCACAACCCTTTCATTTCTCTTGGGACTGCACGAAGGTCTCGTCGCCAAGCACGTGAATCAGATGCTGACCGATGGGCGGTTGGTCCGCTTGGAACTGACCAAACCACAGCGACAGGCCCCCCAAAGCGGTTCCTTCTTCGCGGTACCACGTAAGTGGCCTGACAAATCATCCGCCGACCTTGCGGAGGGAGCGAAAAGGAGTAGAACCGCCGCCGTACGCACAGCCAAAGTGCCCTAACGACCACCATGTTCCGACGCCCATCTCGCCGACCCTTTCTACGACCGCGTAGTGATTCAGGGGTCGAGATCATCAGGATCCCGAAAAGGTCGTCAGGGCGCATCACCGCGGACACCAACGCGGCATCCGCTGACAAGCCAGCTGCCCTCTTCACGTGCGAAAGCGCCTGCGTCCGCAGCGACATCGCAAAGCTCGTGGCAGAAGAGGTTTGCCATCGGCTCCCTGCTGATCGATTGGTGCGCCTTGAGCTCGACGACGCATCCGCAAAGAAGCCTGGCCAACGCACCTTGGTTCGGCGATTCACTCGCGCAACCGTTCTGGAAGGCTGCTCCATTCAATGCGCTTCCAGCCTGCTGCACGACCTTCTCCCCAAGGTGGACCTGGAAGTGATCCCAGTGGACCAGTTCTACAAGCTGGAAGGCAACCCCTTCGGCCTTGAGGACATCAAGCCCGCCAAACAAGCGAAGATCATCGAACAGGCCGCGAGAGGGATCCTCGATGCCCTCAAGCGCGACGGGTCCGGATCGGTCTAAGACACCAACCCTCGGCCATCGGGCGACTCGCCACCTCCATACTGGCCGCCAGTCACGCCATGGACATGTGTCTTTTTTACGAAACTCTATCTTGACGGCACACGGACGGCCCATCAAACTTTCCTCATGATTCATCAGGTCGACACCCATGGAGTTGATAGCCAGTGAACTCTGGATACTCGTCATCAAAATAACGCTCAACCGTGCCAATCTTGGCTCGGTTGAGCCAAGACGTCGAGTTGCTACTGTAATCCGCGATCGGCTGATTTCATCTACTTTGTCCTCCTCATGGGCAACTGGCGGTCAACACCAGTTGGGGAGGGGGCGGAAGTAGAGCGCGACCACGCCGCCAACTCCAAAGCCTCACGATGACGGGGTTTGAGGCCAGAGCGATCTGCCAGTTGGACGAAGAACTCGGGGTCACTATGGCAAGGCGGCAGGAGCGTGGAACGCCGGGCCACGTACCCGTTGCTCAGGAAATAGTTGGGCGTGACGAAGGCAAGGCCGTGGTTCAGAAGGTCGTTCAAGACCCGATAGAGCTTCTCGGGATTCCTCGTACAACCCTTAAAGCACGAGAAGCGCATGAACGGCAGACCGCTTGCGACAGCATTCGCCATGGCCTGAGCCAAGCCACGATCGATCTGGCCGTCGATCCCACTCAAGCTGACCGACGTAAACATGTCGTCGTTTGTCTCACGGAACACCGACCCTAACATACTGTCGGAAGATGCGGGCAAAGGGGAAAAGGCCTTTGCCGCTCCCATCATATTGGCCGCCTCGCTCATCGCCCGGAACGCAAGCGGGTATCCGGAGACCAGGTTGGCAAAAGGATCGAGATCAGGCGGTGGGGCGACTGTGGCGGATGCCTCGCCCTGGAGATCAAGGCTCAGCATGTATTCCAATACGTCTTCGGTGATTTGCCGAACGGCGAAATCAGAAATGAGAGGTCTGGTCGCACCCCACCTACGGGCAGCCTCGGCCGTGCTAGCGAAGTCTTCGAGTAGACTGTTGCGGATAGCCACAGCGACAGCTTGGCGAGATTCACGGCATAGGCGTTCTTGTCCACGCCGTAGAGGCAGCGCTGGGCGACCAGGCGCCGGGCAAGTAGGGTCACATCTTCGCGCCCAGCCAGCAGGTCGTGCCGGCCCTCGCGCGTCCAGGCAAGCACCACCTGGTCGGCAAGGTAGCGGCAGACCTCGACCAGAAATGCGCCCGATCCCATGGCTGGATCGCAGATCTTGAGGCTCAATATCTTCTCGGCCGACGGACTGTCGCCGAGAGAGCGCAGTAGTGGATCCAGGGTTTTCTGAACAATGGGCGCGGTCAGACTGCGCGGCGTGTAGTGCGAGCTGGTGCGACGGCGCTCGGGTCCGGGTTGAATGACCAGTCCGCTGGTGCGGCGGCGCGACTCGCCCTTGACCGCAAAGTCATCGAGCACGGCCAGGACCTGCTCCCTGACCTTGGCGTCCCCCAAAGCCTCATGCAGCTTCTCGGCCTGGGCCTTGGCCAGCCCGGTCGTCTCTTGCAGCCATTTCGCGCGCATGGCCGGCTGCTGCTCCAGCACTTCGTCGGCGGTGACCCAGACGCGGCTCGGGCGCAGGCACACGGCCTCGGCGTCGAGGCGAATCACGTGGTAGCCCATCAGGGCCTCGTACACCGAACCTATCTGCTCGACGTCGAGCGCCCGATAGGACAGCCGCTGCCTGTGCAAGATGAGCAGTTTCTCCAGCACGCGAAACACGGTCCCGTCGTCCACGCTAGGCACGCGCGTGGCCGCGCGCGCCGCCGGATCGACGATGGGCGCGCTCTCCTCACCCTGCCAGCCCTCGATGAAGGGATATTAGTGGGGGCTGAAGAGCTGGC
>Ga0224559_1000259_pt1 | contig 37262 bp, 32 predicted proteins | sample 714S33034metaG_FD_180676 | JGI IMG/M metagenome (GOLD analysis project Ga0224559, IMG submission 180676) | Peat soil microbial communities from Stordalen Mire, Sweden - 717 S3 30-34 | ecosystem: Environmental > Terrestrial > Soil > Wetlands > Peat | place: Sweden: Norrbotten County, Stordalen... | reverse complement strand
TAATCATATTCATAGCTTCAATTCCTTTTAAAGTCTTATTAGCAGATTGAAAAGACTGAAATCCTAACATTGGATTAACGATTCGCTTTATAGATCTATGATCTTGTTCTATAATGTTATTCAAATACTTGATTTGTCTAATTCCTACGTCTTTATGTAATATTTTATCATTTTTCAGTTCATCTATAGCAGGTGGTAAGCTGGATTCTTATCAACGGTTATTACTCGTGGAATTTGATTATGATTAGAACTCAAAGCTTTCTTAAAGAATCTCTTCGCTGCTTTTCGATTTCGTTTTGAACTTAACATGAGATCAATTGTATCTCCATTTGAGTCAACTGCTCGGTAAAAATATTTCCATTTACCTTTTACTTTGATATAGGTTTCATCAACTTTCCACGAATAGTTTGTCAGTCTTAAATGTCTTCTGATCTTCTTTCCTATTTCAAGGGAATATTGATGCACCCATCTCATTATAGTACTGTGATCAACTTGAATTTCTCTTTCTATCATCATTTCCTTTAAATTCCCATAGCTCAATGGGTATTTTAAGTACCATCTGACATTCAATAGGATAATTTCTCCTTCATAATGCTTCCATTTAAAGGAATTAGATAGCATATTACTATCTTTGGTTTTCTTTTTATTCTATCGTATCATTAGAAAGGATTTTTTGCAACGGAACCCCTAAAACAAACTCATTTCACAAGTCCCTCAAAAAAACTTTAAAATAGCCTCATTCAGGAACTCTTTAGTTTATTAAAATAATCCAGACGTGTCTGTTTTTTTCTGCAGTTTTCTCCTGGAATTTCCACCGGGTACTCACCTGTGAGACAGCCTACACACATGTCGTTTTTATTGCATTCTAAAGCTCGCATGAGTCCATCAATACTTAGGTATCCAAGAGAATCAGCATTAATAAGGTTTTCAACCTCTTTTATGGTCTTATAAGAAGCTATGAGTTCCTGCCTAGTAGCCATATCTATACCCAGATAGCAAGGAGCAACAATTGCAGGACTTCCGACCCTTGCATGAATTTCTGAAGCGCCTGCATTCCGTACCATATCTATAATTCGCCTTGACGTGGTACCCCGAACAATGCTATCGTCAACCAAAACTACACGTTTGCCTTTGACATTATCCTTAATGGCATTCATCTTAAGTCTGACTGCAGTGTCACGCAGCTCCTGGCCAGGTAGAATAAAAGTCCGCCCTATGTAACGGTTCTTCATCAGGCCTTCGATATATTTGGTGCCTGATTCCCGGGCATAGCCGATTGCTGAGGTAATCCCTGAGTCAGGGACAGGAGAAACAATGTCAGCCTCAACCGGATGCTCACTTGCGAGTTCCCTTCCAATATTTTCTCGTACCTTATAGACAAGTTTCCCGTCAATTACTGAATCGGGTCTTGCAAAGTAGATAAATTCAAAAACACAATTTGCAGGATGAGGTTCAGTCACTATCTGGTGACTCTCGAAGCCATTGCCCTTGAAGACGATTACCTCCCCTGGTCGGACATCCCTAACAAGAGTGCTGTTTAGAGTATCAAGAGCTACACTTTCAGAAACAATTGCATATCCACCATCTACCTCCCCGAAACATAGAGGTTTGAAGCCAAACGGATCCCTGACACCATACAAATAGCGGTTGGTATATATAACCAGGGAATAAGAGCCAACAAGCTTGCACATCACATTCCTTATTGATTCCACAGGCTCATGTCTTAACAACTCTTTTACAAGAAGGTGACCAATGACCTCAGTATCAGAATCACTGACAAAAATACGACCTTCGCACTCCAACTCATCCTTGAGTGCTTTGGCATTAACCAAGTTTCCATTATGAGCAATTGCAATTGTTCCACCCTTGAAATTCAAAACAAAGGGTTGACAGTTTTCTAACTTGGATCCACCAGTAGTCGAGTAGCGGACATGCCCCACCCCTAAATTCCCGATCAAGCGTCCAAGAGAATCTTTAGTGTATACATCAGGCACAAGGCCCATGCCTTTTATGGACTTAGGAGATATGCCATCATGGACAACTATGCCAGTAGATTCCTGGCCTCTATGCTGGAGGGCATAAAGAGCGTAATAAAGCTTGAATGCTACATTATTGGATTGTGGCCTATCATTTGGGAGAATTATGCCTGCAACACCACATTCTTCTTTCAATTTAGACCTCCGGTGCAGGTAATAATATAAAAAGTGAAACAGACAGATTTAATACTTGCACTTAGCCTGCCATTTATAAGTTCTCATGTGGGATGTTTTTCCAAAGCCACATGAAGTACACTGTTTTGTATGCACATTTAAAGAAACACTACCGCATCGCCTACATTTGACATGCGTGCGCTTCTGCCTTTTTCCCATTGATGCCGTACCTTTACTCATTCCTAAATCTCCTTAAAGAACTCAATTACATTAGAACAATATTCGAGAATCCTAAGCAATTTGTTTTTCCGGAATTTATTTCTATGTGTCGGTCACAATAAATCCTGTTGCTTACCTAGTTTATAGATAATCGATGGAGTTCTAGGTATAGATTATGGAGATACGTATACCACATTATCACCACGGATAACGACACTGCTGAACTTGCTTACAACTTCTCCTTCTCTTAATTCTTCAGCATTGTCAAGCACGAGATTCATATGAATATCATATCCTTTTAGCTCGCCTCTAAACTCGCGTGCGCCTTTCAATCTAACGATAACAGGTGTGTCCAGTGCATTGTTCAAAATATCCAGAGGTCGGTTTGCCATCCTTACAGTCCCCTTAAAAAATTACAAATCAAGTCATAATTTATATGGTATAAATAGTTAATCTAGATTTAAACTGATCGCCGTGTTTAAATTTGGGATTATTCAAACCAAAGTCGCAAATACAGTATATAAAGTTATCGAAGCAATCTCTCATTTTTATAATCCATGATGTGAAAGAATGAATAAGAGATGAATATATGACAAAAAAGCAATCACCAACGAACAACACGATTGTTCTAACTATTGCAGGTTCTGATTCAGGGGGTGGTGCAGGAATTGCTGCTGATTTGAAAACTTTTGCTGCTTTGGGAGTGCATGGGACCTGCGCCATTACATCAGTTACTGCTCAAAATACCACAGGTGTCTTAGATACTTTCGATCTACCTCCTGCAGCTGTTACCAGTCAGATAGAAGCTGTGTGTATGGATATGGACATCAAATGGGTAAAGACAGGAATGCTGGCCTCACCTGCAATAATACGAGAAGTTGCAAAAGAGGTAAAGAAACATAAACTTTCCCTTGTACTAGACCCTGTAATGGCTGCAGAAGCCGGGGGGAATCTGTTGAGAGAAGAGTCTCTTCCTGTCCTCATCGAGGAGCTGCTGCCCTTCTGCAAAGTGATAACTCCCAATGCTTTGGAAGCAGGTGCACTTGCAGGTATTTCTGTCAAAAGCCCTGAGGATGCGAAAATTGCAGCCAAGAAAATAGCAGATCTCTGTGTCGAAGCTGTTATTGTTACAGGAGGACACCTAGATGCCACTGACCTGCTGTATGAAACATGCTCTGATACATTTACCAGTATACAGGGAACTTTTGTAAGCGGGGGAACCCATGGATCTGGCTGTACTTATTCTGCAGCAATGGCTGCCTTTTTAGCATTTGGGAAAAGCCTAGAAGAAGCTGCAAAAGAATCAAAGAAATTCGTAATGCAGGCAATCATGAAGAGCAGGCCTACAGGTAGAGGAGTGAACCCAGTAGACCCATTGGGAACAACCCTAGAGGAAAAAGAGCGCTATCTGGTTTTAAAAAATTTAAAAGAAGCAGTTTTAATTCTTGAGAAAAGCCCTGATTTCCAAAAATATATTCCAGAAGATGGCTGTAACATAGGAATGGCAATTCCTGGCGCACACAACTTGGAGGAAGTTGCGGCAGTGGAGGACAGGATAGTGAGATGCGGGGAACGTGCGGTTCATGTAGGCTGTGTGAAATTTGGAGCTAGCAGGCACATAGCAAGGATTATCCTTTCTGCCCTTCGTTATAATCCTAAAATAAGGGCTGCAATTAATGTAAGATATTCGGAAAGCAACATTTCCCTTTGTAGAAAAGCTGGACTCAGTTTATATTCCTTTAACCGCGTTGAAGAACCGGAAAATTGCACCACCATGGATTGGGAGATACCCGAAGCAGTCAAATCACAAAAAAGCATACCGAAAGTAGTCTATGATACTGGAGATTTAGGAAAAGAGCCCATGATACACCTGCTTGGTACAAATGCTGTTGAAATAGCAAAGCTCGTTGTGGAACTCGCAGAAAAATCATAGTAAAAAATAGATAGGATCTTACTTAAAGTCTTTAACTGTTTATTTTCATAGTTGAGGTTTCTGTTCTGATAACATGTCCATTTGTTATACATAACATTTACCATATTTAGTAATCGTATCTCACAAGGAGTATACTTTCCAAAAATAATCGTTTATTCGAAAGGTGTGTAAATAGGATATGAATACAGGAAATGTAAAATAAATAACACTTAAATACATCGAAGTCTGATTTTTTGTAGAAGCGATATGATGGAGAATATCCATGGAACAGACCAAGATTATCCTTGACGAAAATGAAATTCCTAAACAGTGGTATAACGTCCTTTCCGACTTGCCTTTCCCCATTGATCCACCTCTTGATCCCCAGACCTGGGAACCTATAAATCCCGAAGCACTTGAGCCGATTTTTCCAAAAGCCATTATTAAGCAGGAGATGAGTGATGAGAGGTATATCGATATCCCTGAAGAGATTCTCGACATATATAAGCTCTGGAGACCCACCCCTCTCTATAGGGCATACAGGCTGGAAAAGTATCTCAAAACACCTGCAAAGATATATTACAAATACGAAGGTGTAAGTCCGGCAGGTAGCCATAAGAGCAATACTTCCGTTGCACAGGCCTACTATAATATGAAAGAAGGAACTGAGAGGATCACAACAGAAACCGGAGCAGGTCAATGGGGAAGTGCACTTTCTCTTGGCTGTAACTACTTCGATCTAGAATGTAAAATATATATGGTCCGCTCCAGCTATTACCAGAAACCCTACAGAAAATCTCTAATGACTGTATGGGGAGCAAATGTTGTTCCCTCTCCTAGTAAGGATACGAAATTCGGGAGAAAAATCCTTGAAGAGCAGCCAAACACACCGGGGAGTTTGGGAATAGCAATCAGTGAAGCTGTCGAGGATGCAGTAGACCATGATAATACTAAGTACTCTCTAGGAAGTGTGCTTAACCATGTCTTGCTCCACCAGACAGTAATTGGAACTGAAAGCAAAAAACAGCTTGAAAAGGTTGAAACCTACCCTGATATAGTTATAGGCTGTTGCGGGGGAGGAAGCAATCTTGGAGGTATATCCTTTGAATTCATTAAGGACAGAATTAAGGGAAAAGGGAACACTAGAGTAATCGCAGTCGAACCCTCGGCATGCCCGACCCTAACAGAAGGAGAATACAGGTACGACTTTGGAGATACTGCCGAAATGACCCCGCTTCTAAAAATGTATACCTTAGGCCATAAGCATGTACCCCCTGCAATCCATGCAGGCGGACTTCGCTATCACGGAGATAATCCGATTATCAGTAAACTCTGTGCTGAAGGGCTTATTGAAGCTGTTTCATATAACCAATATCCTATATTTGATGCCGCTGTCCAGTTTGCTCGAACTGAAGGCATAGTTCCTGCTCCAGAATCTGCCCATGCTATCCGTTGTGCAATCGATGAATCACTCAAATGTAATCAGAAAGGAGAAGAAAAAACAATTTTATTTAACCTTAGTGGTCATGGTTATTTTGACATGAGTTCTTATGATATGTATTTCAACAAGGAACTTGTCTGAAACAACCTAAAAAAGTAAGATTAGAAAGATAATTATAGAACTAAATATGAGGTGCCTTAAGGCACCCACTACTTAATATTTTCAAGAGTTTCTCAGTACTTCTCCAGAGAAAGGATTGAATTTTTATTTGCGCATTTAACTCAACAGAATATTTACCTCTATTTTTGTTAAACAAATTCAACCGTCTGTTTACTAATAATTCCTTCTGTTCCGAATAAGAGATAATTTTCGGGTTAAGCCCTGCAAATTTGCTACTTTTTTGGCAAGTGTTCCATTTTGAATGCCTTCCATCTTTAAATTACTTATTTATGCCATATAGAAGGAGGGATACTAAAGTAATCTTTGATATATTTCCTACGTCCCCATACATTCCCTTCGAGAAGTATATTTTTTGCATTTCCAGAAACACTTCTATTATTTTTAGAAACAGTATTTATGCGATTAAGAATTTGAATTATTCCAGTCGAAAAACCAGAAGCAAGCTATGAGGTATTCGATTGGAATAAAATGAAGCTTTAAATTGAGATCTGAGTTAAATAAGAGATTTATTTTTGAACAATTATATTTATTTGCAATTTGGGCATCATATTACATTTGTCCTTTTATGCTAAATTCAATATTAAAAGAGGATTAATAAGCTTTATAAAGGAAAATTACAAATAATTATCCAGTTGAATGCAAAATAAATTCTTTCTCATCGATATCTATATTTGGAGAACAATTTATAATATCTAAATGGAAAAATAAGTCTAATTAGCCCTTAAAAAATGAACCAATTTTTTTAAGACCCTAAAGAAATATATCTGCTTATGGATATAGATCGGAATCGAAGCACTAGAATTTTATTCTACCTTGCACTTCAGACTCTCCACTTCAAATTTTCGACCGTAAACTTCATATTTTACGAGATGTTGAAACCTTTTCTCCCGAGCTATTTATATGAACCCAGCCAAGATACTCCTCTTCTCCTTCAATTTCCCATAATTCAATAGCAGGCATTTTGTAGGTATGTAGAGATTTTACAAGCTTTATAATATCCTCCAAGCACGGATAATCAGTTTTTACAAACATACCAATTTCATTATCTTCCTCTATCTTCTCATTCCACCTGTATATTGAGGATATGGGAAAAAGATTTACGCAAGCTGCAAATTTCTTTGAAACCAATTCTCTTGCGATCTCGGATGCATTATCCATATTTCCAGTAGTGATATATATTAAACGTGTACATTTCCTTAGTTGTGATGTATCCAACTGCGATCAACTCCATTATTTAATTGAAGAGGATTTTGATAAACCCCTAAATTTTACCTTATGCCTGTAAATAATATATAAGTGACTCAGGGAAATCAGAAGTTTAGCGAAATCCTCTAATATTCATTCAATACTATATCGTCGATCATCAGGTAACTTCATTTAGAATTAAGAATTTCCTTACTTCAGCTCATAAAAGTTCTATACGTGATACTTGCTTTTGAAGGAGAAGATTAAAACAATCATTTGAAGGAGCAGCTGTTATAGAAGGATAAAAACCGGTAACTTCTGTAAAGCTAAAAACGGTAGATTTAGCAACAATAAAAACAAACCTGAGATTCTTTGAATAATAGACACAAATAAAATAGAAATACGTTTCATCTAATCTTTTTGACCATTGTACTCATTACCTTAAGAAGGAAGGCTGTCCTAAATTTGGTTTCTAAAAAAACCTTTTGAAACATGATCAGTGAATTGTCATCGAAGACTCGAATATGACTTGGATCGCTGATGACAAATTGCCTTCGAGCAGTCCAACTGCCAATATAAATTTTGTGGCCTAAATTATCATAAATAGTAAAAAAATTCTTATGCTTTAGATATCCATAAACATTTTTCCACTGCTACCATCATCAGTATATTCGGGGAAAAACAACAACTTCTTGATAGAGATGATGAATGTATTTCAGTCCTTAAAAATAGGATTTATATCAGAAAAATGTGATGTTGTTGCATGTGAATCAACAAGTGACCTTTGAGCCCCTAGTTATGATTAATTTATAAAGCATTTACCTGTCATAACCCAAATCGGAGAGGAAATACTAATTAAGAAAATTGATTATCACAAAAAAAAATGGATTATATCAAAAGTATGCATTTAGAAAAAAGAAAAATGCCAAAATCAATGAACATAAAATATAACTTTGAATAACATGAAGAAAAAATAAGCATAAAGTATATTTTATAATAAAATTGAACATTCTGTTAAATTCTAGCTATAATCCAAGTTTGACAGTACCCACTAATTCCTAATGAAAAATAATCCCATTTTTAGCTCAAGTTGATTTGACAAAATTTATAAAGTAGAATATTTTGTAACAATTCAATCTACCAAAAATCAGCTTTAAGGTAGCTATTTCGATCCAATATATACTTCTGAGTACTAACTTATAAAAAATAAACATTTTAGTGGCGCTAACATACCCAGTTACTTTAGCTGCGTATGCTCAAATCACCACAATTTTCGTTTGTGCGTTTATTCGAAGAATTTCAGATTCCTTTTATTGAAATGCGTTTTTTGAGAATGGTAAGAGAAAAAGAAGCTAAGATCAATTCCACTCCACTTGAAGCTTCAAGATACGATGCGTATGCTGATTACAATCCCCATTATGAATGTAAAAGAGATAAAGCACACTCACAATGATTTAACAGATCATTTTAATTAGTCATACTAATGTCTTGCTTCTTGTTCTCTCGAACTTATTAAACATAAATAAGTTTCCCAAAAAAAGAATGCTGCTCTGGAAGCATAGTCTGCAGACAGGCATCAGGATTCGTTTCTTAATCGCAGATATATAAGGTTCCATCTTAAAGCAAGAATAGCTAACTCTTATGCATCAAATGCAGTAATCAATTAGGAAGGAGAGATTGAAAGAAAGATAACTGAGCCAATAAATGTAGGAAAAGGAGGAGATCTCAAAGCAAAAATGAAAAATAAAATTAGTTTCCTATGTCTGAATGGAGAAATAGTACAAGTTATAGTATATATATTATATGTATCAATACATATAAAAACTAAAATATTAGAGCTGATTCATTCAAAGAACTATACAAAAAAACAAGCGAAAGTCAAAAAGATACATGGCCATATTAAGGATAAGCAAAATTTGAAATCAGAAGAGTAATGAAGACCAAACTATTGAATTTTAAAAAAATAAACTCAGATCAAGAAAGAAAAAATTCACTGATAAAGCGAGCTAAATATTCTTATCCGTTTTTATCTAGTTAAAAGGAACAAACAATTAGTTTTTGTAAGGATCTCAACTTTTCTCCAATATTTTCAGCAAGATGTATGTTATACAGATCACAAAAAAGCTTGAAAATAAAAGAGCCTGAGGAAAACTGACTTTGAACTGGAAGCTCTCTGGCAGAATAAAATATAGGAAGAATGAGACTACAAGCAGTAAGAAGCCCCCAAATACTATATTCAAACGAATCCTCTCATCATTTCTCATATTTTTTTGGGCTCTTTTCCCAGTGGAAGCTGAAAAGCTACCTCTAAGACCTTCAAGAAAGGAAGATGACAGCAAACTAAGCCCTTCACTCCATGATCTTTGGAAAGAAGCCTTCTTTATAGGTGCAAATGATAGCTTTTGAGAATTCAGCTCCTCCGGATCTAAACTTTTATGGCTTGTGTCCCCCAAGTATTCCTGCGGCTTTGCCTCAACTTTTCCCAACAGTACTGAGAAACCTTTTTTTCGTGAGCCATAACCTGCTGTGATAAAGATCTGCCCTTTTGTAAGTACTCTACCTTCCTGTGGGATTCTAGCAACTGCTGAGACATATTCTTTTTGAAGCACGTATGGGTTGTTCCGCAAAAAAGTGATCATTCCTTTTAACTCTTCACTGACTGAAAGATGTATATGGGTTGGAGATCCTTGATTTGTAATAAGGATTTCAAAAGTCTTTTCCCCTCCCGGATAAAGAGGAATCTCAAGGCTTTCATTCTCAAATTCAATCGAATTTATTTCTTGTCGGTTGATAATAACATTCTGGAATATCTGCTGCAAATTTAACCCTCACATCGGTCCCTTAGGTTAGGAGGAAGCAAATTTGGAATTCCCTCATCTATAGGATATTGCTCTTTGCATAGCGGACAGTAGAGGGTTCCGGAAATGACCTCTTCTTCTTTTTCTTCAACAACTTCCAAAATCAGGTCACCCTTACAGACAGGGCAAGCTAGAATATCCATAAGATTTTTTTTCACCAAAATTCACCTTCAAAGATGATTTTGCAATAGAAGGAAACATAACTCTTCTCTTTTATCAGGGTAAATCGAATAGTTTTCGATTATAGCTTTCTCATTTTCCTGTAGATTTGATCTTGACTAACTACTTACTGTATTCAATTCATTTTACTATTTCAATGTAATCTATGCATTATGGAAAATTGTTATTTGAATTTTTACTATTTTATCGATGATAATGATCTTATTAATTAGTTTTTTTAGTAGTTTAGATTTGCCATAGTTCCAAATGAGTACTATTATTCGTTTCCAATCTTCCTCCATGATTCACAAGAATAAAACTTCATCTGTATATTTTAATCCCATTTTTTTGTAATTTAATTCCATTTAATATGCTGTCGAAGATACCAATTTACCTCTAATTTTTTTCTTCGCGGGAATCCTGGCCAAATATTTCTCACTAATCTCTGTATTTGACCTATTTTTTTGGGGTCATTATTCTTTGATTTTAAATATAGCTTCAGCTATCCTTAAAAATACTTCTTTTATTTTCAATGTCCTAAATTGATAGAGATTATAACAAAAAGCTGTACACAACATCTCAGATTCACTCTTTGAACAGTAGTGACAAGGACTTTTCCTTCTTTATACATCTGTTTAGTTGCTGCATAAACTCTTTCACTTGGAGCTCTTCTTGAGCTGATCCTCTTGTCTCTAAATATATCCTTTACCCAGAGGCTTTTCCTTTACTTCTCTTTCAATTGTTGAATCGTAACCTTTTGATTTTGCCTCAAAGTACCTTCTGTCTCGGTAAACCACTTCATTTATTTCTGATAAATATATATGAGAATCATGAAATTATGCAGTCTTTGTTTTGAACCTTCTGATCAGCTCATAATCCCTGTTTCTTATGCTATGTAGTTCGTACTCAAAGTGGACTTATCTCTTTTGTTATCCAAATTCAATCTTTGGTATATCTTTGTTTTTGCTTCTTTTTTAAGATTTATCCGCTTTAGATGCAGATCTGAATGGATAAAATTTGCGCACTGGATCGTTTCCTGTTTTATTTTCAAGCAAAGGCAATGAATTTGACTTTGCAACTGTTTCTATATTTCTTTTTCTTTGCAGTTATCAATATTTTTTTGAATTACTAAACCTTGATACTGTCTGGTATGTACTCAGGAAAACCAAGAAATTTTCTGAAAAAAATTTGAGCAATTCATTATCTCTCAAGTTATCAGATACTGTTGCTTGGCTTAGTCTTCCAGCAGGCATCTATCATTTAAAGGTCAACGTTGCTACGGGAACACCAATAGCGGTGCTTATGTTTGTGAACAAGAAGCAGATCAGGCAGGAGACCAACCAACACTGAATGGACAGTGAAAATTCGTAACCTTCATAAGTGCTATGAGTATTTTGATTTCATGATAAAATGATTAAATAGCGGTATAGTTTTGGTCCAAATGCTTGAATTATCTTAACCCTAAGACGTATAAGTTTTGTATGCAAACTTCAGCATCAGTAAAAACGATAAATCCTATTCTGTAATGAAAGAAAATGGTATGGGGACAACCAAAATTTACAAAACTTTCTGTACACTGCCAAAATTATGCATGGTACCAAAGTTTTTCTGAAAAAAATAAAATATAGTCTGTATAATAAATATCTCTATTATAGACTAGTCTAAAGTTCTATGTTAGAGAGATATATTATAGAGATATTTTTGTAATCTATTTTAACCTGACTTAATCTACGTTCGTAGCTTAATGTTTATTTCTATTCTTTTAATATATTCAGTTAGGTCCAAAAACTGTAGCTGTTGCAGTATCAGAGTTTGAAATTACTGTTTTGTTATCAAATGAACCTGTTGCATATGCTGAATTAATCACAAAACCAGCATCAATGTCGAGTGATTATATATAGTATTGATCTGATTTCTTTCAAGAAATTCCTTGGTTTCCCTGAGTACATATCAGACAGCAAGCCAGTCTGGTTATTAAGAAAAAAAACTATTGATAACTGCAAAGAAGAAAAGACGCTTAGACAGTTGCGAAGCAAACTTAATTGCCTTGGTTTGAAAATATCTCCATATATCAGAGCCAGAAAATTATAGCTCTTTCCTACAATTGCTGCGATATCTTGCAGAGCCAAAGAAGAGATAACATAGGTATTATTTCATGAAATGAATATTAATTAATTTTCAAGTCGTGACAGAAGATAGCTGTAAACAGTATAGGTATTTATGGTAGTTACAATTAAACGATTAATAATGTCAAAATTAGCAAAGATATACTTTTTGATGCTATTTTTTGTGAAGTTGATTATAAATTCCAAGTTTATCAAGCTTTTTTGCTGAATTTTGTGAACCTATGTTTAATCTCCGTTAATTCTGATCTGATCAATGATATTAATAATTTGACAATAAAGCCAAGAGGATAGCCCCATAAAAACTATTGTCTGAACATACTCCCAATGATCTAATCTAAATTTCGTTTTTAAAGAGTCGAATCCTTTCTCGAGGAATTCTCTTTACAATGTATTTCCAATTACTTAGCAAGTGCCAAATCCGTTTTGATTTTGGACAAAAAAATCATTATCTACTACTAAGATCGTACATTTTTAGTAGTTTGATAACTTCCTAAGCATTAAGCTCTTTGAGTTTAGGCCCAAAAGAGTACACAACTCCAATAAGCTCAATGTTGACTTTGAATTTTTTTTGAAGTTCTTTATTTTTCATGATTGTTACCTGGATTTTCTTTGATTTCAGTAACTATTGTCAGAACAGTTTTTTCTTTTGCTTCCAGCTGCTTATTCTGTCCACATTTTGAGTAATAAATAATACTTAATGCTACTTACGTGACGATTTTTATCCCATGTACACCTTTTAAGGGTTCTAAAGATTTGTCTTTTTTCAGAGAATATTTCCCAATTATTTTATTTTCATTTGTATTCAGTTTCATGGGAATTAGATATTTCATCTTTTTTTTGCAAAAGTTCAACTTTGCTTGTTGTATTAGCTCCTCAGTAAAAAATGCTGTTAGAGTTTTTTTGAGTTTATTTTTTTCTTGATTATGAGTGCCAGATAATTGCATAAGTCAAGATCATTGCCTCGATTCACTGTGACTCAATTATGTATGCTTATAAGTCTCTTGAGTTCACTAACTCCCAATGTAATCTGTAATTTATCAAGTCCATGACATCTACTGTATCAACAATTATCAATTTTAGATTCAGTTACATGTAGAACCATACTTGGCCAGTCCAATTTTAGATCATTCTCTTCAGGAGATAAGTTTGCTTCATAAATTGGAGTTGTTTCGAACGCATAACAATCTGCGGATAGATTCACAATGTAAGAATCACAAAAAGTGGATCCAAGATAGTAAGGTGGATTCTAACACAGATTGTTCAGGCAGCAGCAAGAAAAATAAATAGCAAGTTAAAAGAGTTTTTTAAACTGAAGAAGAAATCAATTAGAGATGCAAAAACAATTATTGAATTGGCACGGAAATTGCCATTATTATTTTGGCGCTTAATAAAAATGAAGAGATATATGAAGATGAAACAATATCTGTATTTAGCAGACATACATCGATGTACATAAATGTACAATTTGTTTGCCTATTTGTCAACTATTCATTAAAAGTTAGATTAATTTTTAAGCTATCATCATATTGAAAAAATAGATGACATTCTTGTACCCATCTGCGGGAAGTGGGGAATTATTAAACTGGAGAAACTAAAAAAAAGACTGTTGAGACTGAGACAGTATCGATTGATAAACTTATAAATAATTAATGGAATAATATAAATTATGGAAACAAAGGATGGATAAAGCACTTGAGAAATCATTTTCGTCACGCAATATCATGATAAATCAGTTATAGCTTTGAGTTACTGTTCTTTAGGAAACAAGTACCTTGAGCCCAGAAACTGCTTTTACCAGAATATCCACTTCTTCTATTGTATTGTATAGTGCGAAAGAAGCTCTGACAGTACCATCTACTTTCAGAAAGCGAGTAATTGGGATTGCACAGTGGTAACCGCTTCTAACGCAAATTTGTTTGGTCTGGTCAAGAATTAGAGCAACATCATGAGCATTAAGCCCTCTCACATTAAAAGGTACTATTCCCAGACTGTTTTCGGGCCCGTAAACCTCCACATGCTCGAGTTCGGAGAGCTTTTTGGCAGCCTCTCTTGAAAGATTCATTTCATGTTTTTTGATTTCTGAAATCCCTATTTTCTCTACATACTCTACTGCTCTTCCTAACCCTATGACTCCTGGAATATTAGGAGTGCCAGCTTCAAAACATGCTGGAGAAGGCTCCAGAGTGTAGGCAGACTCGGATACATCTGAAACAGTGCCCCCTCCAACTGAAGCACTTTCGAGCACTTCGGGTTCTTTAACATAAAGTACGCCAGTACCCTGTGGTCCAAGCAAGCCCTTATGTCCAGAAGTTGCAAAAAAGTCACATCCAATATCCCTAAGGTCTACTGGCATATGTCCTGCAGATTGGGCACCATCAATCAAAACTTTAATGCTGTTTCTGTGGGCAATTTTCGTCATGCCTTTTACGTCCTGTACGGAACCGAAGACATTTGAAACCTGAGTTATGGCAAGAAGTTTGGTTTTATCTGTGAAAGCATTCTCTAGCATATAACTGTCGATTTTGCCCTTGTTGTCAGGGTTTATAACCGTGATATTTACCCCTTTTTTCTGCAAACGCATCCAGGGAAGAAGATTTGAATGGTGTTCGAGCAGAGTTGTGACAATGTGATCTCCTACCTCCCAGGGATAACTATTAGCAATAAGATTAATTCCTTCGGTGGTATTTTTCGTAAAGACGGTATTTAAAGGCTCTCCATTTAAAAAGCTAGCGACTATTTCCCTAGCTTCTTCGTAGTGGTTTGTGGTCTCCCGAGCCAGACGATGGGCTCCTCTTCCGTAATTACCAGCATATCTATAGAAGTAATCAACCATAGCTTCAACTACAGGTATCGGAGTCTGAGTAGTTGATGTGCTGTCAAGATACACGACTTCTTTTAAAACAGGAAAATCTTTACGGACCGCATATACATCGTACATGCTTATTTTTTAGGAATGAGAAATAAAAAAAGGTTGTGCAGGTTATTTACCCTGCATACCGCCTATCATAAAGCGGTAAATATCTAATTCATCTGAGTTCAGGCTGTCAGTACAACCCTTTATAACGGTGTGATAACCGTCTTCGTGGCATTTATTTCCGTATTCTGTTCTTTTTTCGAATTCTTGATTTAATTCACTCATAGTTTTCCTCCTGTCTCTTCAATGCTTGCGCTTACATGCGGGTTAGAATCATTCCCTCAGGAAATGAATTCTGCAGTTCGGTTCGAAATTTCAATCCATCTGAATAGGATTCCTATAAGCAGATTAGAATTTTGCATCCTTCGGGCTACTAATCCCTTAACTGCGCAACAATAATTGTCCTTACCCACAACAATATATTAATTGTCAATTGTAATATATATTAGTTGCGGGAATTAGTGTTACTGAATTTAGTCAGTTCCTAAATAATTTCTACAAATCAGGAGAATATTAAAAAAAATCAAGGTAATGAAATCGTTGACTACACAAATAAAAATGGATCCATTTTTGGTATAGACAGAACCAGTTTACTGTCTACATCTTCTGAATTAGGTAACTTCGGTGATATAATAGCTTTACCTAATGAAGCAAATTATAGCCCGCAAGAAGTTATAAGGTTTTATTTCATGCTGCAACATCTTCTAACAATTCTCTTGAACCAGCAATCAACTATCAAGAGTCAAAAATACCAAAAATAAGAATTTCTTTAGATTAGGTATTTTCACTTATATGAAACTCAGTTTTGTTGAAAACATTTTTTTCTTCATTTATGAAAACAAACGGTGAAATTTTTGAGATGATAATCTTAAAATTAAGGCTAAAGACATAAATATTTATTTTCATTGAATTTATATTATAAAAAATTTGACTCATTAGACTTTCAAATTATTCTGTAGGATCTCACCCTATGCTGAAGAACGCATTAAAAGCGGGAGATAGTCAATGTCACTTCCATTAACTCTGTAAGGCTGACCCCTAATTCCATTTGAATCCGAATCAATAGCAGTTTGAGAAAATCCCGTACCATTCGGATTTGCCCAGAAGTTCCCACCAAGATATGGACCCTTTACAATATTCGTTCTTTTCGTTTTTGTAGTGTTCCAAAAATTACCTTTACTGTTATCTGCCCTCACATTTAAAGTGTTGTTAAAATAATTATTGTATATGTGATTATCAGTTATTTCGTCTCGCAAATCAATACCTGATTCATTACTAGAGATTACCATATTGTTCGATAGCTCATTTTCGTGGCAGTTATCTTTCAAAAAGATACCTATGCTACTGTTGGAAATTGTATTGTTATACACTTTGGATTTAAAGACGAAGGTAAGATCGATCCCGTAATTACAGTCCCTTATTTTGTTATCGCGAATCACAGTTTTCGCCTGAACATCATAGATTTCTATCCCAGTGCTACAATTTATTACATTGTTTGTTGAAACAAGATTGTTTCCACCACAACAGCCAATAATTATTCCTCCACCATTTGAGAGTCTATTCAAGAATACTGTATTATTCCAGCATTGTGCACCCAGAGTAACATCTCCTTTCTCAATAGTATTACCTAATAACTTGTTCTGGCTGCATCCTTCATCAAGCCATATGCTATTATTGGAAAATTTATTATGTAAGAGCGTATTGTTCATTGAATCCTGAAGGTAAACCCCATACCGATTTTCATAAAGGTTATTCCCCTCAATTATACAGTTGTTAGCATGTTCGAGGAAAATCCTTGCTTGAGGACAGTAAACTCCATCACATATCCCAAGAGTATTGGCAGCTTCCCCTGATCCAGTTATGCTTAAACCCTTAATCGTTACATTATCTGCGTTAATCTGAAATACACTGGAATTTTCATTAAGAGACCGTACAACCACTCCCCCATAACTATCTGTTTCTGATGTAATCATTATCCCGGATATGTTGACAATCACATTTTCCTTATAGTTCCCAGTTTTCAATACAACAAAATCTCCTGTCGTTGAACTATTCACAGCAGCCTGAATTGAATTTCCAGGTTTCACATAAATGATTTTTCCACTTCCAACGCCCGCAGAAAGCAAAAATAAAATAACAACCAATAAGGTACTCGTTAGCTTGATAAAACAATGATCTATAAGCACAATTTTCAAAAGTAAATCCCTCTAGATATTTTGCATAGCCTTTCAGGCTTAGGATATAATAAATTTTGAACCTACAGCATTGTGCGTAACAACTCTAATTCAGTACATGTATTGTCACTCATTATTATATATATCAACTGCTTCTTTGTTTTCCATGATCCAAAAATCTGTAAATTGTGAGATTTTCTGGGAAAGCAAAATACCGGCATTTCAGGACTCAAAAAGACTTAGTAAGGAAACAATTACTCGCAAGTTCAGATAGCTTTTTGTTTCCCAAGAAAGAAAAAAATATTTTTTCAATGAGTCTCAACTTTTTTGCGTATTTGGGATCCCATCATTTTTTGATTGTGGTCTTGAGCCATTGATCAAAGCCAGTACTTCACAAACCCAACACCAACTATTTTAAAACTGACTACACTTTTTTTCGCTGTATTAGACTATATACACACTAGATAGCTATACTTTATTAAAGCCATATAATGAATAAAGTAAGCATATAACTTAACAATTTTATTCAACATATATGCTTCAAATTAATCACATGTCTCAAAATATTGGTATCTGTGCTTTGAACGAAGTTAGATATATAAACTTTTTTAGTACATATTTTATTCCAGTTGAATGCCCCTCAACAAGCTAAGGGGATTAAAACTTCCCAGATAACTGTTTATCAGGCTCTACAACTGATTTATAATTAATACAAGGTGAATTTACCGAATCGACTTAAAAAATTCTTTCGATCGCTCCACAATAGTTCATTGAATAACTACTATACACCCCATACTGTTTATAACTATATTTTGTTACGATTTGAAAATCAATAATATTTCTCTCAGAAAATAAAAAATGATTTTTTTTCTTTGGCCCGCAAGATGTCACAGCAATTGCAAGAAAGAGTGGTAATTTTATGGATCCGATATATAAATATTGAGTTTTTAGGCTCTCTGCGCCTAGATATAATTATTTTGGATTGAAATTTATCAAAAAACTGGATATGAAGTTCTTAAAGAAATAAAAGAAAATAGTAACCTTAAAAGCATACCTGTAATCATTTTTACTACTTACAGCGCTGAAAAAGATATACTCAGAGATTATGATCGTAATCCAATGCCTATATGGTTAAACCTATTGACTTAACGAATTCTGAAAGCAATTGGATCCATAGAAAACGTTTGGCTTGAAGCTGTAACACTACCATCAAACAAACATCAAAAATAAATTAGTGGAGACTATGTATAAATTCTACTTTAGATCTCTGATATATTGAATTTTCGAGAAGCGATTACAAAAAATAAAATTTTGATCTATATAGGTGAAATTTTCTTATGAATTATTAAGGAAAAATTGTAAACTACTGGAAATAGTATAAGCAAAATAAGTAAACTACTCATAAATCACCTAACTTAGTTATTCTATATATTATGGGTTAATAAAGGTAGGTGCATAAACATTATAGTCGTAAATATAAATAAGTGATAAGCCACTGATAGACCCAAGGTACTGTTCTCAGGATTAACTAGCCATCACAAAATCGTGTCTAGAGTCGCTAAAGTGGTTCATATGGGCTTTGTAGGCTAAGGGGTTGTGGGTTGTGATGACACCCATTGTGATTATGTTAGAGATCGTGATAGAGACCATGACATAGACAATAACGGTTTAGGTGGATTTGTTGGCCGTAGCAATTTATTTGATGATTTTGTATTAATTGCAACCTTTTTAGGAGAATTAATTGATTTAATTCGGTATTATTTGGCTTTTTTAATGAATCAAAATTGCGCTGGTGCTTTTAGTGCTGATAAATGAGTTAAGAAAGACAAATGTAATGAGTATCATAAAATAAATAGCATTTTTGACCTAAAAAGAACCAAAATGCTCGAAAATCTAATTTTAGAGTTATGTTCCATTATTTGGTTGATATTTTCATCTTATATTACATATTTATAAAATACAAAAATATAATTCACATTTTAATTTTTGTAATAATATAGAAAACTTAGTATATTTGTATCACATTAAAAATTTATGTGATATAAATGAGAGATTTGCTTAGTTACCTTAATATTGTCAAGCAACTGGCCAGCAATTTTCTTCTGCGCTCCCATCTTAGCAATTCTAATTGGTAAAATACGCAATGAAATTTCAATTCTTCTGCCATTGAAGAACTAGTATATAAACAAGAAATTTATCGAAGAAAGCACAAATTACAAAAGTTTAACGAAAAAATGGCAAATTATTACCTAGAATTAGGTAATTCGTTCTTAGATATTTGCAACCTTGAATCCGCGAAAATTGCTTTTGAAAAAGCTAAGAGTTTCGATCCAGCAAGCATCAAAGTACATATGGGATTAGAAAAGTGTGAAATCTTTCGGCCTATTTCAGAAAAGGATCTAGTCCCGTATGATGCAGAGAGAGCAATAAAAATGTTAAATGTAATACTAAAGGAGAATCCAAATGCCAAACATGCCTATCTATTTTTAGCTAAGCTATATCATAAGATCGATCCTAAAATCGCGTTGACCTATTATGAAAAGGTGATTTCTTTGAATCCGAAATCTGATGCTGATAGTCTCCCATATAACGGACTTGAATATATATATGAGAGTGAAAAAAAATACGAACATGCATTCATGTGGATGAAAGAAGCTGAAAATCTATGTGGATGGGATCCACTTGTTACAAATAATTTAGCTTATCAGTACTTAATGAAGGGAAGATATGAAGAGCTATTGAATACCTTAAGCGCCTTTTAAGGTTCAGTCCATATGACATAATTGCATATTGGAATATAATTAATGCTTACAGGATGATTGGCAAATTCAAAAATGCGTATAATTATAGCCGAACATTAATAGAATGTATCGAAAATGAAAAGAGTTTTTCTTTGAAAATTAATACTGGAGAATTTGTATTCAATACAGATGTTGGTGAAATATCTTTCAATAATAATATGGAGAAAAAGTGTTACAGTTATTGTAGTATGGCTTTAACGTGTTGTCTCTATGATTCAAAAACAAAAGCTTACGAATTTATAGATAAAGCTCAAAGATTGAGTTATTGTGATAGGACATCAACCCAATAATTCGTACTTTTCAACGTCAATTATTTACAACAAGCGGATAAAACTCTTACTCTCAAGCTTAAGGAATTTATGAAGATTTCCCAAAATTTGGATTCTTGCAACACCTGGGATATATACTAATTCACAGACAGCCTGTAGACGTATGCATAATATATTTACTTATTTGCTCACTATTTTATCCTAAAAGCAATATGAATTTTTAGGATATTTTATAATTGATCCATATTTTAAGGATTAATGATCCTTATTTTTAGGATTGGGTATTGGGCCATTGGATGCCAGGCTTCCACAATTTATGGTTTATCGAAATCCAGGATCTAAATTTGTCGTCGCAGTCACTATTTCCATCTAATGGAAATATAAATCCAACTGTTTCTGATCTACTTCTTCGAAGGATTCTATGTCTTCCAGAAACATATATTAAAAATTGATTGTTTCTCAATATTTACACATAATTTGGATAAAAATGGATTATGTTATCTGAAATTCCAAGTTAAGTTGACTTAGAGCCTATCCTAAAAGTCATTAATGACATGTTGCAAAGTATCTAGACAGGAAGCAGAAAATATACATAAACTTTATGAGCTCATTAGAAGCCCATGGTGAAGTTGAAATCGTGTAGCTAATATATTAAACATTAACTTATTGAAAATTATGCGGCAGAAATTATAAGAATATATTTGTATAATTTTTATCCTATGAAGTATTTTCAAAATATCAAAGATAAGATTTTTGGATGCCAAAGATAGTATTCTTGATTCATAAAATTATATTCTCATTTATCAGACTTGTTTAATAGACAAATTTAGATAAAATTCTAAAAGTATTCTATGTATTAAAATTTGGTTTTTGAAATTCTGCTGTTTTGATTGGTAAAGTGAAATAAAAAGTCGAACCTTTACCTAATTCAGATTCTACCCATATACGGCCACCATGCCCTTCTACAATTTTTTTACAAATTGCAAGTCCTATTCCTATTCCAGAGTATGCTTCCCTGGTATGCAATCTTTTAAATATTTCAAAGATTTTCCCCGAATACCGCGGATCAATTCCAATTCCATTATCTTGCACTGAAAATACCCATTCGGTCTCCGTTTTCTCTGCAGAAATATGAATTTTTGGTGTCTCTTCACGGCGGAATTTTATTCCATTGATGATCAGATTCTGAAACAACTGACTCAACTGGATAGAATTCGACATTACCACGGGTAGAGGATCCTGTGATATAGTAGCTTTATTGTCTTTTATCATTAATTTTAAATTTGATAGTGCCTGATTCAAAATAAATTCACAATTCATAGCTTCAAGTTCTCTGTTTCTTGTAGACACTCGAGAGAATTCTAAAAGGGCGTTTATCAAATTTTGCATACGAGAAGCTCCATCAACAGCAAAATTGATATATTTATCAGCTTTATCGTCTAGATTACCATAATATCGCTTTTGCAAAAGCTGCAAATAACTTGTTATCATCCGCAAGGGTTCTTGCAAGTCATGAGATGAAACGTAAGCGAATTGTTCTAGTTCTGCATTTGAGACGGCAAGTTCTTCTAATTTAGATTTTAACGCTTCTTCCGTTTTTTTAAGCTTAGTAATATCACGTGCTGCAGCAAAAATACCACTAACCTCACCTGATCCATCAATATAAACTGAAGCGTTGTATAAAACAGATGTTGTTCTTCCACTCTTATGTCGAATTTCAAGCGAATAGTCCGACACAAATCCTTCCCTGAACACTTCTAGATACCCTTTCTTAGCTTTATTAGGATCAGTGAAATAGTTCGTGAAGTCGGTACCAACAAGTTCGTCTCGTGAATAACCAGTAACAAACTCCGTAGAAATATTTACATCAGTAATTCTACCATCATACCCAATAGTTACTAAAGGATCCAAGCTAGCTTCAATCAAACTACGATTATAAATATTTGATAACCTCAGAGCCTCTTCTGCTTTTTTGCGCTCTGTAATATCCTGAACCGTTCCTTTCATTCGAATAGGGATATTATTCTCATCGGAAATAACTTTGGATTTTATATGGACATCTCGCTCTTTTCCATTGGGTAAGATGATCCGATAGTCAATGCTATGGGACTCTCCGTTCAAAGCTTTTTTAATGGCATCATCAAAATAATCTCGATCTTCTTGATGCACATGACTTAAAAATGCGTTGTAAGTAGCGCCGAATTCTTGAAGACCAAGCTCAAAAATACGATAAGTCTCATCAGACCAGTATACTTCATCAGTTATAATATTCCAATCCCAGTTTCCAATGTGAGATATTCTTTGAGCTTCAGCAAAACTGTTTTCACTTTCTTGAAGTTGAATTCCTGCAATTTTAATACTTGTAATATCCTTTATTATTCCGATAGTTCCATAAAACTGACCCTCATGATCCGTAAAGCTGACCCCATTGTGTTCTATATAAATACGAGTTCCGTCTTTTCTTCTCAACCTTAATTCTTCCTTAAATCTGCCTTCGGTAGTTCTCACATCCAGGAATTTTTTGCTCACAAGATTCGTATCTTCGCAATGGATATTATTGACCCAGAAATTTTTGCCAAACGTCTGTAATTCTTCAGAGCTATATCCTGTAACTTCTTCTATGGCACCTGCCCATATACATTTACCTGTTCTTAAATCATAGTCATAAATCACGTGTCCTGTCTGCTCTGTGACAATCCTGTACCTTTCTTCGCTTTTCTTAAGTTCTTCGACTGCTTTTTTACGTAGGGTTATATCTCGGGCAATAACTAAGATAGTGATTATATTTTCAGAGTTATCAAAAATTGGAGAAAGAGTTAATGAGACATTTTTTATCTTACCATCCTTTCTTAACCGTAAAGTCTCAAAATGATGGATTTTATCTTTCTGTTTAATTAGTTCAACTAATTCTTTTGTTTCTTCGACTAATAAGGCTGGCTCTAGGATGGATATGGACTTTCCCAAAATTTCTTCAGCCAAATAACCATATATCTGCTCTGCACCTTTATTCCAGCTGGTTATAATGCCATCAAGGGACTTTGTTATAACGGCATCTTCTAATGTTTCCATAATATTCGCTAGTGTCTGAATTTGATCTTCTGTTTTTTTACGTTTGGAATTTTCTATCTGTTCCCATTTACCTTTCCTTTTGATCAAAGCAAATTGATGGCTGAGAATCACATCAGTGATTTTAGTTGTGTCACACCTGTCGAGAAAATAGGTGCAGAGAATCATCATCTGGTAATTTTCGATGATTCGGTCTATTTCTTCCTCTGATCAGCAAAATCATTCCAATCATTTTTTTCCAGCCAAAAAATGTTCTCTGCAAGTCTCAACCCTTCGTAGCCATCAGTCAAAGCCTGGTTGAGTTTTTCAACCCAGCCCTTTGAGGTATTTTCCGAATCTAAATTACCATCTTTTAAATTAGAGATGCGTAGGGAATGAATTCAATTTGCCCATTTTCCAGATAAGTATCAAAATCAGGAACAGCCTTTCTCAAAGCTTCTTTTGCTTCTTCTACTTCTACAGGTTGTGATGTAATCCAGAGGCAAACTTCGTTATTTTCCAGCCCAGCCTTGAAATAAGAGACCAATATGTCCATTAAATCTTCTTTTGTCTGGTAAAATTGGCAGAAGTGAGTTCCCCAAGGAATATCTCAATGATATCAATGCCAGACTTTCTCAGTTTTTCATCCAGTCTACCTATTCTCCGACTTTGCGGATGCAAAAGCAATAATTTTTCTGTCTCCATGGTATGTCTCCTCCTGCCCATATCTCATAATTTTGGCTCTCTGCTATTTTTGGTATTTGAGGCGTCAGTTGCTGAAAACCTGAGGCAAACGACTCCCCCCAGTTGTCCAAAACATATGGCTGATACTAGTTTACCCAGTTTGAGTAATGATTCACTAACATGATCTTTTTAGTAGTAGCCCCATGTATGATTGCTCAAATATAAAATAACAACACTATATAATGCTTAAACTGTTATACGATGCACCGTCCTTATTTTGGATATAAGTAGGACTTATGTATGTTAACTGAAGAACAGTGATAAGAGACTCAAAAATATATAAACCACAATATTTGTGACAAACCTTTTCATGTTTCATTTTTCTCCTTAAGTGCGGAAGTTTTAATAAGATAACTATTTAAGCGTGCCAAAAATCGGCTTATTAATTTAGATTTGGAGTTTTCAAATACGTATAATTTCCAGCCCATGCAAAACTGAAAAATAAAATCATTGGCTAACAATTATAGAAAATAGACTCGTAAAAATTTGGCCATTGAAATCTTAACTTGATCTAATATGCCCCCAGCTCTAGAGAATCTGTCTCACTATTTTCAAAGAAGGCGATTCCAGATTTACCGGAGCCTAAGCTATTTTTAACCGGGTTATCTCCTCCACCCTCTTGCGAAGATCAACTACCATCAGTGCAGTTTTATTCCTTAGTCATGGACTTCCTTCTCGTGTTTTCTGAGATTATCTCTCGCCCAGTGGTCGCAATGGCATACACCTCACCAGTTTTATTTACCACTGAATGTAACTGTCAACTACACTTCCACAATCTTGCCGCCCTTGGCAAACCGCTGGATGCGGTAAGGTTCCAAGACCTCAGCGTGGATACGCTTGTTCAGTGTAGCCAATTCTTCTCCTTCCCGGTTCTTTGGGATCATGTTACTAATGTTCATCGTTAGTGCCTATGCTTCACTCCAGCCATATATATCCTCAGCCATCGGATTCCAGGCAATGATTTGACCCTCCAAATCCTGCAACGTTATAGCATCATTCGAGTCATGCACTACCAGAGCTAGACGACGTATAGAATCGGAATCCTTCAGAATCTCTTTCATCTGCCTCATTTTAGTAATATCAATAAGGGTTATCACCGCTCCCATGATACTGTTTTCAAGGGTGCGATAGGGCCGAATGCGTAGCAAATGCCACGAGCCATTTGGAGTTTGGACTTCAGTATCTTTGGGTACCAAATTGATTAGAACCTCATTTACGTCCTCTACCAGGTGATCATAATCCACAAAGTTTGAGACAATGTGCCCAAGAGGCCATCCCACGTCTGTCGGTATCAGGTTGACCAATTGTGCGGCTTCGGGAGTAAAGCGAAGAATGTGCACTTTAAGGTCTACAAAAATAGTGCCTATACCCTGTACCGGCCAACAGATTATTCATATCGTTAATCGCCTGTGACAGATCTGCTACCTTGTTTTGCAGTTCAGTATTGACCGTAGCCAATTCCTCGTTGACTGATTGTAATTCTTCCTTTGAGGTCTCCAGCTCTTCGTTGGTAGATTGCAGTTCCTCGTTGATTGCATCTCTTCGTTGGAGGGTTTGAGTTCTTCATTGGAAGTCTCCAGTTCTTCATTGGAAGCTTTAAGACGTTCTTCCTTTATCTTCAATTCCAGCTTCAGCTTTAAGACAGCCACGTCTTCTGCCATTGTACTATCAAAGGTGTCTTCAATGTCACCTATGGCGATGATCTCGCCTGCCTGTTTCTGTTCCCTCGCCATCATTTCCTCAAATGTGACCAAGAGCAGCCGGGTACCCAGATTCGTATCGCTGAGTCTGAGTTTTTGTTGATAAAAAGAAGGGGGATGACTTTTTTTTGGAGCGTCTCAAACGCTGTCGGCTCGCGGAAAAAACTGGTGACACCGATTAAAAAGTAATAAAAGAGCGCTTTCAGCTCATTAAAGTTTTCCTCTAAATATTGGGCATACTCATCCACATTTTTTAAATTCTGAATGGCCATGCGCCGCTAGATTCGGCGGTTGATGGTGCTCTCTTTGTAATTGGAAAAGTCGTGACCGATCTTTATATACAACAGATTGAATATCTTTTTCATCACACCTTCAGTTTTGGGAACTATGATTGGTCTTTTTTCAAATGTTTGGTTAGTATACGCAACGAGCTGGGCCGGCATCTCGGTAGGGGGGTAGAATGAAGTCTACCAGACCTGGGGCAATGGCACTGTGAGGCATGCCGTCGTATTCGCTGGTTTCTGGGCTCTGCACCATTATCATACCGTACTCGGCCTTTATAGCCCTCACTCCCAGTGTACCGTCGCTGCCGGTACCTGAGAGTATGATGCCTACAGCTTTATCTTGCTTGTCCTTAGCCAGAGATCTGAAGAATAAATCAATAGGCAGGCTAAAGCCATGCGCTTCGGCCTGTTTCTGCAAATGTAGCGCGTTATCCTCAATAATCATATCATAGTTAGGCGGGATGACGTAGATGTTGTCAGGCTGGACAATCATCCCGTCTGTGACCTGCGTGAACTGCCAACTGTGTATAGCACCCAACAAGGTTTGTGAGGATGCTCTTGTAGTTCGGATCTAGGTGCTGCACCAGGACAAAAGCCATGTCTAAACGGTGTTTGCAGGCAAGACTGACAAAAAAGCTTCAAACGCCGAGAGCCCACCAGCTGATGCACCGCTGCCCACAATTGGAAAGCTCTTTTGTGGGGATTTATTTGAATCTGCATCCGAATTAGTAAATTTATTTCCGCGAGTTTCTTCTGTAGTATGCAGATGCTCCTCTTTTGATTTTCCGATTTTTTCAATGTCTTCAGTTTTCGTTTTTACTATATTATCACATCCTTTCAAGTCCAACCTAAATCGTTGTAATGCCTTTTGGATCTGTACTTTATTTAAATAAATAATAGCACAGATAATAGTCTTTTGGGAAGATCAGTACGAGTTAAAGAAGAAGATTTTTATTGAATTATCATATCAGATGAAAGCACAGTTAAACCAAGAATCCCATCCAAAAATGTGATCTCATAATTTTTAATTCTCTTGTATATTTCTTGGTAAGAAAATACGAATATAACTCAGAAAAAACATTTTATGATCTTTAAACGAGGAACTTAGGCCATATCTGAGAAAAAGTGAAAGGTTGGTATATTAGTGAAATATAAAGAGGTAAATTGAATAGGAAAAGATCAATGAAAAAATTTAGATAAGTAGTAGAGATGGTAAATATACTGTTTTACCCAAATGAATAGTCCCAAATTGATCCACATAAACCATATTTAGAGCTTTTTTGACCATTTTATTAAATTGACTTCTCTCATGTGGGCGTTCATCGATAGTGGGGGAAAATGTATTTTATTTCCGTGAGTTTTTCAACTCCCTCCCATTCGATTTCATCCGGAAACTCTTTACTTTTCAGGGCTTCGGCCTTTGCAACTTCAGGGTGCTGTTTAAGAAATTCAATTGAATAAGAAGTAGTTTCTTTTGCCGATGATTGAAATATCTCCTCGATTTCTCCCAGGCTAAACTGTCCATGGTAAAGAAGAAGTTGAGTCACTTTATCCCTTGAAGCCTGAGGCTCTTTTTCATAGTCTAGCGAGTAGTACAACTTGCTGATAATAACTCTCAAACTCGATGGCCTGCTTTTTTCATTGTCCTGTAACTCAAAAGGGCTCTTAGTCGTTATTTTTTGTAGAATTTCATTCATGTCATATTGGCTCGTAATTAATCACCCCTAAGGAGATTTGGTTTAAAGATTGAATAAAAATTCTTAAATGCTCCAAGAAAAGAAAAAAGTATCGGAAAAATAAAGAAAGAAGGAAACATAGCAAAGTGAATAGATGATATAAAAAGCGGCATCAGAAAATGGCCCTCATCATCTTTTGCTCAGTTGGGGTAACTTTCATCATCGCCGCAAGGTCCAGTATAACGGTGGTCTTATTTATGGTTACTGCCTTTATTGTTGCAAATTTTTTATGTGCGGAGCTATTCCCCGCATTTGAAAAAAATCAAAATCATATTACTCTACATTTCGAGTTCAAAGACTTATGAGGAAGACATTTGAAATTTGAAGCAATAGCCATAGAAAACATCCCCCTTATACATAATGGAGACGATCTGCCCTCGATTATATATGAGAATATTGAACTTCAGGACAGGGACATTGTTATCATTGCCTCGACAATTGTTGCTAAAGCTGAAGGTGATACCTTCAAGCTTGAAGATATCAAGCCAGGAGAAACAGCACTTGATATTTCAGCCAGAAACGGGAAAGATGCGAGATTTATCCAAGCTGTACTGACCCGAAGTAGGGAAGTCCTTATAAAAATACCTTTTATGCTTGTAACAACTCTTACAGGACACACCTGTGTAAACGCAGGAATTGATGAATCTAATATCGAAAATGGGTTTTTGCTTTACCCTCCAGAAAATCCGGATTTCAGTGCCTCAAAGATAGGGAACGGACTTGAAAGGCTGAGTGGCAAAAGATTAAGTGTTATCGTCACTGACACAAACGGTAGAGCTTTTAAGATCGGACAAACTGGTGTTGCCATAGGAATTTATAAAATAAAACCTATAAAAAGCTGGGTTGGAGAAAAAGACCTGTTTGGTAAAACCCTTGAGATCACAGAAGAGGCAGTTGCGGATGAACTTGCAGGTGCTGCAAACCTTCTGATGGGTGAGGGAGCAGACGGAATTCCGGTGGTTATTATTAGAGGGCTCGATTATTATTGCGAAAGCAGAACGTTTATAAGAGAAACTTATTTCCCTAAAGAACGGGATATCATTAAAAAAGGGCTCTTATGCTTGCATAAATAAAATACAAATTATAATTTTTAGGACTTATGCATTTATAAAGTAAAATAACACGAGATATATGTCATAAAGATGCTGGTTTATACATTTTTGAAGCTACTTGATACTTCTTTTTTAGTAGGACTGCGTAATTTCCACATAATAAACTTTGTAGTTTAAAGTTGGAGCTTATATAGTTATAGGTTTAATGTTGTTGATTTTTCATTTCAATGGCGTAAGTCCGAATAAAGATCAAAACCAAATACCTGAATAAATCGGTACGATTTTAAAAGATAAGCGGAGGTAGGAGTATTTTTGAAAATATTGACCTATCGCCGTCAGTAAATAACGATGATATAAAAAAAGTATAAAAATATTTGAGGTTAAGCTCTATGAGCTCCAACGTAAAGCTTGGGAACTGAAGATCCCATGACTTTTGTTTTTGAAGGCTGGCATGCATCGGGAATGGGAGAAGATGTCAATTGATTTATATTGCCTTTGGACCCGAAATTATATGATTTTCACACAATGACTTTTGACTGCTACGAAGATACTCTAAAACCTTTCCTCCTACACTTTTGGACTCTTATCTCGGTAAGAGGTAAAATTGCAATCTTTGATCGGGTTGGTACACCAGAAAATCATAAAACATTTCAGGAAGACAAAATTTAACGAAGAACTAGAGAAATGCTTTGAAGAAATAAATTGTTTAGAACGCCAGCTTTCAGATGATAAATACCTTATACTAAAGTTTTTCCTCCATATAAGTAAAAAAGAGCAAGAAGTTAGTGTCAAGGAATTCAAGAAAAACGGTATCCTTCTAATACATTATGAATACGAACAGAAATACGAAAAGAAGAAAGGAGAGAAAAATGAGAAGGAACTGGATTTTGTTCATGAATACAATGAGGTACCTTACAATTATAGAAAAAGTGCTTGAAAAAACAGACATTCCACATGCCTCTTCCACTATAGTGAAAGCAAATGACAGGAACTTTGCAACCCTCAAGATTATCACCACTGCAACTCAGGCCATTGAAACTTATATTGAGCACATGACCCTTACTCAGGGGCAGCAGACAATTAAATATCGGGATAGATAAATATCAAAACTCCCTGAACTTAGTGCCTAATCTTGAATAAAATCGATCTGTCACAAACCATTTTCTCTAAGGAATAAAAAAATCCAAAAAGCTTTACCAACAGAAGCTTGAAACCTTACAGTATGAGCTTTTCAGGAAAAAGCGTTCTATAGTTCTAATATTTGAAGGCTAAAACGCAGCATGCAAGGGAGAATACATCCACTGGCTGGTTGAAAAGCTGAACCTCATAATCTACAGGGTGGTACCCATGGATCCACCAAATGATAACGAAAAAGCTCATCATTAACCTAATGTCACTTCTGTTAAGGAATCCCTAAAACAGGACATATAACCATCCTCGATAGAAGTTGGTATGGAAGGGGCCTGGTCGAAAGAATAGAGAGGGGCTTTGCAGCGAAGATGAATGGAAACGCACTTAGAGAGAAATAAACGAATTTGGGAATATTATTACAGGGACAGGAACGATTATTCTCAAATTCTGGCTTCAAGTTGATAAGGATACTAAGTTAGAACGTTTCAAAAGCAGGCAGACAGATCCTGAAAAAAATGAGAAAATAACAGACGAAGACTGGCGAAATCGGAGCAAAAGGAAAGAATATAAAATTGCTGTTGATGAGATGCTTCAGAAAACAAGCACCATAACTGCTCAGTGGACTGTTGTGGAATCAGATGACAAGCGCTATTCCAGAATAAAAATCCTTAAAACAGTTACTGAAACACTTGAGAAATAACTGAGTATTAAGAAAGATATACCTGCAGCCTGGTAGACTATCTGTCGGAGAGCTCAGTGACAATTTCACTGCCAGACACATAACTACACTAAAACGGTAACAGATACCTGCAGCTTTGTAGACGATATGTTGGAGAGCTCTGCGACACTTTTTCACTTACAGATACATAATCACACTACACCAGTTCATTTAGGAAGGTTTTTTACATTGTACTTATGTACTACCAGATATTAGCTTACCACAACATAATATATCGTTTTTGCATATGTTTTATGCCATGATAACGTTAGTTAATCATTGTAGATAATACATAGTCTAACAACACTGACTATAATAGCAGATTTTTGTAATGAAAGCTTGCTATTCCACTGATATCCACGCATGAAAATATATAATATATCGCAAAATATATTAAGGATTTTTTTCTATGAAAGTTAAACTATGGAAAATTTTGGTAGAAATTTATTAAGTGAGACTTCTTTAATAAATTAAATTCAATCAAAATTTGAAAGTTTCTCCCTTATGTGTTAAAACATCGTTTTTGAACTTCTGTGGGATTAATTGGTAAAGTGAAATAAAATGTTGAACCCTTACACAGTTCAGATTCTACCCATATATGGCCACCATATCTTCCCACAATTTTCTTACAAATAACAAGCCCTATTCCTGTTCCAGAATATTCTTCCCTTTTATGCGGTCTTTTAAAAATTTCAAATATTGTCTTAAAATATTGTGGATCAATTCCAATTCCATTATCCTGGACTGAAAATACCCATTCTCTCTCCTTTTTATCTACAGAAATATGAATTTTTGGTGCCTCTTCACTGTGGAATTTTATTCAGTTGATTATCAGATTTTGAAAAAATTGAACCAGTTGGATTGAATCTGCCATTACCACAGGTAAAGGATCATGAGATACAGTAGCGTTATTTTCTTTTATAAATAATTTTAAATTGGATAGTACCTGATTCAAAATGAGTTCACTATCCTTAGATTTAAGTTCACTGCTTCTTGTAGTCACTCGAGAAAATTCTAAAAGATCAATCAGATTTTGCATGCGGAAAGCCCCGTCAACAGCAAAGTTTATGTATTTATCAGCTTTATCATCAAGTTAGTCTTGGTATCTCCTTTGTAAAAGCTGCAAATAACCTGTTATCATCCACAAGGGCTCTTGTAAATCGTGAGATGAAACATAAGCAAATTGCTCTAATTCTTCATTTGAACGAGCAAGTTATTTTAATTTTAATTTCAGCACTTCTTCTGCGTTTTTGCGTTCAGTAATATCCTGGAATGTTCCTCCCGTTTGAACATGGATATTTTTATCATTATCACTAACTTCACTCTGTGTACCGATTACGCACTCTTCTTGATCAGCTAATATACTCCTTGTAATATCTCTCAGTACTCCAATAGCTCTGTAAGGCTGTCCAGTCTGATCTATAAGGCTGACTCCGCTGTTTTCTATAAAATGCAAGTTCCGTTTTTTCTTCTCAAGCTTGACTCTTCCTTAAATTTGCCTCCGGTAATTCTTGCATTATTTAATTTTTTGCACATATTGTTAGTATCTGTAAGATGGATATTCTTGATCCAAAAGTTTTTGCCAAGCTTCTGTAATTCTTCAAAGCTAATATCCTGTAACTTCTTCTATGGAACCTGCCCAATTGCATTTCTCTGTTCTGAAATCATAATCATATATAACTTGTCCTGTATGTTCTGTGACAATCCTATACCTTTCTTCACTTTTCTTAAGTTTTTCGTTTAGTTTTTTACTTTGGGTTGTATCTCTACCAATAACCAAGATGGCTATTAGGTTTCCAGACGCATCAAAAATTGGGGAAAGAGTTAATAAGACATTTATTATCTGACCATCCTTTCTTAATCGTAAAGTCTCAAAATGATGGATTCTATCTCCCTATTTAACCAGTTCGACTAATTCCTCTGTTTCTTCTAATAATATAGCTGGCTCCAAGATACCGATGTGCTTTCCCAATATTTCTTGAGTCGAATAACCATAAACTTGCTCTGCCTTTTTATTCAAGCTGGTAATAGTGCCATCAAGAGAAGTGGTTATAATAGCATCGTTTGATAATTCCACAATATTTACTAGCATCTTAATTCTTTCGTCTGTTTTTTTACGTTTAGAATTTTCTATCCGTTCCCATTTTCCGTTCCTTTTAATCAAAGCAAATTGATGGTTGATAATCACATCGATGATTTTATCTGTTTTGTATCTGTTGAGAAAATAGGTGCAGAGAGCTATCATCTTGTAGTTGCTGAGGATTTTGCCCAGCTCTTCCTCATAATTAACAAAATCGTTCCAATCTTCTTTTTTCAGCCAAAAAGTGTCCTCAGTTAACCTCAAACCATCATAGCCATTATTCAGAGCTTGGTCAAGTTTTTCAACCCAGCCGTTTAAGGTACTTACTGAATCTAAACTATCATCTTTTAAATGCCAGTGCGTATAGGAAATAAATTATATTTGTCCATTTTTCAGATAATTATCAAAATCGGGAATATCTCTTCTCCAAGCTTCTTTTGTTTTTTATATTTCCGAGAGTTGTGACGTGATCCAGAGACAAAATTCGTTATTTTCCAGTCCACTTTTGAAATAGGGAGTCAACATATCTATCAATTCTTCTTATGTCTGGTAAAATTGGCAGATGTGTGTTCACAAGGGCCTATTTTCAATAACATCAATCCCAGATTTTCTCAGGTCTTCTCTCATCAAATATTCTCTCCGACTTGGAGTCACTACTGGCAAAAATTTTGCTGTTTCTAAAGGTGTAGCCCCTTCCTTACTCTATCTCATAATTTTGATTCTTAGTTATTTTTGTTTTCTTGGGAGTCAGTTATTTGAAAACATAAGCATAAGAATCTCTCAATTTTGTCCCAAACATGGGAGTATTTACTCGTTGTTTCAGTTTTACCAATAATTCACCATACAGATCCTCTTTGCATAGTGAGATAAGTTGCAACAATTTAAATCAGCAGTCAAACCAAGTTAGATAACCTTATTATATTTAATATAACATATAATTATATATTTTGATACTCGATATAGGGTGATTGTTCTGCATGCTAAAAAATCAGTTTGTTAATGTTAATTTTACTCATCAACTTTATTATTTTAAATTAACCATAGAAACAATTATTTCTGAATAAAATTTACTTCTGCATAAAATATTTTAAAATCGAACAACAATTTAATTTTATTATCTTTTTATAAGATATTCATCAAATGAGAAAAGTAAAACCCATCATAAATGAGGATCAAAGACCCTGGGTAGATTTTTAGATTTAGCTGTACAGCTAAATTCTAAAGTCTTATTGTATCGATTTTACTACTTATGTATCTAAATATATATTTTTTATTTCTTCTTAATAATTTAAAATAATATTAAATGGGAGTAAGATAATGCTGTTGATTCCTAAGGAGAAAAATAAAAGGATCTTCCATATCTCAAATAGATTCAGAATGGATTGTAAAGTTACCTTTCAATTCAGTGGGGCATACATATAGGATGGCTATGTATGTTTGGCACTTAAAAGGGATGAAGAAATCTAAAGATTTCTTAGTCACCTTGCAAGGTATAAATTCATATTCCCTATTTCAGATTGGGTTTTTCCGAAAGCATTGGATGAGTTCGAAAAATGTGGGATAATCGAAACGATAAGACAACGAGATAAAAGTTCCATTGTAACTGTGTTATGTGAAGATTGTTATGAAGGGTATCCAACTTAAAAAAGTCCTACCTTCAATGCCTAATTTGTTGCCGGTCTGAACAATTTGAACGTCTCTTTTTTTGCTACCTGAGTCGGTTCAGGCCATTCCATAGGATGTGGAATTCTCTTCTATGCCATAGGCCCATGGGTAGCAATTATAGTTATTTCTGTAACTATAGTAATGTAGGCAATGATCTTCGGGGATGGAGGGATATCTACATAGCTATTAATTGCTTCAACATGGGAGTGATAGTATCCTTTTTTGCTTACTATTCTTATAAGTTTATTAGCGGAAATTCGGTGACTATATCTATAATGGCGAATATTCCTGCAGTGGCCATTGTTGGCTGGTTTCTCTAACTCATGAAATGCATAGTCAATTATGATTTATCGATCAGATCTCTAGGGATATAGGACATTAAAAAGCTAACTCAAAAAGAAAATTTTAATCTTTAGATAATTAATGTAAGTAAATCCATGTGTTAGTCACTTACGCAATAAATATTTACCTTTATTTACTACAATCAAGCTATAATTCTTGTTATTAAATTGGTTTTTTGGATTTAAAGCTTAATTAGATTCTTTTGATTCTCTAAAACAGTAATCATTCACATTTTTTGTCAAAATTAATTTTCAAATAAACACCGATTTTTGATATAAACTGCGAATAAATACCAAAATTAATTCAATTTAATCAGTAAAAATGCCAAATAATATCGAATTAAATCGAATAATTATCATATAATGGCTGTAATTAGCGAAAAATCATCAAATAAATCTCTATTGTCATCAAATCCACTGAAATTGTCATTGTCTAGTCACGGTCTCTATCATGATCTCTGCAATAGTCACAAAGGTCACCAAAAACAGATACCAATCATTCAGCCAAAATCAGTTTTCCATACAATTTACCCTTTATTTTTTAACTCAACTAGATCTAAATGTGTACTTCCTATCTAAAAACCGAAATAATGATTTGCATCACTTATTTACATCATTTAAAAGAAATAAAAAATTAATAGAACTATTTCAAGAACTGGTCTAGAAGATTAACAATAGATCGGTGATTGTGTGGTTATTTGGTTGCCTTACTCCATTGTAGCACTATTCATAGGAAACGTTCCTAAATTAATATAATTGTCAAGACATATATTTTGGAGTGATAGAGGTTACATTTGATACTGTGAATGATTGTACAATTTCCGATATAATTAAAACTATGTTGAAAATCAGGGGAACCATGAAGTAAAAAAATCATATAAGTAAATGAAAATATTTGAATTGGAATAATTCCTTTATTTCAAAAGCTGGTTCGCGAATAGAATCAGTTGCCTCCGATAGGTTGCGAAACAGATACTTAATTTTAATTCTCTTTACTAATCTCCTTAATTTCAGGTGAATTTTTTTTTTCTCTTTTTTTTCTTTTCCAGTTTTCATCAGCTTTATTTGATACGGAGTATTTTATAGCGGCAAGAGCAATAAGAACTGCAATAATGGTCGAGTACACAAAATATTGAAGTGCGAGCGATGTATTATTAGTGCCCCCTGTTGAGAGCGAAAATGTCGCTAAAATATACGTGGTTGCACCCCAAAAAAGTAACCCAGTTGCGATAATAAAGAGAGAGATTGAAACATTCTTATATATAGGTTTACCTTCCATCCTTAGATCGAATATTTTTCCTAGATCCGCAAGTATCAGGGCTCCTGCATACCACCAGACAGAGGCATGGGCGAAAACTGAGATCAGAGTAAGGGTTCCATGGTACCATAATCCTTCTCTCGAATAAAGTTTCCATACTTCCATGGCACCATATGAAGTTGCTACAAGACTGGTAAGTATGGCAGCCATATAGCTGATGAAAACCATTTTTTGTTCTAGAAAAGCATCCATTAACCTTTCTTCTTCAAGGGCAACAATATCATCCAGCCCGAATCCCCTATACAACATGTAAAGCCCGACAGCTGCAAGAATTCCTACAATTGCACCTTCGGGATAATGAGCAAGCAGAAATATAGAATAAATAAGAAAAGCAAGTCCTAACGGCACAAAAAAAGTCTGGGATATTTTCGGGTTGCTGAAGGCATGTTTAAGGATATAATAAGTACTTTCTAGGTTTTCGCTTTGCATTACCACAATTCTTTTTACGGAATCTATTTTCATGCGGGATTGGACTATAGGAACCAGGGTTTCATCTTCTGCTCCATCCGAGACAAAAATCGCTCTCTGCACTTCATTAGTCTGGAGGAAATTTTCGAGCTGTTCCGCTATTTTCTGGTCTGAAATAACTCCTACATTTTTGTCCCCTGCAAAAGAGATTATTTCCACGTCAGCTCCCTTTGCTCGTAATTCATCAAGTATCCGGATTCCCCCGAAAATTGTATTGGTATCCGAGTCCTCCGGATCTGCGATCCCAAGTGCGACAGCCGCTTGAATGTTTGCTTCCCTTCCTATTATAGGGGTTTCTAAGTTTGCTTTTTCTCCAAGGTCATTATCTCGGTCTATGCATATAATTAGGGTCTGCATGGCTCCTCTGTAACTCTAAAAGCTTACTCAATGCAGAGAATTGATTTTTCCTGAATACTATCTTTGAGTATGGATTTATTCGTTTTTAGTCGAAGTTTTTGATAGACTTTTACAATCAGTTAAGTGGCCTTATTTTCACATCATAGTATCTTCATTAATACTTTATAAGCTTGTAGCGTAATGAAACCCCTTTTGTAACCATTTTTCATTTTCAAATTCAATTTTAGCTTCAGAG
>Ga0224559_1000254_pt1 | contig 37508 bp, 31 predicted proteins | sample 714S33034metaG_FD_180676 | JGI IMG/M metagenome (GOLD analysis project Ga0224559, IMG submission 180676) | Peat soil microbial communities from Stordalen Mire, Sweden - 717 S3 30-34 | ecosystem: Environmental > Terrestrial > Soil > Wetlands > Peat | place: Sweden: Norrbotten County, Stordalen... | reverse complement strand
TGGGCCGCAAAGGTGACGGAAACCCGGGATGGCGTACGCTGTGGGCTGGTTTCGAGAAGCTTCTCATGGCCGAGAAGGGCTTCCTGCTCGCCCACGCGAAATTTGGGTAATGATGAGCTAGAGGCAGGGGAAGTGGTGGAGCTGTTGGCTCGGGCGGCAGAGCGAGTTCAGGCGGCGCTGTCGGCGGCGGCGGATCCGTGGGCGCGGGCGGCGTGGGTAGCACGGCTGTAACCTGGTGGAAGCCTACCGCCGGCACCAGCTGGCAGTGGCAAATTGGCGGCGGCACCATCGACCCCACGCTGGCGGTGCAAGTCTTCGACATCGACTGGGAGCAAAACGCAAGCGTGGTCGCGTCCTTGCACAACGCGAACAAGAAGGTGATCTGCTATGTCAGCGTGGGCAGCTGGGAAGACTGGCGCCCCGACGCGGCCAGCTTCCCGGCCGCGGTCATCGGCAACGACTATCCCGGCTGGCCGGGCGAGAAGTTCGTCGACATTCGCGCCGACGCGCTTCGTACGGTCATGGCCAAGCGCTTCGATACCTGTCAGCAGAAGGGCTTCGACGCCCTTGAACCCGACAACATGGACGTTTTCGAGGACGCCTCGGGTTTTCCGCTCACGCGCGCCGACGGCGTGAACTACGCGCTTTGGCTGGCCAGCCAGAGCCACCAGCGCGGCATGACCATCGTGCAGAAGAATGCCTCGTCAATCGTCGCCGACATTCGCGCCAGCTACGACGGCGCCCTGACCGAAGACTGCTACTCGGGCAATTGGTGCACGGATATGCAGCCATACATCGATGCCAATCAACCGGTCTTCGCCTGCGAATACACGACTGGTGTCTTCAGCGCCGCCCGCGCCTGGGGCGGGCCGCGCAAATACAGCTTCATCCTCAAGAACCAAAACCTCGACGCCTCGGTGCAGTTCTGTCCGTGATGACCTCCATGCGACCCTGCGCGAGTTTTGCGACCACGCATGCTCGGCGCGCAAGCTCCTCACGGTCGCGGGCATTTCGGCCTTTGTGATCGGCGTGTTCTTCTTTCTGGCCCGCGTGCCCAGCGTCAACTACTGGACCCGGGAGCAATTCGCGATCCCGTGGCGCAAACACCACTTGCCGTTCTACTACCGGCAGCTTCACCTGATCCAAGCAGCGACCTACAGTCCGTGGATCATCGTGCTCGTGCTCTGTTTCGGGGCACTGCTGCTCTCGCGGCAGCTCAAGCCCGCCGTGCAATCCGACCGAGCATGAATCAGCGGCGAAAGCGCTAATCCAGCCGGTCGCGCAGAAACTTGAGCAGGAAGGTGCCGATGCGCGGGAAGGCGACATCGCCTTCTTCCCTACCTGGTAGGCTCGGTGCGGGAACTTCGATGGCTTGACTGGCGCGTTTCTTCTCCGCTGCCTTCTCGGCGGCGGCTAGGCGCCCGCCGGCGCGCACCCAGGCGACGATGCGCCGCAATTCCCCGGCGTCCAGGTACACGCCATGGTCGCGGCACCGATCGGCGATCACGCCGCTCGATTTGCCGTAATTGATCCGATTCATGGTCTTGCCGCAGATGGGACACTTGCGGTAGTGAACCGGCTCACCGTTCAGTTCGGCGAGGCGGCTCAGGGCCAAGTGATCGATCCCATGCACCTGCGGGACGTCGCGGTCGATGATGGCCTCCAGTTCGCCCGGATCGAAGAACAGGCCCAGGCATGCGGGGCAACGCTCGACGAAGAAGGGTGCCTCGCTGGTGCCGATGTCGAGGGTGTCCATGGGATGGCCGCAGCCGCAGCAGGTGCGCGGGTGCGCGGGCGGCTGCGCGGAGGCGCAGAACTTTCCCGTGAAATCGATGTCGGCCGTGCTGCCGCAGTAGCTACACCGAGCACGCCCCGCCGGCAGGGGCGCCGTGCAGCTCGGGCATTTCATTCCGTGCGTGCTCCCAAAACAGCGCGCAATTCGGCGATCGCGCCCACCGGCTGCCAGCCTTGCTGCCCGTCTTTCCAGGCCAATGTGGCCGCGTCGAGGCGGCCAGCGGCGGCGAGGGTCGCCAGGCCGGCCAGGTCATGCGGTCCGCTCTGCTGGCCGTCGAGCGCGATCCACCACTCCTTGCCAGGCAAGGGCGGCGGGCCGCCGGGTTGACCACCACGCGCCGGTAGCGGCGGCGCGGGTTGGGCCGCGCCGGCAAGCTGGCCGGCAAGCCCCAGGCCCACGCCGAGACCAAGTATCGAGCCGGCGCCGCCCCCTGGATTCCTGGCCGCGTCCTCCATGGCTTGCGCGGCCTGGAAGCGCGCGAATTGGTCGAGGTTGCCCACCACGCCCATGCTGGTTCGTTTGTCGAGCGCGCGCTCGACTTCCTCGGGCAGGGAGATGTTTTCGACGAGCAGTTGCGTGGCCGCGAAACCGAAGCGGGCGAAGTCCGGCTCGATGACCTTGGCCAGCCGGGCCGCCAGGTCGTCGTAGCTCGCGGCCAGGTTGAGCGCCGGGATCTTCGAAGACGCCAACACATCGGCGAAGTGTGAGACCACGACGTTGCGCAGCTGCTCGCGGATGTCTTCCACGCCGAAGGTAGGGCTGGTGCCGGCCAGTTGCTCGACCAACTTGTGCGGGTCGTGCGCCTTGGCCACGAACGAGCCGAAGGCGCGCAAGCGCATGGGCCCGAATTCCGCATCGTGCAGCATGACCGGGTTCTTTGTACCCCACTTGAGGTCGGTGAACTGGCGCGTGCTGACGAAGTAGACTTCAGCCTTGAAGGGGCTGTCGAAACCGTACTTCCAACCCTTGAGCGTGCTCAGAATGGGCAGGTTGCGCGTGTGCAGGGTGTGCAGGCCGGGCTGGAAGACGTCGGCGACGTTGCCTTCGTTGACGAACACCGCGGCTTGCCCCGGGCGAACGGTGAGCTGCGCGCCATTCTTGATCTCGTCCTGGTAGCGTGGAAAGCGCCACACCACGGTGTCGGAGCCATCCTCGTTCCACTCGATGATGTCAACGAGTTCGCCCTTGAGCTTGTAGAGAAACGCCATGCCGTCCTCCTGTGCGCCGATTGGATCCGCGTGGGGCCCGCTGGCCACCGCCGGTCCATCATACCCGCGGGCCGAGTCTCCCGCGAGCTTGCTCCTTTGCTTCGTCTCAGCCGATTTTGCTGAACAGCCAGAACAAGCTTCCGGCAAGAAGGATGGACGCCGGCAACGTGAGCACCCAGGCCATCAGCAGATTGCGCACGGTCGCGAACTGCAAACCAGAGCGATTGGCGGCCATGGTTCCCGCGACGCCCGATGAAAGCACGTGCGTGGTGCTCACCGGCAAACCGAACGCGTCGGCCGCGCCGATCGTCGCCATGGCGGTTAGCTCGGCGCAAGCGCCCTGCGCGTAGGTCAGGTGATCCTTTCCGATGCGCTCGCCCACCGTGACCACGATGCGCTTCCACCCGATCATGGTTCCAAGACCCAGGGCAATGGCAACCGCTACCTTCACCCAGCCGGGTATGAACTTGGTGGCGTCGTCGGTGTGCTTGCGATAATTCTTGAGCACCTCGCGATCCGCCGCGCCGATGGTGCGTTCTTGCGACTTTTCGAGCAGGCGCAGATCCTCGCCGATGAGGTAGAGGTCGTTGCGGAAGTTTCTCGTCTCCGTGGGGGGCACGTCCTTGAGTTCCTTGAATCGCGCCATGTCCTTGCCAACATCGCCGACGAGTTTCTGCAAGGCCGGCAGCGTGGTTGGCGTAAGCTTGCGCGTGCGCACATATTCCTGCACGTCCGCGCGCGGGTTCGCGGGCGCGGGCACACCCTCGGCGTAGTGTCCGAGCGCCTCGGCCGCCTGAGTTGAAACGGCTACGAAATCCAACGATTTACGCGAGGAGACCGCGTGATTGAGCGCGTAGGCGGTCGGTACGGTGCCGATGAGGATGAGCATGATGAGCCCCATGCCCTTTTGACCGTCGTTCGATCCGTGAGCGAAACTCACGCCGGTGCAGGTCAAAAGGAGGAGGCCGCGAATCCAAAACGGCGGCGGCTCGTTGCCTTCCGGAGCCGAATAGAGGCGCTTGTTGGGGACAACCTTCTTGAGCAAGATCAAAAGAAGCGCGGCACAGACGAAGCCCACGATTGGCGAGAGCAAGAGCGAGCGGCCGATGTTCAGCGCCTGCTTCCAATCGACGCCGCTTGTCGCCACGTTGGCGTTGACGAACTGGTTGGCGATGCCAACGCCGATGATCGAGCCGATGAGCGTGTGCGAACTCGACGACGGCAATCCGAAGTACCATGTGCCGAGATTCCAGATGATGGCCGCGGTCAAGAGCGCGAACACCATGGAGAACCCCGCGCCGCTGCCGACTTGCAGAATCAGCTCGACCGGCAGAAGCGAGATGATCCCGAACGCCACGCCGCCCGTCGATAGCACCACGCCGAGGAAGTTCCACAACCCCGACCAAACCACAGCCACATGCGGATCGAGGGTGTGCGTGTAGATGACCGTGGCGACCGCGTTGGCGGTGTCGTGAAAGCCATTCACGAACTCGAACCCCAGCGCCACCAGAAGCGCCACGCCGAGAAGAACGAAGGGAAAAATCGACGTCGAATGAACGTGCGCTAGATCGGAGATGAGGTGAATGGCCGCGTAGGCCACGCCCACGGCGAGCGCGATGCCGAAGACGGCAATTCCCAAACGTCCTGGCCCTTTGGCCATTTTCGCGTGCAATGCGTGGGTGCGTTGCGCGGCTGCCACGTCAGCAAGTTCTTCTCCAGTTGCGCTGCTCGCCGTCGTCATTCGGGCCTCCTTGGTAAACGAGCGAATTGGCTGGCGCGAAACCTGCCGCGCGATTTGAGAAAAGGATGTGTCAGTTGCGTGACAACCTTGGACACACTGAGATTACGGTACGACGAGCGACACGGTCTTCGAGGTCGCGAACGTGATGGGGCTGGAGGCGGACTTGGTCGAGTTCCAGCGCACCTCGCGGACCGTCATCTGCTTGGCCGCCACGTCGATGCTGCCGAGGTCAAAGGCCAGCATGGTCTCGTCGAGGCTCGATACCGTGCCCTTCATCGGTGAATCGACCGAGAAGTCCGGCAGCGCGAGGTTGTTGTCCGGGCCAGCCCAGGTGGCCATCTCCTGGACGTGCGTGTGGCCGTGGAACCAGGCCACGATGTTCTTGTGGGTCTGCAGGAAGGCCTCCAGGCCGCGCTGATCGGGAGCAGACGACTGGAGGATGGTCGACTCGAGCGCGTAGTCCTCGGTCATGTTCTCGAACTGATCCGTCGCGTTGATGGTGTGCGCGCCATTGGGATTCTTGAGGTGCTTGGTATCGAGGTCGGGCTGGTCGTGGCAGACGATGATGACGGGCGTGTGCGCATCGAGGCCGGCCAAGTCCGAGGTCAACCAAGCGCGCTCAACGCTGTCGGGCCACATGTTGACGAATGCGAAGTGCACTCCACCGAAGTTCTTCGAGAAGTGAACTTTGTCGGTCGCGTAATTGTAGGTCGCGGTGGTACGCGGAACCGCGGGATTCGTGGCCGCGTTGAAGATCGCAACCAAGGACGTGGCATCGATAAGCGGCGACATCGCCTTCCAGAAGCCGATGGCATTCGACACGTCGTGGTTGCCGGGAATGGTGATGAGCGGCGCCCGCGCGCCGGTGTGATCGGTCAAGGCCAGGCCGTTGATGTAGTCGTTCGCATACTGGGCCCACGACACCGCGTCGGGCTGGACGGCCGAAGCGACTTCCATGCGGTTGGCGATGTCGCCACCCTCGATCAAGAAATCGACGGCACCGACGGGCAGGCCGGCGTGTACACCGGTGTCGTTCGGAAGCACCACGCCGGCCAGGGTATTGGCCTGCGCCACCAGGGCCTCGTTCACCACTTGCGAGTTCACGTTGCTCGCGCCGCGGAAGGTGGTCTTGTAAAGGCCGTAGTGGGCATCCGAGGTGAAGACGAATTCAATGTCGGACGAGCCCAGGCTCGCGACGGTGAAGTTGACCGAGGCGGTCGCGCCCATGGGATCGCGAATGGTCGCCGTCACGGTCCAGGCCGCGTCGGTCGTGCTGGGTGCAGTGAAGGTGACGGCCGAGGTGGAGGCAGTGTCGGATCGGCCGCTGAGCACACCCGCGCTCGCGGACCACTGGAAAGTGAGCGCTCCGCCTTCGGGATCGGAAGCCTGGACGTAGAGCGAAACCGAGCGCCCGAAAAAGGCGCTGGTGTCGGACTGCGCGGTGAGAACGATGACCGGCGCGGCGTTGAAGATGGCTTGCCCCACGCCCAAGGTCAGGTCGCTTGTGGTCTCGGCGCCGCGGCCATCGCTGATGACCACGTGGATCGTGCAAGTGGTCGCGGTCTCGATGGCAGCGAGGGTGAAGCTGGGGCTGGCGCCGGTGCCGGTGAACGCGCCGGCGCAGCTCGATGACCAAGCATAGGCCAAGGCGTCGCCGTCCGGATCGCTGGCGGTCGACGTCAGCGTGGTTGCCTGGCCGGCCTTGAGGTATCCGGGCGTGGCCGTCAGATTCGTCGCGACCGGGGCGGTATTGAGGGCCACGTTGACGTTCGCGCCGCCTTTGCCGGCGCTGTCGCTGACCACCACGGTTACCGATGCCGAGGCGGACATGCCGTGCACGTCCTTCACGGTCAGGGTAAGCACGAAGGTTCCGCTGGTCGCGGAGGACCAGGTGGTGTCGGTCGCGGCCGCATCGGCGAACGAACCTCCGCCCGCGGTCCAAGCGTAGGTCAAGGCGTCGCCGTCGGGATCGCTGGCGGTGACGTGCACGGACACGGTCGCATTGGGTACAACCGAGGTCGCCGACACGGTCAGATTGCCGATCACCGGCGCCGAGTTGGCGAAGGGCGTGGGCGCGGTTGCCTGTTGCGCGAGGATGACCACGTTCGTGGTCTGGCCGGCGACAATCGCAACCGACCCCATCGCGCCGGTGTAGAGCACGACGTTGCTTGAGTCCGTGGCGCTGATGGAGAAGGTGTAGTCCGTTCCCGCCGGGATCTGGCCAACCAAGCCACCCCACGCACTGCCGTTCCTGACGAAGAGGGGAACGACCCTGGGCGAACCGAGCGAGCTTCCCGCGATCGTGAGATTCACGTGACTGACATCGGCGACCGACAGGGCGCTAACCTGTACCTCCGCGCTTCCAGTCGACGTCCCGTCATTCGTGCTTTGGTTGCAGGCTACGACGGCGAGGGCCATCAACGCGGCGGCCAGGTTTCTCGATGCGATTCGTGTCATGGGACAGCTCCTTCTCTGGTTTTCACTTGGAGGTGGAGCACCGGCGAACCGATTTCCACTTCTTAGGTCCGAATTGCCGGCATCGTAGACGAGGCGCTGGCCCCCTCTGTGTCACGCATTCGCAACCCGACTGCGACAAGTTCGCATCAGAGCCGCGGCACAGCTGCGGCGAGACGCGGGAAATCAGAACGTGGCCGCAGCCGAGGCCAGGACGTGCCAGGAGTACAACCCGTCGGCCTTGAAGCGCCGGCCGGGGATGTCGTACACGCTGTTGCCCGAGCTGCCGTCGGAGAGGAAGTGCGCTTCCTGGAAAAGCATGCCGAAGAGGGCACGCAGACGGACATGGCTGCCGAAATGCGCGGAAAGGCCGACGTCCGCCCCGGAAAGGCCATAGGCCGGACTGCGCAGCACACCGGAGTTGGGCGCGGGCTTGTTGTTGGCGTCGACGTCGATGCCGGGCCGACAGAAGCTCGGACTGGTCGCCGAACAACGCGAATCGCCCGAGAGCACTTCCCAAAGCTCGCTTTGCGCCAAGCCCGCGAAGCGGTATTCCAGGCGCCCGACTGCTTCTAGGGCGAGGCGGCTGTGAATTCGTGGATCATCCCAAACCGTGGCTTCGATGCCCACCGAGCCGCCCGTGCGTCGCTGCGCGGAGGCGTCCGTGCCCTGATCCTTGAAGACGCTGTCCGAGGTCAGCACGGGCTGCATGAACCAGCCGCCAAGATACGGTTCATAGGCGCCGAACTTGCGCGAGAACATGGTGGACAGGATGATCTGATGGTAGCCGAGGCCCACGCCGCGGTTGGCGGTGGGCTTGCCCGGATCGAAACGCTGATCGTCGGATACCGACAGGCGGGTTTCGAAACTCACGATCCATGTCGGTTTGGTCAGGTCGCGGGCCTGGTTCATGGCCGCCCAGCGCAGCCCGAGGCCGAGGTATTCCAAGCCGCTGCGACTGGGACCGCTGAAGACTTGGCTGGATGGCAACTGGAAGCGGCGGTTGTTTTCGGAATCCAGCCCCCAGGTCGTGCTCTGCGTGCCGGGCAGGATGCCGTCGCGGAGCAGGGACTCGACGCAGGGATTGGTCGTGGACGCGCAGTCCCCGCTGCGGTCGAAATCGAGCCCACGGTTGTCGGCCAGGACGAACGAACCCGCGAGGAAGAAGCTGAGATCCTGAACCAGGCCTATCTCTCCACGCAACAACATGGAATCGCGCACCTGGTGGTAGGTCACGTCGTCGGTCAAGGCAACGCCCGTGGCCTCGACGGATTCACGTCTGATTGAGCCCGCCGTCGATTCATGAAACCAGTCGAGCGAGAGCGTCACGTCGAAATCCTTGAGCGAGCGAGAAGACACGACGGGCGTGACTTCGGCCGCGAAGGCAGTCTGGGCCAAGGCGATCGCCCAGGTTCCGGCCAGAAAAGCGGTGGGCGTGCGCATTCCAATCACGGGGCTTGGGCCACGATACCACCGCCCCGCGCCTGGCGGCAATGGCGGCTCGCTACGCTACCCCTGCTCTTTGTCGCGCAGGCCGAGTTCCTTCATCTTGGTTTGCAAACTCTTGCGCGAGATCTGCAGTTTGCGCGCGGCCTGGGTCACGTTGCCCGCCGTTTCGTCGAGAGCGCGCTGGATAAGTTCGCGCTCGACGCGCTCGGTTTCGGCGCGCACGGCTTCCTTGAGCGAGCCGACTTCCTCGCCGACTTGGGGCATCGAACTCGACGCTTGGGGCAAGGTCGCCGAACTGGCCACCGCGGGCAAGTTGCTGCTCGAACTGGAACTCGCCGGAGCGCGTTCGTCGGCCGGGTGCGCGGCTGGCTGGGCCGCGCCCTGGCGGGGCGCGCCGCCGAGATCTCCGGGGAGATCCTCGACGCGAATGGTGGCGCTTTCGCAGAACAGGATGGTGCGCTCGATGACGTTTTCAAGCTCGCGGATGTTGCCCGGCCAGTGGTGGGAGACCAGCTGATCGATGGCGTCCGGCTCGACGCCGGTGATTTGCTTCTTCAGGCGCTCGTTGAAGCGCGCGATGAAATGGTCGACGAGCAGCGGGATGTCTTCCCGGCGCTCGCGCAGGGGCGGCAGGTGAATCGGCACGACGTTGAGCCGGTAGAAGAGGTCGTCGCGGAATCCACCCGACGCGATCTCCGCAGCCAAGTCGCGGTTGGTGGCGGTGATAAGGCGAACGTCCACCTTGATAGTCTTGATGCCGCCCACGCGTTCGAATTCGGATTCTTGCAGCACGCGCAAGAGCTTGACCTGCATCTCCACCGGGATCTCGCCGATCTCGTCGAGGAACAGGCTTCCGCTGTGGGCCAGCTCGAAGCGTCCCGGCTTCGACCCGACGGCGCCGGTGAAGGCGCCCTTTTCGTAGCCGAAAAGCTCCGACTCCATCAGGGTCTTGGGAATGGCGGCGCAGTTGATCTTAATGAAGGGGCCATTCCGGCGCGAGGAATTGTCGTGCAGGGCGCGGGCGACGAGCTCCTTGCCGGTGCCGGACTCGCCGGTGATGAGCACCGTCGAGGGCGTGTCGGCCACCTTTTCCACCACTTGGTAAAGCTGGCGGATAGCGGCGGATTCGCCGACCAACCGGAAGCGGCCACGCGTGGGTGCTTCCTCGGGCCGGGCGTCGCGCCGCGCCAGCAAATGCGTGCGCAAGGCCTTGGCCACGATCTGGCGAATTTGCTCTTGGTCGAAAGGTTTTTCGACGTAGTCGAAGGCGCCAAGCTTGACCGCTTCGACCGCGCTTTCGACCGAACCGTGCGCCGTGATCATCACCACCGGGATGTCCGGGTAATCGACCGACATGCGCTTGAGCAAGCCCATGCCGTCGAGGCCAGGCATCTTCAAATCGGTAATGACGGTGTGGATGCCCCGGCTCATGCCAGCCAGGGCTTCGTCGCCATTCGCCGCGGTGACCACTTCGTAGCCGTCGCGCTTAAGAATGGCTTCGAGCACGCGACGGATGTTGATCTCGTCGTCCGCGATGAGAATGCGTTTGACCTCGGTTTCGCTGCCTGCCACGGGGCAGACGTTAGCCGATTTCTCGCCTTGTGGCACATCCGCTGTGCCCAGCATGCGATTGTCCGGGTACAATTCCGGCCATGAACCTCCGTGAAAGCATCCAAGCGGCACGCGCCGCGGCTCGGCGGCTGGCGCTCTTGACCGGTCCCGAGCGCAGCGCACTTCTGTCCGACTTCGCGGTCGCGCTTTCGCAGCCGGACAACCAGCAAGCGGTACTCGCCGCCAACGCCAAGGACATGGCGGTCGCGCGCGAGGAGGAAAAGGCGGGCCGGCTTGGCTCGGCACTGGTCAAGCGTCTCTCCCTCGACACCAAGAAGATCGCCACCACGGTCGACGGGTTGACCCAGCTGGCGCGCATGCCCGAGCTAGTGGGGCGCACTCTCACCCACCGCATTCTCGACCATGGCCTGATTTTGCAGCGGGTGAGCTCGCCCCTGGGCGTGCTCGGCGTGGTGTTCGAGGCGCGCCCGGATGCCCTGGTCCAGATCACCAGCCTGGCGTGGAAGAGCGGCAATGCGGTCGCGCTCAAGGGTGGTCGCGAAGCGGCCGAGAGCAATCGCGCCCTCACCGCGCTGGCGCAACAGGTGCTGGCCAAGCACGACATCGACCCGCGCGCCATGATGCTGCTCGAAGACCGGGCCGAGGTCGAGAGCCTGCTCGGCATGGACGATCTGGTGGAAATGATCATCGCGCGCGGCTCGTCGCAGTTTATTCGCCACGTGCGCGCCAACTCGCGCATTCCGGTGATGGCGCACTCCGACGGCATTTGCCACATCTACTTGCATGCCTCCGCGGAGCCCGACATGGCCGCCAGAATCCTGGTCGATGCCAAGTGCAGCTACCCGGCGGCCTGCAATGCGGTCGAAACGCTGCTCTGGGACGCTGGCGCCAGCGCGGCGCTCGACGCATGCGTGAAGGCGCTCGGCGAACAACAGGTTGCGCTGCGCGGCTGCGCCGAAACCTGCAAGCGTCACCCGCACGTGAAACCCGCGAACGATGCCGACTGGGACACCGAATACGGCGACTTGATCCTGTCCATCCGGCAGGTACCAGGCATGGCCGAGGCGCTCGCGCACATCGAGCAGTATGGTTCCAGCCACACCGACGCCATCGTGGCGCAGGACGCGGAGGCCGCGGCTCGCTTCCTCTCCGAGGTGGATTCGGCGTGCGTATTCCACAACGCCAGCACCCGCTTTTCCGATGGCTACCGCTTCGGCCTGGGCGCCGAGGTCGGCATCAGCACCGACAAGCTGCATGCGCGCGGTCCGGTCGGCGTCGAGGGACTGCTCACCTACCGCTGGCTTCTCCACGGCCGCGGCCAGTGCACCGCCGACTACAGCCCCGACGGAAGGCACTTCATCCACAAGGACCTGCCCACCGACGGCTAGCCCCGCGAGGGCGTGGGCTTCTGGGTTGACATTCGCCGGCCATCACGCAAAATTGCTTCTTAGGGAGAGCAAAATTGCCATGACGGTCATGCAGCTTGTCGAGCAGTCGCCCGCGGCACAAGTCGCCGCCATCGAGAAGGGCCTGCCCAGCCACGTCCTGCATCGGCTCGTGTCGCTGGTCGGCCTTTCGCAGAAGGCGCTGCTCGATGCCCTTGGCCTGGCCCCCCGCACGATCACCCACCGGGTCCATCGCAGTCAACGCTTCTCCGCGACCGAATCCGAACGCCTGCTGCGGGTGATTCGCATCCAGAAACTCGCGCGCGAGGTGTTCTCGACCGACGCCGCAGTGGCCGAGTGGCTGACCGCGAAGGACGACGCGCTCGGAAAACGCACGCCGCTCGGCATGCTCGCCACCGACGTGGGCGCGGCCCAGGTCACCAACCTATTGCAGACGATGATTCACGGCGTTCCGCTGTGAAGGCCTTCCGCATCGTTCTGCGACGCTACGGCGCCACGGCCCGAATCGCGTTTGGCGGAACGAGCGGCTTCCTGACGGACGGGCGTTGGCACTCGCGGGGTCGCTATCTCGACTACGCGGCCGAAAGCCAGTCCCTGGCGGTGCTCGAACGACTGGTCCACTACAAGCGCTTCGACGCGCTTGTGCCGCACGTTCTCTACGTCGTGGAGATACCGGATTCCGCGATCGACGTCTGCGCCGAATTGCCCAAGGGCTGGGACGGCCCGGATCTCCTGCCCGCCGCGCAGAGAATTGGCAACCGCTGGTGCGACGAACAGCGATCTGCCGCGCTCAAGGTCCCGAGCGCGGTGACTCGCGGCGAATCCAATCTGATGCTCAACACGAAACATCTGGCCTGGAGTTGGGACTGGGTCGTGCGCCGCACGCCCTTCACCTTCGAGAGACGCTTGCAAGAGATGGTTGAGGTCGTGAGCAAGAGGCGCTAGCCCCCGCGACTCATGAAGCCTAGCCGGCGGAAGCCGCGCGAATCGATATTTGGCCGAGGCTTTCCAGTTTTGCCTCGGGCAGCAGTTCCTGGTGCGCGAGCACGGCGACGTTCGGCTGGCTGGGCTCGACAAGCTCGCGCAGGGGACGGCGGATCTCGCGGCTCGTGAGGATGACGGGCTCGGCCACCTCGGCCACGGCGTGGGTAATGGCTTGAAGCAGGTCGCGGGACAACTGCGGTTCGAGGGCCAGACAACCGCCGGGCCGCAGGGATTCGCGCAAAGTTTCTTCAATCATGGCATCCAGATAGAAGACGCCCACGGTCTTGTTTGCGCCGCCATATTTGAAAGTGAGGTGGCGGCGCAAAGCCGCGCGCACCCATTCGGCGAGCGTCGCGGCGTCGCCCACGGGCTCTGGTCGCTTGGCCAGCGCCTCTAGGATTTCAGGCAGGTTGCGCAGCGAAATTCCCTCGCGGGCCAGGCGCTGCAGCACATCCGCCAGCACGGACACACCAAGCAGCTTGGGAACCACCTCGCGCACCAAATGCGGGTGCGTGGTTTCAAGCCCGGCGAGGAGGGTTTGGGTTTCTTGAATACCGACGAAGAGGTGGGCGTGTTGGCGAAGAGTGCGCGCGAGGTGCGCGGACAGAACTTCTCCGGGATCCTTGCCCGGCGGAATCTGGCCAGCGGCCACGGGGATCTCGTGCAAGCAAATCGCGTATCCGCCAGGGCCGAGGTCGCTCGCCGAGTGGCGCAGACTGAGCGCGGGCAACGTGATGCCCGTATCGAAAAAGAGGCGCTCGCGTAGCGTGGATTCCCACGCGGCCGTGGCTACGGGCGAGTCGGCAACGACTTCGTAGAGGCCGGGCGCCAGGTCGACAGCCAGGGGAACGAGCATCGGTGGCGGCGCAGCAGCGGCAGCTTTCGGCGTGCTGGCGAGAAGCCGGTAGGCGAGAAAACCCAGTCCCGCGCTCAGCACCAGGAAAGGAAGTGCCGGCAATCCTGGAACGACGGCCAGCAGCGCCAGCAGCGCGGCCGCGACGGCCAATGCCTTGGGATGGGCCAGGACTTGCCGGCCGATGTCTTGGCCGAGGTGGCCCCCTGCTTCGTCCGAGGAAACACGCATGACGAGAATGCCGGCCGCGGTTGAGATTACCAGCGCGGGAATCTGCGCCACCAGGCCCTCGCCGATGGTGAGCAGGGTGTAGGTCCGGATGGCGACGGACAGCTCCATGCCCCGCGAAAGCAGGCCGATGAGCAATCCGCCCACGATGTTGGTGAGCAGCACCACGATGCCCGCGATGGCATCGCCCTGGACGAACTTCATCGCTCCGTCCATCGAGCCGAAGAATTGCGACTCGCGCGCCAGCAGGATGCGGCGCTTGTGTGCTTCCTGAGCATCGATGTGGCCGGCGCGCAGTTCGGCGTCGATGGCCATCTGTTTGCCCGGCATGGCGTCGAGGGCGAAGCGAGCGCCGACTTCCGCGACCCGCGCCGAGCCCTTGGCAATGACGATGAATTGAATCGTGGTCAGAATGAGGAAGACGACGATGCCGACCACCAGATTGCCGGCAACCACGAAACTGCCAAAGGCGTGGATGACCTGGCCGGCGTTGGCCTTGAGCAGAATAAGTCGCGTCGCCGAGACCTCGATGGCGAGGCGAAACAGCGTCGTCAAGAGCAGCAGGCTGGGGAAGGTCGCAATCTTGAGCGAATCGCTGACGTAGATGGTAATGAGCAAGAGCGTGAGCGCGGCGGCAATGTTGATCGTGATCAGCAGATCGAGCAGGAGCGTGGGCAGAGGAACAATCATGGTTCCGACGATCAGCGCGACCACAGCCGCAAGCATCAGGTCGGAGTAGTTCGCAAACAGGGCGCGCACGTCGCCCGAACGCAACAAGGACAGAAAACCACCAGCCATCCGCTTCATCCGTCTCGCCATCGCGCCCGGATTTTTTCCAGGGCGCGACGCCACGTCAAGTGCATTCGCGCTTTTTCCGTTCTGGCGCGCGCCACGCGGTGAAGGTAATTTCATCGCATGTTGCGCACCATCGCCGAGGGCGATCCCGGTTTCGAGCTCGAACTCAAGAAGCTCGTGCACCGCTCGGGGGCGCTGCCTCTATCCATCGAGGCTGGCGCGCGCACCATTGTGGCCGAGGTGCGCGCGCGCGGCGATGCGGCCGTGCGCGAATGTACCCAGCGCTTCGAGGGGCGCAACCTCACAAGCCTCGAACTTTCGCGCCAGGATTGGGACGCGGCCGTGGCCATAGTCGCCCCCGCAGTGAAGCAGGCGCTCGTCGAGGCCGCTCGCCGGATTCGCGTGTACCACGAACGCGAACAGTACCCGTCGTACGAAACCGTCGAGCCAGGTATTCGCCTTGCTTGCCGGTTCACGCCGCTTGCCCGCGTGGGCATCTACGTGCCGGGCGGCACGGCCCGCTATCCGTCGTCGGTGCTGATGACCGCGGTTCCGGCCAAGGTGGCGGGCGTGGCCGAGGTCTATATGACCACGCCGGGCCCCTCGCCCGAGACCCTGGCGGCGGCGGCCGTGGCTGGCGTCGATCGGGTTTTCGTCATCGGTGGCGCGCAGGCGGTGGCCGCCTTGGCCTACGGCACGGAAAGCGTTCCGCGCGTGGACAAGATCGTCGGGCCGGGCAATGCCTACGTGGCGGCGGCCAAGCGGCTGGTGTTCGGCGACGTGGGCATCGAGATGATCGCCGGACCCACGGAAGTTGTCATCGCGGCGGATGCCACCGCCAATCCAGCCTGGGTGGCCGCGGATCTGCTGGCGCAAGCCGAGCACGACGTGCTGGCCGTGCCTATTCTCGTAGCGGTCGGCCGGGAGGTCGCGGAAAATATCGGCAAGGAAGTCGAGCGCCAGCTGGCCGTGCTTCCGCGCAAAAGCATCGCGGAAAAGGCTATCGCCAATCAAGGCGTTGCCCTTGTGGTCACGAGCCCCGAAAGCGCCGTGGCCGTGGTGAACCTGCTCGCGCCCGAGCACGCGGGTATCGCCCTCGCCGACGCCAGCAGCTGGGCCGCCAAGATCACCGCGGCGGGCGCCGTGTTCGTCGGGCACGAGGCCTGCGAGGCTCTCGGTGACTACTTCGCCGGCCCCAGCCACGTCCTGCCCACGGGAGGCAGCGCTCGCTTCTCTTCGCCGCTCGGAGTGGGAGACTTCATGAAGCGAACCTCGTTCATTACCTACGACGCGGCGGCCTTGGCGGGCCAAGCCGATGCCATCGCCTGCCTGGCCGAGGCCGAAGGATTGTCCGGTCACGCCCGCTCGGTGCTGCTACGAGCCAAGGGAAAAGCCTGACCTTCGCTCTTGACAGCGCGGCAATCTCCTCTAAATTACGCCCCTCGCGCTGGAGCCCAATTCATGTACGCCGTCATTCAAACAGGTGGAAAGCAATACCGCGTTGCCGAGGGTGAAACCTTGCGCGTGGAGAAGCTTTCCGCGACCCCTGGAGACAAAGTATCATTCTCGCCCCTGCTTTTCGCCGACGACGGCGGCAGCGTACTGGTGGGCAAGCCCCATGTTTCCGGCATCGCGGTCGAGGCCGAGGTGCTGGGCGATGGAAAGGGCGAGAAGATCGTCATTTTCAAATACAAGCGGCGCAAGTCGTACCGGCGCAAGACTGGCCACCGCCAGCCTTTCACGTCGCTCAAGATTCTCTCCATCAAAGCAGGAGCGTAAACGCCATGGCACACAAGAAAGGTCAAGGCAGCTCGCGCAACGGCCGCGATTCGCAGTCACAGCGGCGCGGCGTGAAGCGCTTCGCAGGCGAGCAGGTCCTGGCTGGCAACATTCTCGTGCGCCAAGTCGGCACCCTGTTTCACCCCGGCAACAACGTCGGGATCGGGCGCGACTTCACCCTCTTCGCGCTCAAAACCGGCAAGGTGAAGTTCAGCCAGTCTGGCAATCGCAAGCTGGTCAGCATCGAGGCGACCTAGCCGCGCACGGCCGGCCAGCAGGTCGGACGTGGGAGATCGCGCGTGACGGCCTTCATCGATCAAGCGCGCATTAGTGTTTTTGGCGGTGACGGCGGCGATGGCGCCGTGGCCTGGCGGCGCGAGAAGTTCGTTCCCAAGGGCGGGCCGGCGGGCGGTGACGGCGGCGACGGCGGCAGCGTGATCCTCGAAGTCGACGAGGGGCTTTCAACGTTGCTCGATTTTCGCTATCGCCACGAACACCACGCGCCGGCTGGCGAGCGCGGCGGCAACAAAGACATGTACGGCAAGCGCGGCCTCGACGTGGTCTTGCGCGTTCCCGCCGGAACCATGGTCTACGACGACGAGACCTCGGGCCTGTTGGCGGACTTGCGCACGCATGGCGAACGATTCATCGCGGCCCGCGGCGGACTAGGCGGGCGTGGCAACATTCACTTCGCCACCCCGACGGACCGGGCGCCTCGGCACTTCGAGCGCGGCCGCCCCGGACAGCAACGCGTGATCCGCCTGGAGTTGAAGCTCCTCGCCGACGTGGGCTTGGTCGGTTTCCCGAACGTGGGCAAGTCGTCCTTCATCGCGCGCGTTTCCGCCGCGCGCCCCAAGATCGCCGACTATCCCTTCACCACGCTCATCCCGAATTTGGGCGTGGTTCAGCTTTCTGGCGAGAGGTCGATGGTGCTCGCCGATGTTCCTGGGCTCATCGAAGGTGCCCACGCCGGCGCCGGGCTCGGCCACCAATTTCTTCGCCATCTGGAACGCACCCGCGTGTTGGTTCACATCGTCGAGGTTTCGCAGACGCCCGGGCGCACGCCGCTGCGCGACTACCTAACGTTACGAAGGGAGCTGGAGCTTTACGATCCGCAAATGGCCCAGCGCACCGAAATCGTGGTGCTCAACAAGATCGATTTGCCGACGGTGCGCAAACGACTTGCTGCCCTCAAAAAGATCTTCGCGCGCCGGGGGCTGCTGCTCTTGGGAATCAGTGCGGTAACGGGCGAAGGTCTGAGCCAAGTCCTGGAATCCGCCTGGCGCGCTCTTTCTCAAGGAGGAAGGCAACAAAAGTCGCAGGCGCCTGCCACGAACTAGGCACAGGCGAATGACCTTGGGTTCTGATAAGATGCGCCCCGGATTAGGGGGATGCGTGAAAGCGCCATCCCAAGGAGTGACGTGCTTTTGACCAGATGCGGAGTCGCCTGCTATAGAGTACCAACCTCGGAGAGGATGCTGGGCCATTGCCTGGATTCCTATCTTCGGGGGCGGCGGGCCATGCCCGGCGAGTGGCTACCAGATGCCCGGGAGGAGCTTTTGAGATGATGACCCGACAAACTTGGGGGGTTCTGAGCCTTTTGTTTTTCTACGGCGCGATGGGTTCGCGAGCGCAAGCCGCGGACGCCATGGCAGCCGACAGCGCGCCCGCGGTCGCACCGGCGGAAGGCGCCGCACCAGCGACGGCTCCGGGTGACGGCAGTTCGTCGGCCGTCCGCCTTAAGGCCCTCGAGCGCAACGTGAATGACCTCAAGGAACAGGTCTTCCGAACCCGCGCCCGGCTCAACCTACTCAAGGAAACCGTCCTGGGCGGCGTCATCGGCGCTTCCCGTTGTGTCATCAAGCACAAGAACGAGATGGGAGCCACCTTCCGTCTCATCAAGGTCGTGTACGCCCTGGACGGCGTCCAGATCATGAACAAGGTCGACGACACCGGCCGACTGGCCGACATGCCAGAGTTCGATGTGTACAACGGAGCCATCCAGCCGGGGAGCCACACACTCTCGGTGCAGCTAATCTACCAGGGCAGCGGCTTCGGCGTGTTCAGCTATCTCAAGGGCTATAAGTTCAAGACCAGTTCCAGCAATACCTTCATCGCCGCGGACGGCAAGGCCACCGTGGTGACCGTGGTTGGCTACGAAAAGGGCGGCCTGACCACCAACATGGAAGACAAGCCGGCGGTGGAATTCAAGGTCAACCTGGTGGCTCCCGAGGGAACAGGCTCGCCTGCGGCGAAGAAATAGCCTTCGCACGCGGGAGGAATTCCGATGCACATGCCGACCAGGAGCCATCCTCGTATCAGCGTCCGCCGCGGACTGCTAGCGGCCGCCGTGGCCCTGGTGTCGGCGTGGCTGCCCAGCGCCCGGGTGCTTGCCAGCGAGTTCGAGGATGCGAAGGGCAAGCTCACCGACCTCGAGGAGCGGGTTCGCGGTATCTCGACCGATTTCAAAGCAGCGGCGCCCGTGGATCCCACGGCTGCCATGCGGCGGGTGGTCGACGCCGACATGCTCTTCAAGCTCAGGAACTACAACGAGGCCGCCACGGTTCTGCTCGATGTGGTCGAGAAGTATCCCAATGCGCAGGGCTACGACGATGCCTTGGTGCTGCTCGGCGACGCACTCTTTATGGAGAAAGACTACAACTCGGCCCGTCACTACTTCGAGATCGAGGCCAAGAAGAACACCGGCTCGCGCCTCGAGCAGCAAGCCCTGCAACGACTCGTCGAGATTTCGCTGCACACCGAGGATTTCGAGGACATCGACGGCTACCTCAAGCGCTTGGAAAACATTCCTCTCGACCGTCTGGAACCGTCGGTTCCCTACGTCCGCGGCAAGTACGCCTACTCCCGCGACCGCCTCGACGAGGCCCTGGCCACGCTCGCCAACATTCCGCCCACGAGTCCCTATACCTTGCAAGCCCGCTACCTGGCGGCCACGACCCTCATCAAGAAGGGCGATCTGGTCGCCGCGCTTTCCTGGTTCGAGAGCATCACGCGCGCGGAGCCGCGCAACGACACCGAGAAGGAAATCCAGGAGCTGGCTCACCTTGCCATCGGCCGCCTGCACTACGAGCGCGATCAGTTCGACAAGGCCCGTGAAGCCTATAACTATATTCCGCGCCAGTCGCTTCACTTCGAGGAGGCGATGAACGAACTGGCCTGGACCTCCATCAAGTCCAAGGACTTCAAGGGCGCCTACCGCGCGCTCGACCTGATGCTGCTGCAAAATCCGGACAGCCCGCAAGCCCCGGAGCTTCGCCTGCTCATGGGCAATCTGCACGTGCGGCTCTCCAATTTTTCCCTGGCCAACGATGCCTTCATGCAGGCTCACGATCAGTTCGAGCCGATTCACAAGCAGCTCCGCGAAACGCTCGACAAGTGCCAAGCCGATCCCAAGTTCTTCGATTCCCTCATCGGAAAGGGCATGGAGAAATTCGACATCACCGTGCTCATTCCTAAGCCGGCCGTGAAATGGGTGAAGACCGATCCCGAGGTTGCGCGCGTGGTGGCGCTGACCGAGGATGTGGGCGAACTTCAGCGCGGTATCAAGGATTCCGAACAAACCCTCAGCCGCCTGGAAATGGCCGTGGGCGGTCAGCTCAAGGTCGGCATTTTCCCGGATCTGGCGGCGGTTCGCGCGCGCACCTCCGAGGTGCTGAATCAAATCGTGCAGATTCGCCAGCGCTTCGTCGGCAAGATGCGCGACGTGACCGCGTCGTCCTTGACCCAGGACGAGAAAGCCAAGCTGGAACGGCTGGCCGTCGAGCGCATGACCGCCGAGAAGGAACTGGTTGGGCTGCCGCTGACGGCCGCTGCCCTGCAAGAGCGAGAGAAGCAATCGCATGCCGCGCTCGACCAGCTGGATGGTCAGGCTTCCGAGCTGAACGTGATGGTGCAGGGCATGGAGGCCGAGTTGGTCGCCATCGAGCAGTACTTCATCAAGTCGCGCGCCGATCAAAAGATAAAGCCCGAGGAATTGGTCCAGCCGGTGGGCAGCCTGCGCGAGGCCATCGTCGAACTGCGCGCGGCCAACGACCGCATTCGCAACAACATTGCCGAGGCCGCCCGTGAGGCGACGGTGGGGGCGGCCACCGGCGATTCGGACCGCGGCGCCATCGGCACGCTGGTGGCCAGCATGAAGAAGGAGCGCGAGGTCTACCAGGGCGTCCGCTCTCGACTTTCGGGAGGCGATCAGCGCGATTTCGACGCCATCGTGAACATCCTAGAACGCGCCGATGCGGTGCAGGCCCGGCTGGCCGAGATCGATGCCAAGCTCGAAGGCGTGGCCCAGCAGCGCCTGGGCGAGCTCAAGCAGCAACTGCTGGCCGAGCGCGGCCAACTGCAAACCGCCAGTGCCAAGCTGGGCGGGATCTTGAGCGAGTCGCAGAATCTTGGCGGTGGCTTGGCCTTTTCTATGCTGTCTAAGGTTACCGATCGTTTCTACGACCTGGTCGTGCAATCCGACGTCGGTCTGGTCGACGTGGCGTGGGGGCTCAAAGACGAGCGTACCTCGGCTGTCTCCAAGCTGGTCAACCAACAGAAGCTCGAGCTCAAGACCGTCGACGAGGATTTCCGGTCGCTGCTTGAGGAGGAGAAGTAGGCGTGGCGGGACACGGCATGGTTCGGGCAGCTCGCGGGTTGGGACGAGCAACCCTGGTGTCCGCGTTGCTCGCCTCGGGCCTGGCGCAAGCCGCGGGCTCCAGACTTCGGCCCGCCCCTGTCGATCCCAAACTGGTCGACGAGATGGCGGCCGATCTCGCTCGCTACGCCGAGGAGGTGACGGGGTTTCGCAAGGCCGCCTCCGGCATCATCAAGCGCACGTACCTCGAAAAGATGAAGTCCATCCGCGAGAAGTACGAGCCCATGATCTCGGGCAACGAGAAAGAGGAGAAGCGGCGGCGCATGGACGCCATCGCCGTGTTGGAAGGATTCTTGCGCAGGTATCCGGCGGACAAGAAGTGGACGCCGGACGTGATGTTCCGCCTCGCCGAGCTGTACTACGAAAAAGCCTCCGACGAGTTTCTGGTCGAGCAGGAAAACTACCAGAAGGCGCTGGACTCGCCGAGCCCGCCCACCACTCCTTCGCCCAAGGCCGACTACTCCCAGACCGTTGGCCTCTATCGCAAGCTGCTCGTCGAGTTTCCCAACTACCGTCTGCTCGATGCCACCTACTATCTTCTGGGCTTCTGCCTGGGCGAGATGGGACAGGATCCCGAAGCGCGGCAGGCCTTGCTGGCCCTGGTGTGCAGCAACCAGTACAAGCCGCTCGATACGCCGGAAAAGCGCGGGATTTCCACCGGACTCGCCAAGGGGCCGGTGGTCGACTACTACAAGGACTGCGTTCCCATCAAGAAGGACTCGAAGTTCCTTCCCGAGGCGTGGACGCGCGTGGGTGAAATGCACTTCGACGCGGCCGAGCTCGGCTGGGCCATTTCAGCCTACAGCCGGGTGCTGCAGTTCAAGGATTCCTCGTACTACGACAAGGCCATCTACAAGCTGGCTTGGTCGTACTACCGGGACAACCGCTTCATCGACGCCATTCGCGAGTTCGACGGTCTGGTCACGTGGGCCGACAGTCGCAAGGCGGCGGGCGACAAGTTCGGCTCCGATCTACGGCCCGAGGCGGTGCAATATCTCGGCATCAGCTTCTCCGAGCCGGACTGGGACGGCGACAGCCTCCCCGATCCCGAAACCGGCTTGCAACGCGCGCAGAGCTTCTACCGCGGCCGCGAGAGCGAGACGCACGTCAAGGAAGTCTTCCAGCGCCTGGGCGACATCTACTTCGACTCGACCAAGTACCCCGAGGCCATCGCGGTGTACAAGTACATCCTGCAGATGTGGCCGTACTTCGCCGACGCACCCAAGCTGCAAGAAAAAATCGTGAAAGCCTTCGAGCGCGATCGCAACCTTCTCGCAGCCGCCCACGAACGCGAAACCCTGGGCCGCAACTACAGCAAGGGCAGCGAGTGGTACCGGCAGAACACCAGCAACCCCGAGGCGCTCACCGTGGCGGCGCAGCTCGCCGAGGACGCCCTCCTGACGGCGGCGACCAACGTGCACGCGGTGGCCCAGGCCTGCCGTTCGAAGTGGCAGCAGAACACCGCCGATCTGCAGAAGCTCGCGGAATGTCAGCAGGCCTACCGCACGGCGAGCGAACTCTACGAGAAATACCTCGCCGCGTACCCAAACTCGAAGCGCGCCTATGAATTTTCGGCCTTCTATGCCGACGCGCTCTACTACGGCGGCAAGGTGGCGGAATCCATCCCCGCGTACATCGTCGTGCGCGATTCGAACGTCGACAACAAGTACCAGAAGGACGCAGCCCTGCAGGTCATCAAGGCGATCGAGGAGATCATCGACAAGCTCAAGCAAGAGCGGCGCATCGAGGATCCGCCCATTCCGGACGAGAAGAACACCAAGCCACCAGTGGTCGCGCTGCCCATGCACGAGATGTACAAGAAGTACATGGACGCGCTCGATTGGTACATCGCCAATCTGCCCGACGACCGCGTGGCGGATCTGCGCTACGCCTCGGCCGTGCTCCTGCTCAAACACAGGCAATGGCCCGAGGCGCGCGCGCGCCTCGGCGAGCTTTCCGATGCCTACTGCGCGAGCAAGCCGGAAATCGGGTTTAAGGCCTACGATGCCATTCTAACCACCTACTTCATCGACTTCAACATCCAGGATGAAGAGGCCAAGGACTGCGCCCTCGGTCGCTTGCTCCAGGTGGTCGACAAGTTCGGCGACTCGCCGTGCAGCAAATCGCCCCTGGCCAAACCCTATCTGGCCCGTATTCAGGACATCAAGGCTTCGGTCAAGACGACCGTCATCAAGAAGCGTCTCGATATCGCGCTTGAAAATGAAGAAAAGGGCACCGACAAGCAGCTCGTCCAGTGCCGCGAAAGCGCCGGCGGTATCGCCATCGTCACCGGCACGGTGGCCCCCTCGCAGGTCGCGAGCGCGGAGGGCAAGGCAGGCGCGGGTACCCAGTCGCGCAGCAAGACCGGCACCGATCTCGACGAGGGTTTGGCCCTCGACCTCATGGATCTCATCGCCGCCAATCCCAAGGATCAGGACGCGCCCTCGAACCTCAACAACGCCTGCGTGATCTACGAGAAGATCTTCAAGTACGGCGAAGCCACCAAGTGCTACGAGCGCTTGGCGCGCGACTACCCCGATACCGCGCTCGCCAAGGACGCGGTGTGGAACGCGGCACGTAACCAGTTCCGCTTCTTCGAGTTCGAAAAGGCGGTGGGTGGCTATCTCAAGGTCGCGACCGATGCGAAGTTCGCCAACTACGAGCATCGCAAGGAAGCCCTGGGTATCGCGGCCCAGCTTCTCGACAACGATCAGCAGTACGAGCGAGCGGCCGACTTGTACAAGAAGTACGCCAACAACATCGCCGAAAAGCCGTCGGACTCGGCCCAGGCGTTTTCCTTCGCGTGCACGGCCTATGAAAAAGCCGCGGACACCGCCAAGAATTCGGCCTGTTTGCGCGAGCTCATCAAACGGTACGGCAAGCAGCCGCCGGCCGGCGAGTATGTCGTCAAGTCCTACTTGCAGCTGGCTTCGCTGGCCGAGCAGGGCAAGGACAAGCACGCCATGCTCGCCGCCTACAAGCAGGTCCGCGATGAGTTCGTCGCGCGTCGACTTCCGCCCGCCACGCCGGCCGCGGCCGCCGCGGCCAAAGCCGACTATCTGATTCTCGACGACAAGTTCAAGGCCTTCCAAGCCAAACCCTTACACTTCACCAGCGATCCCAAGGCGGTGCGCAAGGTCTTCGATGCCTTCACCGCCGAAGCCAAGGAATTGCAGGAAGAGTACGCCAAGATTTGGGAATACAAGGACGCCAACTGGACGCTGGCCTCGTTCCTCCGGCGCGGCGACATCTTCTACGAGTTCGCGCAGAAACTGGTGAAGGCCGCTGACAATCCGCCCGAGGAGGTCAAGAAGCTGTCCAAGAAGGCGTGCAAGGTCGATCCCGAACTGTGCGGCGTGGCCGAAACCCAGTACAAGGACGCCATCTACCAATTCGTCACGCCGGTCGAGGACGAGGCGAAGCGGCAATGGAAGGCGACCTTGGACCGCGCCTCGGATCTCGGCGTGACCAACGACTACGTGAAGAAGGCGCGCGAGAACCTGTCGAAGTACCTTCCCGACGAGTTCCCCTTCGTGAAGGATGAGCGGATCGGCGTGGAGTATCCATGATGCGGCGGCTATCCCTTCTTGCCTTGATTCTTGCCGGCGGCACCGCCTGGCCTGCGCTCTCCTTGGCGACCGAGGCGGCGGCGCCCGGTGTGCGCAAGCGGCGCGAACCGCCTCCCGCGGTCATCCCAACCGATGAGGTAAAAGCCGCGCAGAAGCTCTACGACGCACGCAACTACCAGGGCGCCGTGACGCAGGCCAAGGCCGCGCTCAACCGCAACGAGCGCTATACCCCTGCCATGCTGGTCATGGCCAAGGCCTACTTCAAGCTGGGCAAGAACGAGTGGGTCAAGACTCTCGGTGAAATGATGAGGAACGCCGGTGCCAGCGAAGCCGAGCGCTCCGAGATCTACCAGATGCTCGCCTTCATGGAGGTCGACAAGAAGAACACGCCGGGCGCCATCGAGCAGTTCCGGAAGGCGGCCGAGGCCAAGCCCGACAACGCCGTATCCTGGAACAACCTCGGCGCGCAATACCTGGTGGCCAAGAACTACCGCGAGGCAGGACCAGTGCTAGAGCGGGCGGTGCAGCTGCAGCCCACCTTCACCAAGGCGCACCTCAATCTCGGCAGCGCCTACCGCGGGGTCAAGCAATTCGACAAGGCCTTGGCCGAGTACAAACAGGCCCTGGCGCTCTTCCCGCGCTACGCGGACGCGGTTTTCAATCTCGGCATTCTCTATCTGGACGCCGAAAAGATGCCTGACATAGACACCACGGCGAAGCTGAACACTGCCGTCACGTACTTGCAGCAGTACAAGCAGATGCTCACGGGCGCCGGTCAGACCGTGCCGCCCGAGGTGGACGCGTATGTGACCGAAGCTCAGGATCGCATCCAAAAGGAACAGAAGCGCATCGAGCGCCAGAAGAAGCAGGAAGAGCGCGAGCTTCAGCGTGCAGCGAAGAAGGCCGCCGGACCAGGCGTCGCGGCACCGGGTCAGCCCCCTGCCCCGCCCCCACCTGCCCCACCCGCGGCGGCCCCCAGGCCTGCTGCGCCCTTGAGGACGCCATGAGAACATGCCTCCCGCACCAGCGTCACGGTCTCGTTGCGCTAGCCAGTTTCCTGGCTTTGGTCCTGTTCTCGGCCGGCGCATTTGCCCAGGCCAACCAGGCGAACCAGGCAAAGAAGAAGAGTACGGCCGCGGAAATACCGGTCAAAGCCGAGCCCGCGAAGGCGGAAGCCGCGACCCCGGCGCCCGCGCCCGCCAACGACGCGGACAGCCAACAGACCAAGGTCAAGGTCGAGCGCGGGGCGGGTGGCAAGAAGGTCTACAAGATCGAGGGCGAAATCGTTATCGAGGGCAAGATCCAAAAACCCGAAGCTTTCTACGTACTTCAGAAATCCGGCATAAACTACGATTGGCACGAGCTAAAACAAGAGTTCGTGCCTAAGATTCTGGACAGTGTGACGAAAGCACCGTTTTGAAAGGACTAACTACATAATCGCGTCGAGTGACCGAGGGCTTTGCCCGAGGTTACTCATCGCGGGAGATTGAAAGAACCCTTCCTAGGGTTCTTTCCCAGGAGATACCTAGAATGGCGATGCAGAAGACGGCGACGACAGCGAAGACCGGCGCCCCGGCCGGGGCGAAGCCTCGCATTCTGCGCATCGGAATCGTTCAAGGCGGTCGGATCGTCGAGGAAAGGCTGATCCGCAAGCGCGACAACATCAGCATCGGCTGGTCCGCCAAATCCACCTTCGCGGTGCCTTCCGAGGCCTTGCCCAAGCAGTGGCTGCTCTTCGAGGCCAACCCCAAGGGATATATCGCCCATTTCGCCGACGGCATGGATGCACGCATCGCGGTGGGCAACGAAGTTATTTCCCTCGCCCAGCTCAAGCAGGCCGGTCGCTTGCGCAAGCAAGGAACGAGTTCGCGCTACCTCCTCGACGAGCGTTCGCGCGGCAAGGTCACGGTAGGCGACCTCAGCATTCTGTTCCAGTTCGTGACGCCGCCGCCGCCGCAGCCGCGCCCCCAGCTTCCGGCCTCGGTACGCGGATCCTTCTTCAGCGGCATGGACTGGTTCTATACCGGCATCGCTGCGGCCTCGTTCGCGGCCCACTTGATCTTCGTACTCTACCTACGCAGCGTGGATTGGCCGCGCAAGCCGGACATCGAGGAGATCCCCGATCGCTTCGTGCAGATGGCCATCAAGGCCCCGCCGCCCAAGGAAGAAGTGAAGAAGGGCGACGACAAAGACAAGCCAGACGAAACCAAGACCGAGAAGAAGACCGCCAGCTCGTCCGCCAACAAGGCGCCCAAGAAGGAACTTTCGGCCGAGGAAAAGGCCAGGCTCGACGCCGAACGGCGCGCCCGACTGGCCGAACAGGTCCGCAACACCGGCATCCTCAAGCTACTTGGAGCCAGGGCTGACGGCTCTGGCTCCATCGCCGACGTGCTCGGCAAGGGCGACGTCGATCGCGATCAAGAAAAGGCCTTCCAGGGCGTTGGTGGACTCACCGTGGCCACGGGTGACGCCTCGTTGCGTGGCGTGAAGACCGGCACAGGCGGGTCGGGCAAGGTGGCGGACATCTCGGGCCTGCGCGGCGCCGGCAGCATCGCGGGCGGAAGCACTGGCGCAGGCTCGACGGAAAAGCGCATCACCGGCATCGTCAAAAGCGAGGCTCCCGCGGTGGACGGCGAGCTGGATCCCGCCCTGGTTTCGAAGGAGGTTCGCGCGCGCATCGGCGCCATCAAGGGTTGCTACGAACGCGCGCTCAAGCGAAACCCCAACCTGAGCGGCAAGGTCAAGGTACGCTGGACCATCACCGCCGCAGGCACCGTGTCAGCGGTGGAAATCGAAGAAGACAGTCTTGGTGACGGAGAAGTCTCTTCGTGCATCAAAGGTCTGGTCAGCCGCTGGCGCTTCCCAGCTCCCTCGGGTGGCTCGGTGGACGTGGTCTACCCGTTTGTTTTCCAGGCTTCCCAATGATTCTACGCGGTAATACATTGCGTTGCTTACTCTCGTCTTTTACTCTCAAGGGATGCGATTTCTATGCCGGCCGACATCGGCTATGGTAGTGGTTTGCTAGGCGGGAGAGTGTGTCACAATTGCGAGGTTCAACATGTTTAGGACATTTAGCATCATAGGGTCGTTCTTGGGGTTGTTCTTGCTGGCCACGTCAGCGAGTCTGGCGGCACCTGCGGCTGGGCCCGCGCCCGCCGAAACCGGCGCGCCGTTGAAGTCGACAGTCAGCGGTGCGGAGATGCTCGAACAGGGCCGCGAGTATCGTGCTCAAATCGAGTCGACCGCCTTGCAGATCCAGGCCCAGGTGCTGCAGGCGAAGAGCGACAAGGACGTTATTCGCCTCAACTGCCTGATCGACAAGCAGACCCAGGTGAAGGTCAACGGCAACATCATGGACCAGGCCCTGCAGTCGCTGCAGGAAACGGTTTCGCGTCACGATGAGGGTGCCCAGCTGCACGAGTACACGCGCATCACCATCGTCAACCAGAAGGTCCAGGTTCTCCGCACCGAGGCCGATGCCTGCGTTGGAGCCGAGACCAACTACGTGGGGCGAACGAAGGTCGTGGTGGAAGTACCGCCCGGCCTGCAAAACAACGTCGACCAGCCGACACCTTCCGAGCCTCCGGTTTCCGTCGTCGATCGTCCGCCTCCCGCGAGTCCGTTCTAATAGGTCATCCACTTCATCCTAAAACTCCTGACACGGACATGCACCGTACTCGCCACACCTAGACGGAAAAACATGAGACTTCGGCCACTTGCCATCGCCGCTTGCCTTGCGCTTTCTGCAAGCTCCTCGGCGTGGGCGCAGATGCAGCTCACCAGTTCGGCGGCTGGGCCCTCGCTTGAGTCTCTATCGGCTGGTGGTGGCCGCAACTTGACGACCAAGGGGCTGGCCTCCGGGCTCAAGCTGGGTGACGAGGCTATCTTGCATGCTGGCGTGTTCGCCGACATCGGCTACGACACGAATGTGTTCTACGGCACCACCCAGGACGCGAGCACGGCGCCAGTGCTGCACGTTACCCCCAGGCTCGAGATCAGCAATGCCGAGCGGGACGGAAGCATTCCCTCCGGCACCTATTACGACGTGACCGCTGCCGTTGATTTCGTCGAGTATCTCGTGGGCAGCGATCAGAAAGAAGTTACCAGCCAAGACGCGATCAATCCGAGCATTGGAGGCGCCGCCCAGTTCTCGTCGGGTCAGGCGCTGAGTTTTGGCATCGCCGAGACCTTCAGCCGCTACCAGCAGGCGCCCTATGTGAAATCGACGACCGTGCTCACCCGAGACGACAACATGGCGTCGGCCAGTCTCCAATTCGCTCCGGGTGGCGGCAGGTTGCGCGTGATGCTTCGCTATACCAACCTCATCGACAAGTTCGAGGGATCCTTCGACAGCGGCAGCAACATGGGCAACGAAGGTGTCCTCGACATCGGCTGGCGCTGGTTGCCAAGAACCACCCTTTACGTGAAGGTGGCGCAGGGGGCGATTACCTATTTCAACAGCGGGAACGTCAATTCCTATCCCTTGCGGACGCTTGCCGGTCTGCGCGGCCTCCTCACCGATAAGCTGGCGGTCAACATCGGGGCTGGCTACAGCAACGCGTTCTATTCCAGCGGCAACAGTCCCTCCGGATTTGGTAGTCTCGGTGTCGTTGCCGAAGTGAATTACACACTGTCCGCCCTTTCTCGGACGGGCCTTGGTTATCACCACGACTTCGTCAACTCACCGTTCATAGGTCAGTTCTACAACATGGACGCGGTCTACTTCGCGTACCAGCAGATGGTGGCCAGCCGGCTCGTTACCTATCTCTACGGCCGGTATGAGAACCGGCGCTATGGGAGTGGGGATCGGACCGACAACTATATTATGGGCGGTGTCTCCGTCGACTACATGATCGGCAAATTCCTGCTTGCCGGGGCCAGCTACTCTCTGAACTTGAATCGTAGCATCAACAACAGTCCGACCGAACCGGACGCGGGTTTCGACTACACCAAGCAAGTTCTGCTCTTCCGCCTCGGCGTCATGTACTAGCGGTCAGGCCACCGCGCTGCGGCTGGTGTACCATGGGTGGCGATGGCCGATGTCCAAATCCCACCGGGAGCCAGCACGGGCTACTGGGCTCACGAAACCGCTGTCGTCGATGAGCCGGCGCGCATCGGCGACGGCACGCGCATCTGGCACTTCTGCCATGTGATGGCCGGGGCGCGCATCGGCGCCCGCTGCGTGCTCGGCCAGAATGTCTTCGTGGCCAGCCGCGCGACGATCGGCGACGGCTGCAAGATTCAGAACAATGTTTCGCTGTATGACGACGTGATCCTGGAACAAGACGTATTCGTCGCGCCCTCGGCGGTGTTCACCAACGTCATCAACCCGCGCGCTTTCATCGAGCGCAAGCACGAGTACCGCACCACGCGGGTGGGGCGCGGGGCTTCCATCGGCGCCAACGCCACCGTGGTGTGCGGCCACGCCATCGGCGCCTATGCCTTCATCGGCGCCGGAGCGGTGGTAACCAAGGACGTTCCCGCGCACGGCTTGGTCATGGGCGTGCCTGGCCGCGTGGTGGGCTGGGTGTGCCGCTGCGGGGTTCGCTTGCCCGGCGGGAACGCCCCAGCTTGTCCGGAATGCGGGCAAAGGTTCCTGGAAGGCCGGCAAGAAGACGGCGCGAAAATCCTGAAGCCAGCGGAGACACCGTGAAGGTGCCCTTGCTCGACGTGAAGGCGCAGAATGCGCCTTTGCGCGAGGCGATTCTGGCCGCCACGGTTCGCGTCATGGATGGTGGCGGCTTCATTCTCGGACCCGAGGTGGAAGGCTTCGAGCGCGAATTGGCAACGGCTCTTGGGGTTCGTCGCGCGGTCGGGCTGTCATCGGGCACCGACGCCTTGCTGGTCGCGCTGATGGCGCTTTCCATGCGTGCGGGTGACGAAGTCGTGACGACACCATTTTCCTTCTTCGCCACCGTGGGTTGCGTCGCGCGTTTGGGCGCCCGGCCGGTGTTCGCCGACATCGAACCCGAAAGCTTCAATCTCGACCCCCAGGCGGCGGCTTCCGCCTGCGGAGCGAAGACACGGGCCATCATCCCCGTCCATCTCTTCGGCCAGCCGGCGTACTTGCCTGCCGTTTCCCTGCCCATCGTCGAGGACGCCGCGCAAGCCATCGGCGCATGCAAAGTCGCGGGTATCGCCAGCTGCCTGTCCTTCTTTCCGTCGAAGAATTTGGGTGCCTTTGGCGACGGCGGCGCCTTGCTGACCGATGACGAGAGTTTCGCCGACAAGGTGGCGCTCTTGCGCGCCCATGGCAGCAAGCCCAAGTACGTGCATCACCACGTGGGCGGCAATTTTCGGCTCGACGCCTTGCAAGCCGCCATCCTGCGCGTGAAACTCCCCCAGCTTTCTCGGTGGACCGCGCGCCGCCGCGCCAACGCCGATCACTATCGACGACTTTTTGCCGCCACATCGGGCATCCCGGACGAGCTGCGCTTGCCCGCGGATGCGCCTCTGCACATCTACAACCAGTTCTCGATTCGAGCACCGCGGCGAGATGCCCTGCGCGAGTATTTGAGTAAGAACGGCGTGGGCACCGAGATCTACTATCCACTGGCGCTTCATCTACAACCTTGCTTCGTCGATCTCGGCTACAAGCAGGGCGCGTTCCCGCATGCCGAACGGGCCACGCAAGAAGCGCTGGCCCTGCCCATCTACGCCGAGCTGACCGAGGCGCAGCAGGCGTTCGTGGTCGAACAGATCGCTGCTTTTTATCACCAAGGGGGCTGACATGGTTCGCGTTGCCGTCGTTGGAGCTGGTGCCTGGGGAATCAACCACGTGCGCTCCCTGAGCCGCACCAAGGGCGCCGAACTGGTCATGGTGTGCGACGCCGCCGAGGCCGCGCGCGAACGCGCCCGAGCCCTGGCCCCGCGCGCACGCCTGGGCAGCGATCTCGGCGAGGCGCTCGCGGCGAGCGACGTGGATGCCGTCGTGCTGGCCACCCCGGCCAAGGATCACGCCGAACAGGCGCGCATGGCGCTCAATGCCGGCAAACACGTTCTGGTGGAAAAACCGTTGGCCCTCGACGTGGCGGACGCGCACGCCGTGATTTCCGCGTCCGAAACGCACAAGCGCATCTTGATGGTCGGACACCTGATGCTGTTCCACCCAGCCGTGGAACGGTTGAAAGCCATCATCGACAGCGGCGAGCTTGGCCGCGTCTTGTACATCTACGCCGTGCGCGTGAATCTGGGGCGGGTCCGCCAGGACGAAAACGCTTTGTGGAGCCTCGCGCCCCATGACGTCTCGATGATCGAGTACCTGCTTTCCGACGAGCCCGAATCGGTCAGCGCGCGCGGCGGCACTTACTTGCAAAGCCGCATCGAGGACGTGGTGTTCGTGAACCTACGCTTCCGCAGTGGGGTCACCGCCCAGATTCAGGTCTCCTGGCTCGATCCGCGCAAGGAGCGCCGCCTCACCATCGTGGGTTCGCAGAAGATGGTCGAGTTCGACGACGTTCACCCCGTGGAGAAGCTGCGCATCTACGACAAGGGCGTGGACCGTCCGCCGTCCTTCACCGAATACGCCCAGTTTCTCTCGATTCGCAACGGCGACATCCACATTCCCCAGGTGCCCATGGTCGAACCGCTCGAGCGCGAAACCCGCCACTTCATCGACTGCGTAACCCAAGGCAAGCGTCCCCTCACCGACGGACACTCGGCCATGCGCGTGGTACGCGTGCTGGAGGCGGCGCAGAAGTCCTTGGAGAGCGACGGCGCGCCGGTTGCGATGTAGTCTGCGCGGTGTAATCCGATCGACGTCGGATCTTTGCGCGCCGCAAGCCTTTCGCCATGCTGTACCTGAACAAGCTTCTGCCCATCTTCGTGCTGCCCCTCGGCTGGGTGGTGCTGCTCCTGCTTTTTGCACTGATTCGCAGACGGCGCTGGCCGGCCATCGTGGCGCTGACGCTGCTCTACGTTTGCAGCACCTCCGTGGTTGGAAACTTGCTGCTGCATGGGTTGGAGACGCGGTATCCACCCATCGCGCTTGACCAAGTCGACAAGGCAGACGCCATCGTGGCGCTCGGAGGCATGTTTGGACCTGCTTCGCCCGACGGCTACCTGGCGAACATGAGCGAAGCCAGTGAACGCCTGGAGGCCGGCATCGAGCTGTGGCAGCGCAAGAAGGCCGACTGGCTGGTCTTTACCGCCGGACGCATCCCTTGGGAAGACCAGGCCGAGGCGGAGGGCATGCGCGCCATGCGTGCCGCCATCGCGCGCGGGATCCCGCAGGAAAAGATCCTGGTGACCCGCGAGGTGGGCAATACCGCGGACGAATCGCTAGCCGTGCGGGATCTGATGCGCGAACGTGGCTGGCAAAAGATCATTCTCGTAACCTCAGCGTGGCACATGCCGCGCACGGCTCGCCTCTTTCGCAAAGCGGGTGTGAACTTCATTCCGTTCACGGTGGATATCCGGATCGATACGGGCATGCGGCTCACCGCACTCGACTTCTTGCCCAGGGCCGACGGACTTCGGGATACCGAGACAGCGCTGCGCGAGTGGTACGGGATCGCCTTCTACGCCCTCGTGAAGCGCTAAAGAAGACCACTACGGTCGATAAAGCCCGTACTTCGCTAGGCAGTAGAGAGCGCGGAAACCATCCCTGATGCTGACTTTCTTGCCGTCGGCGTAGGTGCGGCCGCGGTACGAGATAGGGACTTCGTAGATACGAATGCCCTTGGTGCGCGCGAGCTTCACCGTGACCTCGGGTTCGAAGCCGAAGCGCTCTTCCTTCAGGGCGAGCGACTGGATGATATCTCGCCGGAAGGCCTTGTAGCAGGTTTCCATGTCGGTCAGGTTGAGGTCGCTGACCATGTTGGAAAGCAAGGTGAGCACGCCGTTGCCCACCGAGTGCCAGAAATAGAGCACGCGGTGTGGCCCGCCGAGAAAGCGCGAACCATAGACGACGTCGGCGTGCCCCTCGACGATGGGCGCGACGACTTGCGGGATCTGCAACGGGTCGTATTCGAGGTCGGCGTCTTGCACGATGACGATGTCACCCTTGGCCTCTTGAAAGCCGCGGTGGAGCGCGGCACCCTTGCCACGGTTGCGTTCTTGCAGAAGCACGCGCACGGAGGGCAACGTCGCGACCTGACCTTCCAGAATCGCGCGCGTGCCGTCCGTCGAGCCGTCGTCGACGACGATGACCTCCTTATCGAAAGGCGCGGCGAGCACGCGCTCGACCAAGGCGAGAATGGTCGCTGCTTCGTTGAAACATGGGATGACGACGCTGACTTGCATGGGACTCCTGGCTTGGGCGACGCTTCCTGTACCAGCAGGCCGCGCCACGCGCATGACTCGGGCATTGTCGCCCAAGATGCAGGCCAGGGCCAAGAAGGATCTGACAACCCCTCGAGCCCGCAATATTCACGACGTCCGGATCTGCGACGAACGGCCTGGGACACAGCGATCGAGGTGGCGATACGGCGGTGGGCACGGTGAAAACGCAGTAGTTCGCCCGCCAGCAACCCGGTCTTTGACCAACGTCGTGGACGTTGATACACTAAACGTTATGGACGTTGAGCCGCTTGATGCAAGCCGCGAGATCAACGGCGCTCTGCTGCGCGGGGAGGTCGAGCGCGAGGGACTGCTCCCGCACCTCGACCTTCTTCGCGAGTCGAGCTTCATCTTCCAGCCGCAGTTCGGTCTCGACGAGCTTCCCCGCGAACCGGGTTTGATTCTGGTTCGAGGACCGCGCCAATTCGGCAAGTCTACCTGGCTCGAGGGGGCATTGCGAAGAACCATTCAGGAATTTGGCCCTGGCAGCGGCCTCTACCTCAACGGCGACCATCTCCGCGACGATCGCCATCTTTCCGAACTTCTCCGCGATCTTGCGTCCCTCTACCCGCCGCGGGCCCCCGTTCGCAGGCTCTTCATCGACGAAATCACCGCCGTCGACGGCTGGTCCAAGGGCCTCAAACGGGCCCTGGACCAAGGCCTTCTGCGCAAGGTGCTCGTCGTGACCACCGGCTCGAAAGCAACCGATCTCCGTCGAGGCACCGAGCGATTGCCGGGGCGGAAAGGCAAGCTATCGAGAACGCACTATCTCTTCCTGCCGGTTTCGTTTTCGGAATTCACACGGGTCTGCGGCAGCGCTCTCGGCAAGGAACTGCTGCCCGCGTACCTGCTTTCCGGTGGTTCACCAGTGGCCTGTGCCGAGCTGGGGCGCCACCGGCGCATTCCGGAGTGGATCATCGAGACGGCGCGAGACTGGGTTCTTGGTGAATGCGCCGCATCTGGCCGACAGCGCCACTCCCTCGTGGCCGTGATGGAGAATCTTCACCGTCACGGCGGCAGCCCGCTTGGACAGACGAAGCTGGCCCGAGAGGCCGGCCTGGCCAACAACACGGTCGCCGCCGGTTATCTCGAGATGTTGGCGGACCTGCTGAGCGTGGGGATCTCGCTGCCGTGGGACGCCTCTCGCCGCATGGAACTGCCTCGGAAGCCAGGCAAGTCGCCCTTCGTGAATCTGCTGGTGGCCGTCGCATGGGCACCCGAGGCGTTGCGCAGCCCTAGCGACTTTGGCGCCTTGTCACCGGGCCGGCAGGGGATATGGATCGAGTGGCTGGTAGCGCAAGAGATCTACCGCCGCCGCGCCTTGGCGGGTGAACCCGAGCCCGAGCGGTTGCCGTTCTGGCAAAGCAAGGAGCACGAGCTGGATTTCGCGCTTTCCCCGACCGAATATGTCGAGGTGAAGCGCAGTCCAGTTTCACCCATCGAGTTCGCGTGGTTCGCGCGCGTCTTTCCCACGGCCAAGCTGACGGTCATCTGCCAGACCCCCTTTGCAACCGACCACATACGCGGAGTCACCATCCAGGATTTCCTGCATTCACCGGAACTCCCAGGCTGAGCGACGAGCGGCCAGTCTGGATTGCCCTCGCAGGCCAGCGGTGTAATCTTGCATTTTGAGCATGCGACGCTCAAAATGCAGAGCGTGGCTTCTCGGACGATTCAGCGCACGACCCTGCTTGCCGAGATTCGTCTACGCTTGAAGCGCGATCCCATCGTCACGATCCTCGGGCCTCGGCAATGCGGCAAAACCACCGTCGCGCGTCGGATCGCGAAGGAATCGCATGCCCATTTCTTCGACCTTGAAGACCCCGCGGATCGCCGCGCTCTCGAAGAACCCAAGACCGTGCTCGCCCCCTTGTCTGGCCTGGTGGTCATCGACGAGGCCCAGCTACGGCCCGATCTCTTCCCCGTCCTGCGCGTGCTGGCGGATCGGCGACCGAATCCATCCAGATTCCTGCTGACCGGCAGCGCATCTCCCGATCTCGTGCGCGGTGCCTCGGAGTCGCTCGCCGGGCGCGTCGGATTCATCGACATGGGTGGCTTCAATCTCGGGGAAGTGGGCAATCGATCGATGAGAAGGCTTTGGGCGCGTGGCGGGTTTCCCCGTTCGTTCCTTGCACCTTCGGACGCCGAGAGCCGGCGTTGGCGGGACGGTTTCATCCAGACCTTCTTGGAAAGAGACTTGCGCCAGTACGGCGTCGAAGTCCCACCGATCATGCTCAGCCGCCTGTGGCAAATGCTGGCGCACTACCACGGCCAGATCTGGAACGCCTCGGAGATCGGCCGGTCCCTCGGCGAAGCCCACACCACGGTCAAGCGGCACCTGGACATCCTGACCGGGGCCCTTGTCGTGCGGCAATTACAGCCCTGGTTTCAGAATCTGGGCAAACGGCTGGTGAAGTCACCCAAGGTCTTCGTGCGCGACTCTGGTCTGCTGCACGCGTTGCTTGGCCTCGCCGACACGCGCGCGGTGGAGGGCCACCCCAAGCTGGGCGCTTCATGGGAGGGGTTCGCGATTGAGGAGATCTTGCGTATCACGGGCGATCGCGCGGCCTGGTTCTGGGGCACCCAGGGACTTAGCGAACTTGACCTGCTCGTGCGCTGGCAAAGCAAGCTGCTCGGTTTCGAGATGAAGTACGGCGACGCGCCGGCCATGACCAAATCGCTTCACGTGGCCATGCAAGATCTCAAATTGGACCAAGCCTATATCGTGTATCCGGGAACCAAGACCTATCCCGTGGCCGAAAATGTCACGGTCATTCCCCTGCCCGATCTGCGTCAGCGTCTACGAGAGCACTGAGTGCCAGCAGCTAGGCTGCCAGTTCGCGCGCCAGCGTGGTCAGCGGCAATGCATCGACATCGGCCGTCACGTGCAGGGGTTCATTGCCGGGGTAAACGATCAACTTTCGCGTCGGGTGTAGGTCGGCACAGCCAGAGTGGAATCCACGCCCGAGAGTTGGGCTCAAACTGCGCTTGACCTCGACGGCCCAGATCCCTCCGTCGGGCCAGAACGTGAGCTTGCCCAAACCCTGCGCGCGCGTTCGGCAGAATGACGTGCGAAGGCCGAGGTTTGCGCCGAGCGACTGCGCGCCCAACTGCCCAAGGCGGCGAGCATGCTGGTTGCGCACTATCAAGCCATGCGGGTGGTGCTCTTTTCCCCTTGGCCTTGAAGGATCTGACAGCTTCGCGTGGCATGCTAGGATGGAACCATGCCCCGGCCGACTCCCGAGCAGTTCGAGGATCGCTTTGCGGTCGGGCTGGCCCTCGACCACCTCTGGAGCGAAACCATGGGGTTGCCTGCAGACGACAAAGAGAAGGTGCTGGCCAGCCTGGTGGCGGTGCTGGAATCCTCAGGAACGCCCTACGCGGTGATCGGTGGAGTCGCCATGCAGCTCTACACGGAGGAGCCGCGCACCACGGCCGATCTCGATATTGCCCTTCGCTCTCACGACGATCTTCCAAGGGAAAAGCTGGAGGCAGCCGGGTTCAGTCCCGACGGCGTCCACGAATGGTCGGAAGACTGGAGAGGCCCGGCCCCAGCGGGAACACCTCGCAAGCAACGGGTAGCAGTCCAGTTTTCGAGCGACAGTCTCATGGTTGCGGCGGTAGCCCATGCCGAGAAGGCCAGCGTAGGGCGCTTTTCATTTCAGCTCGCGACGATGCACGATCTGATTCTTCCGAAGCTTGCGGCGGCCGAAGAGCCGCAAAGGCGGACCAGCAAGAA
>Ga0224559_1000253_pt1 | contig 37509 bp, 24 predicted proteins | sample 714S33034metaG_FD_180676 | JGI IMG/M metagenome (GOLD analysis project Ga0224559, IMG submission 180676) | Peat soil microbial communities from Stordalen Mire, Sweden - 717 S3 30-34 | ecosystem: Environmental > Terrestrial > Soil > Wetlands > Peat | place: Sweden: Norrbotten County, Stordalen... | reverse complement strand
CGCGGCCACCAGCAGGTCGGTCTGGCGGCAAAGGAAGGCCGGAATCTGCAGCACATCGGCGGCCTCGGCGGCCACCTCGCAGTGGGCGGGTTCGTGCACGTCGGTCAGCACCGGGAGGCCGGTGTCCTTGGCCAGACGGGCGAGGATGCGCGTGCCCTCAACCAGCCCCGGGCCGCGAAAGCTTTTCACGCTGGTGCGGTTGGCCTTGTCGTAGCTGGCCTTGAAGATGTAGGGAATGCCCAGGTCCGCCGCAATGCGCTGGATGGCCTCGGCCATCGAGCGCGCGTGGGCCTCGGACTCGATGACGCAGGGGCCGGCAATCAAAAATAGCTGGCCCGCGCCCACCTGGACCGGGCCGATTTCAAAGGAAGGTCTCACGAAGCCGATTTTATCCTGACGGAGAGCCGGGAATCCTGTTTCCGAGGGTTGGGAGCGGATTTTCACGCCCCATGAAGGCTCATTTTGCCCCATTAGAGCATTTTTCCGATAGGTCTAGATTCATGGGTGCTCCATCCTCGCCGCTGTCATCTTGAGCGGAGCGCAGCGGAGTCGAAGGACCTGCGTTTTGACGCTTTTGCGGCTAGGGTGGGATGCAAGCCCCCACTACAGCAACAGGAGAAATACTATAGAACCTGATTCGACCATTTATTTGCGTCCGGCCCCGGCAATTTCCGCGCGAAACTTTACCGCAAGCGGGCACAACGGTACAATCTGAGAGGAGGCCGAAGTAGCTCAGTTGGTAGAGCAGCTGATTCGTAATCAGCAGGTCGTCGGTTCGAGTCCGACTTTCGGCTCCAGAGATTGGAAAAGGGCTGTTTCCCAAGGGATGCAGCCAGTTGAACACTGAGCAAGGTTCAAAGCGGCGTTGGAACTGCTGTCAAATGACAGCGATTCCAACGCCGCTCGCTTTATTTTGCCCGCGCGTTCAGTTTTCCGATCACCTGCTTCAGCGCTTCCAGTTTCTGGCCGGCCTCGGCGAGTTTCCCCGCCGCCGTCAGCCGCTGGTAATCGTCGAAGTCCCTGCCGGCCTCGGCGATCAGCGCGTTCAAATCCTGTTTCGCCGGGGGCGCGGCAGCCGTCGGGGCTCCGACTGACCCCGCCGGCGGAGCGGCTGGCGCCGGCGCTTCGGTGGCGCTCAGCGTCGAGACGCTGCCGCCGAAGAGGGACGACAAAGCCGCCTGGAAGGTGGGCGCGTAGGCCAGCCGGTCCTGCAGCGCCAGCACCACCAGCCGCAGCTCCGGCATGGGGCTGCGTTCGGCCTGCAGGTAGATCGGCTCGGCGTAGAGCAGTGCCTTGCCGGAGGGAATCACCAGCAGCGCGCCGCGCCGCACATGCGAACCCTGCTGATTCCACAGGGTCAACTGGCCAGAGAGCTGCGCATTCTGATCGATGCGCGCCTCGATCTGCAACGGCCCATCGACCAGCCTGGTTTTGGGGAAATCGTAGACGACGGCCGCGCCGTAGTGCTGGCCGTCGGAGCGTCCGGCGATCCAGCCGATCAGGTTGTTGCGGTTGGCCGGGGTGAAGGGCAGAATCTCGACAAATTCGACGCCGCTCTCGCCGGGCAGCTTCATCAGCACGAAGTTGGGCTGCATGGGCTGGGTCGTCTGCTCGCCGCCTTCGCCCATGCCGACCTCGCTGGCCACGGTCCACAGGTCCTCGCGGTTGTAGAAGACCTCGGGGTTGGTCATGTGATAAAGGCCGTAAACCTGGGCTTGCAACTGGAGCAAGCGCTCAGGGTAGCGCACGTGCTGGCGCAGCGCGGCCGGCATCAGTGATGCGTCCTTGAAGAGCGAGGGGAAGATGCGCCGGTAGGCCGCCAGAATCGGGTCCTGAGAGTCGAAGACGTAGAAGGTGGTGGCGCCGTCGTAGGCATCGACCACCACCTTGACGCTGTTGCGCATGTAATTGACGGATTGGCCGTTGACCGTGTTGTGCGTGGCGTAGGGGTAGGTGTCGGACTGCGTGAAGGCGTCGAGAATCCACGACAGGCGGCCATCAGTGCCCAGCACCAGGTAGGGGTCCTGATCGAAGCTGAGGAAGGGCGCCAGATCGGCCGCGCGCTCGCGCACCGTGCGCCGCATCAACAGCAGGCTCTGCGGGTTCACGTCGTCGCTGAAGGGCAGCTTGGCCAGGTCGCCGCGTTCGAAGGCGATCAGGGCGCGGCGCAGGAATCCTCCCAGCACGATGCCGCGATTGCCCTGATAAGAGGTGAAGTTGTTGGTGTCGCCCTGCGGGTAGTTGAACTCCTGCTGGCGGGTCTTCACGTACACGTCGGTCGAGGTGCTCTCGCCAAAGTAGATCTCGGGCCGCGTCACGCTGATCCCCGGCGCCGTGCTCTGCACGGGCATGTTGCTGAGCAGCAGGTTGGGCAGGCCTTCGGGTGTAAACTCGTTCACCGGGTTCATCGTAATGCCGTAGCCGTGGGTGTAGATCAGCTTGTCGTTGATCCAGTTGCGGCTGCTCTCGGGCAGTTTGTCCACGTCCAGTTCGCGCCCGGCTAGCATCACCTCGCGCATCGCGCCGCCGATCTGGTAGCGGTCGATGTCGATGTCAGGAAAGTCGTAGTAGGTGCGAATCTCCTGAATCTGGCGCAGCGTGTCCTGCAGCGCATGCCAGTCCCAGAGGCGAATGTTCTGCAGCGTGGCCTGGTTGTTGGCAGGGTCGGCCGCATCCACGGTGGTTTCGGCGGGAAACTCGCGCTCGTCGAAGCGGTCCAGGCCGTAAGCCTGCCGGGTCATCTCGATGTTATGAGCGATATAAGGCCGCTCGCGATCCAGTTCGTTGGGCTTGACCAGGAAGCTGGAGACGTACCAGCCGACCAGCCCTATCGCGACGTAGCAGGCCGCGGCCGGAAGAACAGCCGCCGCCAGCCAGCGTCCGCGCGGCGCAAAGACGCCTCCCAGCAGGGCGATTACCGCTCCCACGAGCAGCGCCGCGCTCACCACCAGCAGACCGGCGAGCGTCACATGCGCGTCGGTGTAGGTGACGCCGTCGAAGATCGTATGGTGCGCGAAGAGCAGCTCGAAGCGGCCCAGGTAGACGCGCAGGGCGACGATGAGCAGCAGGGAAGAGAGCGCAATCGAGAGTCCGCGCCAGGGTAAATCGCTGAGAGAGGCGCGGCCCTGGTTGAGCGCGCGCGAGCTGCCGGAGACCAGCAGAAAGGCGGCGGCCAGAACGCAGGCGATGACGCTGAGCGTCAGCAGCCAGCCGCCGATCAACTGCCAGGCCGGCAGGGTGAAGAGATAGAAGCCGAGCGGCCGTCCAAAGATGGGATCAACCACGCCGCCCGCGCCGCGTGGCGCGTACCACCAGAGCGCCAGCGTCTGCCATTGCGCTGCCATGGCGCCGCCGGAGATGAGAGCGATGGCCAGCGAGCCGCCGATCGAGACCAGCCGCAGCACCGGCCGGAGCGAGATGTTCACCGGCTGGCCGCCGATGAACAGGGTATGGTCGGCGGGCAAATCCTCCTGGTGGGCGCGCTTGAGAGCGGAAAATGTTCCCAGCAAAATGAGGAATGTGAGCGCAAAAAAGCCCGCGAAGATGCTCCATTCGAGCCCGCGCGCCTTCCAGAAAACCTCGCCGTAGCCCAGCGACTGAAACCACAGCAGGTCAACCCAGTAGGAGAGCGCGGTGCGGCCGCAGAGCACGATGACGGCGACGATGGCGATGAAAATCAGCAATCCGCGGCGGTTATGTCCCTGCGCCGGCGGTGTCAGCCTGGGCCAATTGATCGTATCGGGCAACTTTTTACCCCACTCTTTCTGTTTTTACTGCTTGTGTTTCCGCGTCGGTGCGACTGCTTTACCTGCGCGGTTTCAGGCGGCTTTCGAGCCCCTCAAACCTGTCGGCAGTTGTGGCCATTGAGCCCCGGAGGCCTGCCTTTTCAACCCCACTCCACTCTAGAGCATTTTCGCTTTTACTGTAGACTTCCGTGCCCCATCCATTTCCGCGTTTGTTGCGGAAATGGGTGGGATACCAATGCAATCCAGGTCTACACAATTTCCGAAAATGCTCTAATCCTCTTCACACCCGCCGTCTGCTCACCGCTTCCTCGTAGGCCGCGGCGTACTCCCGTGCCGGCTGCTCCCAGCTGTAGTTCCGCGCCATGCCGTTGAGCATCAGCCGCTCCCAGCCAGCCCGGTCCTCGAAGGCGGCCAGCGCCCGGTCGATGGCCCCCTGCAGCGCTCCGGGGCTCAAACCCTTGAATTTGAAGCCGGTTCCGGTTCCCTGCGTGGGGTTCCACTCTTCGATGGTGTCGTCCAGCCCGCCGGTGGCCCGCACCACTGGCACGGTACCGTACTTCAGCGAGTAGATCTGGTTCAGCCCGCAGGGTTCATAGCGCGAGGGCATGAGGAAAATGTCGGCCCCGGCCTCGATCCGGTGGGCCAGAGCATTGTCGTAGCCGATGCGCACGGCCACCGTGGTCTTGTTCCAGTAGGCCCAGTCGCGGAAGAACTTCTCCAGCGCCGGTTCGCCAGAGCCCAGCGCCACCACGGCCACTTCCCGCTCCGTCAACTCGCCCGCGATCTGCTCCACCAGGTCAAAGCCCTTCTGCGTGGCAAAGCGCGAGACGATGCCGATGACCGCAGTCGTCTCCTCCACCTTCTCCAATCCGAACTCCCGCAGCAGCTCGGCGCGGCACTGCTTCTTGCCGGACAAATCCTCCGGCGAGTAGTTGGCCGCCAGGTTCTCGTCCGTCGCCGGATTCCATTGTGTGTAGTCCACGCCGTTCAGAATGCCGCGCAGGTCATCGGCGCGCCCCCGCAGCACGCTGTCCAGCTTTTCTCCGAACTCCGGCGTCTGTATCTCCTCGGCGTACTTGCGGCTTACTGTGGTCAGAATGTCGGCGTAGACCAGTCCGCCTTTGAGGAAGTTGAAGCAGTCGAAGTGCTCCAGCTTGTCCAAGGTGAAGATCTCCCAGGGAAAGAGCAACTGCCCGGTGGTCGTGGGCGGAAACTGGCCCTGGTAGCCGGCATTGTGGATGGTGAGAACGCATCCGGCGTTTTTGAGCGCCGGGTCGGTGCTGTAGGTGGTGCGCAGGTAGACGGGAACCAGCGCCGTCTGCCAGTCGTGCACGTGGAAGACCTCCGGCACCCCCAACTGCTTGGCCGCCTCCAGCACCGCCCGCGAAAACAGCGCAAAGCGCTCGGCATTGTCCGGGTAATCGACGCCGTCGGTCCCATACAGCCCCAGCCGGTCGAACATCTCCGGGCAATCCACAAAGTAGAACTGAACCCCAGCGTGGCAGCCCCCGTCCACAATGCCCGCAAAGCGGTTGCCGGAGGCGAACGGAATGGTGATAGACCGCACCGCGTAGGTCAGTTCCTCCGGAAGCTGCCGCCGCACCCCGGCATAAAGCGGCAGGTAGACCGTAACCTGGTGGCCCAGCTTGACCAGCTCCGGCCCCAGCGCCCCCACTACGTCCGCGAGGCCGCCGGTCTTGGCAAAGGGAACACACTCCGAGGCGGCAAAGACAATGTGCATGAAAATCTCCCTGGGAAGCGAATCAATCTGTTCTGAAAACCATGAGCATTTTCACTGATGGTGTAAGGTTTGGGGGCCCCGCGTCGCGTCTCAAGTTTTTGCTGCCTGGGGGAGCGCGAAGCGCGCCTTGCAGGGACGATGAAAATGCCCTAAAGCCCATTCCCTTCACGCAAAACCTGATTCCCATGCTGGCTCTTTTGCTTGGACAGGTCAAACGCGCAGCCAAAGGGCCAGTCTACTACGCTTCCGCTTTGCGGCGCGGGTTCTGCCGCCTGGAAGAGTTAAGGAAAGTAATGATTACTTCGGTGCAGCTTTTTGTGACTATAGCGTAAGTTCTTAAAAAGATTGCGGATAGAGTCTTATCTAAATACAGGTAAACTGATAAATGAAAATCCACTAAGTTTTGCTTGGTTCTCTACCAAGGGATGAGGTAGAGGTCGGTTTTTTTGTCTGGATCAGAGAAAGAAGGGTGAACGATGAGGAAATTTTGGTTAGTTTTACTGGCATTGACGGCGGCTTTTGTGATTGCTCCGCCTGCATCGGCTGACTCGTTCTATTACGCTATCAACGGTCAGAACTTCAGCGCCGATCTTACATTCACCGCCACCCCGATTGCAGGTTATTCGGGCGACTATACCATCACGGGCGTTACCGGGTGGTTCAGTGACCCCGACACCGGACTGGTCAATCTGTCTTCCTCCAACCCCGCCACGGTGATCTCCGCCGGCAATGTGATCCCCGCCAGCGGAGGCAGTCAGCCTACTTACGCCAACAACGGTTCGTTCCAGTATGACAATGTGCTCTACGCGAATCTGACGGGTAACAGGATACTGGACTGGGAAGGCCTGCTCTTTTCCATCGACAACGGCAGCTACGAACTGAATATTTTCTCTGACAGCACCTACGACGCCGCCGGATACTTCTACTGGGCTGACAATGGCAGCTATTACTCTGACAATTCCATCACCATTGATCCCTCCGGCAGTCTCATCGCTGCTCCCGGAGATCTGACCACAGCTCCGGAACCCGGGTCCCTGTTGTTGCTCGGCACCGGACTCCTCGGCCTGGCAGCCGTCATCTTCCTGAAGGCCAAGCCGTCAGGTCTGGACCTGAACTCGTAGCCGTCCGATTTCTCCACGAACGAAGGGCACGGAAACGTGCCCTTTTTTACGTCTCTTTACGGTATAGCGGAACCAGTGTAGATGTATCCCGAAACCACTGCGTTCAAGTCGACGCGACCATCAGGGAGCGGCGACCCTGCACAAAACTCAACAGGACACAGTAACTCTGGTTCCGCTCTAATCAGATGAAGCCGGTGGCAGGGTGCTCATCAAGCCTTGACGCGCACTTTGGAGCAAAGGCGGGAGATTACGACCCCAGACCGCCCGCCCCGCCGTCTCCGTTCGGCTACCATCAGAGAAGCCCATGCCCGCCAAACCCAAGCTCGGACAGAATTTCCTTGTCGATACCGACGCCAGCCAGCGCATTGCGGCCTCAATCGGCGACCTGACTGGCCGCACCGTGGTCGAAATCGGCCCTGGCCGCGGCGCTATCACTGAAGCTCTGGCCGCCCGCGCCGCTCATGTTGTGGCCATCGAGCTGGACCACGAGCTGGCTGCCGGACTGCGCGTACAGTTTCTACTGGACGCCGCGGCCCGCGTCACCGTCGTCGAGCAGGACGTGCTGCAATTCGACTTTGCGGCGGCCTCCGCGGCGGACGGCGAGCGCCTGCTGGTGGTTGGCAACCTGCCTTACGGCATCACCTCGCCCATCCTGCTCAAGCTGGCCGCAAGCCACGCCTCGCTCGACCGCGCCGTGCTGATGGTGCAGCGCGAGGTGGCCGACCGCGTGGTTGCCCAGCCCGGCTCGCGCGACTACGGCCTGCTCTCGGTCACCGTGCAGCTCTACGGGCCGGCGCAGCGGCTCTTCACGCTGCCACCTGAGGCCTTTTCGCCGCCGCCGGAGGTGCATTCGACGGTCTTCCGCTGGCGCTTTGCCCCTCGCTTTGCCGAGTTGGGCGTCGAAGAAAACAGTTTCCTGCGCTTCGTGCGCCAATGCTTTCACCAGAAACGCAAGACGCTGGCCAACAATCTGCGCGCCACGGGCCTTGCGCCCTCGGTCGTCGCCGCCGCGCTGGCCCAGGCTGCCATCGACCCCCAGGCGCGCGCCGAGGCGCTGCCCATCGAGGCCTTTGCGGCTCTCTGGCGATGGCTGCAAACCCAAAAGGCCGCAGCAGCAGACCCTCATACTGAATCCGCCTGATTTCAGTGCTATCCGTCTGATTTCAGCGCTCCGCTGCCCCTTGCAACTCGAGCGTCTGCGCGGTGTGGATGTGGCAGATGGCAACGGCCAGAGCGTCGGCGGCATCGGCCGGTTGCGGCACCTCGGCCAGCTCCAGCAGGCGCGCCACCATGAACTGCACCTGCTCCTTTTTCGCCATTCCGTAGCCCACCACGCTGGACTTGATCTTGAGCGGCGCATACTCGGCCACCGGCAGCCCCCGCATCGCCGCCGCCAGCAAAGCCACTCCCCGCACCTGGCCCAGTTTCAGCGCTGACTTGGCGTTCACCGAGTAAAAAACCTCCTCGATGGCCACCGCATCCGGCTCCCAGCGTTCCAGTTCGGCGCTCAGCGCGAGATAGACCTGTTCCAGGCGCTCGGCCGTGGTTTTGGATTTGACCAGCCGGATGGCCCCCATCGCCTTCATCGCCAGCCGCGGCTGCCGGCCCGCGTCGTCGGTCTCGACCACGCCAAAGCCCGTCACTTCCGTTCCGCAATCGATGCCGAAGACCCGCATGGGCCTGAGTGTACCTCAGCCGCCGCCCGAGCGCATCTCCATAGCATTTTCATTGACGGGGTTAGGTATGGGTGCCCCATCCTAGCCGCGTCTTTGTTTTTGCGGCTAGGGTGGGATAGCACAAAGCACGTCGTATAGGAATCCTGGAAATGCTCTAGCAAAATGGGGCAGTTGCCGCCTGGAGGCGCAAAAACGCCGCAATTTCGTCTCCCCAACGCAACGCCTCCCAAAAAAACAGCCCCCCAACATAACGGCGGCCTGGGCGCATTGCCCAGGCCGTCGCGGTGAACTGTGGGTATTGGACTAAGGCCATCGCGCTAAAGCGAAAGCCCCAGCATCTTCACTCTGTTTCCATGCCGCGCCCGTTTAGTGGCGATACCCGGCAAGCCGGGCTCCTTCGGCGACAGGCTTCGTCGCTGTATTGAAGAATTGCCACCTCGTGCATCGCGCCGAGGAATACATCTCATAGTGAAGGTGCAGTAGCATCCCATGCGGCAAGAACATTCTCCGCCGGGGGCAACAATTGGGGTCCGGGGCGCGATGCCCTAGGCCTCAGTCACCTCACGTACCAAGTAATTCGAAGAGTCTTTCTGCATCAGCTGGATCTACCTCCTTTCCCGTGTAAGCTCAATCTACCCCCGATGTCATCGCACGTCAACAATAGTTTTTGCTGGAGTCCGAACTTCCGTTTTTCCGGCTTTTCCCGGCGCGAAACTTTCCATTTTCGATTCCCATTTCGCATCTTCATCCCGGCACTTTCAGTCGCAAACCTCGGCAGCTTGAACCGCACATTCGGGCCGCTTATTGATCCGGCCCTGAACGAATAAAACAAACTGGGCGCCCTATTCTCGCCGAAAAACAAAAACGCAGCGAAAATAGGGCACCCAGTTTGGACGGCACGGACGGCTTCTTCTATTCCCTGTTCCCTGCCTTTACCAACTGTGCAGCCACTCATCATCGCGGCCGATGCGCACCGGAGTGCGGAAGAGTTCGCTGAGCCTGGCCTCGGTGAGCAGTTCCTCGCGCGGGCCGTCGCCCACAATGCGCCCGGCGCGCATCAGAATCACCCGCTTGATCTCGGGCAGAATATCGCCCAGATAGTGGGTCACCAGCACCAGGCCGGTGCCCTCGGCGGCCAGCTTGCGCAGGCTCTCGCGCAGTTCCCGTTGCGCGGCTAGATCGAGGGCGTTCGAGGGCTCGTCCAGCAGCAGCTGGCGCGGACGGTGCACCAAGGCGCGGGCGATCATGATGCGCCGCCGCTCGCCGGCCGACATCTCGCCCACCCGCTGCCCGGCCAGATGCTGCGCCTCCATCCGCGCCAGCGATTCCATCGCCCGGGCGCGCATCTCCGCGGTGACGTGCAGATTGGGCCACAGCGTCGAGGCGGAAAAGAACCCGGCGATGACCGCGTCCAAGCCCGTCGTGACGGCGGTCCGCTCACCCGGCAGCTCGCCCATGAGGCCCGCCGCCACCACGCCGAAGTGCTGGCGCAATTCGGTCAGGTCCCAGCGCTCGCGGCCGAAGATGCGCACCTTCATCCCCGGCTTCACCATGGGGTAAAGCTGGCAGCTCATGGTCAGAATCAGCGTGGATTTTCCGCAGCCATTGGGCCCCAGAATCGCCACGTGCTCGCCGGCGTGGATGGTCAGATTCAGATCGTGCAAGACCACGCGGTCGCCGCGCGCCACGCGCACCTGGCGCATCTCAAGAAATTTCTCCTCGCCATCCAGGGGCTTTTCCGCCGGGCGGAGAGGATTTTCGTCCTTCCTGCTTTCCATAACCTCAGTTTAAAGGAAAGCCGCGCGAAAAAACCGCGGCGTGGAGCAAGCCGCGCCGCGCTGGCCGTTGCGGCAGTTGCGGCTCAAACGGCTTTAGCTGATTCTGGCGCAGCACCGGCCCTTCGCCTTGCACTGATACATCAACTCATCGGCGAGCTGAACCAGTTTTTCGGCGGTTACGCCAGGGTGGGCCAAGGCGCCTCCCACCGAGACCGACAGGGCAATCTGGCTGCCTCCATTGCTGGTCAACGAAGTCTGCTCCGCCAGATCGACGCATCGCTCCGCCAGCTCGTTCAGAAACTCGCCATTCACGTTGCGCACGATGGCCAGAAACTCATCGCCGCCCCAGCGTCCGACGGTGTCAGTGGGGCGCAGCGATCCGGTCAGGGTCCTGGCCATCTGCTGCAAGGCGCGATCCCCGCAGGTGTGGCCAAAAGTATCGTTGATCTCCTTGAACCTGTCGAGATCGATCACCAGAATGCCGAAGGGGTCCTTGTGCACCTTGTATTCGCTTAGGGCCGTGTGCAAGGACATCTCCAGGAAACGGCGATTGGGCAACTGCGTGAGCGGGTCGAGAAAGGCCAGACGCTTCATCGCCTCGGTTTTGCGCCGCGCCTCCCGACGGGCCGAGTCGTCGCTGAAGATCTCGAATGCGCCGATCAGGGTTCCGTCCGCGCTCCGAATGGGCTGGACACGTACGGAGACAGGAACGCGCCGCCCCTCCTTGTGCCGCAAGAAAACATTTGCCTGGTGCGGGCAGCCATCGGCAATGCTGGCCGTCAAAGGGCAACCCTCCTTGCATAGATTGTGTCCCGAGGCGTCAACGTGACTGAGAATGTCATCCTGGCAGGTGCGGCCCACCAGCTCTTCGGCCTTGTAGCCGGTCAGCCGAAAGGCGCCCTCGTTCCAGTAAAGAATGCGCCGATCCCGGTCCACAAAGTAGACCCCGTCGCTCATGTGGTCCAGCAGCGCTTTATAGAATTCCGGGCCGAGCACCACCGCCGGATTTCGCGGCTCCTGGGGTTTGCACTCTTCTGGCTCCATGGAAAACCTCTTGTTCGTCTCCGCATTATGCCACTTTCCTGAATTACCTGTGCGTCTCCGAGCGGAATTCCATAGCCGGACCGCCCAAGGGGGCTCCCACAGCCTCGTCTTCTCTGCTGTCGGCAAAGATCGCTTTTCGCAATAACTCTTCTTCGGTGAGGACAGGGTGCGCCCACCCTTTACCTGTTAGATTAAATGGGTTGAATCCTATGACCGAAACCTCCGGAGTCTCCCAATTCGTCCTTCCCAGGGGCTTTCGCTTTGGTGCCGCCAAGGCGGGGCTCAAGAAGAGCGGGCGCACCGATTTTGCCCTGATTGTGGCGGATGCGCCGGCCAGCGCCGCCGCCGTCTTCACCGCCAACCGCGTTATCGCCGCTCCGCTGATGGTGGACAAGGAGCATCTGCGGGCCACCGGGGGCAAGGTGCGCGTCGTGGCCATCAACGCCGGCAACGCCAACTGCGCCGCCGGCCAGGCCGGCCTGGACGCGGCCCGCGCCACCTGCCAGGCAGCCGCACAGCTCTTCGGCTGCCGCCCGGAGGAGGTTTTTCCTTCCTCGACGGGCATTATCGGCGTGCCGCTGCCAGCCGGGAAGCTGATTGCCGCGCTGCCCGGCCTGAACGCCTCGCTGAGCGCGGAATTCGACCACTTCCAGCAGGTTGCGCAGGCCATTCTGACCACCGACACGGTCGAGAAGACGGCCTTTGCCCGGCTGGAAGTCGCCGGCCCCGAGGACGCGGTGCGCGCGGTCCACATCGCCGCGCTGGCCAAGGGAGCGGGCATGATCCACCCGCAACTGGTGCCGCACGCGACCATGCTGGTCTACATTCTGACCGACGCGGCGGTTGAACCGGCTGTCCTGGACGGCTACCTGCGTCCGTCCATCGAGGTCAGCTTCAACCGCATCTCGGTGGACGGCGACACCTCGACCAACGACACCGTGCTGCTGATGGCCTCGGGGGCGAGCGGCGTGGCCATCGGCGCGGAAGACAGCGCCTTCGCGGCCGCCTTGACGCAGGTTTGCACCTCGCTGGCGCGGCAGATTGTGGCCGACGGCGAAGGCATTTCGCACGTGGTGGAGCTGCGCATCGAGGGCGCGGCCACGGACGCGGACGCGCTCAAAGTCGCCAAGGCCATCGCCCACTCGCCGCTGGTGAAGACCGCCTGGGCGGGCAGCGACCCCAACTGGGGCCGGCTGATGGCGGCTATCGGCTACTCTGGCGCCCAGATCGACCCCCAGCGCATCGACATTCACTTCGGCGAGCTGGCCATCTGCCGCGACGGCGGGACCGCGGCGGAGTTCGACGAGGCCGCCGCCCACGCCTACGTGGCGCAGCCGGAGTTTTCCATCGCCATTGAGCTCCACCAGGGCGCGGGCTCCTGCCTTTTCTGGACCACCGACCTGACCCACGAGTACGTCAGCATCAACGCCGACTACTCGACCTAGGAAGCCTGTGCATAAGCCCGCGTTTTGAAAGGGCACGACTTTAGTCGTGCCGCAACATAGACTTGTTCAGAGGTTTCATAGCGCAACCGCAAGCCAGAGCGCGGCGACGCGCGGATAGGAGGCGTTAATCCTTCCCTTCGACGTGATCCTCTTCGATGTGGCCGGAGTGCTGCTGACCAACGGCTGGGACCGCGGTGAGCGCACAGCGGCCATCGAGCATTTTCATCTTGACCTGGCCGCCTTCGAGTCCCGGCAACTTGCGCCCTACGACGCGTGGGAGCGGGGCTGGACCCCGGTGGCGGCCTACCTGGACGCGACCGTCTTCTTTGAGCCGCGCGGCTTTTCCCACGACGAGTTTTTCGCCTTCATGCTCACCCAGTCGCAGTTGCAGCCCGATGGAGCGCTGGGAATCCTCAAGGAACTTGCCGCATCGAACCAGTATCTGCTGGGCGCGTTCAACAACGAGCCGCGGGAGACCAACGAGTACCGCTTCCAGCGCTTCGGGCTGCGGGAACTCTTTCAGGTTACGCTGTGCTCCTGCTACCTGGGCCTGCGCAAGCCGGAGCCGGCGATCTACCAGCAGGCGCTGGGGATTCTGGGCAAGCCGGCCGAGCGGGTTCTGTTCATCGACGACCGGCAAGAGAATGTGGCCGGGGCCGAGGCCGCCGGAATGAGGGCCATCCGGTTTGAGGGCGAGGCGGCCTTGCGGCGCGAACTTGCGAGCCTGGGAGTTCTCTAGATTCAGGAGGAAGCGATGCAACTGGGATTGATTGGCCTGGGCAAGATGGGCGCGAACATGGCCGAGCGGCTGCGGCTGGGTGGCCATCAGGTGGTGGGTGGCTTCAACGCTACGGCGGCGGCGCGGCTGACAGCCGCGGGCGGCGTGGGCGTCACCACGGTCGAGGAGCTCGTCGAAAAGCTCGGCGGCCGGCGGGCCATCTGGATGATGGTGCCGCAGGGCGACCCGGTGGACCAGACCATCGCCAAGCTGGAGCCGCTGCTGAAGCCCGGCGACATTCTGATCGACGGCGGCAATTCGAATTACAAGGAGTCGATGCGCCGCCATCGGGAGGTCACGGCCAAAGGCTTTCAGTTTGTGGACGTGGGCACCTCGGGCGGCGTGTGGGGGCTCAAAGAGGGCTACAGCCTGATGATCGGCGGCGATCAGGAGCCGGTCGAGTTCCTGCGGCCCATCTTCGCGACGCTGGCTCCGGCGGCGGACAAGGGCTGGGGGCACGTCGGCCCGGCCGGCGCGGGCCACTTTGTGAAGATGGTCCACAACGGCATCGAGTACGGCATGATGCAGGCCCTGGCCGAGGGCTTTACCATCCTGGAAAAGAAGGAAGAGCTGCGGCTCGACCTGCCGCAGATCGCCGAAATCTGGCGCCACGGCAGCGTGGTGCGCAGTTGGCTGCTGGACCTGACCGCCGAGGCGCTCAAACTCAACCCCTCGCTGGAGGGGCTGGAGGCCTACGTCGCCGACTCCGGCGAGGGCCGCTGGACGGTCTTCGAGGCCATCGACCTGAACGTCTCCGCGCCGGTGATTACCGAGGCGCTGATCCGCCGCATCCGCTCGCGCGAGGAGAACAACTTTACCGACCGGATGTTGGCCATCATGCGCAACGCCTTCGGCGGCCATGCGGTGAAGAAAGATTGAGCTGGCGCGGTTAGCGACTGCGCGTGAGAGTGAGTGCAGTTCCCACCCTTGCCACAAAAACAAGGACGTGGCAAGGATGGGGCACCCAGCGACTGGGGAGAGGTAAACGAGCCATGGCGACGGTTCAGATGAGCGTTAGCCCGGAAGACCTTTCCCAGGCTCCGCGCGGCAACGAAAGGATTCCCGAGGCGGGCATCCTGGTGATCTTCGGCGCCTCGGGCGACCTGACCCGGCGCAAGCTGCTGCCGGCGCTCTTTCACCTGGAGCAGGCGGGGCTGCTGCCTGAGAGGTTCGCCATTGTGGGCACTGCGCGGCGGATGCTGAGCGAGGAGTTCGCCGCAAAAATGCGCGCGAGCGTCATCGAATTCGGCGGCGTCGAGCCGGACGATCCCCGCCTGGACAGCTTCACCGAGCGCATCAGCTACTTCCCGCTGAAGTTCGACATCCCCTCCGATTACGTAGGTTTGAAGGCGGAGCTGGAGCGCATTGCGCAAGAAAAAGGCATTGGCGGCAGGCGGATGTTCTACCTGGCGACCGCGCCGGAGTTTTTTGCCGGGATTATCGAAAATCTGGGCGCGCAGGGGCTGGCGCACTCCGAGCAGGGCAAGGTTGTGGTGGTGATCGAGAAGCCCTTTGGCCACGATCTGGCCTCGGCGCGTGAATTGAACGAAAAGGTGAACGCCGTCTTCGACGAGAGCCAGGTCTTCCGCATCGACCACTACCTGGGCAAGGAGACGGTGCAGAACATCCTGGTTTTCCGCTTCGCCAACGGCATCTTCGAGCCCATCTGGAACCGCAATTACATCGACCACGTGCAGATTACGATGGCCGAAACGCTGGGCGTGGAGAACCGCGGGCCGTTCTACGAGAAAGCGGGCGCCTTGCGCGACGTGGTGCAGAACCACATGATGGAGCTGCTCAGCCTGGTGGCGCTGGAGCCGCCCTCGAGCTTTGAGGCCGAGAGCGTCCGGCGCGAAAAGCTGAAAGTCTGGCGGGCGATTCCCTCAATTCCGATTCTGAATGCGGTGCGCGGCCAGTACGGGGCAGGGCTGGTGAACGGCGAGCACGTGGTGGGCTATCGCGATGAGCCCAGGGTCAACCCAGAGTCGGGCACGGAGACCTATGCGGCCGTGAAGCTCCAGATCGAGAACTGGCGCTGGGCCGGGGTTCCGTTTTATCTGCGCGCGGGCAAGCGGCTGAGGAAGCGGGCCACCGAGATCAACATTCAGTTCAAGCAGCCGCCGCTATTGATCTTCGACCGGCTGGCCACCAGCTCGCCCTGCCAGCAGATTCAGCCCAACCTGCTGACCATCCGCATCCAGCCCGACGAGGGAATCGCGCTCCGCTTCGGAGCCAAGGTGCCGACGACGCCGGAGATGGCCGTCTGCCCGGTGAACATGGACTTCGACTACGAGGAGGCCTTCGGCAAATCCAGCGCCAACGGCTATGAACGGCTGCTGCTGGACGCCATGCTGGGCGACCAGACGCTGTTTGCCCACCGCGACGGCGTCGAAACCACCTGGGCGCTCTACACGCCGATTCTGAAGGCCTGGGCAGCCAAGCCGCCGGAGGCCTTCCCCAACTACTTCGCCGGCTCGTGGGGTCCGGAGTGCTCCGACCACCTGCTGGAGCGCGCCAGGCACGAGTGGCGGAACAACCTGGGCAGGAAGGCGTAGGCCGGCTGGCTTATGAGCTGGGCGCGTGGCGGTGAAGGCCGCGCGGTCTCATTGCGGGCTATCGTTTCTCATTCGAGATTGAATTGATTGCTGCCGGCTCGTAATCCGGCAGCCGCTCCAGGATTCCCAGCTTGGCGGCCATGCCCTCGGTGATGCGCAGGGGGATGCGCTCCTCATCGCCGAGCGTGAGCTCCACGTAGCGGCGCCAGAAGAATGTGGCCCGGCCAATCTGCACCTCCCGCCAGGGAATGCGCAGTGGAGGATGGCCGGCGCGGAAGGGCAGGATCACCGAAAGATAAAGCGCATCCTCGGCCGCGGTGATGCGGACGATGCAGCTGTAGTGCGACCACCAGCGCATATAAATGGCATAGAAAAACGGCCCCGCGCTTTTAGCCGGCCCGTTAGGCTCCTGCTCCGCGGTGAAGCGCTGAGAGAGCCGGTACCAGCCGGTGAGGGCGCTGGACGAGTAGCAGGTCAGCACCCAAGAGGACGCTATAAAGCCAAAAATCAGAATCGGCACAGTCCACTGAAAGCTGTTCAAGCTGGCTGGCAATATTCACCTCACGGAAATTCCGGTTTCAGGCGGCCCGGGCTACTTTCTTCGCGGCTTTGATGAGTACACGCAGCGCCTCGTTCACTGCGTCGGTTGCCCTCACACCCCCACGGGGAAGGGCTTGGGGCTGGATTCCTCGTCCGTATTGGCCTCGTCCATGTTGGCTCCGCCCGTGCGCCAACGCTCGAAGCGGCCTTGCAGCAGGCTCATCAGGCCGGTGTACCAGTAGCCGATGACGAACAGGATCAGAAACGGCGCGGTGAAGTAGTTCTGGTTGGCGAAGGTGTAGAGAATGGCGGCCATGAAGTAGCAGCCGATCAGCAGCTCGATCCAGGGGGCGAGCTTGAGCCGCTTGCGGTACTTGGCCGCCTGCGATTTTTCGCCCTTTCTGGCCACGCGGTACTTGGGAGTGCGCACAAAGGGGCTCTTGACGCCGAACAGCGCCTCCATCACCGCCTTGCTGTTGGTGACCGTCAGGCCGATGCCCAACGCCATCAGAAGGGGCAGATAGTAAACGGTCTTCAACCAGGTTTTGGGATAGAGCTCGCGCTCGCTGGCCAGGTAAAAGACGGCGATCGAGAAGGTGGAGGCGGCAAACAGGGGCACGTCGATCAGCAGCATCTGGAACCAGCCCTGATAGAAGCGGCAGATCATGGCGGGAATCAGCAGCACGCTCATGACGATCATCAGCGGGTAGCTGAGGTTGGCCGTCAGGTGGTAGACGGCCTCGATCTTGATGCGCCGCGGCACATTCGCTTTGAACATCTGCGGCAGCACCTTGATCGAGGTCTGGATGAGCCCCTTGGCCCAGCGCGCCTGCTGGGTTTTGAAGGCGGTCATCTCGATGGGCAGCTCGGAGGGGCACTCGACATGGGGCAGGTACTTGAACTTCCAACCGGCCAGTTGCGAGCGGTAGCTCAGGTCGGTGTCTTCGGTCAGGGTGTCGTGCTGCCAGCCGCCGCCGTCGGTGATGGCCTGGATGCGCCACATTCCCGCCGTGCCGTTGAAGTTGAAGAAGTCGCCGGTGCGGACGCGGGCGCCATGCTCGATGATGAAGTGGCCGTCGAGCAGGATGGCCTCGATCTTGGTCAGCATACTGTAGTCGCGGTTCATGTGCGCCCAACGGGTCTGCACCATGCCAATCCCGGGCTCGGCAAAGTGGTGGATGACCTTCATGATCCAGTCCGGCGGGGGCATGAAATCAGCGTCGAAGATCGCCACAAACTCGCCTTTGGCCACCGTCAGCCCGGCCTCCAGCGCCCCGGCCTTGTAGCCGTGACGGTTGGTACGGTGAATGTATTCAATGGGATGGCCCATCGCGGCATAGCGGGCGACGATGCCGGCGGCCACCTCCTGGGTCTCGTCGGTCGAGTCGTCCAGCACCTGAATGTCCAGCTTCTCGCGCGGATATTCCATCGCGCAGACGGCCTCGATCAGCCGGTCAATGACAAACTGCTCGTTGAAGATGGGTAGTTGCACGGTTACGCGCGGCAGCTCGTCGAAGTGGCAGGGCGGGTCGGGCTGGTAGTTCTTCTTGTACTTGTAATAGAGGTAGCAGAGCGTGTAGCGGTGAATGCCGTAAATCGACAGCAGGATCATTACCGCGAAGTAGGGCAGCAGCATCGCCGCGTCAAACCAGTTCCAGTGGTAGAGCCCCTTGAAGGTCTGGTCGGCATAGTGCGACTGAAAATAGTGGCGCAGGCCGTTCTGCTGGGCAAAGGCCAAGTGCGCGGCCAGTCCCCCGAGCGAGAATGGGCGCAGATGAGCATAGGAATTCAGGCAGGTTACAAGGGCGGCAAACAGGGCAAGCCTCCACGGAGCGGATAACGGCAATTGTAGCCGATATGGGCTGCGGATGGCGGTTTGCCGTTTGAACAGCAGTCCCCGCGCTTTGCTGTCAGCAGAATCTCCGGCAGTAAAAAACGTCCCGCCCCTCGATTTGAGGAGCGGGCCGTTTGATTAGCCAGCCGCGCGCATAAGCGATGCGCCCGGTTGGGTAGGCTTACGGCTTGGCCGAGGTTAACGCGCCCAAGTCGGCAGCCAGTTTTTCGGTCGAGAAGGCCTCGATCAAGTCGCCTTCCTTGAGGTCGCTGAAGCCGCCCAGGCCGATGCCGCACTCCATGCCGTTGGTGGCTTCCTTGGCGTCGTCCTTGAAGCGCTTGAGGGAGTGGACCTTGCCCTTGAAGATCTGCTCCGCGCCGCGCATCACCTTGACCTCCGCATCGCGGCGGATGACGCCATCCTGCACCCGGCAGCCAGCGATGGTGCCGACCTTGGGAATGTGGAAGACGTTGATGACCTCGGCCCGTCCGATGTAGTTCTCCTTGAAGACGGGTTCGAGCAAGCCCAGCATGGCCAGCCGCATCTCGTCCTGCAACTCGTAGATGATCGAGTGCAGGCGAATTTCGACGTTTTCCTGGTTGGCCAGCTCGGCCGCCTTGCGCTCCGGGCGGACGTTGAAGCCGATGATGAGGGCATTCGAGGCGGCCGCCAGCAGCACGTCGCTTTCAGTAATGGACCCGACGCCGCTGTGGATGACCTTGACGCGCACCTTCTCGGTGGACATGCGGACCAGCGAATCGGCCAGCACCTCGACCGAGCCGGTCACATCGCCCTTGATAATCAGCCCCAGATCCTTGACGCCGGCGGTGCGAATCTGCTCGGCCAGGCCCTCGAGCGAAACGCGGGAGCTCTTGGCCAGTTGGGCGTCGCGCTCCTTCATCTTGCGGTACTGGGCAATGCCCTTGGCCTTGTCGCGATCGGCAACCACCAGGAAGGTGTCGCCGGAGTCGGGCATGGCCTCCAGGCCCAGCACTTCGACTGGGGTCGAGGGACCGGCCTCCTCGATGGCGCGGCCGCGATCGTCGAACATGGCGCGGACCTTGCCGAAGGTGTTGCCGACGATGTAGCTGTCGTTGAGGTGGAGGGTTCCATCCTGAACCAGCACTGTGGCCACGGCGCCGCGGCCGCGATCCAGCTTGGCCTCGAGCACCGAGCCCACGGCCTTGCGTCCGGGGGTAGCCTTGGGGGCCTTGATGTCGGAGACCAGGCAGATCATCTCCAGCAGCAGGTCCAGGTTGATCTGCTTCTTGGCCGAGACCTCGACGAAGACCGTGCCCTCGCCGGCGCCGGCCCACTCTTCAGGAATCAGGCCGCGGTCGGCGAGCTGCTTCTTGACGCGCTCCGGGTTGGCGTCGGGCTTGTCGATCTTGTTGACGGCCACGATGATGGGCACGTCGGCCGCCTTGGCGTGATCGATGGCCTCCAGGGTCTGCGGCATGACGCCGTCATCGGCGGCCACCACGATCACCACAATGTCGGTGACCTTGGCGCCGCGGGCCCTCATGCGGGTGAAGGCCTCGTGGCCCGGAGTGTCGAGGAAGACGATCTCGCGACCGGAGGCCGGAGAGCCTTCCTTGGCAAACTTCACCTTGTAGGCGCCGATGTGCTGGGTGATGCCGCCAGCCTCGCCAGCCGCCACGTCGGTCTTGCGGATCGCATCGAGCAGTGAGGTCTTGCCGTGATCGACGTGGCCCATGACGGTGACCACAGGCGAGCGGGGAACCTCGAGCTCGCCCGTGTTTTCGGCTTCGAGAACCTCTTCGATGGCCTGGTTGGCGATCTCCTCTTCGTAACTGATGACAGTGGCCGCGGCGCCGAACTTGGCGGCCACGTCCTTGACCATCTCGGCGTCGAGGGACTGGTTGACGGTGACGAAGATGCCGCTCATCAGCAGCGTGGCGATCAAATCCTTGGCGCGGACTTCAAGCTTTTCGGCCAAATCCTTGACGCTGATGCCCTCGGTGACGGTGACTTCGCGGGTGATGGGCAGCGGTTCAGTGCCGTAGTGCACTCCGCCATAACGTGGCGGCGGCACAAAGCCCTTCATCGGGCCTTCCTTGGTCTTGGGATACTGCTGGCGGCCGCCGCGGCCCCTGGCCGGAGCGCGCTGCGGACGAGGCGCTTCGCCGGTGGGCGGTGCGCCGCCCGCGCCAGGACGAGCTCCAAAGCCCGGACGAGGTGGTCCACCGGGGCGAGCAGCATAGCCGGGACGTGCTCCAGGCGCGCCGGGCGCGCCTGTTCCGGCGTAGCCGCCAGGCGTGGTGCGGGTGGGGTGCTTGGGACGCGGACCGCCAGCGAACTGGCCTCCCGCTCCCGGAGCGCCTCCCGGTGTGCGCTGGGGATAGCCGCCTGGTCCGCTGGAGGGTCTACGGTCGTAAATCGGCCGGCCACGCTGAATGATGCCCGCGGAGGTTCCGGTATTCGGCTGCGGCGGGGGCGGGGCGACCACGGGAGGCGCCTTGTAAACCGGACGGGGGCCGGTTTGCGGCATCACCACGCGCCGGGCGGGATGCGCCGCGGTGGGCGATGCAATGTGCGCGTGCCCTCTGGTGCCTTGCGCGGCTTGCTGCGCCACGGTGAGTTGCTGCGGAGGGGCGGTGGAAGTCGCTGCTGTGGCAGCGGTTGTGGCCGGGGCGGGCGCAGTTTCGGCCACGGCTGGAGCTGCTTGTGCGGGCGCACCCGCGGCGGCTTCGGCAGTCGGCGGGGCGGCAATCACAACAGGCTTGGCGGCGGATTCGGCGGCCTCGACAACCGGAACTGCAGCAGCCGGGGCAGCCGTTGCTGGCGCCACAGGGGCTTCGGGCGTCGCGGCGACGGCGGCGGGCGCAACCCGTTCTGGAGTTGCAGCGGGCGGCGCGGCAGCCTCAACCGTGTGAGTGGCAACAGGCTCGGCCGACGGCTTGACAGCGGCCGCCAGTTCGCTGGCGCGCGGCGGCTCTTCGTGGGCCACAGTGGCCGAAGCTGCCAGCGGCTTGACCACCACCGTCACCGCGGGGGGCGCAACGGCGACGGCCGGGCGCTGCGCAACCACTGCGCCTGCCGGAGCCTTGGCGACTACCGGCCTGGCCGGCGGATGGGAGGCAATGGCGGGCGGCGGAGGCGGCGCAATAGAAATAATCGGCGGCGCGGAGCGAGGCTGCGGGACGATCCTGCGCGGCTCCGGGCGGGCCGGCGCGGCGGCAACAGCGGCCGGAGCCGCCACCGCTGGCTTTGCTGGCGCGGGAGTGTGCCGCACCTCTGGATTCAGTTCCTGTTTCTTGGCCAGAACGGCCTTCAGCACATCGCCGGGCTTGGATATATGCGAGAGATCAATCTTGGGCGCAATGCCCTGTGGGGCGCGAGAGGCCTGCGTGCTGGCGCTCTTCGCGCTCCGCGAGCCACGCTCAAAATGCGCGCGCACCTTCTCCGCTTCGTCAGCCTCCAGCGAACTGGAATGGGTCTTGCCGGTGGCCAGGCCGAGCTCTGCCAATACGTCAAGAATCCGTCGGCTCTTGACTTCCATCTCGCGCGCGAGATCGTTGATTCGAACCTTACTCATCCGCCTCTTTTCAAATTCTGCCAGCCCTATGCCCTTAGTCGCTCATGGCTACCTCATGGCATTGGCTGCTCTTGAAACTTCCCTGATTACCTGATTGGCCTGAAAGATCGCGGCGCATCTTACGCCTGATCCTCTTCGGCCGCCTGCTCGTCCTTGGTGGTGCTTTCGGTTTCGTTCTCTTCCAGCAGCGGCTCTTCCGCGCTTTGAGCATCTTCCTCAAGCGACTCCGCCGGACGATCTTCCAAAGTTTCCACTTCCGCCTCATCGGCGGGAGGAATGTCCTCGACGGCCTCTTCGGCCTGGTTGCGGTATTCTTCCGCATCCTCTTCGATAGAGCCGGCATTTTCGACATCATCGGCAGTCTCATCTTCGGCGGCGCGTACATTCTCCGCTTCGGTGATGACCGCGGCGTCGTTTTCCGCCTCCGCCGCGTCCGTCTCCAGCACCGCTTCGCGATCTTCCTCGCTGACGGCCGTCTCGGCGCCTTCGGCTTCAGTGGACTCCGCTTCCGCGTTTTCCGCCTCCGCAATTTCGGGTACGTGGCCCTCCTCGCCCTCTTCAAAGCGGCCGAAGTAGTGGCGCACGGCCACGCTGATGCGCTCCAGCGTCTTTTCGCCGATGCCGGGAATCTCTTCGAGCTGCTCGGGCGTCATGTCGGCCAGCGCCTCGACGGTGGTAATACCGGCGGCGACCAGCTTTTGGATAATCGCGTCGCCCAGTTCCGCCACCTGCTCGATGGGCGTCGAGGGTCCACCGGTGAGGTCCTGCATCTGCTGCTCGACCTCCTGCCGCTTCTCCTCTTCGCTCTTGATGTCGATCTTCCAGCCCAGCAGCTTGGCCGCCAGGCGCACATTCTGCCCCTTCTTGCCGATAGCCAGCGAGAGCTGCGTGTCGTCGACGATCACTTCCAACTGCTTGTCAGCCAGGTCGGCAATCGAGACGCGGCTGACCTTGGCCGGCTGCAAAGCCTTCTCGGCAAAGGTCGTAATCTCGTCGGAATACTCGATAATGTCGATTTTTTCCCCGCGCAGCTCGCGGATGATCGACTGCACCCTCATGCCCTTCATGCCCACGCAGGCGCCCACCGGGTCCACGTCCTTGTCGCGGGACTGAACCGCAATTTTTGTGCGCTCGCCGGCCTCGCGGGCGATGGCCTTGATGGTCACGGTGTTGTCGTAGATCTCCGGGACTTCGGATTGAAAGAGATTCTGCACCAGTTCCGGCGCGGCCCTGGAGACGATCACCTGCGGCCCCTTGGCGGCGCGGTCCACCTTGAGCAGAACCACGCGCACCCGTTCCCCGATGGAAAACTGCTCCAGCCGCGATTGCTCCCTCTTGGGGCAGCGCGCCTCAGCCTTGCCCAGATCGTAGATGATGTCCTGGCCCTCGATCCGCTTCACGGTGACGTTCAGCACTTCCTTCTCGCGGTGGGCGTACTCGTTGTAGACCGTGTCGCGCTCGGCCTCGCGAACCTTTTGAAAAATGACCTGCTTGGCAAGTTGCGCGGCGATGCGGCCCAGCGGGCTGGTGTCTTTGTAGGTGCGAATCTCGCTGCCCACCTCCGCGTCCGGAGCCAGTTGCTTGGCCTCGGTGAGCGTAATCAGGTTCAGCGGATCCTCGATGGGCTCGTCGTCGGCCACAACGGTCTTGTAAATGTAGGCCGTGATCTCACCGGTCTCCTTGTTGAGCTCGCCGCGCATATTCTCCTGGGTCTTGTAAAACTTGCGCGTGGCCAAGGCAATGGCCTCCTCGACGGCTCCCACGACGATCTCCGGATCGATGCCCTTTTCCTGACTCAAGAGCTCGATGCTCTGGTACAAAACGCTGGCCATACTTTGCTTGCTCTCTCGGTGGTTCGCTTACGGCGGAGGCCTTTGGGGCCCGCGCCGGTTCAGTTGTTAGAGGGACTAGGGACTCAGGGACTAGGGACTAGAAAAACCCGTCCGCAGAGGATCCCATCGCCCATCCTCTTGCTATTGCCTAGTCCCTATTCCCTAGTTCCTACGTCCCTGCTTCTTCAAATTTCCGGCACCAGTTGCGCCTTCTCGATGTTCTCCAGCGCAATCTCAACCACACTCACGCCGGCCTTCCGGCTCTTGCTGTTCTGCTTGACCGCATTCAAATCAAGCGTAATCGCCGCGCCGGCTATGCTGCCCGTTCCAGCCGTCAATCGTCCCTGCCAGTGCCGGTTGTTGCGAATTGGCTCGAAGGTCTGCACCTTCACCAGGCTGCCTGTAAACCGTTGAAAATCCTCCGGTTTGGTCAGCTTGCGGTCCAATCCTGGAGAACTGGCTTCGAGCGTGTACTCAGCGCCTGGAACCAGATCTTCCACGTCCAGCAAAACTCCAAAATCACGACTGAAAGCGGCACAATCCTCATGGGTAATCCCCGAAAGCTGCTCCAGGCGGTCAAGGCTCAACTCGCCTTCTCGAACCTGTTGAATGAGCCGCTTCAGCAGAGTCTCGCTTTCGTCTCTGGCGACCTCTGCCTTGGCCTCTTCAGCCTCAACCGCGCCCGTCCCAATCTCTTCAACCGCTCCGGCCTTTTGCGCTGCTCCTGCCGCAATCGCTGCCTTCAACCGTGCCCGCTGCTCGGCGTTTTTCTCGAGAAAAACGCGCAAGGTCCGCTCCTTCGATGGGCCGATGAACTCAATGTTCACCACCTCCAGCCCATGTGAAGCAGCCACTCGCGAAGCCGCCGATCGAATTGCTTCCAGCTTGATTGCCATCGTTCCCTTGGCCGTCCATTGAACGGCCTTATTCCCGGCTCTTCTGCCCGGTTCCGATTCCCGGCCCCGATTCTCGGTTTAGGGGCCTTCAAAACCTGCCCTGAACCCAAGCCTTTGCCGCAAATAAAAAGTGGGCTGTAAGCCCACTCATCTCTCCGCCAGCCGGCGTACTCACGGCAAATCTGGCGGACAAACTCGTCTGCATCGTTATCATACGGCGAAATCCAAGGAAATTCAATGCGCCAGCTAGGCAGAGGCAGGGCTGGCGCCGGTAAATTGTGAAATCCAGCTTCAATTGAGTCGGCTTTATTGCCTCATCGCGGCGTTGCGAGCAGGCAGAAAAGAGCTTCCCGCTGGCAACGCGCGCAGAATCTGCCGCCGCAAAAGCCAGTTTTAGAGCAGATTCTTAGTACTACAGTTGAAATCGGAGATTCTGGAGGGAGCAGGGGGCTTTAGCCCCCTGAAAGCTAGCGAATAAGCGGGGCCTTCAGGCCCGGGTTTTTGCTAGCCGCGCTTCTTTCCTCCCGATGCGCCGCCGGGGCGTTTTCCGCCGGGACGAGGGCCGGTGCGTTTGGCTCCCGAGCCAGCGGATTTGGCTTTGTAGCCAGATTTGGAGAAGCCGCCCGGCTTGTGCCCGCCAGGTTTGGAGCCGGCCCGCGAGCCGGAGGCGGGTTTACCGGAACCGCCGAAGCTGGGTTTGCTCTTCCAGTCGGGGCCAGCTTTTCTTTCGGCGCGCGAAGTGGAGCTAGGGTAGGGCTTTGCCTTGGTGGGGCGATAGTCGGATGCGCTCTCGGTGCGCGGCGTGTAAGGCCGGGGCGAACTGGATGAACTGGATGAACTGGACGAACTGGACGAACGGGGGCCGGAGCCGGGCCGCGAGCTCGAAGCTGACCGGCCGGAAGCCGGTCCGCGCGAGGACGATCTGTCCGAAGGCGCTCCATAGGAACGGCCCCCACCTGGCCGGGCCGCTCTGCCTGGCTTGCTGCTGGGACGCGCGCCGCCCGCGCGGGGTATTCCACTGCTGGTGGTGAAGGGGCGCGTCAGGCCGCCTTCGCCGCGGAAGGGCTTGGCTGCGCCGGAGTGGGCCGAGGAAGCTGCCCCCTCGGAGGCGGAACGGCTGGGACGGGGCCGGTCGGAGTACGGCCGAGGAGAGCTGGGGCGACCAGCACCGGAGCGGCTTGAAGTGGGCCGGCTTGAGCTGGAGCCGGTTGCGTTGAAGCGAGGAGCACTCGAAGACCTTGTCCCAGATCGCGCCGGGCCCGGCCGATCAGCCTGAATCTCTTCAATGTGAAGATTGGGAGGCCTCACCGGGCCAAGATCCTCGTCGAAGTCTCGGGCTTCGCGGCGGGGTGGAGCGGGGCTCTTGAAGGCTGGTCGGCCGGTTCGATCCTGGCCTTCGGGCTTCTTCCAAGTTGGTTTGGCCTTGAAGGGCCGCCCGGCATCGCTTGCGCCAGCGGCAAACCGCTCCGTTGGACGCGCGGGGCGGTCTTCATCCTTCTTCCAGGCTGGACGTCCTTCCGGGCGCGCGGAGGGACGCGAAGCGGGAGGCCCACCGGGCCGGTCATACGCTCGGTCAAAGCTGCGACCGGCTGGCCGGGCAGAGCCAAAGGGGGCCGAATCGCCGGCTCCAGTCCGCGGGGAACGGTCGCCCTCCTCATGGGAAAAGCTCCGCACGGGATTGGGGGCGGAGGTCCGGCCGGCGGCGGGGCGGAATCCCTCTTCGCCGGGCCGAGCCGGACGGAAGGGCTTGCCGCCACTCTTGGCAAATTGACCTGTGCCGCGGCTGGGGCGCCCTGCGCCAAAGGTTTTTTTCGGGCGATCGTCACCGAAGCGGGCAGCCTTCGTCCCTGGAGCCTTTGTCCCGGCCGTGGCGGAAGTCTGATTGGGCAAGTGCGGGCGGCCGCTGGGCTTGGGCAAAACCGTCGGCAAACGGCCAGCGTCGGCGACATTGCGGCGGCGCAGATCCTTCGATTTCGGCGTGCGCAGCTTGCCCTCGGCGGCCAGGCGCAGCCGCTCCAGCTCCTCCGGCTGCAATTCGCGCAGGTTCCCCGGCTCCTGGTCGAGAACCAGCGGACCATAACCGACGCGGCGGATTTTTTCGACAAAATGGCCGATCTCCTCGAACATTTTGCGCAATTCGCGGTTACGGCCTTCGACTAGAACCACTTCGTACCAGGGGTTGTCGCCCTGGCGGACCTGGCGGATGCGAGCTGGCGAGGTGCGCACCTTGCTCGAACCCGGTTTGCCGCGTTCGATGGCAACGCCGCCGCGCAGAATGTCGAGTTCAGCCTCGGTAGGCTGGCCGGCAACCTTGACCAGGTAGGTTTTTTCCACGCCCGAGGAGGCCTTGGTCAGCCGGTTGGCCAGATCGCCGTCGTTGGTGACCACCAGCAGCCCCTCGCTCATGTAGTCCAGGCGGCCGACCGGGTAAAGCCGCTCCTTCATCTTGTCGAAGAACTGCATCACCGTGGGCCGGCCCTCGGGGTCCTTTACGGTGGTGACGAAACCCTTGGGTTTGTTGAGGACAAAGTAGCGCAGCCGCTCGGCCCCTTGCAGCAGCTTGCCGTCCACGCGGATGTGGTCGCGGCCGGCGTCGGCCTTGGTCCCCAGTTCGGTGACCACCTTGCCGTTAACCTGCACTCGACCCTGCTCGATCATCGCCTCGGCGCTGCGCCGGCTGGCCACGCCCGCGGCCGCCAGAATCTTCTGCAGCCGTTCCAGCTTGGCGGGAGGGCGCGGCTTGGCATTGGTGCCGGACTCGGACTCCTCTTCCTCGGCTTCTTCAGACTCTGCAGCCACCTCGGAGTCAACCTCGGACTCCGGGCTGTCTCCTGACTCGGCTTCGGGCTCGGAGCCGTCTTCAGCTTCGACCTCGGATTCAGGCTCGGGGCCGTCTTCGGCTTCCACTTCGTTCTCGGCCTCGTTTTCCCCCTCAGCCTCGGACTCGGCTTCAACCCCTTCGGCTTCAAGTTGCTCTTCCGCTTGGAGTTCTTTCTCCTCCTCAGCCTCAATGGCAGTTTCGGGCGCGGTCTCGACGGCCGCTTCCGCCTCGATTTTGGGCGGGGCTTCCAACTTCTGTTCAGTCGATTCTGGTTCGGTCGATTCGGGCTGAGTCAACTCTGGTTCGCTGGGGCCGGTCTCAAGGTCAATTTTCTTTTTCTTCATTGCGGAACGTCTCAGTTTCTTCCTGCTCTGTGGGGGGAGGCGCAGCAGGAGCGGCCTCTGCGGGGTTGGTGGGTTCGTTGCTGACCGCCGTCTCGGCGGTCTCAGTGGGGAAAGTGGGTTCGATGGTTTCCGCTTGCGATTCCAGGCCTTCGGCCGGTGTGTCTTCCAGCTCCTCGCCCGGTTCCTCGCTGGCGGCCTCGTCGAATTCGGGGCCCGCGGCAGGATTCGGCAGCTCTTGCGCCGGTTCCTCTCTGGTTTCCGGTTCATCGAGTTCGCTGGCGGCCATCTTCTCGAACTCTTCTATCGAGGGCAGCTCGGAGACGTCCTTCAGACCGAAGCGAAGCAGGAACTCGCGGGTGGTTTTGTAGAGGATGGGCCGGCCGATGACCGGCTTGCGGCCGGCTGTCGAAATCAGCTTGCGGGCCAGCAGCGAGCCGAAGACGCCGGAGGAATCCACGCCGCGAATTTCGTTGACCTCGGGCGCGGTAACCGGCTGCTTGTAGGCGATGACGGCCAGGGTTTCCAGAGCCGGCAGCGAGAGCTTGAGCGCCGGTTTGAGGCTTTTGACAAAGAGCCGGACCGCGTCGTGGCACTCGGGCTTGGTGGCCATGCGGTAGCCCCCGGCGATCTCGCGGATTTCCACGCCGCGGCCGTCACATGCGCAGGAGGCGATCAGTTCGTCGAGCAGTTGGCGGAGGATGGCGCGAACCTCGCGGTCGCGCAGCCGAGCCAGCCGCCGGGCCTCGGATTCAGCGCTGGCCACGGCCTCCGCGGCGGGAGCGGGCGTGCCTTCGCCAGATTTCTCTCCCGCCATGGAAGGAGCGGCGACAGCGTCGGCCAAATCGGCTTCCGAATTAGCCTCGGAGCTGGCCTCCGTGGCTGGATTGGCCTCAGCCTCTGGATTGGCCTTAGCGGCAAAATAGGGTTCCACGGCCGGACTAGCCTCGACGGCAGCCTCGGCGTCCGGCTCCGGGCCTGCCTCTGCCAGCGTCGCAGCGGATTGCTCGGCGGGAACGCCTTCCATCTCTTGTGGAACAGAATCCGCGAGAACCGGCTCCAGAACCCTTTCCTGCTCGATGTAGGCGAACTCCCCGTTCACCAGGGGCAGGGGTTGGGCCTCCTCAGCGGCGGCCTCAGCAGACGCAGCCTCTTCGAGCGCCTTCCATTCGAGGGCGTCGGCGGCAAAAAGGGCGGCGAGCTGGGCCAGGGTGACCGGCTCCTCCGCGGCGTAAATGACTGCTTCCAGCTTGGATTTCAGGCTCATACTGCAATAGGTGCTTCCTGTATCGTACCGGAAGTCGAGGCGCGCCGCGCATGGATTGAGGCTCTATCGTCCCTCGAAGGGCGCTAAAAAGGGCGTCCGGCAGCGCCGAACACCCTGAAAAGCCTGAAAAACGCTTCTACGAGTGAAAAAGCCGTCTTAGAGCATTTTCGCTTTTACTATAGACTCCCGTGCCCCATCCATTTCCGCGTTTGTTGCGGAAATGGGTGGGATACCAATGCAATCCAGGTCTACACAATTTCCGAAAATGCATCTAGTGAGTGAATTGAAGGAAGAGCCAGAAAAGCGCCTCCGAGAGCAGCGCCGCCACGGGCAGCATGAGGGCCCAGGCGGCGGCGATCCCGGGAGCGCGCCTCTGGCCGAAATTCAGCGGCAAATCTGCTGCACCTTCAGCCCGCGCCTTTTGTTCCGCAAAAATTCTCCTGCCGTTCTGCGAAAATAGGAACAGATGCTTTCCCTACAAAATGCCGGCAAGCGCTTTGGGCCGCGAATTCTCTTTCTGGAGGCCAACTGGCTGATCCGCGCGCGCGAAAAAACCGCGCTCGTTGGCGCCAATGGCACCGGTAAATCCACGCTGATGAAGGTTTTAGCCGGCCTCGAAACGCTCGACTACGGCGCCGTCGAGCAAACCCGTGGCATGAGCATTGGCTACCTGCCCCAGGAGGGCCTGCAACTGACCGGCCGCACGGTCTTCGAGGAGTGCCTGACGGTCTTCGACGAGTTGCGCGAGATGGAGCGCGAGGTCGAGCGGCTGGGCGGGCAACTAGCCGTGCTCGACCACGAAGGCCCCGAGTACGAGACCACGGCCGAGCGCTATTCCCTGCTCCAGGAGCGCTTTCACTCGCTTGACGGCTACGCCCTGGACGCGCAGGTCGGCGCGGTGCTGACCGGACTAGGCTTCGGCAAGGAGGATTGGACGCGGCAGACCGATGAGTTCTCAGGCGGCTGGCAGATGCGCATTGCGCTGGCCAAGCTGCTGCTGGCCAAGCCCAATCTTCTGCTGCTCGACGAGCCGACGAATCATTTAGACCTCGAAACCCGTAACTGGCTCGAAGACTACCTGCGAACGTATCCCTTCGGCTACATCCTCATCTCCCACGACCGCTACTTTCTCGACGTCACCATCGACCGCACCGTCGAGATCTGGAACAAGCGACTGAACATCTACCAGGGAAATTACACAAAATATCTCAGCCAGAAGGACGAGCGGCGGACGCAATTGGAGGCCGCCTACCGCAACCAGCGCATTCAGATCGAGCACCTGGAAGCCTTCATCAGCCGCTTTCGCGCTCAGGCCACCAAGGCCAAGCAGGTGCAAAGCCGCATCAAGGAGCTGGAGAAGATCGAGCGCATTGAGCTTCCCGAAGAGGAGCCGGTGATCCACTTCCGGTTTCCCCAGCCGCCGCTCTCGGGGCGGATGGTGGTGGAGGCCGAGGGCCTGGCGAAGAGCTACGGTCCCAAGCAGGTGCTCCAAGGCGTGCGTTTCAGCATCGAGCGCGGCGACCGCGTGGCCCTGGTGGGCGTGAACGGCGCGGGCAAGTCCACGCTGATTCGCCTGCTGACCGGCGTCGAGGCTCCCACCGCCGGCCGGGTCAAGCTGGGCCACAACGTCCTCGCCGAGTACTTTGCCCAGGACCAGTACAAGGTGCTCGATGGCGAGTCACGCATGCTGGACGACATCAGCCGGGCCGCGCTGAAGGTGCCCGAGGTCGAACTGCGCTCGCTCCTGGGCTGTTTTCTCTTTCGCGGCGACGATGTCTTCAAGCCGCTGGGCGTGCTCTCGGGCGGCGAGCGCAACCGCTATGCCCTGGCGCGGATTCTGGTTTCGCCCTCGAATTTCCTGCTTTTGGACGAGCCCACCAACCACCTCGACATGCGCGCCAAGGACGTGCTCCTGGAGGCTCTGGCGGCCTTCACGGGCACGGTGGTCTTCGTCTCTCACGACCGCGATTTCATTGACCGGCTGGCCACGCGCGTGCTCGCGGTCGAAGACGGCGCGGTCACCAGCCACGAGGGCAACTACGAGGACTACCTGCGCTGGAAGGAGGCGCAGGCCGCCGCTTCTCAACTGGACTGTCATCCTGAGCGCAGCGAAGGACCTGCGGTTCGGCCGTTATTTCAATCTGCGTCGAATCCCGATCCCGCCGCAACCATTCCCAGTCCTGAAGAATCCCCTGCCCAAGACCGCCCCCGCCGCCTGAACCCCATCCGGCAGAAGCAGATGGAGGATCGCTCCGCCTTTTTGGAGGAGGAAGTCCCCCGCGTCGAGGCCGCGCTGGCCCACACCAGCCAGCAGTTGGCCGTCTACGTCTCGGCCGCCGAAACCGAGCGGCTGCTTGCCCTGGCCGGTGAGCTGCGCGAGCAGTTGGCCTCTCTCACCGCCGAGTGGGAGGAGCTAATGATGCAACTGGACGGCCAGGGCGCCGTGGCCTGATTTTGCTTTTTAGTCTCCCACCGGTATTTCCGACTCGCGGCACATGAAACTGTGCCCCATCCATCGGACGTCTTTGTTTTTGTCCGATGGGTGGGAGTCCGTAGAACTCCATGACGGCGTCGTGTTTTGTCGAACTTGCATTTTTGTTTCTTATCAGTGGTCTGATCCAGCTTTTTGGCGTGAAAGTCGCGCCGGTGTACAGAGGGCGGCCCGATGCGTTATCCTGAAACTTCTCCATGATCTTCTCCCGCGATTACATCGGCTACCTGGCCCGCAAAACGGTAAAGCACCTCATCGACGCCAAGATGATCACCACCAGCAACCTGAAGGTGGTCGAAGCGCGCGTCACCGGGGGGCTCATCGAGGAGCTTTCCCTTGAAGACCGCATCAACGAGGAGGTCCGTGTGATTCTGGACACTTACTCCGAGGAAATGCGCAAGACCGGTGCGCAGTATGCCGAGATGTTCAAGAAGGTGAAGACCGAGCTGGCCAAAAAGTACAAGGCGGTGCTATGAGGATCAGCCCCGACAAGCTCAACAAGCTGGCCCACACCGTGGCCGACACCCTGGCCGAGATCGACGAGGTCGGTTTCCTCGAGGATCGCAACACCATCCGCCAGGAGGCGCGCAAGGCGCTCACCGCCCTGCTCACCCAGGAGGCCGGCATCGACGAGGCCGCCCGGAAGAAGATCGCCTCGCAGCGCAAGATCATCCTGGAAGGCTCGCAGGAGTGGGAAATCCTCTATCGCAAGTACTACAACGACGAAGTCCGCAAGCTGGGAATCTGAGCCGGACGGCGTGTGGGTCTCTGGCGACTTTGCCGCAAGCCGGTTTTTTGTTAAAGTAGAAGAGTGGCCGGTGACGGCTGCAAACTGAAGCTGTGTGGCGCTATCGTCCAGGGGTTAGGACGTGAGATTCTCAATCTTAAAACCCGGGTTCGATTCCCGGTAGCGCTACCAATCAATTTCTGCTAAAGCCCGCTCAATCGGCGGGCTTTTCTTTGCCCGGAAATCTGCGGGAGTTCTCTTCGGCCGCCGGAACCCCGCGCCGCGCGGTCGAGGCCGTGCTCGCCAGAAGGGCCGAGCACCGGCTTTTGCGGGTTGAAGTCGTCCAGACGCACCAGGGGCGCAGCCGGATGGCCGCGCCCCCAATGTTTTTGCCGGTTTAGCTGTTGGTGTGCTGTTCCTTCCCGGCCTGTTTCTCCTGGAGGGCCGCTTGCGCCGCCGCCAGCCTGGCCGTCAACAGACGGAAGGGCGAGCAGGAGACGTAGTTGAGCCCGATCCTGTGGCAGAACTTGACGCTTTCCGGATCGCCGCCATGTTCGCCGCAGATGCCGAGCTTGATGTCGGGCCGGGTGTCGCGTCCCTTGGCCGCGGCCATCTTCACCAAGAGGCCCACGCCCGCCTGGTCAATGGTGGCGAAGGGATCCTGCTTGAAGATGCCCGCCTTCACGTAGGCCGGCAGGAAGTTGTTGATGTCGTCGCGACTGATGCCGAAGGTGGTCTGCGTCAGGTCGTTGGTGCCGAAGCTGAAGAACTGGGCCTCTTCAGCAATCTGGTCGGCGGTCAGGGCCGCGCGCGGCAGCTCGATCATGGTGCCCACCTTGTAATCGACCGAGGCGCCCTTGGCCTCAAAGACCTCGGCGGCGACGCGGCGGATGATAGTGGCCTGGTGGCGCATCTCCTCGATCGAGCCGATCAGCGGAACCATGATCTCGACGTGCGGATCGCCGCCCTTGCTCTTGACCGCGACGGCGGCCTCGAAGATGGCGCGGGCCTGCATTTCGGTGATCTCCGGGAAGGCGATGCCCAGACGGCAGCCGCGCAATCCCAGCATGGGGTTGGTCTCGTGCAGCTCCTGGACCCGCGCCAGCAGCGGACGCAGCTCCTTGAGCTTGGGCGAGCGGGGCTTGGTGTCTTCCAGGTGCTGGATTTCGACCAGCAGATCCTCCCGCTTGGGCAGGAACTCGTGCAGCGGCGGATCCAAAAGCCGAATTGTCACCGGCAGCGATTCCATGGCCTTGAAGAGGCCCACAAAGTCGGCTCTCTGCATGGGCAGCAGTTTTTTGAGCGCGGCGCGGCGGTCCTTTTCGCTGTCCGACAGGATCATGGTGCGCATATGTTCGATGCGGTCCTCGGCAAAGAACATATGCTCGGTGCGGCAGAGGCCGATGCCCTCGGCGCCAAAGAGTCGGGCTTGCTTGGCGTCGCGGGGAATGTCGGCATTGGCGCGAACCCTGAGCCGGCGGACCGGGTCAACCCATTTCATGAACTGGACCAGATCCGGATCGTCGGGCTGGGCCTCCAGGGTCTTGAGCCGGCCAGCGATCACGCGGCCGGTGGTGCCGTCCAGCGAGATCCAGTCGCCCTGCTTGAAGGTGTGCCCCTTGACGCGCAGCTCCTTTTTGGCCTCATCGACGGTGCAATCGCCGGCGCCGGCCACGCAGCACTTGCCCATGCCGCGCGTGACCACGGCGGCGTGCGAGGTCATACCGCCGCGCGAGGTCAAAATTCCGGCGGCCACTTCCATGCCGGCGATGTCCTCCGGGGTGGTTTCGCCGCGCACCAAAATGATGGTTTTGTAGTGGCCGCCGGCGTGCAGCTTGACCGCCTCTTCGGCGGTGAAGACGATCTGCCCCACGGCCGCGCCGGGCGAGGCCGGCAAGCCCGTGGCCAGCACTTCGATCTTCTCGCCCTTTTCCACCAGCCGGGGAACCAGGAAGTCGTATAACTGGTTGGGCTCGACGCGGAAGATGGCCTCTTCCTCGGTGATCAGGCCTTCCTTGACCATGTCGATGGCGAAGCGGACGGCGGCCAGGCCGGTGCGCTTGCCGTTGCGCGTCTGCAGCATATAGAGCTTGCCATCCTGGATGGTGAACTCGAAGTCCTGCACGTCGCGGTAGTGCTTCTCCAGCCTGCCGGTGATGGTGCGCAGCTCCTCGTAAACCTGGGGCATGGCGCGCTCGAGTTCTGAAATCGCCAGCGGCGTGCGCACGCCGGAAACCACGTCCTCGCCCTGCGCGTTCATCAGGTACTCGCCGAAGAAGGCCTTCTCGCCGGTGGCCGGATTGCGCGTGAAACCAACGCCGGTGCCGGAGTTCTCGCCCAGGTTGCCGAAGACCATGGCCTGCACGCTGACCGCCGTGCCCAGCCAGTCATCAATCCGATTGATGCGGCGATAGGTCTTGGCGCGCTCATTCTGCCAGCTGCGGAAGACCGCGTCGCGGGCCTGGACCAGTTGATCCAGCGGCGCCTGCGGAAACTCCTTGCCGGTCTCTTTTTTGACCAGCTTCTTGTACTCGGCGATGATCTCCTTCAGCGCCTCGGGGCCGAGCTCATAATCAAATTTGATCTTCTCGCGCTTCTTCACGCTGTCGAAGATGTGCTCGAACTTCTTCTTCTCCACATCGAGAACCACGTCGGAGAACATCTGGATGAGGCGTCGATAGGAGTCGTAGGCGAAGCGGGGATTGTTGCTCAGCTTGGCCACCGCTTCCACGGCTTTGTCGTTGAGCCCCAGATTCAGAATCGTGTCCATCATGCCCGGCATGGAGAACTTGGCGCCAGAGCGGACGCTGACCAGCAGGGGATTCGCGCCCGCACCCAGCTTCTGCCCCTGCAGCTTTTCCAACCGTTCGAGGGCGGCGTGCATCTCAATGTCGACCTGGGGGTTGATGGCGCCACGCATGTACTCGCGACAGGCCTCGGTCTGAATGGTGAACCCTGGGGGAACAGGCAGTCCGGCGTTGGTCATCTCGGCCAATCCGGCGCCCTTGCCGCCCAGTTCATCCTTCATCTTCCCGTTGCCATCGGCCGTGCCGCCGCCGAAAAAGTACACATATTTTGTATCGGTTACAGTGCCCTGCGTCATGGGGTAAAGCCTCCGTCGGTAGGATTCCGCCGCGGCCGTCCACATGAGAGGATGGCGGCATGGCAACCCGGCGCTTCATCAGGAAACGAAGCGGATCTCAGGCTGAGCATGCGCAAATCATCCAGACAGCCGGCTGCGTTTTGCGGCATTAAATTGGTCGCTGTTACGACTACCGCCAAAGTATACAGTTGCGTGTATTGAATGGTCACAGGCGAATCGCTTGAAGTGTGTAATTTTGTGCAATTTCCGCGCAGGATTTCTTGCATTATGGAATTTTTATCTTCCGGCAGCGGCTTTCGAGAGCCCCCAAAGGGCTTTTAATCCTCTGGAATCGGCCTACAAGCCCAAAACAAGGCTCCTGTACCGCATAGTGGCACATATTACACGCCGCCGTTTCCATGGCCCTTGCGCCCGCCTCCAGGCTCGCCTTAGCGGCTCATGTGCCAGTCTTCGCAGCTCGGCCGTTGGTCTTCATGGCTCGGTTTCCAAATGCCTCCTGGACAAAAATCGCACCTGAGCCTGAACCCCGTTTTGCGGAAAATTGAGACTCATCTTGATAAGGGAAGCGAGTTTTCGCTTGCCACCGGCCGCGTTTCGGTACTATTCTTCTCCTATGCCTCGATGTCGCTAACACCGCCCTGGTGCCAACAGCGATACAGACGTGTGCCCCATTCGCGCGCCGTCTTTACTGCCTGACAGCTTGACCATCACCCAAAAAATTTGAGAACTGCTGGGACTGTATCCCGGAAAGAGGAGATCATCATGGCGAAAATTGCCGCAGATGTAACTGAAATCATTGGTAATACCCCGTTGGTGCGACTGAACAAGCTGGCAGCGGGGCTACCTGCGACCGTACTGGTCAAGCTGGAGAGCCAGAACCCGGTGGCCAGCGTAAAAGACCGCATCGGCCTGGCGCTGATCGAGGCCGCCGAGAAGGCCGGCAAGATCAAGCCCGGCGAGACCGTGCTCATCGAGCCGACCAGCGGCAACACCGGCATTGCGTTGGCCTTTGTGGCCGCCGTCAAGGGCTACCGGCTGATCCTCACCCTGCCGGAAACGATGAGCCTGGAGCGCCGCGTGCTGCTGTTGGCCTTCGGCGCCGAGATCGTGCTCACCCCCGGCCCCAACGGCATGAAGGGCGCCGTGGCCAAGGCCGAGGAGATTCTGGCCAAGACCCCGAATGGCTTCATCCCGCAGCAGTTCAACAACCCCGCCAACCCGGCCATTCACGAGGCCACCACCGGCCCCGAAATCTGGAATGATACCGACGGCAAGGTGGACATTCTCGTCAGCGGCACCGGCACCGGCGGCACCATCACCGGCGTGGCCCGCTACATCAAGCCGCGGAAGCCTTCCTTCAAGGCCATCGCCGTCGAGCCCACCGACAGCCCCGTGCTCTCCGGCGGCAAGCCTGGACCGCACAAGATTCAGGGCATCGGGCCGGGATTCGTCCCCGGCGTGCTGGACACCAAACTGGTCGATGAGATCATCCAGATCACCAACGACGAAGCCATCAACACCGCGCGCGAACTGCCGCTGAAGGAAGGCCTGTTTGTGGGCATCAGCTCCGGCGCGGCGGTGGCGGCGGCGCTGAAGGTGGCCGCGCGGCCGGAGAATGCGGGCAAGCTGATTGTCGCTGTCCTGCCCGACTTCGGCGAGCGCTATCTCTCCTCGCCCTTGTTCGAATCGCTCCGTCAGAAGGCTTTGGCGCTACCCACCGAAGCCATTGCAGTCGATAAAGGGCTGAATAGCGCTCAGCTTTGAAGTGGTGCGGCTGAAGCCGCCTCCGCTGGGCAATAGCAAAGAAAAATTGGGCTTTAGCCTCCGAAGGGATATATTTTCAATAGCTGATATTCCTTCGCTGGCTGAAGCCTATCTTTGTTTTTAGCCATTTTTTTGGCACAGCCAGAGCTGGGTCCTTGCATAACGATCATCTTACCCTGGTTCTGAAAACCGCGCAGTTGGTATACCGTCCATGTCTTTCTTCACCCGCATTCGCGAAGACATCAACTCCGTGTTCGAGCGTGATCCGGCCGCTCGTTCGCGGATCGAGGTTCTCACCTGCTACCCAGGACTGTGGGCAGTCTGGATTCAGCGCCTCTCCCACGCCCTCTGGGGCATGAAGCTGCGCCTGCTGGCGCGGCTGCTCTCGCAGGTCGCCCGCTTCTTCACCGGCGTTGATATTCACCCCGGCGCGCAGTTGGGACGGCGGCT
>Ga0224559_1000252_pt1 | contig 37573 bp, 36 predicted proteins | sample 714S33034metaG_FD_180676 | JGI IMG/M metagenome (GOLD analysis project Ga0224559, IMG submission 180676) | Peat soil microbial communities from Stordalen Mire, Sweden - 717 S3 30-34 | ecosystem: Environmental > Terrestrial > Soil > Wetlands > Peat | place: Sweden: Norrbotten County, Stordalen... | reverse complement strand
TTTGCCGACCGTTACCAGCGTGGCGACTTCAATCTCTTCGAGGACATGAAGAAGAAGCTCATCGCCGCCGGCGTGCCCAGAGAACAGGTGGCCATCGTCCACGACTACAAGAAGGGCAAGGAATTCTTCGGCCTTCAACAGGCCATGCGCGCGGGCCGCGTCCGCGTCCTGCTCGGAACCACGGAAAAATGCGGCATCGGCGTCAACATTCAGACCCGACTCAAGGCACTGATCGACCTCGATCTCCCGCAACGGCCCGACCAGTTGGAGCAGCGCCACGGGCGAATGCGCCGCTCCGGCAACACCTTCTCCGAGGTCGAGTTCTACCGGATGATCTCGGAGCCGCGTGACGTGGCGTCGCCCAAGGCGCACGATCTTCAACGCGCTCAACTCTTGGAGCGCAAACAGACGTTTCTGTCGCAGTTCAAATCCGGCGGCCGCATGGGCCGAAAGATCGAGGACATTGCCGGCGAGACGCGATTGAGTCCTCAGTTATTTGCACTGGCCAAGGCCCAAGCCACCGGAAACCCGCTTGCGCTCGAAAAGATCAAGTTGGAGTACGAGATCAAGAACCTGACCCTGCTTGCCCGCTCCAACCGGCTTGACCACTACAACAACCGCCAGCAACTGCTCAACGTCGAGTACCGGATTGCGCATCTTCAAGACCGGCTGCCACAACTAAAGAAGGCCGGCGAGACTTTCAAGTCGCACGAACGGCGGGACGACGAAGGCAAGCTCATCAGTCTCCAAGTGCGCTTCAACGGGCTTGAATTCTCCAAGCTCAAAGATGCCAATGAATACCTGAAAACGGTGACCCTTGACAGTACAACGCAGCTCACCGTCAACGGCCTCGCCATTCCTCTCGCGGTCAGCGACGCCCTCATCAAAGATGAACTCGGCACCATCACGGACATCACGGCCGTCCGCTACAACCTGGCCGGCGAGTGGTTCGATGTACCGCGCTCAGAAGCCCACATGGGTTTGCCTTCAGCCCAATCTCTGCTCACTTCCGTTCTGCGCCGTGGAGGCGACTTGCCATCGAAGATCCTCGAAACGGAAGCCACCATCCAGGGAAACGAGGCAACGCTGGCCCGCCTGCACACCGCGCTCGACTATGAAAGCCCCTACGAGGCGAAGCTCAAAGAGTACGAGCAGCGCCTCGCAGAGATCGACAAGGAACTACTTGGCAAGACGGAAGAGGTCGAGGAACTGGTCGATGCTGAAACGGAAGAGCTGTCGTCTGCAAAAACCCTCTCAATCGATCAAGAAATCGCGGACAACAACGAAATCGTACATGCTGAGACCATCGAAGACAAATCCCCAGCCGAGGTTGCTGTCGATGATGCCCCAGGCGAAGCCCTCGAAGTGCCCACGAAGCAAACCCCGCGCTTCAGGAGAAGGCAAACAGCCGATCGGGGACGGTAAACATTTGTATTGAGTGCCTGTTAATTCGGACGTATAATAATTATAGTCCGAAGAAACAAGCACCATAGGAGAGTGCGAGAATGGCAAGACGAGAAGTGAAGGCAGTAAGGGGCGTTTTTGAGCGTCCGAAAGGCTCAGGCTTGTGGTGGATCAACTTCTACCAGGACGGAAAGCAGCACCGGGAGAAAGTCGGGGCGCGGTCTGCGGCCATCGACCTTTACCGTATTCGCAAGGCGGATGCGAGACGCGGTGTCAAGCTGCCTGATCTGCGAAACGGCAAGGTGACGCTCTCCGCACTGATCGACGGCGCGCTTGAGTTCGCGCGCACCCACAACAAGAGCTTGCGGGACTACGAATGCAAGGCGAAGATTGTCCAGGCCGATCTTGGTTCGCGGCCTGCCGAAGAGATCACACCAGAGGAACTTGACCGCTGGATCTCCTCGCATTGCAAGACGCCAGCAACGTCAAACCGCTATCGAGCATTCTTTTCGCTTTGCTACCGAGAGGGTCAACGGAATCGCAAAGTTGATGTGAATCCGGCCCGCTTGGTGCGGCCACGGCGTGAGAATAACGCACGGCTAAGGTTCTTGAGCCGCGAGGAGTACGACAAATTGGCCGTGATTATCAAGCGGGATGATCCCGAGCATTTCCCATCATTCGTGGTGAGTGTCTATACAGGGATGCGGCTGTCGGAGCAGTTCACTCTCTCGTGGGCGCAGGTGGAATTCGATAGACGCCTCATAAGGCTGACCAAGACGAAGAACGGTTCGGCCCGAAACGTACCGCTCAACAGCGTCGCACTAGCCGCACTGGAGTCGCAACGCGCGATGGTCCCACACAAGGCAGCCGATCCTGTCTTTCCGCGTCCGGGCCAACACGCTGACTATCGTCCCTGGTTCCTGCCCGCTCTGAAAGAGGCCGAGATCAAGGACTACACCTGGCATGGAAACAGACATACCTTCTGCTCATGGCTTGCAATGGCCGGGGTCTCAATCAAGGAGATTCAAGTCCTGGCCGGCCACAAGACGATCAGCATGTCGGCCCGTTATAGCCACCTTTCCCCAGAGGTCACGGCGTCGGCGTCAGAACGTCTCGTACAGCCAACAAGCACTGCCTGACACAACAGGCACCAAAACAGGCACCAGACGAAAATTGCCTCCCGTTCGCGGGAGGCCATTTTCGAATAAGTCCTTTGTTATCTTGGTGCCCGGAAGGGGACTTGAACCCCTATGACCTCGCGGTCTGCGGATTTTAAGTCCGCTGCGTCTGCCAATTTCGCCATCCGGGCAGTGGAACAGCTTGAAACTCGATCCTGTCGCCTATGCCCCACTTTATTTTAACGGCATTGACCTGGGTGTCCGGCTGGCTTCGCTCTCTTCGACAGCTTATCGCATCTGCATGGAAAATTGCGATGCGCCTGCCCTGGCGTACTCTCGCAGCGGGAACTGCTTGCGGCGTATTCTCGTATCATTGGACAGATCCGGCGGGAGCAGATTCCCCGCGCCAAAAGGCGGTGAAGCGATGGTCAAATTTCTCTTGTGGTGCATTCTGTTGGTGCTGTGCTGGCCGCTGGCGCTGGTGGCGCTGCTGCTCTTTCCGCTGGTCTGGCTACTGCTGCTGCCCTTGCGTTTGGTGGGAATCGCGGTGGGCGGCGTGTTCGATCTGGTGGGCGCAATTTTCACTCTTCCCGCGCGGATCATCCGGGCCATTTGAGGCTTTTTGCCAGCTTCCCATCCTTTTCGCAGAAAACGCGAAAAGGATGGGCACGGAGTTCCAAAACTCCTGGGTCCGATCAATTATTAGAAGACTCTAGGTAAAATCCGTTGCGCCGATAGTTCTTTTAGGTGCAACTCATGATCCGTCCCCTCTCACTCGCCCTGGCCACCGCAATCGCCACCCTCACCGCCTCGCTCTGCGGCGCGGATGAAACCTTCCCAGTGGTCCACAACGAACCCATTACCGTCCGTATCGTCGGCGGCATCAACGGAATGCCGCTCAGCAATCTTCATCTGGTCCTCCTCGGCGGCTATGACCAGAGCGATCTGCACGACCAGCTCTACCGCGAAGAGGTGCTCACCGACGCCTACGGCAACGTGCGTCTCTCCAAGCAGTTGGCCAACCTTCCCTGGCTCCAGGTCTGGGTCAGCAAAATGCCGCTCTGCCAATCGAATCCTCGCAAAACCAGCTTCAGCGTGGAATTGATTCGCCACGACGGCGTCAGCGCGCCCAATCTGTGCGATCCGGTTTCGGCCCAGGATACGCCCGGCGTCTTCACCGTCTTTGTGAAAAATAAGGCCAGAAAGCTTAAAAAGGGTGTGTCTATTTCGGTTGCAATGCCTACGGCTCCGGTGAAGGCAGCTTCAGTCGTCGCGCCTGCTGCCAATTTCGCCAAAGTGGTCACTTCGCCCGTTCTTCCACAACCTGTGGTTGCTACCTCAACGGCGTTGCCGGCTGCTCCCGTTGAAGCACCCGTACAAGCAACGCCACAGGCCGCTCTGATTGCCCCAGCTACTGTTCCAGAGCTAGTTGATCTTCCGGCGATTGCACCGGTAATTGTCTCATCCAAACCTAGAGTGCATCTTCAAACCCGGCGTGTTGCCGCAAAGCGAGCCGTGCATCGGGTTAAGCCGGTCCTGGCCTCGTGTTCGGCGCAGCCAGCGGCCGCCAAGGCAGCGCCAGCGCATCCAGCCAAAGACGAAAGCAAAAAGGCTCCTCCGCGCAAAACGCCGGTCAGCGCAACGCATCACTCCAAGCCGCTGGCCGGTCGCCGAACGGCTGCGAAAAGGCCGCGCAGCTAACCGTTCCGCGAATGTAGGATTAGAGCATTTTCCTTATTGGTTGGTATAGAGTTTTGGGTGCCCCACCCTCGCCGCGTTCTTGTTTTTGCGGCTAGGGTGGGATGCAGTTTCCACTCTACAGAAACAGGTGAAATGCCCGATATCACTTGCACGGCCCCGGCTGGCTGCGATAGCGTGAGCGCAAGGGCGTTGCGTTCGTTCATCGAATCCGTCCAATGCTATGAAGGAGGCCTGGATGCATCGATGGATGCGCAGATGGGTGTCCGTGGCGCTCGTGCTGCTCTTGCTTGCCGCGCCGCTGAAGCTGCGAACGCAGACCATTCCAGAGGCGGACGAGGGCCAAAAAAACGCCAAGCAAGCACGCGTGGTTCTGGACGCGATGGTCCAGGCTCTGGGCGGCGAGGCATGGCTCCGAATGAAGAACCAGGTGTGCCAGGGGCAGGTGGCCGACTTTTTCCAAGGCAAGCCCTCGGGCGGCACCACCAAATACTGGGAGTTCCACGCCTGGCCGGATCACGACCGCATCGAGTACACCAAGCACCGCGACGTGGTCCAGTTCTATCTGGGCCGCGCCGGCTCCGAGGTCACCTACAAGGGGCGGGCACCGCTGCCCCCGGAGCAGGTGGACGACTTCCTGCGCCGCCGCGACCACTCCATCGAAACCGCCGTCAAGCTCTGGCTCAACGACCCGCGCACCATCCTGATTTACGAGGGCAAACGCCTTGCCGCGCGCCATCTGGCCGACCAGATGACGCTGATCTCCGCTGAAAACGAGGCGGTCACCATTCTTGCCGACGCGCAGACCCACCTGCCCCTGCGCCGCAGCTTCGAATGGCGCGACCCCGTCTACAAGGACAAAAATGTGGATGCCGAGGAGTACGACGACTATCACACCATTGATGGCTTTCCCACTCCGTTCACCATCACGCATCTCAAAAATGGCGATATAACCCGGCAATACTTCCTGTTTCACGCCAGCTATAACCAGGAACTGCCGGCCGATTTCTGGAGCGTGGAAACCGCCGACAAGCGCATCCACAAGTAGCGGTCCGACTTCACAATATCACTACTTTGCGCCGCCAATCTGCACCAGCCCCGATCGGTCGCCGGTCACCTTCAGCAGATCCGGCCGCACCATTCCCCGCTGCGGCGCTCGCCAGTGGTCAATGTAGCTGATCCGGTGGACGCAGCCGATGGTGCAATTCGGCGCGCAGCTCTTGGCCGTCAAAAACTCCTGCTGCACGTTGACTTTCGTGTATTCGCTCAGCGGCACGCCGGGATAGCCCCGCTGCTGCGAGCAATAATGCACCAGCCCGTCCTCGCAAATGTACAGATAGCGCGACCCCGCCCTGCAGCGCCAATCATTCGGTCGCCCCTGCGCAATCGCCTCCTGAAACTTGTCGAACTGCGAGTAATTGGTCTTCCGCCGGTTGGTCATCGCGTGGTAGACCCGTGCCTCCTCCTCCAGCAGCGGCTTCAGTTGCCCGCTCCCGTCGTGGATAATCCCAATCGTCGATTCAAACCCCAACTCCATCGCCCGCCGCCCAATCACCAGCGCGTCGTTGGGATTCTTGAAGCCCCCGCCCACCACCGAGTTGATATTCACATGGAATTCCGCGTGCTCGGCCAGCATTTGCAGCTTCTTGTCCAGCACCTTCAGGCTCTTCATCGATATATCGTCCGGCGCCAGGTTGTCGATGGAAATCTGCAAGTGGTCCAGCCCCGCCCGGTTCAGCCGCTCAATCCGTTCCACATTCAGCAGGTAGCCGTTGGTAATCATCCCGGCAATCGCCCCGGTCTGCCGCATCCGCCGGATAATGTCGTCTAATTGTGGATGCGTCAGCGGCTCGCCGCCACTGAGGCCAATCATCGCCGTTCCCAGCCGTCCCAGGTGGTCGATTCGCCGCAGCATCTCGTCGAGCGGCACCGGCTCGGAGACCTTATCGTACTCATTGCAATAGCCGCAACTGAGGTTGCAGAAGCGCGCCGGCACAATCTGCGCCAGCACCGGATGCGCGGTATCGGCCAGCGCCCGCGCCACCATCGCGTACTCGCGCGCCTTCCGCTGCGCCCTGATCCACAACCCGCGCGCCGTCTTTTTCCGGGGAAGAGCCATCTTGTTTATTGAATCACATCCAGCCGCAAAACTTCCAACAGCACTGTGCCTGGACGGCAGGGCATCAAAACGCCCTTGCATGAGAAAATTGAAATCGATGCCGACACCGTCACCCACTGATTATCGTCAGATTCGCAGAATCGCCATTACTGCCATCTTTTCCGACGACTTCTTGTTTGAACGCGTTGTCCTGAAAGGTGGGAATGCGCTTTCCCTGGCGTTCGGCCTGAGTAATCGTACATCACTTGATCTCGATTTTTCGATCGAGAACGACTTCGATGATATAGACGGAATTCGTAATCGTATTCGGAATGCATTGGAAAAGCGGTTTCTCGCCTCCGGCTTTGTCGTCTTCGATTTCAAATTCGATGCCAAACCCAGTGTCGTCCCTGAAGGGCAAAGTCCTCGGTGGGGCGGTTATTTGGCAGCTTTTAAGGTTATGGAAAAGCAGAAGTATGAAAAGCTGGAAGGCAATTTGGCTGCGCGCCGCCGCGATTCTCTCGTTATCGGACCTGGTCAGCAGCGTGTCTTTACCATCGACCTCAGTAAATACGAATACGTCACTGGCAAACTGGAAATGGATCTCGACGACTACACGATATTCGTTTATAGTCCCACCATGATTGCGATCGAGAAGCTTCGCGCAATCTGTCAGCAAATGCCGGAGTACGCATTGCAGCGAAGCCCTTCAGCGCGAGCGCGAGATTTCTACGATATTCAGCGAATCATTTCGTTGACCGGAATGAATTTGAGTGCTCCAGAGAATTTGGTTTTAGTCCAGCATATCTTTGCCGCAAAAGAAGTTCCGCTGAGGCTTCTGGGAAAGATCAAGGATCAGAGAGAATTCCATCGTCCTGATTGGGACAGCGTCAAGATTTCCACGAATAATATCGAACTCGGAGAGTTTGACAATTATTTCGATTTTGTCGTGGGAAAGGTGAGCCTAATGAAAATTCTTTGGGAAGAATAGCCGCCAATCCGAATCATATTCTTTATCCTTGAGGCCATACGCTAAATAGAAATCGTATTGAAGGCCATTGCTTTTCAGCCTGTTATATTGGCTCTCCGCATAGCCTGCCTTCTGCATATAGAAACCAATTGCTTGATGGTAGGGATAAACATAATCCAGCTTTTTCAGCGTTGCCGCCAATGTGCCCACGGAGACACGATCCCGGGCTCCCCGATATGCCTCCAGCACTTGGAATACTCCCCCAGCATACGATGGACGGACCGCAATATCGATGAGGGTTCTTTCCAGCCCGGTCACCCTTAGCTTCGTGCCGGAAGATTCCATATCAATCACTTCAAGCTGACCGGTATTCTTTCCCCAAAGCAGCAAAGCCTCTGAATCGCCAAATTTGAAGATGAACTGAGATTCGCGCTGCTTTCCCGCGAAGGCTCGGTTGATGCCTTCCTGGGTGAGGCGACCGGAGCCTGGCTTGGGACTCTGTTCACTGTTGACGTAGATTCGCGAAGGGATTTGCTCCGTCAGGCCATGCAGGAACATCGCAGTTCCGTGGCACAGGTAGGCTCCGCGCTTCATGGAGAGTGCAATTTCGTAAGCGGATGCCTCTTTCCAAACATAGCGCGAAATGCCCGGTGTCTCCGGGTGATTCAACGGGTCCAGATACTCCAGATGAAGATCCGTTTTATTCAGCAGAAAGTCAAGGAATTTAGCCGTCGTGGTGTTCTTGGCCAGTCGCCAGAACACCCGGTTCTGCTCCAGGACTTGCGAAATTTCGCTGGGCCAGAAGACGCGCTTGCCAGCCTCTCCGAAGACTTTGACAATATCGTGCTTGGCGATTTGTAGGCGACTTTGGCCGGCCATGGTGTACGCTAGGGCAAAAGGTATATATACCTTTTACCCTAGCGTGTCCTTTCAGATTTCACGCTTTGGTAATTGTATCACGAGTATATATACCAAGTGATTCAAGCCATCATTCTGTTCAAACAGATTACAACATCTTTATCCCCAACGACTTGTCTTTCGATTTTCTGTTTTCATAATCTTGGTTTTACTAGGTATATATACCTAGTAAAACAACAATCAATTGTCTGACTGAGCCAGTGGACGGTACTAGCAAATATTTGGAAATAAATAGGTTAAATGTGCTCATTCTTGCCGTTCTTGATCTGGTATATATACCAGATCAGGAACGGCAGGTCTGTCCATGAATTTTAACAAAAAACAAGACGCTCGGAGTCTTTCTGGGGTGCAATTCTCTCGTATTCAAGACGCGGTCAGCCCTATCCCCCCACCCCGACGCGTCGTTCCGCGTCCATCAGATTGAAGAGGATATCGTTGATGCGGGTCAGGTGTCCTTCGCCTTTGGAGCGCAGCCATTCGTGTATCTGCGGATCAAGCCGGACGCTCACCGCCACCTTGCGCTTCAGGGAGGGAAAGCACTACAGGCTTCCGCCTGGTGCATTATGTCCAACCACGTTCACGTGGTGGTGAGACTCTTCCCCGGCCAGGAGCTTGCGAAGGTCGTCAAAGCCTGGAAGAACTTTTCTGCAAAAGCGCAAACCAGGCGCTTGGTGGCAAAGGACGATTCTGGCAGCGAGTGTACTACGACCGGCTGATCCGCAATGGAGACGAACTCCTCCGCGCCCGGTCGAATGGCTATCCAGATCTCAGAATGCCAAACACGGCAATGCGGAAAGTTAACCAGCGAGCTGCGCGGCTAACGGCCGTCAGGCTTGGCGGAACTCTCTTGCTCGCCGGCGACGGAAATGCGCAGGGAGCGGAGGAAGCTGAGATCGTTTTGGGTAAAGGGCGCGCCAAACTTGAGGCTGTTGGCTTTGGCGCTCAGGGCCGTTTGCAGGGCCTCCTTTTCGGCCTGTCCCGCGCCTTCCGCGGCCTCTTTGGCGGCAACGTCATTCAGGCCGATCGTGGCCTCCAGCATCAGCAGCACATCAAAGCCGTGCTGGCGAATATCCTGCACCACGCCAGCGATCTGCTCGCTCTCAATGACCGACTCGTGGATGGCCTCGCCCAGTTGCTGAATAAGTTCGCGCAGACGGGTTGTCATAAGCACCTCCAGTGGCTGCGACCGGCGCGGGCAAATTGCGCTGGGCGGCGTGGGTTTCCTCTACATTACTTCCGTTAGGGTTCGCTGGCAAGTGCCAATCGGCGAAAATCGTCAAAAATGCGGTCCAGCCACCATCGCTGCTACCATCATATCGAAGATGAGAGCACAAAACATAGGGCGCGCGCTGGGTATCGGGCTGCGGGTTGCCGGGCGAATCGCCGGAGAACGCCTTGCCGCCGGCACGCAGAACCCCTCTGCGGCACCAAAAAGGGCCGACGGCACCGCAGTGCAAAGGCGCGCGGCGGGTCAGATGGCCGGACGGGCGACGGGAGGCCTAGCGCGTGGCGTAGGCGGCTTTCTGCGTCCCTTCAGCCGCGTGGGCGGCATCTTGTGGCTGGAGATCACCGGCGTCTTCTTTCTGCTGCCGGTGGTCGCCTTTGCCCCCAAGCTGTGGGCCGCGCGAGCCAGTTGGGCGCACGGCCCCGATCACGGCAGGTTCCTGGTCACCGCCGCTGTGATAGTGGTCTTTTTCTACCTGAGCGTCACTTCCTTCTGGCGGACGCGCAAGCGGTGAGGCGGCGCGTTACGACAGTTTGACCCCGCCGCCGCCGGTCCCTATCGTAAAGAGAGGCACGTGAAAGGAATCCCATGACTCTGCCAGCCCCGCTCGCCGCTCCTCCGAAGAAGACCGCCCTCAACGCCGCTCACCGTGCTCTGAAGGCCAAAATGGTTGATTTCGGCGGCTGGGATATGCCGGTCGAGTACCCAGGCGGCCTGGTCGCCGAGCACCTGGCCGTGCGCACAGGCGTGGGCCTCTTCGACGTCAGCCACATGGGCGAGATTCATTTTCGCGGCCCCGGCGCGCTGGCCGCCGTCCAGCACCTCACCATGAATGACGCATCCAAGCTGAAGGATGGTCAAGCGCATTACTCCGCTCTGCTCAACCCGGAGGGCTGCTTCGTGGACGACATTCTGGTCCACCGGCTCAGCCAGAACGACTATCTGATGGTGGTGAACGCCGGAACCAAGGACAAGGATTTTTCCTGGATTAGGGCCAACGCTGCTTCTTTGCCGGATGTGCGGATCAGCGACGACTCGGATAGCTATTCGCAACTGGCCGTGCAGGGGCCGCGAGCGCTCGAAACTTTGCAAAAGCTGACCAGGGTCGATCTGGCGGCCATCCGCAACTACTGGTTTACCTTCGGCGAAGTCTGCGGCGTGGCCGACGTGCTGATTGCGCGCACCGGCTACAGCGGCGAAGACGGCTTCGAGGTCTATCTTCCCTCCGATGCGCCAACGACGGAGAAAGTGTGGAATGCGCTACTCGATGCGGGCGCGGAGTTCGGCATTCGCCCCTGCGGCCTGGGTGCGCGCAACACCCTGCGCCTTGAGGCGGGAATGCCCCTCTATGGCCATGAAATCTCCGACCAGATCAATGGGATGGAGTCAGGCCACAATCACTGGCTCAAGCTGGACAAAGGCGAGTTTATCGGCCGCGACGCTCTGCTGGCCGTCCAAGCCGCCGGCGGGCCAAAGCGCAGGATTGTCGGACTGGAGATGATCGAGCGCGGCATCGCTCGCGACGCTTATCCCGTGCTGGACCTGGACGGCCACGAGATCGGCACGGTGACCTCCGGATCGCCCGCGCCCTTCCTCAAGACCAACATCGCCTTTGCGCTCATTCCCGCCAGTGTGGCTTCGAGCGGCGCGGATGTTCTGGTGCAGGTGCGCGCCAATCAAGTGCGTGCCAAGCAGGTTCCCACGCCATTCTATAAGCGCGCAAAGAGATGATCCCGCAGGATCGCTGCTCTATTGAGCATTTCTCCAATAGGTATAGAGTCCTGGGTTAGGTATAGAGTTCTGGGTGCCCCACCCTCGCCGCGTTCTTGTTTTTGCGGCTAGGGTGGGATATTTGCGCCGGACTGGACGGCTGATGGATAAATTTCACTCATCCGTACCCATTCAGGTACGCCTTTTCATCAAAAATCCTTGTTTCCCGCATTGACTCCCGCCTCCCATAGCGCTAATCTCAAGCCCAGATACCGGAATTGGCAGCCCTATCCAACCCGCGGTTTCGTCCCTCAGCAGGTAGCGCCGACCTCCTGGTCGGCTGTTGCGTGGACCTCCCGGTCCACGCCGCACTCTATACCAAGAGGAATAACGCTCTAGCCGCTCGCGCCGGACTTTGGACCTGCGCCTTAATTCTACTCAACTCAACCCCACGCCCCCTTGGAGGCCATCGAAAATCTTGAAGATCGCACTGGAGATCACGCCCAACCTGGAGCCCCTCTTTGGGACTCGCGATGAAAACCTCAGGCTTATTGAAGACTCGCTCGGCGTGCGCATCGATCTCCGCTCCGACGCCGTCCACGTTGAAGGACCGCCCGCCGCCGTCGAGCGCGTCCGGCAGATCTTCCTCGACTTCGAGGCCCTCCGCAAGCAAGGCGTCCATCCTCACAACGGCGAGCTCAACGGCCTCTTGCGCCTCGTCGTCACCGATCCCGCGACCTCCCTGCGTGGCCTCGCCGACAGCGGCAAGCAGCGGTCTGCCGGAGTGAAGCGCACCGTACAGCCCCGCTCCATCAATCAGCGCAAGTACGTCGAAGCCATCGAGCAGAACGATATGGTCTTCGGCGTTGGCCCCGCTGGCACCGGCAAGACCTACCTCGCCGTCGCCATGGCCGTGGCCGCCATGAACGCCAAAAAAGTCAGCCGCATCGTCCTCGTCCGCCCGGCAGTCGAAGCCGGCGAGCGCCTCGGCTTCCTTCCCGGCACCCTGCAAGACAAGGTGGACCCCTACCTGCGCCCGCTCTACGACGCCCTCTACGACCTGCTCGACCCGGAAAAGGTCGACAAGATGCTCGAAAAAAACGTCATTGAGGTCGCCCCGCTGGCCTTCATGCGCGGCCGCACCCTCAACGAAGCCTTCATCATCATGGACGAGGCGCAGAACACCACCATCGAGCAGATGAAGATGTTCCTCACCCGCATGGGCAACGGCTCCAAGGCGGTCATCACCGGCGACATCACCCAGATCGACCTGCCCAACCCGCGCAAATCCGGCCTGCTGGACGCGATTAACATTCTGGGCGGCGTCGAGGGCATCCACTTCTGCCACTTTGAGGACTGCGACGTCGTCCGCCACGCCCTGGTGCAAAGAATCGTCCGCGCCTACGAGTCGGTCAAGAGCCAGCAGCAGGAGCTGCCCCTCAGCGCAGGCGAAGCCATCGAAGTCGGCCTCCCGCCCCGCGAAACCCGCCAGCAGGCACAGCCGTTGCATCCAGCCAAGCCGCAGTGAACGGTGGCCAATAAAGGTTTGGCTTGCGGATTTTATCGGAAATGATCGTGGAACAATCGCTTGATTTGGGCTAAGATACTTGCATGGGCCGCTCTGTAACCATCTCAACACCGATCCCCACCCTCGAAGAGGTTGGCAAGAGGCTGAAGATGAGTAAGGCGCGCCAACGGCGCCTCATCGAAATTGTCAGAGGCGACAGAAACGGCCAATCGCCAGAACGTCAACGGTACTCTTTTGCGGAAGAATTCATGCTAGAACACTCTAACAGCAGAAACGGTGATAGCGGCTTCCGCAACCAAAGCAACGCAGCGACGGATTCTGAGCCCCGCAAGAAGAGCAAGCGTGCCGCCACCAGTTAGCACAGATGCTGTATTCGTAAATATACCCTACGACGAAGGCTTTCGCCGCCTTTATCTTGCCTACATTGTTGGTTTGACTCAGCTGGGCCTTGAACCGCGCGCCACACTGGGAATTCCCGGCGGTGAGCGCAGATTGGATCGAATCCTGGCGCTGATCCAGAGTTGTCGGTATTCGATTCACGACCTCTCCCGGGTTCAGTTGGATCGAAATCCGCCCCGCACACCCCGCTTCAATATGCCATTTGAGCTTGGTCTTTCCGTAAGCTGGGCCAAACTCAATCCAAGCGAGCACACTTGGTTTGTCTTCGAAGCTCGAGCGCGAAGAGTACAAAAGTCTTTGAGCGATTTAGACGGCAGTGACCCGAACATCCATGACGGCACGGTGGAAGGCATCATGCGCGAGATTTGCAACGCGTTCGTTCGTAACCGCGCGGCGCGTCCCTCGGTTCCAGAGATGATGCGAACCTATCGCGGCATTTCGCGCAAACTGAATGAAATTAAAGCCGCAGCCGGAGCCAGAAGCGTCTTCGAGGCGCGTATCTTCGACGATCTTTGCTTTGCAGCCAAAGCTGCCATCAGCGATGCGTGAAACGAACAGTAACGGCGGGCGGGTTCATCGACTCCCACATCTCAAAGTCGAGATGTGGGCCACCCGTCGAAGAACGACATTACGCTAGGGAGCTTGCAGCGCGCAGCGGCCATGGTCGGTCGGCGGGTTTCGATTGAACTGGTGTAGGGATGGTTTCCTATGTGAAGGTAAGGAGATTCGCCGACTCCCAGGTCTCAAAATCGAGACCTGGGGCACCCAATCGATTGTGGGTCGGTCAGATTTGGGCCACGCGGCGTTCCGCGCTTAGGGCGCGCTGCTTAGCTTGAATTGGCCAACTATCGATTGCAGGCTCAGGGCGAGGTTGGACAAATTGGTGCAAGCCTGTGCTGTTTCGCTGGCGTTGCTTGAGGACTCTGAGGTCATTTCGGCAATATGAGCGACATTGCCATTCACCTCCTCGGCAGCCGCGCTTTGCTGGGTTGCCGCGGTTGCAATTTGCGCCACCATCTCCCCAACCTGCCCCGCCATTTCGATGATCCGATCCAGCGCCTTGCCCGAGCTTTCCGTTTTATCCACGCCCAGCATCACTTGCCGGCTTTCGCCTTGCATCGCCTCGACCGCATCGCGAGCCTCCCGCTGAATGCGGTCGATCATTCCGGAGATTTCTTCGGTAGCCGCGGCGGTTCTTTCGGCGAGCCTGCGCACCTCGCCGGCGACCACGGCGAAGCCCCGGCCCTGTTCTCCGGCGCGGGCGGCCTCGATGGCAGCGTTGAGCGCCAGCAGATTAGTCTGCCCAGCGATTTCGGCGATGACCGAGGCGATGCTTCCGATCTGGTCGGAGCTGCGGCCCAGTTCGCTGATCTTGGCGGAAACTGCGCTCGTCGAGTCTGCGATGAGGCGCATATTCGCAAGCGTCTCGCTCACCACCTTGCCGCCATCGTGGGCCGTATCGGCGGCAATCCGCGCTGCTTCAGCCGCGTGGTGCGAGTTCTTGCTCACTTCTTCCACGGTCGCCGCCATCTCCAGCATCGCAGTGGCTACCTGGGCCGTGCTGCCGGATTGGTTCTGGGAGGTTTCCAAAGAGCGGCCTGCGCTTGCCGAAATCTGCTGGCTGGCGATCATCAGTTGCGCCGCCGCATCGCGAACCTTCTCCAAAAGGGAGCACAGGGAATATGCCATGCGGTAAATTCCCCTTACTAGCTGATCGACTTCATTGTCCGTTTCTTGCTCGTCGATTTCTATGCCGGCAATATGAGTAAAATCGCCCGCGGCCAGCTTATCTGTTATCACAACCGCCCTCTGCAACGGCAGGGATATCCAGCGGCGCGCCATGATTACGAACATCAAAACCAGCGCGATAACCACCAGCACGGTTGCCATCAAGGTGGCATTACGCAGAAAGATTCCTTCTGTATTCAGTTCGTCTGTGTAACAGGTAGCCGAAAAGACCCAGTCCCATTCTTTCATGTAGTCGAATGCCGCAATTTTCTCGCGCGCTTTCGTTTCGCTGCTGCCCTTGTTGATCCACCAGTAGCGCATCAAGCCTTGCCTCTGGTTGATCATGTCGCGGAAAAACTCAACGCCATGGGCGTCCTTGCTGGCAATCACGTTCTTGCCTAGCAACGAAGGATGAATCCGGAGAACGCCTTGATCCTTGCCCGGTTTGGCGTCCATGGCGTAAATGTAACCGGTCTGACCGATCTTGACCTTGACAATCTGTTCCGACAATTTTTGCAATCCATCGGTAAAATCCACTAATATCCCGATGACTCCCACCACTCTTCCCTGCGCATCTTTTACGGGCGCATAGGCCGACATATATTCCCTTCCGCCGATGTCCGCCTTGCCCGTGTAGCCTGCTCCCTCGATCAGATTTTTATAGGCCGGCTGTGACCGATCCAAAAGTGAACCTATGATCCGGTTGCCATTTTCGTCCTTGAGCGTTGACGAAATTCGCATGAAATCCTCGCCCGAACGGACAAATACCGAGCCAGCCGCGTGAGTCGTGTTATAAAAGCGGTCGACAATCTCTGTATTCTGATCGAGAATCGTTGAGCCGGCCTTCAAAAGAGGAGCTTCCTTGTCGCCAATCTTGACCCGAACGCCATTATCCAAAGAGAACTCGCCGGGAAAATCGGCGCGAAATACTCCCAGCAGCGTTAGCGCATTTTCGGCCAGCGCTGAATGGTAGGTCGAGATCATGTTCACCAGCAAGGCAACCCGCTGCGTCAGGTCTTTCTCTGTGCGCGCTTCGATGCGTTTGGTGATCAGCGAAGAAAGAGTAAGGGTGAATGTGCCCATCACAACCACAATCACGAGAATCTGAAAGAAAGACAACCGCTTGACCAATGAGATTTTGGACAGTTTTTTCACCGTGAATCTCCCTTGCGCGCACGACCGGATGGGCAGAGAACCATGCTCCCCAGGAGTGAGGCATTCTGCAGGCCGCGGATTTCCTAATCATCTTTATCGGCAGCGGATGGGAAAGCAGCACTCCTGACTGCGGAAACTTTTTGCGGCGCGACACGATTTGCATTTCCCGTTTCAGGCAGATGAACACGAAATGTTTCCGCGATCAGTAGGCGGATGATTGTCAATTCTTTCAAGTAGAAAACCAGGCTAAACGGCGCAGCAAACATTCGTAATCGAAATGCCTGCTTTCCCGCTGGTGAACCCATTTTGCGCGACGAAGAACAGAGTTGGAACCTTTTTCCTGGTTGCCGACGCGTGAAGTGGAGGACTGAAAATGATGGAGTTCATTCCTGAAACACCGATGTATTTGGAGCGGATGGCGCTCGCGCTGGTGTACGGCTGCCTGATCGGGCTGGAACGGCAGTGGCAGCATGGAATGGCCGGTATGCGCACGCACGGGCTGGTGTCGGTGGGCGGAGCGGCGTTTGTTGCCTGCGGGCTGCTGATTCCGGGCGACGCCACGGCACCCGCGCGCGTAGCCTCGTATGTGGTCTCTGGCGTGGGCTTTCTGTGCGCCGGATCGATCTTCAGAGACGGGGCCACGGTGAAGGGCTTGAACACGGCGGCAACCATCTGGTGCGCGGCGGCAGTGGGCCTGCTGACCGGTTTTGGCAATTTCGTGCTGGGCCTGGCCATGACAATCCTGGTGTTGGCCACTAACGCCGGACTCCGCCCCCTGGCCCACAAATGGCATCCGTGGGCAAAAAATCAGCCGGTGGACGCTATCTATGAAGTCCGTGTAAGCTGCGGCGAGTTCATTGAGGAACACGTCCGCACCCTGCTGGTGACCGCGATCTCGCAGGCTCCGGTGCGGCTGCGTGCGGTTCACTGCGTTCAGATTCCGGCCTCGGGCCAGGTGGAGGTGACGGCCGAGGTTGTCACCGAAGGGGATCAGCCACGCGAGGTGGAACGGATTGCGGCCACGCTTTCGATGGAGCCGGCTACACGTGACATCCGTTGGGGCTTGATTCCGCCGGTGGCAATCGGCGCCACAAAGCCTGCGGAAGCGGCAACAAAGAACCTCGAAGAGATCTCTCTGCGGGGCGAGGGTAGAAAAAGGGAAGCCGCCTGACGCGGACGTGGCGTAGCGGCGGGTGGCGCCCTATCTTTCCCTCAAATCTGGCATAGCCCCGCGCACTGATACTTAATTGATTTTGATAAACGTTCTGAGAAGTTTCCAATTCCCGCACAATCTCAATTCGCACACTGTGGCGTGGAACGTAAAACCGCGTTGATTTAGAGGTAATGCCGAGGAACTAATTGCCGATGAATGGCACAGGGACAGTCATCGCTGTCCTCCATGCCTCCGTTGCACGTTTGCTCGATCAGAGGATAGCTCGCGCCATTGACGAAAAAAGTATCTGACGCGCACTGAATTGCCTGTTCGGCGCTCTGTCAAAGGAGACAAAACATGGATCGACACTTGATTTGCGCGCTGGCGCTAGCGCTCGGTATTTCTGCGGCTAACGCACAAAACAGCGTGGAGCGCACTTTGGAGAAACACAACATCCAGGTCCATGGGTTCGCCGCGCAGAGCCTTGTCTATAGCAATGACAATAACTATCTTGGCATGAACACCAGCGCCGGGAACATTGGATGGACAGAGGCTGCCGTCAACGTCAATGACCAGATCACAAGCAAGCTGCGCGCCGGCATCCAATTGCATTACACGCGATTGGGAGCCTTTGGCGGCAATAAGGCCAGCGTGGATTGGGCTTTGGCAGACTTCAATGCAAAACCGTGGCTGGGAGTGCGCGCGGGAAAGGTGAAGATTCGCTGGGGCCTCTTCAACGATAAGCAGGACTACGATCCGGGTTATATGTGGTCCCTGCTGCCGGAGTCAATTTACGGAATCGACATCAGAACTACGAATTTATCTCAATGGGGGGCGGAGCTCTACGGAAAAGTAGATATATCAAAAAAATTGGGAAGATTGGATTATAGCGGATATTACGGTTATTACTACTATGCCAGCGACGATGGATATATGGCGCTATTTTCTGCCTCCGGGATCGACTTCACCAATCCTCCCAAGGGCATCACGCCAGGGTTCGATCTGCGCTGGGCTGCGCCCGTGACAGGGTTGAAGGTCGGCGGATCTCTTATGTTATATAACGCCAAAGGAACACTGACGAACGGATCCTATAACCAGCCGCTGGCCTATTGGCCGACCTATTATGCGCAATACGACGCTCACAAAATCCTTGTTTCGGCGCAGTACATGAAACTGGTGCAGTATCAGACCGTCAAGATCACAGGCAATGATCCTTCTAGCAGTGGCGCGGACACACGCGCATGGTTCGTCATGTGCGGATATCATGTAACCGGCAAATTGCAGGCTGGCGCTTACTATAATCGCTATCTGCTGGCATCGGCGGATGACCATGGCGATCCGGCCAATTATTTTCATGAGTGGGTTGCATCCAGCCGCTATGACTTCAATGCCAATTACTACGCCAAGCTCGAAGGGCATTTTGTGAATGGCAACGGAGTAGGGTTTTACGGGTTTGACAACGTAAACGGCCTTCAGCCCAAAACCAACTTTCTCGTGGCCAAAATCGGTTTTGCGTTTTAACGGAAGCGAACAGGGGAGAACTGATTCAAATGAAAAAGCTATTGTTGATCATGATGTTTTTTTCTTCGCTGGCTTCCGCGCAAATCATCGTGATTGCCCACCCTGGCATGAAATCCGCCGAAATTACGAAAAACGAAATACGAAATGTTTTCACCGGAGAGTCTTCAAGATTAAGCGACGGCGCGCGCGTCACGCCAGTCTTGCTCAAGCAGTGTGAAACACACGACGAGTTTCTTGCCGCTTACGTGGGGAAGAGTGAAGCTGTTTTCCGCGCGTACTGGCGCAGCCAGGTCTTTTCTGGCCAGACAATGTTACCAAAAACATTTGATTCCGAAGCCGCAATCGTCGATTACGTTGCAAAAACAGCCGGCGCCATCGGTTACATCAGCAAATTGACGCCCCATGCCGGAGTTATCGTCATGGCCGTTAAATGATCTGGGCTTCGGAATAGTTCCTTTTGTGCTCCGCCTTCATTGTTCAGGCATTATTGAGCAAGTTGAATCCTCATTATCTGTAAATTCTCCATAACTCTTTGAACCGCCGGGGACCCCACCGCCGCCGCGTTTCTGTTATTGCGGCTAGAGTGAGATTCAAGGGCAGCGCCGGAGAACCAAGTTTGCAATGTTATACCATTGGACGTACACTGAGAATATCCCGAAAGGCAGGAGGGATTTTCATGCCGCAATCCTCAACCATCGCATCTCCCGCCGAAGGCCGCGCACGCGCCTTCCGGCTGGGCTTTCGCGTCGACGCCGAGACCAAGCGCCAGGTCGAGCGGGCTGCTGCTCTCGAACGGCGCAGCCTGACCGATTTCTGCCTCTCCGCGCTCACTGAAGCCACCCGCGCCACCATCACCCGTCACGAGAGCCTGGTCCTCAGTGAACGCGATCGCGCCGCCTTCTTCGATGCTCTGATGCATCCGCCCAAGCCCAATGCGCGGCTATGGCGGGCCTTCCATGCGGCCAGCGAGCGGGTCGTCGCCTGATTTCCGCGCCGGATGAACTCACTTTCCGGCTTGAACCTCTCGCCAAGCATCACGACCGCGATGGCTTCCACTGCGGAGTCGATTCTCTCGATCTCTACTTGAAGACTCAAGCCTCGCAAGATATGCGCCGCAAGGCCAACGCGGTTTTTGTCTTGGCCCCGCAGGACGCGCCCAGCCGGATCGCCGGTTATTTCACTCTTTGCGCAACCGGCCTTGCGCCGGGAAGCATTCCCGAAACAGCGCGGAAGCACATTCCTCGCTATCCAATGGTCAGCGCAACGCTGCTGGGCCGGTTGGCTGTCGCCACGGAGTTTCAGGGCCGGGGAGTGGGCGGGATTCTCTTGGCGAAAGCCCTCGAAAAAGCCTATGAGAACGCCGATCAGGTCGGCTCTTCGATGATCGTGGTGGATGCTATCGACGCACGCGCGGCAAAATTCTACGCGGCGCACGGCTTCCTCCAGCTTCCCGAATCGATGCGCCTCGTTCTCCCTATGCAAACCATTGCCGCGCTGAATCAACCTTAGCAGCCTACGGCGAAAGTCTAAAGTACTGAAAACCTTCCCTCAGGGGCTAAAGCCCGCGTTTATTTTGAACCATTTACGGCACGACTAAAGTCGTGCCCTTCATCCCAAGGGGCGACGGTAAAGATCAAAGCAAAAAGAAGAAGGCCGCCCGTCAGGGCCATCCGTCCTACCGAGTTCCCTGTTGCTTCAATGCTGAAGGGTCCATTTCGTTAACCGCGGACTTGGCGGAGCGCATATCTGTTTGGAGAATGACTCGGCTGTTCCGCGGGAAGTTCACATCGCTTCCGCGTTTGATCCAACGGTCATAGATGGACAGAGACGCGCCGTAGAAGCCAAAGCCCGCTGACACCCTCATATCGTTGGCAATAATTCCTGCCAGGAAGCCCGATAAACCAAGACTATTGGAAGCACCAGCGTTCTTGATGAACTCATCGTTGTCCCCCGGATCAGGATTGAGCGGGGCTACGGCCAGCCCAAGCTGGAGCAGAGGAACAACGATCTTGTCCCGCGGTTCGGGCTTGACCTCTCCTTCCGAATCAACGGCTAGCTCTAGCTGGCTTGCTGAGTCACCCCCGATCAAGTTGGATGTGATCGTCTGCTCGGTGCCGGAGGGAAGCACGACCCGGTGAAACGCGAAACGAAGCGTACCGGAGCGACCGAAGCCGCGGCCGGGTAGCGCCTGACTTATGCTTCCGATCAGGATGGCTCCTTGGGGAATGGCAAGCGTGTGGTCGTCATTGAAAACCGGTGCGGCAACTGTGGCGTGAATCGATTGGCCCGGCTTGGCGGTTGCCGATGAGATCGGATCGCTCAGCGTCGCCTCAATAATCCAGGATGGATTGTGATTCTTCGGCAACCGGGCATTCAGGCCTGTAGCCGCACTGACTTCGGGCATCACGAACTGCGGAACCGCAAGCGGATTCTCGGTCTCTACGGCCCAGGTCGTGCCTTTTTCGATTCGCTGGGGATGCCAGGGCAGTTGGCGGTAAAGAAGCTGTAGCAGACGATCACCTCTTCCTCGCGCAGTGAAGAAGATAGCCCCGTCTCCGATCAGGCGGATCGCCGAATCGAACTCCCGCCGAATGAGGTTTTCATGCTTGCGGGACGGCGACCGTACAAAATGAACCACCGTCGCGTTTTGGGAAACCTCATCCGTCTCAATGGGCAACGTCGTGCCGTGGGCAAGAGTGATTTGGGTGAAACGAACCACCGGGGTACGATACGGCGTGAAATCCAGGTTGAACCGGGAGCGCATACGTTTAGAACTGTCGGGACGAAGAGCAATGACAGTGCCGGTGAAGAGCGTCTGTTCAGGAATGATTTGAGATTCGCCCACATACACCGGGTAGATAAGCTCCGCTCGAACAGGTTGACCAACCCGCTGAGGAATATGGTCCGTTAGCTGAAGTGCGAGAACGGAATGAACGGGTATTTGGACAACTGGAGTCTGGCATCTGCCTGTGCATGAACCGAATACCCAGATTAGCAGAAACGATAGCCAAATTTTCATATCTCACATTGTACTCGCGCTTCTATCCCAGGATGCTTGAACAGTGGTCTTGAAAGTTCGTAGTAGAGTCGATTCCGAACTCAAAGGCTGGTTGCCCGGTTATAAGCCCGAAGCTTCATCCTTGCTCTTGAAAAGCTGTGCCCCGTTCATCGCGGTCTATCATCCTTTCGCGCACATTGCGAAAGGGCGGGTGACCACTTTGTTTTTGCGGCGGAGCCTGCCCTGAGCGAAGTCGAAGGGGTGGGATTCCGCGAACCCGCGTAGAATAAGAAATACCGGTTGCGCATTCGTTGCGCTTCCGAGCAAAATGATCCTTCTGGACCCAGACTTGGACCCCTACCCCGCGCCGACGACAACTGCGGCGAAGAAGACGGCTGCGTCCGGCTCTCCCGTCCTGCCGAAAAATCTCCGTCTGCCCGCCGCCCGCACGCTGGCCCGCTTTCTCGCGCTCGCGCAAAAAGCCGTCCGCCTCAAGGGCCAGGTCACTGTTCTGCTGACCACCGACGCGGCCATCCGCAAGCTCAACCGCCAGTTTCGCGGCAAGAACAAGGCTACCGATGTACTCTCCTTTCCGGCTGAGGGCGTTGGCGCGGAAGGATACGCTGGCGATCTGGCCGTCTCCGTCCCAACCGCCCGCAAGCAGGCCATCGAGCAGGGCCATTCGCTCTCGACAGAAATCAAAGTCCTCATCCTCCACGGCCTTCTTCATCTAGCCGGCTACGATCACGAAGCCGACGAGGGCCAAATGGCCCGCCGCGAGCAGTTGCTCCGCGCTAAGCTCGGCCTGCCGCAAGGCCTCATCGAGCGCGTTGAAGCGAAGGGGAAGCGACCATGACCCTATCCTTCATCCTCCTGATTCTCACTCTCGCCGCTGTCGAGACGCTGGCCTCGTACATCAGCCGCGTCTACAGCGAGTTCGGCAAAATTCTCACCCGCGAGGTCGAAGAGAACCTTGACGCCTGGGAGGAGCTGGTGGAGCCGCAGCTCGGCCTCACCCGCGAGCACGCTGCCATTTGCGCCCAAATCCTGCAACAGCTAGCCCTGGGCATTATCGCCCTGGAATTCGGCGCGGTTCTCTTTGATCGCGGCGGGCTGATCCGCCCCAGCGCCGCCGAGATCGCTCAGGCGGTTCTAGGCGTGATGCTGGTCATTGTTTTCTGCAACCAGCTTTTGCCCACGCTGCTTTTTGACCGCACGCGGGGCCGCTGGGCGGGACGCCTCGTCTGGCCGATTCGCCTCCTGCTCTGGCTGATGACCCCCATTACCGTCTTTGTCCGCTTTTTCTACTCCATCGCCGCGCTGGCCGAGGAGCCGGTCACGCCGGAGGAGGAGACCGCCGTTGATGTGGAGGCGCTGCTCGAAGCCGGCGAAGAGGAGGGTATCCTGGAAGAGAGCGACCGCGAGCTGGTCCGCTCGGCCGTCGAGTTCGGCGACAAGCTGGTCCGCGAGGTGATGACGCCGCGGCCGGAGATATTCTCCGTTCCCGCGAGCCTGACCCTGGAGGCTTTCCTCGAAGAGCTGCGCGAGCACAACTACTCCCGCGTCCCGGTCTACGAAGACTCCATCGACAACATCACCGGCATCGCCTTCGCCCACGACCTGCTGCAAGTGGCCGACACCGAAGCGCCCACGCGCACCGTGGAGAGCATGGCCCGCGAGGCGGAGTTTGTGCCGGAGACCAAGCGCGTCTACGAACTGCTGCGCGAGATGCAGCGCGAAAAGCAGCACATGCGCATCGTGATTGATGAATACGGCGGCGTCAGCGGCCTGGTCACCATCGAGGATCTACTGGAAGAGATTGTCGGCGAGATTCACGACGAGCACGAGGTAGACGCGCCTGTCGAAGAACCGCAGCGCGAGCCGCACGGCGTCTGGCTGGTTCCCGGCAGCTTTCCCGTCGATCAACTGCCCAGCCTCTTCGGCGAGCAGGCCAGCCTCAGCAGCCTCGACGAAGCCTATGAAGCGACGACGCTGGGCGGCCTGGTCAGTGAGGTCGAAGGCCGCATCCCACTCCCCGGCGAAGTCGTCCTGCTGGAATCCGCCGGTCTGCGCATTGAAGTTGTCGCCTCCACCGACCGCCTCGTCGAGCGCCTGCGCGTCTTTCCGCCGGCGGAGCTAGCGGCTTCAGAGCATTCAGAATAGCCGCGAAGGAGCCGAAAGCTCACTGCCTCTGCGCCTTCCACGCCCGCCACTCCTCAGCCGTAATCTCCCAAAGCTCCGTGGGCAGACTGCCGGAGAGGAAATCTCTCTCAACCAAGCCCACCAACCGCATACCCTGCTTCTCCGAGATGCGCCGAGAAGCCGTATTGGCGGCAGCCTTGGTCACCCGCAGCACCGGAAAGCCAAGCGTGTCGAACCAGAAATCGTTGGACCAGGCACAGGCCTCGCTCATCAACCCCTGTCCCTGCCACGGCAGGCCCATCCAAATCCCTCGATTGTCTTCCTCGCCTTTCATCAGGTTGAGGTGCCCGATCAGTTGCGCTGGCTTGTTGCGCAGGCGAAGCGTCCAGTGCCACTCTTCGCCGCGCTCCACCTTGGGCAGCGCCACATCACGGCAATAATGCAGCGCGCCGTCCGCCGGATAGGGCCACGGAACTTCATTCGGCAGATAGCGCACGATCTCCCACTGCGGGAAGTGCTGCTGAATCCGCGCCGCATCGCCGATCTCCAGCGGGCGCAGCAGCAGCCGTTCGGTTGTGCCTTCGGGATTCATGCCCAAATTTTACCAACGCTCGACCGGCATGCGCCCACTATTTAACCTAACCAGTTGAGCAAATTGCCTGTCCAATCTCTGATTGCCTGGAACCCGGCGCATCGAACCTCTTCCTTGAGCTGTAACGCTCACCAGAGCGCAGTAAGATGAGGGAGAGTGTTCCGGGAAGCATGAATGAGGCGGCGCTATGATACGGAAGGCACAAGTTTTTGTTTTTCTTACGGTTTTGGCAGGTTTTCTCGCTTCAACCAGCGCACAGCAGCCCACAACCTGTTCCTTGCCCGCGCCCGCCATGACCATCCATCGCGCCAACATCTTCAATGACCCGCAGGATCAATGGCTGGGCGATGTCCAGGCTGAATGGACGGAGCCGAAATACCTGCTGTTGCCTGCTTCAAAGAGCGAATACCTGACCCAACTCGGAAACAAACTGCTCGCTCAGCTTCCGGCGACACCCATTCACTACTCCTTCCGGGTCTTCGAGTCAGACGATATTCAGTCGTTCTCCCTGGCCGGGGGGCACATCTATGTCAGCCGCAAGCTCATTCTGGACGCGCACAACGAGGATGAGCTGGCCGGTGTGCTGGCGCACGAGATCGGCCGCGTTTACTCGCGCCATACAGATACGGTTTACACGCTGGCCCTGGCCAATCTGCTGCACGTCAAATCGCTCGGCAATCAGGCTGATGTGAACGACAAATTCTACCGGATGATGAACATTCCCAAGGATGTTCTTGTCTTATACAGGTGGAAGCCTGGACTCAGCATCAGTGAGCAGGAAAGCGACGAGCTATTGGCCGACCGGATCGGATTCTATGCCGTGGTGAAGGCCGGTTACGCGCCGCAGGCCTTTAACGCGATCATTGATCGCGCCAGCCTCAATGATGGCTTCAAGGGCAATTTCTTCACCGACGCGCTTGATCTGACCACCAATGTCAGTATGCGGGTGCGGATGTTGCAGAAGATGAATGCCGAGCTTCCGTCGGAGTGCCGCAACGTCCAGCTGCAGGCACACGCGAATTTCAAGGCATTCCAGGAATTTCTGATCCACCAGAAGATCAACGCGCTGGTAGCCCCAACTCCAGGGCTGAAGGCCGTCAAGCTGGACCCGCCCATGAGTCCGGCGCTCGAAAATGTACGCCTCAGCCCCGACGGCAACTACCTGCTGGCACAGGATGAGACGAAGATTCACGTGCTCAGCCGCGCGCCGCTCAAGCTGCTCTTTTCCATCGACGCTCCCGCAGCCAGAATGGCGCAGTTTACGCCCGACTCGGTCGATCTCGTCTTCTATTACACCGGCCTGCGCTTTGAGGAGTGGAACGTGGCGACGCGCCAACGCGTGCATATCTACGATTTTGCCGACTACAACCGCTGCCTGCAAGACAGCCTCTCGCCGGACGGGCATACCTTTGCCTGCTTCACCCGCAACTACGAGGATGTCCATGTGAGGATTGGGAGCCACGGCAGCTTTGGATGGTTGAAGCTCACCGACCTGCGCACGGGCAAGATGCTGTATGAAAACTCGAGCTTCTATACGTCCAACTTCGAGACGGGCGACTTTAGCGGTATTAGACAGCCACGCCAGGCCTCCGTCGCCTGGAGTCAGGATGGACGCTACTTTCTGGCCGCTTCCGGAATCTCGTCGGTGGGCTTCGACCTTTCAACCGGCAAAACGCTGGAACTGGGCAAAGACCTTTCACACCTCTTCGAGAGCCGCATGGCCTTTGTCGACAGCGACAAGCTGGCCTTCCAGTGCGACTGGGGATACAAAGTGGGCGGTCCGCGCGACACCTTCAAGATGTGCTACAACAATTTTCCGGATGGCAATCCTCTTAACACCTTCGAGATGGGCCGGACGTGGATCTCCCGTGTGACGCGCGGCTCCCGGCTGGTCACCGGCCCCAGCAGCGACGGGGCGGCCACCCTATTTGACCCGGCCAGCAAGGCCACGGGGCTCTCCTTCAAGCTCGATCCAGTCGATCTGTCGGGCAACATCGTGGCGGCGGAGGCTCCCGGCGGCGGAGTTTCGGTGGGGCCGGTTGGCGGAAACCTGGAGACAATCCCTCTGCCGGTTACGCCGCTTACCTCATTGGAAGCCGCCAGATTCAGCGCCGACGGGCGCTATCTGGCCATCTCCGATCGCGCCCGCGGCGCCGTCTGGGATTTGACCACCGGCAAACAGATCTCCCTCGCCGGGCCGTTCCGCAACGCGCAGTTCGATGCGCAGGGCAAGCTGCAAGCGCAAATCGCCCGCCAGGAACTGAAACCGGCCTTGAACGTCCGAATCGACATGAGGATCGGCAAAGTCACGCCCGCGCAGAGCATCGTAGCGGAAAAGATTCAGTACGGCAGCGTGGTCGTGCAATACAAGCCGCTGGAGAGAGACCAGGAGCTTCACTTCAATGCCCGGATCGAGGCGGTTGACGCGGCCAGCGGCGATAAGCTTTGGTCCAGGCGCTTCCCTTACACCCCGCCGATAGTGATGGACACCGACGGCGATCAGCTCTTGCTGCTGATGGACCGTCGCGGCTTTACCGGCGGCGAAGAAATCGATCACAACAAAAAACTGGTGGTGCGCACCAGCGACGAATACAAGGAACTTGCCGAACGTGGCTTGGTGGTCGAGGTCATCTCGCGCCGCACCGGAGCACCGGAACGCCTGATCGTGGCGCCGGAGGTCGGCTCCGGGAACAATGACGAACGCAGCGCCGCGCTCTACGGCGACCTGCTGGCCATCCATAGCGAAAGCAATGATTCGGTGGTCTATCGAATCTCGGACGGCGCACGGCTGCTGGCCTTTTCGGGACACGCGATTGCGGGTGATGCAAGCCTGGGGCTGGTCGCCGCCAACAACCGCCTGCAGGAGGTGATGGTCTACGACGTTGCCACCGGCAAAGAGATTGAGCGGGTTACGCTGGATCACGACGTGCTGGCGGCGCGCTTCATTCCGGAAAAGAAGCAACTGCTGGTGCTGACAGCCACGCAGCACGTCTATGCGCTGGACCTGCCCGTGGCGCCGGAGACAGGCGCGGCAAAGTAAATTGGCGGGTGGGACACGACGCTGTCTTCCATTTTCTCCCGAATCTGAACGCGCCGAGAAATGGGAAATTTCACATACAAAATCGGGCCATCCGGGCGTTTTCCGGTTGAGCGCTTGGCAAAACAGGCCTAGCGTCCATACAAGGGCGCATCTCCGGCTACGATTCTATTCTGCCTTTAGGCGCACCCTGCATGACGCGATTCCAACTCCAGCAGGTTGTAGTAAAGAAGCATGACCGCTCAACCCCAAGAACTGACCGGCCATCTCACCGAGGTCGCCCTCGGTTGCCAGCAAATGCTGGCTCAGAACCCGTGCCATCCGCAGGCGCTGGTGGGAATTACGCTGGTGGCGCTGGCCAGCGGTCAGCCGGCAGCCGCGGTCAAGACAGCCGAGGCCGCCGTGGCCGCCGCGCCGCAGATGGGCGCTGCCTGGGTTGCGCTGGGTCAGGCGCTGCTGGCTGCGGGGCGTGGCGATGAGTCTGAGCACGCGTACCGGCTAGCGCTCTGCTTTGGCATGACTGCGCTGGCCCGGCTTGGGCTGGGTGAGCTGCGCATGGCTGCTGGCCGCCCGCAAGATGCCATCGAAGAGTTCGAACTGGCCCTCCGCGACCAACCGTTGCTGGTGGCAGCTCAAATGGGAATCGGCAATGCGCTGGCCATGCTGCTGCGCAATGAAGAAGCGCTGGTCCGCTACGATCAGGCGCTGGCGTTCAGGCCCAAGATGCCGGAGGCCAACTTTGCCGCGGGCTTCGTTTTGGTGCGCATGGGCAAGCTGAAGGAGGCGGAGACTCGCTACCGGCGCGCGTTGGCTCAGCGTCCGGATTTCGCCGCCGCCTGGATCAATCTGGGCGCATTGATGCGCGATCAGGGGCGCGAGGTTTACGCCGAGGCAGCCTTTCGCAGAGCCATCGAGTTGCGCCCGGAGCTGATCTCCGCCTGGGTCAATCTGGCGCTTCTGGAGCGCGAGCGCCGCCGTCCCGCCGAGGCCGAGCGCTATCTGCGCAAAGCTTTCGCCATCAATCCAGAGCAGGTGGAGACACTGGTAGCCTGGTGCCAGTTCCGCGCCGCCGAGCGCGATCTTCCCGGTGCCTGGCAATGGCTGCGTTGGGCGCTGGCCCGTGAGCCTGACCATGCGGAGGCCGTCAATATGCACGGCATTCTCCTCCACCTGGAGGAACGCTTCGAGGAGGCCATCCCCATCTTCGAGCAGGCTGAAGCTCTCGGCCACGCCGCCGCCGCCTCCAACCGCGGCAACTCTCTCATCGATCTGGGCCGCATGGAGGAGGGACTGCGTGCGCAGGAACAGGCAGTCGAGCGCGATCCTCTGAGTCACGGCGCGCGCTACAACCTCGCCCTGACCCGTCTGCGCCTGGGCGATTGGCTGCAAGGCTGGCCTGGCTATGAAGCGCGCTGGCGCTTCCGCGAGGTGCATCGCAGCCCGCGCCACTTCGCTCAGCCGCGCTGGCAGGGCGAGCCGCTCAACGGGCGGCGCATTCTGCTGCACGCCGAGCAGGGCTTGGGCGACACGATTCAATTCAGCCGCTACGTGTCCATGGTCGCGGCGCACGGTGGTCGAATCATCCTGCAGGTTCAGCCGCCGGCCTCGCGCCTGATCCAATCCCTTGCCGTCGTGCGCGAAGGAGTGGCGGAGGTCATGCATCTGGGTACTCAAATGCTGGACTTCGACTTGGAATCTCCGCTGTTGAGTCTGCCTGCGGTTTTCCAAACCACGGTTGAAACCGTTCCCTGGCAAGGACCTTACCTGGGGGCAGACCCGGCGCTGGCAGCAGAGAAAAGAAGTCAGTTTCCCAGCCAACCTGCTTCCGCGGCCCTGCGAATTGGCTTGGCCTGGGCGGGAAACCCCCATTACAAAGCCGACCACCTGCGTTCCGTCAAGCTGGCCACGCTGCTGCCCTTGCTGCGCACCCCCGGCGTGAGTTGGATCGCGCTGCAAAAAGGCCCTCCCGCGGAAGAACTGTCTGCCCTGCCCGCCGACCTCACGGTCCAGGACGGCTCCAGCCTCGACCGCGATCTGGCCGAAACCGCCGCGCTCCTCGCCACCCTCGACTTGGTCATCACCACCGACACCTGCATCGCGCATCTGGCCGGCGCCATGGGAAAGCCAGTCTGGGTTCTGCTCCCCCATCTGGCCGATTGGCGCTGGATGCTGCAGACCGAGACCACCCCCTGGTATCCAACAGCCCGCCTCTTTCGCCAAAGCGTACCCGGCGATTGGGCCAAGGTGCTGGAGCGCGTCATCAATGAGCTGAATGACCTCAAAGCACAAGAATATGTAGCGCCGGCCTCCTGGCCGGCTGTTGCGTGGACCTCCCGGTCCACGCCGCACTCTTCACAAACAGGAAGCACGCTAGAATAAATCGGAAAAAGATCAATAATACCGCTTGACACTCTGTGCTCTACGTATTAGAGTACTCCTTGTAGAAGATTTCTCTAACAAGCACAGAGACCTCCAAGGAGCATGATATGACAGCTAACGCGGAAGAAATGGATCTGAAGGACAGGCTCAGCCTGATCGAAACCATGATCGCCGAAGGCCGGCGCACCACCAGCAGCTATGGCTGGACCTTCGTTTTCTGGGGCGTGGCCTACTATGTCGCTATCGGCTGGACCGCCTATAATCAATGGCCATTTGCCTGGCTCGTCACGATGATGAGCGCTTGGCCACTGTGCGGGGCCATCATCTGGAGCAAGAAGAAAAAACAGGTGGAGCGCAGGCCTTGCACCACGATCGGTCGAGCGATCTCATCCATCTGGTTCGCCATGGGAGTGTCGATGATCTTGCTTTTTCCAGCGTTGGGTTTTAACGGCCACTTCAACTGGCACATCTTCGTCGCCATTGTCGCCGCCATGATGGGCGTCGCCAACGGCGCATCGGGGATGCTCCTCCGCTGGAAGGCACAAATTGCCTCGGCTTGTGTCTGGTGGTTGGCCACCGTGGCAGCCTGCTTTGGCTCCGACAATCAGTGCACGCTTGTCTTTGTAGCCGCGATCTTCTTCTGTCAGATTGTCTTCGGCGTATACGGAATGATTTTGGAGTCCCGCGAGTGCCGTCAGGAGGCCCACCATGCCTGAGCTGCCGGAGCTGAATCCTGTGGTTCACGGGAAGCTGCGCCTGGCCCTGCTCTCGCTGCTGATTGGCGTGGAAGAGGCGGAGTTTACCTGGCTGCGTGCAAAGACCGGCTCGACCGACGGCAACCTGGGCGCGCAACTGCTCAAGTTGGAAGAGGCCGGCTACATCGCCGTCGAAAAGAAATTCGTCCAGCGCAAGCCGCAGAGCCTCTATCGCATCACCGAAGCCGGCCGCGCCGCGCTCACTGAATATGTGCAGGCGTTGAAAGCCCTTCTCGGCGAAGCCATCAACGCATAACCAAACAACACGAAACGGAGAGGATCGATACCATGAAAATTCAATCAGCCAATCAACTGACCGGAGCAGCCACCGGCGTAATCGTCTGCGCGTTCTTTGGCGCTCTTTGGATGGTTTGCGCGCTCAACGTTCGCCAAACTCTTAGCCTGCGCACGGCTGCATGGATTGCGCCCGTGCTGATCCTGCTGGTCCTCGGCGCGATTCCGCTTCTGCGCCAAGCAAAGCATTGGCCGCGCGTGCCTGCTGATCCAGCCATTCGCCGCGTTTTTTTGTGGGCTAATGCGTTTGAGTGGACCGGACTCTTCGCCGCCTTTTTTCTGCTGTCGCGGCTGCATCTCGATAACTACATTTTCTCAGCTTCGACGGCCGTCATTGGGCTGCACTTCATTCCCCTGGCGCGGATCTTCCGTTCCGTCACTCACTATGTAACAGGTGTTGCTCTGGTGGCCTGGGCCGCAATCAGCGCTGCGTTTCTGCCTATCGAGCATCTGCCCAGCGACACCGGCTTCGGCACTGGCTTGATTCTGTGGGCCTGTGCTGTTGTCATCCTGGCGCGCATCACAAACGCGGCTCGCCATGGTTCTGACTTTCAGGCTGCCTGACACGCAACAAGAAAAGGAAAACATCATGCACGAAAATCAAACCATCGCCGAAATTCGCGGAATAGGCGTAAGCGCAATCTTCTTCTCCAGCTTTGGCACACTCTGGATGGTGCTTTCCTTCCATGCCTGGGGGATTCTCAACTTCGCGACAGGCTTGGCCATCGCTATCGTCGCGGCGCTGCTGCTGTTGAGCGCCGTGACTCTGCTGCAAAGTGCAAAAAAAAGTTCGTCTGAAGCGGGCAATCACGCCACGCCACGCGCTATCAGATGGATTAATGTGACTCTAGGAGTGGCAATCGCGGGGTTGTGCTTTGCCTTGAGCCATGCGCATCTCGACGCATATATTCCGTCCGCCTTGACTGCCCTCGTGGGCCTGCACAAATTCGCCCTGGCGCGAACCTACCGCTATAAGCCCTATTACGTGACGGGTGCGGTGCTTCTGGCATGGGCCGCCAGCAGTACAGCCATTATTCCGCCGGATTCCCTTCCCGGCATTGCGAGCTTCGGAACCGGCGTGATCGTGTGGCTCTATGCAATCATCACTCTGCTCTACGCGTGGCATGACATGAGGAAGATCAAGAGATTGAATGAGTCTGTACTCAACCCTCCAGATGCAGGCTCTTTCGCACCCGCTCCATGATTCCCAGGTAGTACGCCAGATTATGGATCGTGTTCAACGTGGCCGAAAGCGGCTCGCCGCAGTGCATCAAGTGGCGCAGATAGGCGCGTGAGTAACGCCGGCAGACCGGGCAGTTGCAGGCCGGATCGGGCGGGCCTTGATCCTCGGCGAGGCGCGCGCCTTTGATGTTCAGGCGGCCTTCGCTGGTAAAGAGCAGCCCATGCCGCGCCGCCCGCGTCGGCAGCACGCAATCCATCATATCCACGCCCATCTGCGCGTACTCCTCGATCTCGTCCGGATAACCGACACCCATCAGATAGCGGGGCTTATCGGCGGGCAGCAGCGGCAAAACCTCGGCGATCATCTCCAGAGTTTTTTCACGCGGTTCGCCCACGCTCAGTCCACCAATGGCATAGCCGTCAAACCCCATCTCCACCAATCGCTCGGCACTCTCGCGCCGCAGATCGAGATACGTTCCGCCCTGCACAATCCCGAACAAACTCTGCCTGCGAAGTTCAATCCCAGGTCCGAAAACCCGGACCTGGGGCACCCAGTTTTCGTTTAACTCGCTGAACCATGGCACCTCATGGCAATGCGCGTTGAAGTGATCGAGAGACCGCCGCGCCCAGGCCATCGTCAGCCGAAGGCTCTCTTTCGCGCGGCCACGCTCAGCCGGATACTCCGTACACTCGTCAAAGGCCATCACAATGTCCGCGCCCAGCGCGATCTGCACATCGATGGAATGCTCCGGCGTAAAAAAGTGCGAACTCCCGTCCAGGTGCGAGCGGAAGCGCACGCCCTCGTCCGTCACCTTGCGCAGCGCGCTCAAGCTGAAGACCTGAAAGCCGCCGGAATCGGTCAGCATCGCCCGCGGCCAACTGATGAACTTGTGCAGTCCGCCCATCCGCCGGATCGCCTCATGCCCCGGCCGCAGATAGAGGTGATAGGTATTACCCAGAATGATCTCCGCGCCCAGCTCTTCCAGCACATCCTGCGAGACAGCCTTCACCGTCCCCGCCGTCCCCACCGGCATAAAGACAGGCGTCTCCACCGTCCGATGCGGCAGATGCATCCGTCCCCGCCGCCCGCCGCCCGCGCTAGTCGCCAGCACATCAAATTCAAGGCCCATCAGTCGATTCTACCGGGTGGGCAAAAGTTGCCGGTTGCAGCGCCATTATCGATACGTCTTCTCTGAGCGGATAAGGATAGCGGAGATAGCCACGGTAGTGGCTTTGCGGTCCAATGTGTAGATAATCCGGTAGGCCCCCGTGCGTTTACGAAAGTGTGACTTCCATTCCTGGCCATTGAGCGGCTTCACGTCTCCGGCCAGAGGATCAACTTCCATCTCATTGATGGCGTGCTCGATCTGAGCCTGCCGGTCGCGCGGCAGCTTCTTCAACTCCTTGATGGCCGACGCGGAAAGCTCAACCTGCCAACTCATCTTTTACTTTCCGCCAGGATTGCGAATCTCCGGCCTTGATCTCCGCTTCACCCCGCCGCACCTTGACAGCATCTCTGGCGGAGAGCGTCTCTTCACCAATGTCCACCAGCCGCTTGGGGCGCATATGCAGGCGTCCGCCCTCGGCGCTTACCTCGACAAAATCCCCGGCACGTAGCTTGAGCGCATCAAAGACGCGCTTGGGAATCACCACTTGCCGACGCTGGCCGATCCGGCTCACCACTGAAGACGCAACTGAACTTCCGCTAGGCATACATTCAGCCTAGCGGAAACGCGGAAGATGTCAAGTGAAGAATTCGCAGGCGGCTCACATCTGCCCATCCAAGTTGGGTGGCCCACATCTCGAACTTGAGATGTGGGAACCATGAACCTCAACCTGTGGCATTTGTACTCTGAAGCTTTGAGTTCTAATCTTTTCCATGTCTAAAAATCCAGACCTAGGCCCCCCGCCAACTTTTTGAGAATGGTTAAGATTCCAAAAAACTTATGGTGCATTTCCCACCGATCACGCGATATAATTTGCCTCAAGTTCTATGCAAAGGCGAGAGCTATCCCGAAAGGGAGGAAGAGGATTTTGTGGAATCGAAGACACCCTATCAAATTCTGGAACTTGCTCAAAAGCTGCAAGAGGGATTCCCCTCAAGACGTTATAAAGTCAGAGCCATCTTGAAATGGTTTGGTGCTTCTCGTCGCGGAAAGAGCATTGCTAAAGTAATCGAAGATATCCTCATGGAAAATGGGCTGACCACCGAACCAGATTTGAAGGACGTCGAAATCGACGATCACGTTGTTTTTTCAAAGGCGTCCATTCAGAGGTTCCAAATCACATTGCCAACTCCAAATCCAAAAGATATTGAGGAACTGGAGGAGAAGACCATTATCGCCTCAGTGCCGGTGAGTGAAGAAAACCTGGTGGAACATCCGATGGTAATTTCCCGCGCGTCCGAAGACGAGTTTGAACCCGAAGTAGATGATGATGAGGAGCAAGAAATCAAGTCTGACGATCACCCCGTAAGTAGTGATAGTCGCGACTGGACGATTCTATCGCTCCAGGACAAGGTCAACCGGGGACAGCTCATTCTTCAGCCTGAATATCAGCGGGAATACGTGTGGAAACTCAAACCGGAGTTGCCTTCCCGTCTAATCGAATCTCTTTTACTGCAAATCCCTATTCCACCGATTTACTTCGGTAAAGTGATCGGTGGCCATATGGAAATCATTGACGGTCAGCAACGCCTCACGACATTGCTTAATTTCGTTGCGAATAAATTCCCTCTACAGAAGCTTCGAGGGATGAATAGCTTAAACGGGAAGATGTTTAAGGACCTGCCTCAGCAACATCAAGAGAAAATTCTCGATTCCCCAATTAGAAGTATCGTCATTGACGCTGCCAAAAACATGGAACTCCGGTACGAAATCTTCGAGCGGCTTAATCGAGGCTCTATGCAGTTAAACGAACAGGAAATCCGAAATTGCGTCTCACGCGGACCTTTTAACGACCTTCTCATGGAGTTAGAAAAGGATCCAATATGGCGCAAAGTGAAAGGCGGTACTGATCCAGAAGGAAGGTTCAAAGAGCGCGAGATGATTTTACGTTTTTTTGCTTTTGCAAACCGCCTTCAGCAATACACAGGTAGCCTCAAGCGATTCCTCAATGAATATATGGGTCCATACGCACCAAAGGAACCACAAGACATTAAGAACCATATCAACCTTTTCAAACAGACTGTCCAAAACATCTATGCAGTTTTCGGCAAGGAATCGGCACGACTATACGAAATTACCCCCGAATCGAATGATGGCAGTTGGGATAAGAAATTTTCAGTCACTGCCTTCGATATGCAGGCTGCTGCGTTGATGAACCGTTCTACTGCAAAAGTCCAGCAAGCATCTGAGCAGATCCGGGAATTATTCATCTACACGATGCTTACAGATACCGAACTGAGAGATGCAATCTCCAAGCGGACAGGTAGTACCTCTCAGACAAGGATTCGGTGGTCACGGTTCCGCGAACTGACCGACCCTATCATTAATGGGACAGTAGTCGAACCGAGATTTTACTCCTACCAATTTCGAGAAGGCTTGTGGAAGAAATCTCATGTCTGCCTATTGTGTAAGAACGAAATTCACGACTTCGATGACAGTACGGTTGATCACGTTCTCGCATGGGTAAGAGGGGGAAGGACGACCGCAGGCAACGGCCAGCTTGCGCACCGATCGTGTAATGCCAGGAAGAATGCGAAACTCTTGATAGAGGACATGACGGACGCCACCGCCATATAGGAAGGTGACCGTTCATCAGCACCGAAGAATCACCAGAAACATGGGAAACGGTCTACGCCGTCTCCCTCTGCGCATCGGCGATGGCGGCGGAGATGATCTGATCGTTGATGCCGTGTTTGCGCAGGCTCTCGGTGAGCGCCTGAAACTGCGAACTCTCCAGCCGCGCCAGGTCTTTGCGCAGCCCCTGGCCGATGTAGGCGCGGATCAGTGGTTGATAGCCACCGAATCCCAGCGACGGCGCAATCTCTTTCAACTCCTCGATCACGTCTTCCGGCATCCGAAGGCTGATAACCGTCATCGGACGATCCTTCCTTAATCGTTCCTGCATTCGTTCACTCGGCGTCTTCATATTGTGTCCATTCTTCACTTTTTACCGGAATGACTGCATCGGAATCAAGGCGCAATGAACTGAGCAACCGTTGCACCGTTTTTGCGAGGCCGGGAACAACGGCTTGCGGCGCAATCTCATTCAACGGAATCAGCACAAAGGCCCGCTCCGCCAGTCGAGGGTGAGGAATCTCAAGCCCCGGCTCGCTGATTGTCAGATCGCCGTAGAGCAAAATGTCTAAATCCAGCGTACGCGGCCCATTCTGCAACCCCGCCGTCCGCTCACGCCCAAACTCCGGCTCGATGGCCAGCAGTCCTTTCAGCAACTCGCGCGGCGCAAGCTCCGTCTCCAGCGCCACCACGGCATTCACAAATCGTGGCTGCTCGGCAAAGCCCACCGGCGCGGTCGAATAAAGCGACGACCTGCGGACCACGCGCCCCAGCGAGTCGAGCCGCCGCGCCGCCGCTGCCAGAGTCGCCTCCGGCGCGCCCGCCCAACTGGCCAGGTTCCCGCCCATTCCGATGTATGTGGTTGGCATGGTCTTACGCCGCCGCCGCAACCTGCATGAAATCCAGCGCGCGCTCCAGGTAAGCCTTCAATTCCCGCCGGTGAACGACCGCGTCCAGGAAGCCCTTCTCCAGCAAGAACTCCGAGCGCTGAAAGCCCTCGGGCAGCTTCTGGCGGATCGTTTGCTCGATGACGCGTGGCCCAGCAAAGCCGATCAGCGCCCCCGGCTCGGCGATATTCAGATCGCCCAGCATGGCGAAACTGGCCGTCACGCCGCCCGTCGTGGGGTCGGTCAGCACGCAGATATAAGGAACGCGCGCGTCGTCCAACTGCGCCAGCGCCGAGGAAATTTTCGCCATCTGCATCAGGCTGACTACGCCCTCCATCATGCGCGCCCCGCCCGACGCCGCCACCACAATCAGCGGCTTGCGGCCCTCCCGCGCGCGGTCCACGGCCCGGGCAATCGTCTCGCCCACCACCGCGCCCATCGAGCCGCCGATGAAGCCATACTCCATCGCGCTGACCACCACCGTATGCTTTCCAAGCTGCCCCACGGCGTTGAGAATTGCATCGTCCAAACCGGTAGCCTCCCGCGCCGCCAGCAGCCGCTGCTTGTAGGGCTTGATGTCGGTGAAGTTCAGCGGATCGGTCGAGCGCAGCCCACCGTCCACCAGCTCATAACCGGGCGCAAGCAGCAGATCGACCCTCTGCCGCGCGCCGATCTTGAAGTGGTACTGGCAGCGCGGGCAGACGTTCAAATTCGCCAGCAAATCCGCCTTCCAAACCGGTGCCTTGCAGCCCGCGCACTTGATCCACAACCCCTCCGTGCGCACCCGCGACTCCACCGCCGCGCCCATGGGGCCGGAACCGTGCTCGCCATTCTCACGCTTGAACCAAGACATTCAACCCCCTCAAAACTCAATCCCCCGCTGCGCCAGAATCCCCTTCTGATAGGCGTGCTTCACCTCGCGCATCTCGGTCACCGTGTCGG
>Ga0224559_1000251_pt1 | contig 37596 bp, 33 predicted proteins | sample 714S33034metaG_FD_180676 | JGI IMG/M metagenome (GOLD analysis project Ga0224559, IMG submission 180676) | Peat soil microbial communities from Stordalen Mire, Sweden - 717 S3 30-34 | ecosystem: Environmental > Terrestrial > Soil > Wetlands > Peat | place: Sweden: Norrbotten County, Stordalen... | reverse complement strand
GGTGCCCCCGCGGATGTGCGGGTTCTCAGCGACCTTTCCGACGACAGCCACGGCAGCGCTGTCCCCGACACAGGGCCCGGCCCTGGCGATGACGGGCCGGGAACGACCACGAACAAAGATGCGCTCGGGGCGGATGTCACGGGCCCGAGCAACCCGGATGCGGGGCCAGATGCTTGGATCGATACGAAGGAGGTCAACACCACGCCGCCTGACCTAGCCAGTGGGGATACCTATATTCCGAACCCCGACACATACGTCGCGCCCGACGTTTTCATTGGAACTGACACATACATCGCGCAGCCGGACGCAGGCCCAGGCAGCACCGTGACCTTCAGCAATGGCCGAGGCCAAGGCGCGATGACTGGCTACGGGTGGGTCATGCTAGGTGCTTCTGACTCCGTCTCGACCCCCACCTGCGGCTCGACCAATGCACCAATCACAAGCGCGTCTCCGTGCCTGAACGCAACCCAATGGAACAGCCCAACCGCTCTTTGCACGACTGGATCAATCCCTGCGCTGTCCACGTCAAGTCCGGACTATGTAAATAACTGGGGCATCCAGGTTGGCGTCAACGCGACGGACCCCGACAAAGCGATAGGCAAGTCCTTTGGCTCCATCACTGTCAATGCGACCGGGCTGCCCTCGTCTGGCGCGCGCGTTGAGCTTCACCGATTCGGCGATGCCGCCGGCGCCACGTATTGCGCGAACTTGGTTTCTGGCACGCCCATTGTGCTCACCAGCTTCAACACCGTGTGCTGGGATCCCAACAACGGCACAGCCTTGACCGCCGCAGACGTGGCGAAGATCGACAAGGTGGGCATTCAGGTGTCGTCGATAACCACGGCCATCGCCGTCACCAGCCTGTGCATGACCAGCATCGTGTTCGGGCAATAGGCAAAAGGGTACTAGGTCAGAACACGCAACTAATTCCGCCTTTGACTCCGAAGTTGCCAGCCTCGGCGCGGAGGGTCAGGTTGCCTGCACCGACCTTGTAGAGGAGGCCGGCCGCGCCGCCGACGAAGATCCCGCCGTATGAGGGGGTGGAGTAGCCCGAAGGGTAACCGGAGACCCAAGCGATCTCGTAGCCCGCCTCGGCCTTGGGATAGACGGCAAAGCTGTCGTTGATCCATACGTTCCATCGAACGCCGGCCACCGGCAGGAACCAGTTGACCGAATAGTCGTTGGTCAAGTAGCCGAGCGAGAAGCGGACGTAGTCCGCGCCGAATTCTATGGACCAATTGTCGCGAATGCGTCCTGGCGGGAGAAGCGAGGGAATCGGCAACGGAAGTGCAACCCGAACGCCGAGGCCATAGCCGAAGCCGCCGTAGCTGTACGGGAGCACACCCCATATGCCCAAGTCCCGGTTCGATGGCGCCGCCCCGGATGGCGGGGCCGATGCATACCCAGGGGCTGAGGCAACCGTGCCAGACGAAGCCGCCGAGGGAGGCGACGACTCCAGCGCTTGCGGCTGCGAGGCAGCCTGCGCGACCGTCAACGTCCGCGCCTGCAGCGGAAAACTCTTGTTGGTAGCAGTTTCGGTCGGGGCCGCGGTTAGGGCAGAAATCATCGAAAGGGCGAGCGCGAGGCTATACATCAATGTCTCCTTGTCATGAATCCCAAAACGAGTTGGATTGCCACCGACCCTAAAGGATTCAGAAAATATGGCAAGGAGGACGCACGCCACCCAGGCGACACAACGCCTACGAAGACTCCCCGCGGAGCGCCAGGGATTTCTGGGCGAGATGCCTCGCGATCAGGTGAAAAGTGTTCCGGGAAGACTACAGCGGCGGATGGGCGTTGCGGACCAAGTCCACGAAGTAGGACTGGAACCACTGGCCGGCTTGGGGCGCATTCGGAGTCGAGTCGGGGTTGCCGCACATCTCGTCGAAGCGCGGCCCCTTGGCATCCGACGAACCATCGGACTCTCCCGGCGGCTTGACCCAGAAATAGGCGTCGATGCCGGGGGCCGGGTCAGCGCGTGGTCGCTCGCCCAAACCAGCGCCGTGTACGTTGCACCAGCTGCCCCACTTGGCGCGAATGCCGCCCTTGCCGTTGCGGGAAGTGTCGATGATGAAGCCGTGATCCTTGAAGCCATACATGGACAAGGTTTTGGCGAGGGTCTTGATGTAGGCAAGTTCGTTGGGACAGGGGTTGCTGGGCTCGAGCACGGCGCCGTCGCGATTCGAGAGGTGCGTGAAGTTGGAGGTGTTGGTGGTGAAGCCGCGGATCATCTGCGGTCCGCCCGCCTCGGAGAGCACGGTCTTGAAGATCTTGGCGATCTTGTTGCGGTTGTCGTCCCAACCCAACCAACCCGCGTGCGCGGCATCGAGATAGACGCTCACGTTGGGCAAGTGAAAGCTCTTGATGGCGTAGACGATGCCGTTCTTGTAGGCGTCGCGCGCTTCCTGGCAGAACGGAATGGCCATGTTGGTGGCCATGTTGCCGAGCGAGTCCGGCTCAAGGACGACCACGATGGGCTGATCGGGGTGAGCCTTGAATTCCGTCGTGATGGGATCGATGAACTCTCTCTTGTAGCGCTCTTCGCCGTCTTCCTTGACCAAGAGTTCGCCGGCCGAGGAAGCCGCGGAGCAATCGCGATTGGGCAGGTTGTAGACCACGACGACCGATAGGGTCGGCTTGCCATTGGCGTCTTGCTGCTTCTTGGCCTCGTCGAGCCAGCCCTTCAGATTCCCGACCGCCTTGAGATCGCTCAACCAGACAGCGGTAGGATACCGGGCAACCTTCTGGATCTGAGCAGCCATGTCCGGATGATTCTTGGCCGTGGCCTCGACGGAAGCGACGTATTCAGGGTTGAGGAAGAAGGCAACGTCCTTGAAGGGATTGCCGCGGGCTTCAGGCTTGCCGGTCTCGACGGATCCAATGCTGCCCGCGCAACTGGATGTGGCTAGAAGCAGGCCTATAGTCGATTCAACGAGAAAATGGTGACGCATATTGAAAGCCTCTCAAGTGGGTGTGATTGCCGAGTGTGCCCTGTGAAGTGGGCAAGGCACGTGCCACGCAAATCGCGGACACAGCAAGAGAGTCACGTAGGGCTCGGCGCGGTCCACCCCGGAAATGGCACGGCGGAGAGAGTCCACCGTGAACCCAGGGGCGTCGAAGGACCTGACGCGGTGCTCGTGCCTGGTGCCGGACGTCCATGCGGACGTCCGGCGAACGTCTGCGTCGTGGGAAGAGCAAGACAAGCCGGTCAGGGCAACAGCGGAGGTTTGGCGTTGAACGCGAGTTCCAACGCCAACTCCGCGAACCAAGAGCCGATGGCTGGGGTACCCGTGCCCCACGAAGGATCAAGGTGCTGCTGTCCCACGCTCCTTGCCATCCACCGCCTTGCTGCGGCCGTTCGCGAAATCCTTGAGATTCCGACGCACGAAGTGGCGAACCGCCATCAGCCGCCCGGCGCCAGCCCGGCCTCGGCGCTGGCGTGGAGCTTGCGAATGGCCTCGGCCAAGCCCTCCTTGGCGCCGAACACCGAAGCGCCGGCGACCAAGATGCGCACCCCTGCCCTGACCACTTCGGCGGCGTTGGCTGGACCGATCCCGCCATCCACCTCGATGCCGCAGTCGAGCTTGCGTTCGGCGATCATCTGGCGCAGGCGCGCGACCTTCACCCCGGTGTTTTCGATGTACTTCTGCCAGCCGAATCCGGGGTTCACGCTCATGATCAGCACTTGGTCCACGTCGGACAATACGTCTTCGAGAGTGGCGACCGGCGTGGCTGGATTGAGGACTACGGTGGCCTTCTTTCCAAGCTGCTTGATCTGCTGAACCGTCCGGTGCAAGTGCGGGCAAATCTCCTGGTGCACCTGGATGTTGTCGGCGCCGGCCTTGGCGAAATCCGGAATGTAGCGCTCGGGCTCGACGATCATCAGGTGGGCCTCGATGGGCAACTTGGTCGAGCGACGAACCGCCTCCACCATCAACGGTCCGAACGTGATGTTGGGCACGAAGCGGCCATCCATCACGTCGACGTGGATGCGTTCCGCACCAGCCGCTTCGGCCTCCTGCACCTGCGCGCCCAGGCGCGTGAAGTCCGCGGAAAGAATGGAAGCAGAGATGTCGACCGATGCCATGCGGTGGCTACTATGCCGTCTGCGCGAAGCGCCTTCAACCTCGATCGCGATGGACGGCCTAGGTGCACCCGTCAGCGACGCAGCGGCGGCGCACGATGCGGACGCGTTGGTAGGGCGACAGGGATGGGCCCTGGTGCGGGCGGCACGGTCTTGATCACAGGCGGCGCCGGCGGCGCGGGCGGAGGCGGATCCGGAACCAGGGGGCCGGGCTTCTTGCGAAAAGCGGTCCACGTCCCCGACTGGGCCACGAGCTCGACCATGCCGTGGTAGCCCCGGAACGGATCCGCACCCGGCGGCATGCTGCGGGCGAAAAAGGTGTCGAAGATGGGCAGCATTTGGGCCGGCACGAAGCTGTCCGGCGACCACGGAGAAGGGAAAATGGCCGCCGCAGGTTTGCTACGGCAAGGCATGTGGCGGTAGCCGCAATAGGTGGGAGGCACCATGCTCCCCGGCGCTGGCCGCAAGGCCGGATAGAATCCCGCTACCCCAACCACCGCGGATTCGACGTTCATCACCCGCGACTTGCGGTCGTAAAGCAATCCCAGGGCCTTGCCGCCGGGAGGGACCTTTTCGGCCACCTCGACGAAGCCCGCCACTTCGGCGCCGTAGGCGCGGTAGTGGAGAAAGAGCTGGCGGCCGTAGAGAACGCCGAACACCACGGCTGGCACCGGAAGAAGCACGGCCAAGATACCGCGGAAGCGCGCCAAGCCGGATGGCACGAGGAGAAGGAACATCAACAAAACCAGCACGGAAAAGCGCGGAAAAAAGGTCATCAGCTCCAACTCCTGGAGGTGATGGGGCAGCGCCAGGTAAGCCACGAGCGCGCCCAGAAAAGCAATGAACCCGGCAATCCGCATGCGCCCGCGACGCGAGGCGCGCGAGGGCAACGTGCCGCCAGCCGCCGGCCAGGAAAGCAGGCCGATGAAAACATAGGCCACCATGATCAGGAACAGCCCTTTGCACGCCCGCACGTTGATTTCATCGGCGAAGGCGCGCATGGCATGCGAGGGAATGAGAAGCATGCGCTTTGCCAGATCGTCCAGCAACTTGCCGCGACCCAGATCCTCCATGCGGTGGCTCTTGAGAAACCTCCACGCCAGGGCGGGCGTGAGTTTGGCCTGGCCATGGACCGGTGGGGAGCCGAGATGCCAATAGGCGAGACCCGCGAAGGCCGGGCCGAGCGCGGTCACGGCAACCAGCCTGCGCCGGATGGGGGCCGCGGCGAACGTGGCGAAGGCGAGCGCGGCGCACACGCCGAACAGGAAGTTCTGCAAGTGGCACAAGAAAAGCAGACTGGCGACAACGGCGGTGCGGAACCAGTGCACGACCACCAAGCGCCTCGACTCGGCGTGGGCCAGCCTGGTGGTTTCCGACATCAACCACAGCAGCACCGGCAGCGAAAGCGCGAAACTCACGAAGCCGTAGTGCAGCGACAGGTTGTAGGCCAGGGGAAAGGCCAGCAAGGCGGGAATGCGGCTGCGGCGGCAGGCCGACAGCAACGCCGCCATGGCCAGCGGCAGGCCGGCCACGTAGAGGACGATGACCAGCTTGTGCGCGGCCAGGAGGTTCATCACCTTGCCGAGCGCGGCCAAGGCCACGAAATGGGCGGCATAAGGTGCAACACGCAGCCCGCCGTCGTAGTAGGGGGCGTAGGGCGAGTCGGGAAGCCCCACCTTCGACAGCATGTCCGCGGCCGCGAGATGGAATGGCAAATCGAGGCCGGGCAGAAGCCGGGTGGCAAAGAGCGGGGCGAGAAAGAAGGGCAACAAAAGCGCGTACGCAACGCCGAAACACCAGGCGTCCGAGACCTTGCCGGCAACCACCCATGACCTGGCTCCGCGAAGCCAGCCCGACCCAAGCTCGAGCGCCTTGTGCCTGCGCAAAACCTCCCTGCCCGATTCCGATTCGTCTGATTCGTTGATGTTCGTGTCCACGACGAGAGCCGCGTGCCAAGGCGCGTCTGACAACGATCCATCAGGCCGGCCGCGGGTGCGACCCGCCCTGTATACAACGAGTGTCGGTAACCCCAAAGGGGTTCCCATTCCCTGCGCTCTGGCTCCAGGCCTGGCAACCGCCAGGCCGTAGGCGAAGCCCGCCTGCGCCAACGCGATCCATGGTATAGACTCCGCCAACTCGCCATGGGCCTGTTCGACATCTTCTCCAAAGAGAAGCGCGAGGAGCGCGCGCGTGCCGGAAATATCAAAGGTGCGCTCAACAAGTATGCGCAATCCGGGGATCGCTACCGGGCCATGGAAGGCCTGGCCACCGAGGGTTCGGACGAGTCGCTCTATGGGCTCCTGCGCCGCTTCGGCATGATGTACGACAAATCCATCGAGGACGAACAGGAGAAGGAGTGGGTTTTCGACACCCTCGTCAGCAAGGGCGAGGCGACCCTGCCGGCCGTGGAGCGCTATCTGATTTCGGCCGATTCCGTGTCGTGGCCGTTGCGAGTTCTGCAGAAGATCGCGCCCAGCAAGGACGCCGAGGTCGACCTGGTGGCCAAGATCCTGGCCCGCCACGAACCCGGTTACGAACGCGACCCCACCAAGAAAATTCAGCTCATAAGGCACCTGGGTCTCATGAAACACGCCAAGGCACCCGACGTGGTCGCGCCCTACCTCGAAGACATGGACGAGGGCGTGCGCTTCGCCACCATCGAGGCGCTGCTCGCGTGCAAGAACGAGGAGGTCGCTCGCGAAAAGCTCCTCGAACTTTTCGTTTCCGACAAGGAAGAAAGCCTGCGCTTGCGCCTGCGCATCGCCGAAGGATTCGCCGATCTCGGCTGGCTCGTGCAGGGCCACCGCGGTGGCGTGGAAAAGAAACTGCCCGACGGATTCCACCTCGACCGCGAAGGTCACATTCTGAAATTGAAGAAGCCCGAGTAATGCCGCGACGAACAGACATCCAGAGCATCCTTCTCATTGGTTCCGGCCCCATCGTCATCGGGCAAGCCTGCGAGTTCGACTACTCGGGCACGCAAGGCGTGAAGGCCCTGCGCGAGGAAGGTTATCGCGTGGTGCTGGTGAATTCCAACCCAGCCACCATCATGACCGATCCCGAGCTGGCCGACCGCACCTACGTCGAGCCGCTGACAGTGGACATCGTCACCAAGATCATCGAACGCGAGCGGCCCGACGCGCTCCTGCCCACGCTGGGCGGACAGACGGCGCTTAACCTGACCATCGAGCTCTTCAAGGCCGGCGTGCTCGACAAATACGGCGTGAAGCTGATCGGCGCGCAGGTCGCCGCCATTGAAAAAGCCGAGGATCGCGACTTGTTCAAGCAGGCCATGAAGAACATCGGCCTCAAGGTGCCGATGTCGGGCTACGCCCACTCGCTGGCCGAGGCCCGCTCCATTCAGGCCGACATGGCGGTCAAGCTCGGGGTCGGCTACCCGGTCATCTTGCGACCATCCTTCACGCTCGGCGGCTCGGGCGCGGCCATCGCCTGGAACGCCGAGGAATTCGACGCCAAGGTCAACTGGGGCCTGCAACAAAGCCCGCGCGGCGAAGTGCTGGTCGAACAATCGGTGCTGGGCTGGAAGGAATACGAGCTGGAGGTCATGCGCGACGGGAAAGACAACGCCGTCATCATCTGCTCCATCGAAAACCTCGACCCCATGGGCATCCACACCGGCGACTCCATCACCATCGCCCCGGCCATGACCCTGACCGACAAGGAATACCAGGTCATGCGCGATGCCTCGCTGGCGGTCATCCGCGAAATCGGCGTCGAGACGGGCGGGTCGAACATTCAATTCGCGGTCAATCCCAAGAACGGCGAGATGGTGGTCATCGAGATGAATCCGCGCGTGTCGCGCAGCTCGGCGCTGGCGTCGAAAGCCACCGGGTTCCCCATCGCCAAGATCGCCACCAAACTGGCGGTCGGCTACACGCTCGACGAGCTACCCAACGACATCACCCGTGAAACCAAGGCCTGCTTCGAACCCACCATCGACTACGTGGTGACCAAGGTTCCGCGTTTCGCCTTCGAAAAGTTCCCAGGCGCGGATTCCACGTTGGGTCCACAAATGAAGTCGGTGGGCGAAGTCATGGCCATCGGCCGGACATTCCGGGAGTCTCTTGGCAAAGCGCTGCGCTCGCTGGAGATCGGCCGGTGGGGCTTCGACCTCGACCGCGTGCCTCCCCTCGACGAACTCAAGCGCTTGATTCACGAGCCAGGGCCGGATCGCCTGTGGCAACTCGCCGAGGCGCTGCGGCTGGGACTGTCCATCGACGAGGCCTTCGCATTGACGGCCATCGATCCGTGGTTCCTCGAGCACATCGAAGCGCTGGTGAAAGAAGACGAATCTGCACGCAAGGACGGCGCCAAGCTGCTCGACGATCCGGTGTCGCTCGCGCGACGTAAGCGCATGGGCATGTCGGATCGCCGCCTGATGAAGCTGGCCGGCGTGAAAGAGGAAGATGTGCGCCAAGCGCGCATTCGCCACGGCATCCGCCCCGTGTTCAAGCGCGTCGACACCTGCGCCGCCGAATTCGAGGCGCACACGCCGTATCTTTATTCAACGTACGAGACGGGAAACGATGCCGAACCCGCGGCCGAGTCCGAGGCGCGCCCGACCGGCAAAAAGAAGATTGTGATCCTCGGCGGCGGTCCCAACCGCATCGGCCAGGGCATCGAGTTCGACTACTGCTGCGTGCACGCCGTGCAGGCACTTCGGGAAGACGGCTACGAGACCATCATGGTCAACTGCAATCCCGAGACGGTTTCGACGGACTACGACACCGCTGACCGCCTCTACTTCGAGCCGCTCACCCGCGAAGACGTGCTTGAAATCATCGATGCCGAAAAGCCGGAGGGCGTGATCGTCCAATTCGGCGGTCAGACGCCGCTGCGCCTGGCGGTGCCCTTGCAGAAGGCGGGCGTGAAACTGCTCGGCACCAGCGCCGACGCCATCGACCGAGCGGAGGATCGCCAGCGCTTCGGCGAGCTGGTGACCAAACTGGGCTTGCGTTCGCCCGCGTGGGGCACGGCGCACGGGTTGGAAGATGCGCGCGTGATCGCCGATCGCATCGGCTACCCGGTCATGGTACGGCCATCGTATGTGCTCGGCGGGCGCGCCATGGAAATCGTCTACGATGCGAGTGGCCTCGAAACCTTCGTGGGCCGCGCTCTCGAAGCCGGCCGCAAGGAAAGCCTGGCCACCGGCGGAGGCAAGGGCGACGAATCGGCCCCCATTCTCGTCGACCAGTTCCTGCGCGACGCCATCGAAGTCGATGTCGACGTGGTGGCCGACGGACAAGACGTGGTCATCGGCGGCGTCATGGAACACATCGAGGAAGCCGGCATTCACTCGGGCGATTCCGCCTGCGCCCTGCCCCCCTTCTCGCTGCCTGCCGCCACCGTCGAGGCCATCAAGGAACAGTCGCGGGCCCTGGCGCGCGAACTAGACGTGCGCGGCCTGATGAACGTGCAGTTCGCGGTGCCGCGCGATGGGAGCGGTATTTTCATTCTGGAAGTGAACCCGCGCGCCTCGCGCACGGTGCCCTTCGTGTCGAAAGTCATTGGCGTACCTCTGGCCAAGATCGCGGCCAAGATCGCCGCGGGCAAGACCCTGCGCGAAATGGGCGTCAAGGAAGTCGTGCCCAAGCACATCGCGGTCAAGGAAGCCGTCTTCCCCTTCGTGAAATTCGGCGGGGTCGACGTTCTGCTTGGCCCCGAGATGCGCTCTACCGGCGAGGTCATGGGCATCGACCGCAGTTTCGAGGCCGCCTTCGCCAAAAGCCAACTGGCGGCTGGCATGCGTTTGCCGGTTCCCTCCGGAAAACCCATGACTGCCTTCATGTCGGTCAAGAACAGCGACAAGGATCTGGCCATCCCGGTGGCCCGCAATCTGGTGAACCTGGGATTTCGCTTGCTGGCCACGGGCGGCACGCACGCGCGCCTCGCGGCGGCCGGCGTGGCCTGTGATCGGGTCAACAAGGTCAGCGAAGGTCGCCCCAATTGCGTCGACCGCATGCTCGACGGCGACGTGCACCTGGTGGTCAACACCACGGCAGGCACGGCCTCCATCCATGATTCCTTCTCGCTGCGGCGGACGGCTCTCATGCGCGGCCTGCCCTACTACACCACCATGTCCGCCGCCCGTGCCGCCGCCGACGCCATCGCCCGGCTGAAATCCGGCAGCATTTCGGTATGCTCGCTTCAGGAATACCAACATGGCTGATCGCTTTCCCATGACCCCGCTCGGGCAAAAGAAACTCCGCGACGAGCTCAAGCGCCTGCGCGAGGTCGAGCGCCCGAAGAATGTCCAGGACATCGAAATCGCGCGCGCCCACGGCGACATTTCCGAGAACGCCGAGTACGCGGCCGCCAAGGAGCGCCAGGCCTTCATCGAGGGCCGCATCCGCGAAGTGGAAGGCACCATCGCGCTTTCCGAGGTCATCGATCCGGGCAAGTTGTCGGGATCGCGCGTGGTCTTCGGCGCCACGGTCCGCTTGGCCGACACCGAGTCCGGCGACGAAACCGTGTACAGCATCGTGGGCGACCACGAGGGCGCCATCAAGGAAGGCCGCATCGCCATCTCGGCGCCGCTGGCCCGCGCGCTCATCGGCCGCGAGCAAGGCGACACGGTCAACCTGCGCACCGCCAAGGGCACGCGCGAGTACCAGATCCAAGAAGTGAAGTTCATCGCCGTCGACGAAGTGTGAACGCCTCGCCGCGTTCGACTGGGTCCACCTGAAGCTGAACCGATGACCGCCATCGAAGCTGTGTTTCTCGATCTGGGCAACGTCCTGGCTTTCCACGACGATCCGGTGCTCTTCGGGCGCATGTCCGCCTGGGGCGACGCGGCCCCGGAACGCATCCGCGAACGCATGCTGGAACTGTGGGATCCCATCAACCGCGGAACTCTCGCCGGTGATGACCTCCGCCGCGCCGTATGCCGTGCCGCGGGCTCGGAAACGCCCATGGCACCCCAGCCGTTTTTCGAGTTGTGGAACTGCCACTTTCGCGTCCATCACGAACTTCTGCCCATGGTCGACAGCCTGCTCAGCCAGGTAAAGGTGCTGCTGCTTTCCAACACCAACGAGATGCACTGGCGATTCATCCGCCCGTTGATTCCGCAGTTCGCGCGCTTTTTCGGCTTCGTCGTCTCGTGCGACCTTCTGCTGGCCAAGCCCGACCCCGAGATCTTTCAAGTTGCGCTCGAACGCGCCGGGGTGCGGGCCGAGGCAGCGGCCTACTTCGACGACGTTCCCCGCTTCGTCGAGGCCGCCTGCGCCCTCGGCATCCACGGCCGCGTCTTCACCGACGCCCCCACCTTCCGCGCCCAGCTCGCAGAGTTGGGAATTGTGGCCTAGCGAAGCTACTCGCTTCCCAGACTCTCGATTTCCTTTTCCAGGGCTTCCCACTCGGCGAGGAGGGCTTCGAGACGCGGTTCCAGAGCGGCCTTTTCGCTTTCCAGCGCCGCGACTTCATCCACGCCGGTGCGCTCGAAGAAGCCGGGTGAACAGTACAATTCCGTGATGGCTTGCTTGCGGTTTTCGGTGGCTTCGATTTCGGCAAGCACCTGATCGCGCCGTTTCGGGAGCTGAACCATGCGGTTGCGCCGGCGCTTCTTGTCTTCCCAGTCGGCGGCGCTGGGGGAATTGTCGACGGCGCCCTCTTGGCGCGCATGTTTGGCCCTTTCCACCACCGCGTCCGCATCCAAGTGGTCGTCCCCACACCTGGCAAGGTATTCCGTGTACGTCCCAGGAAAATCGCGCGGTCCCTCCGGCGTGATTTCCACGATCCGAGTGGCCAGCTCGGACACGAACCAGCGGTCGTGGGAAACGAAAACGACCGTGCCAGGATAGTTCTTCAGACCCTCGACAAGAGCGCCGATGGCTTCGAAATCCAGGTGGTTGGTGGGTTCGTCGAGCACGAGCACGTTGGGCTTTTGCACGATGAGCAGCGCGAAGATGAGGCGCGCGGCCTCGCCACCGGAAAGCAACCCCACCCGCTTTTCCGCGTCCGCGCCCGAGAACAGCACGCGACCAAGGTGACTGCGCACGAAGGTCGGGCTGGCCCCCGGACAAGCCTGTTCGAGCAATCCGAGCGGGGTGGCCTCCGCGTCGTCGAGCACCTCGCGATGGTCCTGGGGAAAATAGCCGAAGCGCACTTCGTGTCCCCAGTCGGCGTGCCCGCTATCGGCGGCCAGGCGGCGCACCAGGATCTTGAGCAGGGTCGATTTGCCCAAGCCGTTCGGGCCAATGATGCCGATGCACTCGCCCCGGCGCAAGACCAGGGACACGTCCGAAAGCACGCGCTTGTCGCCGTAGGCCTTGCACAGGTTCTCGATGTCGAGGACGTCCTTGCCGCTCGGGCGCGCTTGTTCGAAACGCAGCGTGGGCGCGCGGCGCGAGCTACCCACCAGTTCTTCCACCTCGATGCGTTCGATCTGCTTAAGCCGGCTTTGCGCCTGCGTGGCCTTGGTGTTCTTGGCGCCGAAGCGCTCGACCCAAGCGCGCTTGCGCGCAATTTCGTCCTCGGCGCGCGCGATGGTGGCCTCCTTGCGCTCGCGGATGGCGGCTTTGTCGACGACAAAGGTCGAGTAGCTGCCGGTGTAGAGCGTGATGGTGCGGTAGTCGACGTCGAGGGTGTGGGTGGTGACGTTGTCGAGAAAGCGCTGATCGTGCGAGATGATGACCGCGCAACCAGCATAGTTGGCCAGGAATTTCTCCAGCCAACGAATAGTCAGGATGTCGAGGTGGTTGGTTGGCTCGTCGAGCAGCAGGATGTCCGCGCCGCCGATCAAAACCTGCGCCAAGAGCACGCGCAGCTTGAAGCCACCCGACAGCGTCGACAGCGGCGAGCGATGCGCGACCATGGGAATCCCGAGGCCGACCAGCACTTCGCTGGCGCGGGCCTGCAAGGTGTAGCCGTCGTGCGCGGCGATCAAATCTTCAAGATCGCCGATACGGCCAGGATCGGGATGTCCCTCGTCGCCGATGCGGCGCTGCTCGGACAGAGCCTCCCACACCACGGCGTCGCCGCGCATGGCAAGGTCCAGTATCATCGCATCGTCGTCGAGAAAGCGGTCCTGCCGAAGTACGCCCAGGCGCGCCCGCTTGGCCAGATTGAAGGTGCCGTGTGACGGCTCTTCGTCGCCAGCTAGAAGTCGCAAGAACGTCGTCTTGCCCGAGCCATTGGCACCGACCAGGCCGTAGCGCAAGCCAGCGCCAAGTTGCAGCGTCACGTTCTCGAAGAGAACGCGCGCGCCGTATTCCTTGGCGAGATTGCTGGTGTCGATCATGCCGGGCGCGTGAGGGTAGCACCCTTGCGGCCGGTTTGAAGGGGCCAGGCCCACACAGCGAGCAGCCCCAAGGAGATCCACCACGTGCGCACGGCGAGCGAGCGGCGGATGAAGATGAGGCCACGGCGTCGGTTTATCCATTGCATTGTCGCGCTGTCTTCCCGCCATCGTTCCCGCCTTGACACTGTCGTAAGAGTACGTAGAATTACGTCTGATTTCTGGAAAATGCGTCAATAGGAGTAAGAAGGCGATGTTCATGGATTGCTTGGGTCTGCCGAACGGAACGAGATGCACCTGACGGTGGCAGACGTCGCCGAACTACTTCGAACGCCCCCCAAACAGATTTATCGCTGGATCGACGAGGGCGAACTCGACTGCAATTGGTTCCACGACCAGCCGCGCTTCAACCGCACCGAGTTGCTCGAATGGGCGACCGCTCGCCGTCTGCCGATTGACGTCGAGCAGTTTCTCGACGACGAAGGTGACGACCCGAACTTCCCGACGTTGGTCGCCAGCCTTGGCGCGGGCGGAATTCACTACAACCTCGGCGGCGGCGATCGGAAGTCGGTGTTGCGCGCGGTGGTGAACGTCATGCAGCTGCCTGAAGTTGAAAAGGAGACTTTGGTCGACGTGCTGATGGCGCGCGAAGCAACGGGCTCCACCGGCATTGGGGATGGCATCGCGATCCCCCATGTGCGGCACCCCATCGTCATGGGTGGAAGCTCGGCATCCATCTCGCTTTGCTTTCTAGAGCGGCCGGTGGATTTCTGCGCCATCGACGGCGGCCCCGTTCATACGCTTTTCTTGATGATCAGCACCACGGTTCGCGGTCATCTACAAACGCTCGCCAAGCTGGGGACCGCCCTGCGCGATCCCAATTTCAAGAATGCCGTGCTTCGCCGCGCATCGGCGGAAGAGATCCTGCGCGAGGCTGAGCGAGTCGAAGCGGGATTGCCGCTTCCTGTCCGCGGCTGACGATGCGCCTGCTCGTCTTCGCGCTGCTCATCCTTCTTGCAAGTGGAGCCATCGCGCTCGGGGCCAACCGGCGGCCGTTCCTGGCCACCGCCGTGGGGGCGGTGGGGACCGTGCTCGCTTGCATTGTCGGCATGGTGCCAGTGGTGCAAACCCTCCTCGGCCACCACTGGACGTCGCTTCGACTAATCTGGCAAGCGCCCACGCAAGATCTCTTGCTGGGACTGGATCCGCTATCGGCCTTCTTTCTGGTTCCAGTGCTGGTGCTGGGCGCGCTGGCCGCAATCTACGGTCGCACCTATATGCTCGCCTACCGTGCACACAAATCGCTTGGCGCTGCCACCTGTGCGTTCAACGTGCTCATGGCCGCCATGGTGACCGTGGTGCTGGCGCGCAGTACGGTGCTCTTTCTCGTGGCCTGGGAGGCGATGACGCTTTCCTCATACTTGCTCGTGACCTTCGAGCATGAAGACAAGGACGTGCGCCGGGCTGGCCTGGTGTACCTCGTGGCCGCCCACGTGGGCGAGGCCTGCCTGCTGGCCATGTTTCTGTTGCTCGATCGCCACGCGGGCGGCTTGGGCTTCGACGCCTTCGCCGCCATGCCGCTGCCCAGCGCCGGTTTCGCGGCCAGCATCTTCGTCCTGGCCGCGGTCGGGTTCGGCATCAAGGCCGGTTTTCTGCCCTTCCACGTTTGGCTGCCCGAGGCGCACGCCGCCGCGCCCTCTCACGTCTCGGCGCTGATGTCGGGCGTGATGATCAAGCTGGGGCTCTACGGGCTTCTGCGCGTGGCCACCTTCCTGCCACCGGCTTCGTGGTGGGGCCCTGCCCTACTCACGCTGGGCATGGCTGGCGCGCTGTGGGGCATCTCGCTCGCGCTCTACCAACGGGATATGAAGCGCGTGCTGGCCTATTCCAGCGTCGAGAACATGGGAATCATCACCCTCGGCGTCGGACTGGCCTTCTGGCGGGCAAGCGTTGGCGACTTCGCGCTGGCCGCGCTGGGAGCGTGTGGCGCCCTCTTGCACGTGTGGAACCACGTCGTCATGAAGGGCCTGATGTTCTTCTGTGCCGGCAGCGTGCTTCATGGCAGCGGCAGCAAGGACATGGAGAAACTCGGCGGCCTGATGAAACGCATGCCGCACACCGGGCTGGCCATGCTGGTGGGCGCGGTGGCCATCGCCGGGTTGCCCCCACTGAACGGCTTCGTCAGCGAATGGCTGCTCTATCTCGGCCTCATGGGCGACAACCCGTCCCGGACCGGATCGATCAGCATCGCCGCGCTACTCGCGACAGGTGTGCTTGCGTGCATCGGCGGACTGGCCGCCATATGCTTCGTTCGCCTTACTGGCATCGTGCTCTTGGGCGAAGGACGCAGCCCGGCGGCCCAGCACGCCCACGAGTCGTCTATCGGCATGCGCGGGCCCATGGCGGGCCTGGTGGTGGCGTCAGCCGCCATGGCGATCTTTCCAGGTACGCTGCTCGGCATCCTCTCCCCAGTTGCGAGTCAGCTATTCGGCCCCGCGGTTGACGACCGCATCGCTCAGGTCACGCGCTCGCTGGGTGCCATCAGCGCGCTCAACGCCGCGATGTGGATCGGGCTCGGCCTTGCCTTGCTGCTTTGGCTGCTGCTGCGTGGCCCACGCACCACGGCCGTGGAAACCTGGGGCTGCGGCTACGCCGCGCCCACGGCGCGCATGCAATACACGGCCAGGTCGTTCTCGGAATTTGTTTCCTACCGGCTGCTTCCGCGCTCCCTGCGTCCGCGCATCGACAGGAAGATGTCCGACTCGCCTTTTCCCCCTCCGGGCAGCTTTTCCAGCCGGTGCACCGATCCCCTGACCCACGGCGTGTACGAGCCCTTCTTCGCGCGCTGGGCGGATCGCTTCGCGCGCCTGCGCTGGATTCAACAAGGGGCTTTGCACATCTACCTGCTCTATATCTTTGTCGTGGCAGTCGCGGCCTTGGCGTGGATATCGTGGAGCCAGTGGATGGCCTCATGACCGATTGGCTCGTCATCGCTGGGATGGTCCTGGCCGCCGCGAGCGGCGTGCCGGGATTGTGGCAAGAGCGCGAGCGCGGCGGTGGAGAGCGTCTGGCCACCGGCCTCATGGTGCTGGGCGCCTTGTGCGGCATCGTCGGAGCCGGCCTGGCCATCGCGTGGCCGTCCGCCGGAATCGATCTGGGTTGGCCCGTGCCCGGCGGCCGCTTCGCCATTCGCATCGACGGCATTTCCGCGCTCTTTGTCATTCAGATCTTTCTCATCTCCGCCCTGGGCTCGGTCTACGGGCTCGGCTACTGGAAGCAGTCCGAGCACCCACGCGACGGCCGAAAGCTGCGCCTGTTCTACGGGCTCATGACCGCGGGCATGGCGCTGCTGGTGTGCGCGCGCAACACCATGCTGTTCATGGCGGGTTGGGAAATCATGGCCCTGGCCGCCTTCTTGAGCCTGGCCGCGCAGGACGATCAGCGCACGGTGCGCGAAGTCGGCTACGTCTACATGGTGGCCACGCGGCTGGCCACGCTGTGCCTGTTCGCCATGTTCGCGCTGCTCTTCACGGCCACGGGCAGATTCGACTTCGCCGCCAGCGGCCCCATCAACTCTGGCACCGCCACCGCCATTCTGATTCTCGCCATCGTCGGATTCGGCCTCAAGGCAGGCGTGATGCCCATGCACGTGTGGTTGCCGGGGGCCCACGCCAGCGCCCCCAGCCACGTGTCGGCCCTCATGTCGGGCGTGCTCATCAAGATGGGCATTTACGGCCTGGTGCGTGTGTTGTCGCTGTTCCCTCATCCGCCGCTATGGTGGGGCCAGCTGGTCTTGGTCCTCGGTTGCGTGTCAGGAATCCTCGGCGTGGCCTTCGCCATCAGCCAGCACGATTTTAAGCGCCTGCTCGCCTACCACAGCGTGGAGAACATCGGCATCATCTGCATGGGGCTCGGCGTGGCCTTGCTTGGGCGCTCGTTTGGCAACAGCACCCTCGTGGTCTTGGGCCTGGGCGGTGCCATCTTGCATGTGTGGAACCATGGCATGTTCAAGGGGCTGCTGTTCTTGTCGGCGGGCTCGGTGCTGCACGCGACCCACACCCGCGACATCGACGAGCTCGGCGGCCTGGCCAAACGCATGCCGTGGACAGCCCTCGCCTTTCTCGTCGGCGCAGTGGCCATCTGCGGCCTGCCACCGCTCAATGGCTTCGTCAGCGAGCTGCTGGTCTATCTCGGGCTGTTCCGCTCCGCGGCCCTGCCCCAAGGCACCCTCTGGCTGACCGGGGCGCTGGGCGCGCCAGCCCTGGCGCTCATCGGAGCCTTGGCCCTCGCCTGCTTCGTGAAAGTCCACGGGGCCATGTTCCTGGGCGAGCCGCGCTCCCAGCACACGGACCACGCAGCCGAATCGAATCGCCTCATCCTTGTTCCCATGGCCGTGCTGGCTGGGATCTGTTTCCTTGTTGGCCTGTTGCCATGGGTGATCGCCCCGGTCCTCGATCGGGCGGTGCTGGCGTGGGCGCCGGAATTGTCGGGGCAACGCCTCATGGTGCTGGCACCGCTCAGCTGGGTTTCGCTGCTCGGATGGCTCCTGCTGCTCGCCCTGCTCGTCGGCGCCGCCCTCTTCCGCCGTCATCTGCGCGCAAAGCCCGCCGCCACCACGGGCACCTGGGACTGCGGGTATGTGGCGCCCGGTCCGACCATGCAGTATTCGTCGTCCTCGTTTGCGCAGACCCTGGTGGGTCTCTTTTCCTGGGCCCTGCGCCCCAAGGTCACCAATCCCGACACGCGCGGGCTGTTTCCTCACCCCGAGGCCTTCACCAGCAGCGTGGACGACGTGGTCCTCGACAGCATGCTTATCCCCGCCGCGCAGCTTGGTACGCGCGTGCTCCACTGGTTCAGGTGGGTGCAGCGGGGAAGCATGCAGGCCTACCTGCTCTACATTCTCCTCACATTGATCGTGCTGTTCTTCTGGAAATAGGGACGCCTTGAACAAGATCCACTTCACCATCCACGCTGCCCTGCTCTTGGCCATGCCGCTTCTGCTGCTCGGGATCATCGGCAAGACCAAGGCCGCCTTTGCTGGCCGTGTGGGGCCGCCGCTGCTGCAGCCCTATTTCGACGTCATCAAGTTGCTGCGCAAGGGATCGGTGTTCAGCCGAACCACGACCTGGGTGTTCAAAGCCGGGCCGCTTGTGGGTCTTGTGACCGCCCTGTTCGCAGCCATGCTGACGCCGCTCGGAGGCCATCTTGCGCCCATCTCGTTCGAGGGCGATCTGGTGCTCTTCGCCTACCTCTTCGGCTTGGGCCGCTTCTTCACCGTGGCCGCGGCCCTGGACACCGGCTCGGCCTTCGAAGGCATGGGCGGCGCCCGCGAAGTCACCTTCTCGTGCCTGACCGAGCCGGCGCTCTTCTTCGGACTGATTGTCCTGACCCGCCTGTCCGGTTCGCTCTCGCTGTCGACCATGATCGGTCCGGGCCTCGGCCAGGCCTGGCACAACGGCGGCGCCGCCCTGGTGCTGGTGGGCTTCAGCCTGTTCATCGTCTTGCTCACCGAAACCTGCCGCATTCCCGTCGACGATCCCAACACCCACCTCGAGCTCACCATGATCCACGAAGTCATGGTGCTCGACCACGGCGGACCGGCGCTTGGCTTGATTGAATACGCGGCGGCCTTGAAGCTGTTCGTCCTCGGCTCGCTGGTGGTGCGCATCGCCATTCCCTACAGCGGCAATGTCTGGACCAGCTGGGGCGTCTTCGCCGGTGGCATGGTGTTGCTCGCGGTCTTGATCGGCGTCGTGGAATCGACCATGGCCAGGTTGCGCATGGCCCAAGTCCCCATCCTGCTGGTGGCAGCATGTCTGCTGTCCGCCTTTGGCATCGTTCTGGTTGCGAGGTAGTCCGAAGATGCACGCCCTAGTTGGTCCCCTGCTCGTTGTCGTCTTGCTCTTCAACCTGTTTCTGCTCGGCACCAGCCGACTGCAGGCCGTCATCAACGCCTCCGCCGGCCAAGGGGTCATCCTGGGAATTCTCACCCTGTGCGTGCACGAGGGCTTCAGCGGATGGATCGTGCTCATCACCCTCATCACCATCCTGCTCAAGGGTGTGCTGATTCCTGGCATGCTCTTGCGAGCCATCCGCGATGCGGCCATCCGGCGCGAGATCGAACCCTTCATCGGATTTCTTCCCTGCCTGCTACTGGGGGCGCTGGGCACGGGCGCATCGCTGATCTTCGCCCGCACCTTGCCGCTGGCCAAAGAGCACGTCGGCTCATTGCTGGTGCCAGCCGCGATGGCCACGGTGTGGACCGGCTTTCTCGTGCTCACCACCCGGCGCAAGGCCATCAACCAAGTGGTCGGCTATTTGGTCTTGGAAAACGGCATCTACATCATGGGCCTCACGCTCCTGCACGCCATGCCCTTCATGGTCGAGATGGGCGTGCTGCTCGACTTGTTCGTCGGCATCTTTGTCATGGGCATCATTCTCAACCACATCCGCCGCGAATTCTCCTCGCTGGACACGGCGCACTTGAGCGCACTCAAGGAGTAGCCGCCCATGTTGCTGGTACAGGTTCTGATTCCATTGCTCTTGGGCGGAATCGCGTTTGCGATCCGATCCAACCTGAAGCGACCGTGGCTGCTGCCGCTCGGCGGGACGCTCCATTTCGCCATCACCTCTGCCATCTTGCTGGGCAAGACACCCGCCGCTGGCGACGCCTGGCTCGGGCTCGATCCTCTCAACAAAGTCGTGCTGGGATTTCTGAGTCTGCTCTTCTTTCTCTGCTCGGTGTATGCGCGCGGCTATCTGATTTCGCGCCCGAATCAGCCCAATCGCATCTTCACCGCCAGCCTGCTCGTGTTTCTCGCCATGCTGACCCTGGCGGTCGAGGCGCAGCACCTGGGCCTCATGTGGGTGGCTGTCGAGGCCTGCACGCTCAGCTCGGCGCCCCTGCTCTACTTCAACCAGAATCCCCGCTCCCTGGAAGCGACCTGGAAATACCTCCTCATCGGCTCGGTGGGCATCGCACTGGCACTGCTCGGCTCTTACTTTCTCGCCTATTCCGCGCTCCACGGTGGCATGAGCGCGTCGCTCTTCTTCAGCGACCTCGTACGCGAAGCACCGCACCTTTCCCATCCCTGGCTGCGCTCGGCCTTCATTCTGTTGTTCGTCGGCTACGGCACCAAGATGGGACTGGCGCCCATGCACTCGTGGAAGCCCGATGCCTACGGCGAAGCACCCGGTCTGGTCGGCGCGCTGCTGGCGGGCGGGCTGACGACCATCGCGTTTCTGGCCGTACTGCGCTTTTATCAAATCTGCAACGCCGCCCATGACGTGGCCTTCGTCCGCAGCATGATGGTAACGATCGGCCTCTTCTCCATGGCGGTGGCCGCCGTGTTCATGGTCCGCCAGCGCGACTACAAGCGCATGCTTGCCTACTCCAGCGTGGAGCACATGGGCATCCTGGTGCTGGGTATCGGCATCGGTGGCGCGGGCATCTTCGGCTCCTTGCTCCACATGATCAACAACGGCCTGACCAAGGGCGTGCTCTTCCTGGCCGCGGCCAACATCCACCGCGCCTACGGCAGCAAGCGTGTCGAGGACGTCAGCGGCGCCATTCGCCGCCTGCCCATCACCGGCGCGCTCTTCCTGGCCGGTTTTTTCGCCATCACCGGCTCGCCACCCTTCGGCCCCTTCTTCAGCGAGTTCACCATCCTGCGCGCGGCCGTCGCGGGCGGACGATTCTGGGTCGCGGGGCTCTTCCTGGTCATGCTGTTCGTGGTGTTCGTGGGCATGAGCTCGACCGTGTTCGCCGTGGTGCAAGGCGAGCCCTCGGAAAAAGCGAGCGCCAGCGGCTACAAGGACACCTTCTTCACCGTCGCACCCATCATCGTGTTCCTGGGCCTGGTGCTGCTGCTCGGCGTGTACGTACCGCCGCCACTCAGCCGCGCGCTTCACGAAGCGGCGGCCTTCATCGAGATGAAACCATGAGTACCAAGTGGCACACCCTACGCAATGGCATCGCGGTGCCCATGCACCAGGTTCCGCAACTTCCGTTTTCGGACTTGCGCCAGGCCATCATCGCAGCGCCTTCACGCAATCGGCGCGTGGCTGCCTTGTTCGGCCGCCCCGCGGGTGAAAGCATCGAGCTTTTTGCCGTGCTCGCCTGCGACCGCGACGGCCTGCTGGAAGTCGCACGAGCCACCATCGAGGGAAATGCCTTCCCAAGCATGACCCCGGAATGCCCACAGGTGCACATGTTCGAGCGCGAGCTGGGAGAACAGTGGGACCTGATTCCAGAAGGACACCCGTGGTGGAAGCCGGTGCGCTTTCACAACGCCTACCGGCCGGGCCCCGATGCCTTTGGCCGCCCAGACAACAAAGACGGCGCGCCCCGCGTGGTGGGCGTGACCGACTTCTACCGCGTCGAGGGCGAGGAGATTCACGAGGTGGCCGTGGGCCCGGTGCACGCCGGTGTCATCGAGCCCGGTCACTTCCGCTTCCAGTGCCACGGCGAGCACGTCTTCCATTTGGAGATCTCCCTCGGCTACCAACATCGCGGCATCGAAAAGACCCTGGCGGGCGGCCCCGGCAAGCGCACCATCCATCACATGGAAACCCTGGCCGGTGACACCACGGTGGGGCACGCCAGCGCCTACTGCCAGGCCGTGGAAAGCCTATGCGCGTGCCGGCCTTCGGCCCGGGCCATGGCCCTGCGCGGGATCGCCCTTGAGCTCGAACGCCTGGCCAATCACACCGGCGATCTGGGCGCCTTGGCCGGCGACATCGGCTACCTGCCCACGGCCTCGTACTGCGGGCGCCTGCGCGGCGACTTCCTCAACATCACGGCGCTTCTGTGCGGCAACCGTTTTGGCCGCGGACTGATCCGGCCCGGCGGCGTCGGCTTCGATGTCGACCAGGCGCGCGTGGCCCAAGTCCTCGAACGCCTGGAGTCCGCCTACCGCGACGTCGAAGGCGCCGCCAAGCTGCTCTGGCAAACTGGTTCGGTGCAGGCACGCTTCGAGGACGTGGGCAAGGTCAGCGAAGAAACCGCGTGCGACCTGGGACTGGTCGGGCCCGCCGCGCGCGCCAGCGGTTTGCGACGGGACGTGCGCACCCATCACCCCTTCGGCATCTTCCATTTCGTGCACATTCCCATTTCCACCTTCCACACCGGCGACGTGTTCGCGCGTGCCTTCCTGCGCTGGCTGGAAATCGAGCGCTCGGTGCAGTTCCTGCGCACGCAATTGAAAGAGATTCCCACCGGCGCCGCGCGCGTGGATTGCCCAGCATTGCGTCCCGATCACTTCTGCGTGTCCTTGGTCGAAGGCTGGCGCGGCGAAATCTGCCATGCGGCCATGACGGACCCGCAGGGGCGATTCGCAACCTACAAAGTCGTGGATCCCTCGTTCCACAATTGGGCCGGCCTAGCCATGTCCCTGCGCGACCAGCAGATCTCGGACTTCCCCATTTGCAACAAGAGCTTCAACCTTTCCTACTGTGGCCATGACCTTTGAAATGGGCAGGAGACCAAACCCATGCTGAAGATTCTTGCTGAACGTTGGCGACAAGGTCATCGCACCTCGCACTTCCCCAACGAAACACCCGTTCTTTCCGACCGTTTCCGCGGCCTGCCCGTCATCGACGCAGGCAAGTGCACCGACGGCTGCCGCGCCTGCGCCGACGCCTGCCCCACCGACGCCATCGCCATCGAGGCGCGAGCGCCCAAGGTCGATTTGGGGCGCTGCTTGTTCTGCACCGACTGCACCCAGGCCTGCCCAACCGGGGCCATCCAGCACGGCCCGGACTTTCACCTGGCCGGCAATACGCGCCAATCGTTGATTGTGAGCGGGGGCGAGCCCGTGCCTGTCCACGCCCTGGAAAAGCGGCTTCTGAAGTTGTTCGGCCGGTCGCTCAAACTGCGCCAGGTGAGTGCTGGCGGCTGCAACGCCTGCGAGGCCGACATCAACGTGCTCGGCACTTTGGTCTTCGACCTAGGCCGCTTCGGCATCCAAATGGTGGCCTCGCCCAGGCACGCCGATGGACTCATCGTCACCGGCCCGGTCAGCGAGAACATGAAGCTGGCGCTGCACAAGACCTACGACGCCCTCACCCCACCCAAGATCGTCATCGCCGTCGGAGCATGCGCCATCTCGGGTGGACCCTTCCGCGACCATCCCGAAGTCCACAACGGCGCAGACAGCGTCGTGCCCGTGGATCTTTACATTCCCGGTTGCCCGCCGCATCCGTACACCATCCTCGACGGGTTGCTGAGGCTGGTGGGGCAGTTGGAAGAAAAGCAGGAAAGGGTCTAGCGACGTCACCCAGTAGGGTTTTCCCTCAACGCATGCGGATGCACTTGTGCGTAGGCTGATGCCAGATTCAGGTACGATGTATGTGCCTGGCTCGGAGAAAGCGGCAGAGATGGACGACAGACTCATGACCGTCAAGCAGCTCGCCGGGTATTTGAACCTGAACGAGCGGACCGTCCTGCGCCTGGTCACCGACGGTGCCTTGCCGGGCGTGAAGGTCGGCAATCAATGGCGTTTCCGAAAAGCCATGATCGACACCTGGCTCGACGACCAGATGCTAGGCGTGACGCCGCGGATGATCGACGAGCCCAAGCCGGTGGTTTCTCCGCGCGCCATGCTCGAGCTGGCGAGTTGCTTCGAGCTTTCGCACATCCTGGCCGAGATGAAAGCCACCACCAAGAACGCCGCCGTGGAAGAGCTGGCTGGACTGGCGGCGGAGCTGGGTCTGGTGCGCGACAAAACCTGGTTCATGGGCGCGCTCATCGAACGCGAGAACGTCATGCCCAGCGCCCCGGGCCGCGGCGTGGCCTTTCTGCACACTGTCCGACGCAATCCGCAGCAGGTCACCCGACCCTTCATGGTGCTCGGTCGCTCCAGAGCGGGCGTCGACTTCGACGCCCTCGACGGCAAGCCCACCCACCTTTTTTTCGTGCTCGGCCTCAAGATCTACGAACTCCACCTGCCCTGGCTGGCCAAGCTGGCCGGAATGTTCGCCACCGACCAAGCCGTCCAGCCCGTGCTGGCCGCACGCGATGCCAAGGCGATCTACGAAGTCATCGCGGCAAGCGAGCGGCGAATGACCAAGCTCAAGTAGTCGCGCTCCCGGCTGTCCCGGAGATCGCGAAACGATTACTCCGCTGAAGCGTCGACAGCGCTCGTGTCCACAGAGGTTCCGTCGCTGTCCACCGATATTCCACCGCCGTCCGCCAACGTCCCGATGGCGGCGTCGAGATCGGCATCGAAGGTGGCGCCGACCGAAACCTCCCCTGACCCGTCCCAAACAGCCGATCCATCCACCGTGGTCGTGGGCGGGGAAACGGAAGACACGCAGGTTCCGTTGCCTGTCTGGCCATCGCTGCAGCGCAGGCCGCTCGCGCAGTCCGAGTCGATCTGGCAGCGGTCGCCTTCGCCCTGGTCGCAGCCCGTGGCGAAAAAGAGAGAAGCCGCCACGCCGAGGAGGCAGAAACGTAGGTCGAGGATCCGTTGCATGGGGGGCTGGCTTACCATCCCGGCCTTCGTTCGTAAAGGGCGGTCCGTGGTAACTTCGGGGCATGTTGCGTCGCAAACCCCTCGTCCTCGCCACCCTCGCTCTCGCCGCTGCACTCTTCGTCGCCTTCGGACTGCAAGCCCGGCCGGCCAGGAAACTCACGCCAGCCGAACGCGAGGCCCGCGATTTCCTCGCAACCATCACCGGCGTGGTTCAGCCCCTGCAAGCCGTCGACAACCGCGCCGCCTGGACAGCCGCGACCGATGTCACGCCCGAGCACACGGCCGCGCGCATCGCCGCGGACAAGGCCCTAGCCTCGGTTTCGGGATCGAAGCTGGTCATCGAACGCACGCAGGCGCTGCTCAAGCGCAAAGGCGAACTCGAACCGCTGACCGTGCGCCAACTCGACAAACTGCTTCTCGCCGCCGCCGACAGTCCCGCCACCCTTCCTGACGTGGTCGCCAAGCGGCTTGAAGCCGAGGCCCGCCAATCGGCGATTCTTGACGGCTATGTTTTCTGCCTGCAAGCCCGGCCCGACGGGGCCTGCGCGCGTCCGGTCTCGGCCAACGACATCGACGATATTCTGAAGAAGTCGCGCAACCTGAAAGAGCGCGAGCAGGCGTGGACCGCGTCCAAGGAAATCGGGCGCAAGCTCAAGCCAGGCCTTGAGGAGCTGCGTTCGCTGCGCAACCAGGTCGCGCGCGCCATGGGGTATTCGTCGTTCTTCGCGTTGCAGGTGGCCGATTACGGCATGACGGTGCCGGAAATGATGGCGTTGATGGACGACACCCTGGCCACCATCATGCCCATTTACGACGGCCTCCACTGTTTCGCCAAACACACCCTGGCCGAGCGCTACAAGCACCCGGTGCCGCGGCTCATCCCCGCGCACTGGATCGGCAATCGCTGGGCCCAGTCGTGGCCGGGCCTCATCGAGAGCGCCAGCCTCGATCCCTTTTTCAAGAACAAGAGCCGCGAATTCATCGTGCGCACCGCCGAGGATTTCTATGTCTCGCTCGGCTTCCCGCGCCTGCCCGAAAGCTTCTGGCAAAACTCCGACCTTTATCCGGTGGACCGGAATTCGCCGCGCAAGAAGAACAGCCACGCCTCGGCCTGGCACATCGACGGCGAAAACGACGTGCGCTCGCTCATGAGCGTCGAACCCAACGAGCAGTGGTTCGGCACTGCCCACCACGAACTTGGCCACATCTACTACTACATTTCGTATACGCGACCGGAAGTGCCGTTCCTGCTGCGGGCCGGCGCTAACCGCGCCTTCCACGAGGCCGTGGGCGAACTCGCGCGCCTGGCCAGCCAGCAGATGCCCTACCTGCGCCGGCTCGGCTTGGTTCGCCAGGGCCAGGAACCCGAGCCATCGGGCTGGCTTCTGCAGACCGCGCTCGACTCCATCGTCTTTCTGCCCTTCGCCGCCGGCACCATGACCCACTTCGAGCACGACCTCTACGAAGACGATCTGCCCGCATCGGAATGGCAGGCGCGCTGGTGGCAGTACGTGATGCGCTACCAGGGCGTGCAAGCGCCCAAGCCCCGTGGCGACGAGCTGTGCGATGCCTGCACCAAGACCCACATCAACGACGATCCCGCCCAGTATTACGACTATGCCCTGGCCAGCCTCATCAAGTTCCAGCTCCACCGCCACATCTGCGACAAGATCCTCAAGCAGGACGTGCGCGCCTGCGACTACACGGGCAGCCAGGAGGTTGGGCGCTTCCTGCAAAAACTCCTGGCCCTGGGCGCGACCCGCGACTGGCGCGAGGTCATGCGCGAGACGACCGGCGAAGACATCGGCCCCGGGGCGCTACTCGCCTATTTCCAGCCGATCATCGCGGACCTGGAGAAGCGCAACTTGGGACTCGACTGCTCGCGCTGAATGGCGCGCATGCGCCCGACTACTGGCAGCTCGCGAGATAGCCCTTGCACTGGCCGGCCGTGCAGATGTTGCCGCTGCAACAAGGTTGCCCCATACCGCCGCACGCGGCGCAGGAATAGGCATACATACTGGTGAAGGAGGGCGCACAGACCATCCCCGAATTGCAGGTTCGCGTGCCGCCCGTCACTGCGAGACAGCATGGTTGATTGGCGCCGCCACAAGCACCGCAAGTCGCCGGTCCCCCGCCCACCGACGCTTGGCAGGTCGTGTTCGAGGCCGTGCACCTACTGTTGGCGCAGCACCTTTCTCCAGCCCCGCCGCAGGATCCGCACGCTCCGGCCGAACAAGTTCCGGCCAGGCCGCTGCCACACGCATCGCCGACCGCAACGCAGGTCGGAGTCGACATGCCGCCTGTCGCACCGACGCAGCAACCAGAGTTCGCGCAGATACTGCCCGGGCAGCAGGGTTGCCCCGCGTCACCACAAGTTGGAGCGCTGGTTCCGCCAGTTCCTCCGACGCCGCCAGTACCGACGGCGCCGCCCGTACCTGTGACACCACCCGTGCTTGCGACACCACCGGTGCCGTTCGCACCACCAGTGCCAGGCGCGCCGCCCGTCCCAAACTCACCGCCGGTCCCAACGGCGCCACCAGTCCCAGCAACGCCGCCGCTACCCGCGACGCCGCCCGTGCCCACAACACCGCCGGTCTCAGCGATTCCGCCAGTGCCCACAACACCGCCAGCGTCCACAACGCCGCCGGTCTCAGCGATTCCGCCAGTGCCCACAACACCGCCTGTGCTTGCGACTCCGCCGGTGCCAACAACGCCACCCGTACCGAGGGGCGCATCCACCACGACACCGCCCGCGCCATAGGAGCCGCCACTCGCTATTGGTGTGCCGCCGGCGCCAATGTTGCCAGCCACGCCACCCGCGCCGCGACCACCCGATCCGGCAACCGTGCCGCCAAATCCTCGGGCTCCTGTTGCCAGCCCTCCCGCTCCGCCGTTAGCCGTGCCTCCACCGTCGACACCGGCGGTTGTCTTGCCGCCCGCACCACTTGCGGCGGCGTCGCGCGCGGCACCCGCGCCTCCGCCACTTCCCATGGTTGCGACCGAGAGCCCACTGGTATCGGTCGAGCAGCCAAAGAGAACACCAACCGCGAGCGCCGAGAGAGACCATGGTCCGTGCTTCGAAGTCTGGAACTCGTGCCGGCTTTTCATGCGATTCCCTCTCAATAAATCACCGTTCAACGGGCCGCTGCGTGCGGTCCTCGAATCGCGCGCTTCTGTCCGACCGCGAAAGCAAGGATAGCACGAAAAACCAGGCAAATCGATGGGCCACCGGGCCAATGAAGGCTCGTGCTCCACGAGAATTTCGCGCCGTCGCTATTCGCGCCGCGCGATCTCTTCCACGAAGTAGGCGCTGCGGTGACGCGCGTCCGGCAGGTGAGAATCCCAGCAAGCGGGCGAACAGAACACGAGCCTTATCTTCCCCGAATTGCAAGTGGATACCGAGCAACGGATGACCTTGCCGCCCACTGGGATGGGTTTGCGGCACATGGAACACATGAATGCTGGACTGCCAGTCATGGGCCGCTGTCTACCACAAGATCATGCAAGCCAGCGTGCTTGGGTAGGAAAGCCTATTGGGAAGCGCCCTTGGCATCCCAGGAGACTTCGACTTTGCCCATGGGCGAGGCCAAACGAAGGATCATGCGTCCGGAAGGCGACCCCACGAAGGCTTCCCCCGCACCCTCGGTACGGACGAAACGCAGGGTGTACGTGCGCGAGAAGGGAGTGCGCGTGGGAAAGAATTCCATTTCGTAGACCTCGGGAAGCTTTTCGACCCGAATCGACGTCGGCGCGAGTTCGGCCCCGGTGCCGTCGATCAAGGTGATCCGCCAGGGCGAGCGACTGCGTTCGAGATCGTTCCACTTCTCGGTCGTGCTCTGCGCGACGAGGTGGATCTCGTAGACCGCATGCGCGGCCTCCTGCTGCGCCTTGGCGAGTTCGTCGCGCTCGCCGTCGGCCAGATCGTATGCCTTGGCGTACTTGGCAACGTAGGCCTGGCGGAAATCCCAGCTCTTGAAGGTGGCCCAAATCTCCATGACCGTTCCCACGTCCTGAACCAGCTTCGCATGACGCGTCCAAGCCTCGAAGGTGGCGGGATAGTCGTCGCCGCGATAGTTCTTGGTGGTATCGGAAAAGTCGGCGGTCTGCACGCGCCCGAAAGCGCACCCCAGCGCGGATACGCACAGCCCAAGAGCGAACCATCGAGCGCCGCCAATCACGTGAACTCGCGCCTCCGGAACAGCGTCACGAGCGGAGCCTGTTTCTCCAGCGCCTCGCGGCCGCCCTCTTCGCGATCGACCAAGCCGACGATCAAGCTGACCGTGAGGCCAAACTCGCGCGCCCTCTCGACCGCCTTGAGCGCCGATCCTCCAGTGGTCACGACGTCTTCCAGAATGGCCACCGGCATGCCGGGACGAAGCAGCTTGCGCCCTTCGATCCACTGCCCGGTGCCGTGCCCCTTGGGCTCCTTGCGCACGTAGAACGCATGCAGGGGTTTGGGCCCCAGGAAACTCACAGTCGACACCGCGGAGGCCAGCGGGTCGGCGCCCATCGTGAGCCCGCCCACGGCCTCGACCTCGGGCGCGCGCTCGGCGATGAGGTAGCCGAAAAGCCAGCCCACGAGGAAGTGACCTTCCGCGCTCAGCACCGCCTGCTTGCAGTCGATGTAGAAATTGCTCTTCAGCCCCGAGGCCAGCACGACCTCACGCTCCTCGTAGGCGAGGTGCTTGAGAAGATCGAGCAACCGGACTCGATGTCGATCGAAAAGCTCGCTGCCGCTCATGCGGCCATTTTTACCATGGCCGCCAGGCAGGTGGCGCCTTTTACAGCTTCAGCCCTTCGAGCGGGTCGTCGGTGACCGGTTTCCTGGGCTTGATGAAGGAAGGCGCGACCGCGGGAGCGGATTCCTTCTTGTCTTTTCCGTCCCTGGTCGCAGCTGGTCGGGTTCCGCCTCCGCTGCTCGACGAAGCGTGGGTTCGGGCTTTTACGTCATCGATCTGCTTCTGAATGGCGATACGCTCGGCGTCGCTCTTGGCCTTGGTGAGATCGGCCATGAGCAGTTCGATCTTCTTCTGTCCCTCAGCCAGCATCAGACGCGCCTGCTCCGCTTCCTTGGCGGCCTTGGCCGTGGCGTCTTGCTGAATAGCGAGCTGCTTCTCGTGATCGGACTTGATCTTGAAAAAGATTCCGCCGCCGATCACCAGCACCGCCACCGCGATTCCCACGATGACGCCCATGGGGAGGCCTTTGGCCTTGGTCGCCGTCTTGACCTGCGCCTCGAGATGCATGCGCTCGCGCTGCAACTGCGCTTCCGCATCGATGCGCGCCTTCCGTTCCGCTTCTTCCAGGCGAAGGTGCTCCTCGCGCTCGCGAGCCAGCTTCTCTTGCTCGATTTTGCGAACGCGCTCTTCTTCCTCGCGCTTGGCCCGTTCGACGTCTTCCTTGGCCTTGCGTTCGGCATCCGCCTTGGCCTTGCGCTCGGCCTCGGCACGCGCCTGTACTTCAGCCTGTTCCTTCTTGACCCGGTCGTCCTCTTGCTTGCGCAGTTCCTTGAGAGACTTGAGAACCGAATTGTCGCGTGAGTCCAACATACAGCTCCTTATGGCCAGATCGCGTCCGCAACGGCGATGATACCAGTGTATCTAACATAGAATTTTTGCCAAGCGAACGCGCGAGGTGATGTTTTCCCTGCTTTTCCACACCAAGATTCACTTGCGCCCTCACTTCGCCGAAGCGTTTTGAAACCGCCGGGAGATGGTGGCGGCCAGCTCGTCCAGCGTGCGGCCGTCGGTGTCGATGCGAGCATGGGCGATTCGTTCGTAAAGAGGGGTCCGGCGCTCCAAGACTTCCTCGACTTCCTCGGTAAAGCTCTTGGCCCCGGTAAGCGAGGGCCGCGAGGTATCCTCGCCGATTCTCGCCACGATGGTCGCCGGCGTAGCGCGCAGCCAGAACACCTTGCCCCCGTCGCGCAACGCCGCGAAATTGGCCTCGCGCTCGACCACCCCGCCTCCGCAGTCGATGATGAGGTCGCCCTTGGCGCCAAATTCGCGGCAGACTCGCTCCTCCAAGTCCCGAAAATGATTCCAGCCTGACGCGGCGACCAATTCGGGAATGGGCAGCCCTGCCGCACGGACGATTTCCTCGTCGAGGCTGACCACGGGGCGCACGAGCAGAGTCCCGAGCTTGCGCGCTATCGCGCTCTTGCCGGTGCCGCGGTAGCCCACCAGAACCAGATTCACAGTCGCGCCTCGATGATCCGCCGCATGACCTCGGCCGGCGCGGGTTTGCCGGTCCACAATTGGAATTGGATCATGGCCTGGCCGAGAAACATCTCCATGCCCTCGACCACGCGGCACCCGGCGGCGGCGGCCTGGTTGAGCAGCCGCGTGCGGCGCGGATTGTAGACGGCATCGAAAACCGACAGTTCCGGCCGCAAGAGCTCGGCCGGGACCAGACTGCGGCTCGTGTCCGGGGTCATTCCGATGGGCGTGCAGTGCAAAAGGATCTCGGCGCGCGCCAAGGCGGCGCGCAAGGTCGCGTCGTCGAGCATCTGCGTCTTTGCTTCCTTGCCCGTTCTGGTCGCGATATCGCGGCCCAGATCCGTAAGCTCGTCCTTCACGACGCCCAAGATGGCCAGTTCCGCGGGATCTCCGCGCAAGGCCACGGTCATGGCCACGGCGCGCGCGGCGCCTCCCGAGCCGAGCACGAGCACGCGGCGACCGGCGATGGCGACGCCGGCTCGGGCAAGCGCATCCAAGGCGCCTTGACCATCGGAGTTGTATCCGAGCAGGCGTCCGTTGTCGTTGACCGCGGTGTTGATGCATCCGATGGCCCGCGCCACCGCATCGACCTCGTCGACCAAGGCCAGCGCGGCCACCTTGTGCGGCATGGTGATGGATAGCCCTCGGTAGCCGAGGGCGCGTACGCCCGCCATCGCCGCCGCGAGGTCGGCCGGGGCAACGTCGTGGGCAACGTACACCAGGGGCAACCCCAGTGCATCGAAGGCGGCGTTGTGAATGGCCGGCCCCATGGAATGGCGAGCAGGCTGGCCGAGAAGTGCGCAGACGGTGAAGTTGGCGTCGATTCTAGTCATGGGATTCGTGCTGGCGGCAACCCGCCAGGCGGAGTTTTACCATCTCAATTGTTGACCACGACGTTGTTCTGCACGGAATTGTTGTCGTCGCACGAGTTCTTGCCCGAGTTGCAAAGCACCGCCGCAATGCCGCCGGCGCCCTGGCTCGTCCCGCCGCCGGCGTTCGCGCCCATGGTCATTTCCAGCACCACGGTGGTTCGGCCGTCCATGGCGACTCCCTCGGAGCGGACGACCACGGCTTGATTGGTGTCGACGGTGTATTTGCCCATCCTGCATTCCGCGGTGTCGTTGCGGATGTACACAGTGTAGATGCCCATGAGTGGACTGCTCAAGCCAGCGGGGTTTCCTGGAACTGCTTCGCCGTGCGAAACGCTGGTGGGGTAGTTCACGCGAACCAGCGGCACTCCGGAGGTGTCGGTCAGAATGGCGCCGCGCCCAACCGGCAAACCGTAGACGGAGTCCAGGCTGCTGGGGATCTCGTCGGAGGGATTCGACTGATGCCCAACGCCTCCAAGGAGCGCGGCCAGATCCGGAGTCACGGGGCCGTTGAGAATGTCGCGCGCACGCTCGAGCCCAGCTTCGGCGACGTAGAGGGCTTGCGCACGCAGATTGGTATTGGTCAGCGCCTGCACGCTGGACTTGGTCAGGAACAAGCCCGACATGCCAAGCCCGAGCAGCGCGATCATGATGAGCATGACCACGACGAGAATGGCGCCCGTCTCGCCCGCGCGCACGTCGCGGACCATGCCCCTCGCCGTACGGCCCTCGCGAGGGTGCTCCTCCTGCCCAAGCGCGCACATGATCCTTTTTCATCGGCAGCTTTTCGGAAAACCTGAGGCGGCCATTTTCCGCCAACGCCCGGCGTGCCTGCATGTTGGAAAACAGGTGATTCTATGGCACGAGCCTGGCAAATCGTGCATACCATCGACTCAACCTGATTCGCCCAGGGGGTAGCCATGCTCGAAAGAGAGAGACTAGCGCGCGTCGTGATCGCCGAGGACAACGACGACATGCTCAATGTGCTATGTGAGTTGGTTTCCGGACTGGGGGTCGAGGTGGTGCCGGCGTCGAGCGGTGGTGACCTGGTGCGTCTGCTAACCGACGATCACCCGGTGGATCTCATCATCACGGACGTGCGCATGCCATGGATGACGGGCTATCAGGTCGCCATCTCGGCGCGCAACTCCGGCTTGGGCACACCCATCATCATCGTGACCGCGTTCCCAGATGACACTCTGCGCGCGCAAATCGACCAGCTGGGGGCGGCGGTTCTCTTGGCCAAGCCTTTCCGGCCCGACGAGCTGCTCTCGCTCGTGCGTGAGCGCCTGCCGCAAGTCGCCGCCACCGCCTGATCGCCGCGCATGCGACTGGCGCGCAAACTCATCCTCTCGATGGTCATTGGTTTGGCCCTCGTGCTCTCCGCCAATTCGTACTATCGGGTGCGCCGCGAACTGGCCGCTTTCGACCAGGACATGGCGCAGGACCACCAGGTCCTGGCGCAAGTTCTTCGCGAATCCGTGACCGCGGTGTGGACAAACGCCGGACGCGAAGCCGCCATCGCTCTAATCGACAAGGTGCGATCTCCGTCCGACATGCTGCACGTGCTCTGGGTCGAAGGCGAGCGCATGGATGCGCGGACGGCGGCGGAAGATGCGCTCGTCACGCGCGTGCCGATTCTGGTCGACGGCGCGCTCAAGGGAACCATCGAAATCCGCGAGTCGCGCCATTTCGCCCGAAACTATGCCCGCCACACCATGATCCGCAGCCTCATCCTGACCGTCGTCGCGGTGTTGGGCGGCGGCTTCATCGCCACCGTGATTGGCATTCGCTACGTCGGCAAGCCCATCGATAAGCTCGTCGAGAAAACCAGGCGCATTGCCGCCGGCGACATGGCGAGTCCCTTGGAGATTCGTCAGCACGACGAGATTGGCGAGCTCGGCACCGAGATCAACGCCATGTGCCTCCGATTGGAGGAAACACGCCACGCCCTGAACGCGGAGATCGCCGAGCGCCTGCGCACCCAAGAACAGCTGCGCCACGCCGACCGTTTGGCGACCGTCGGCAAACTCGCCTCGGGCATCGCCCACGAACTCGGGACGCCACTCGGGGTGGCGCTCATGCGCGCCAATATGATCGCGACCAACCAGAACGCAGGTCGCGAGACACGCGATGCGGGCCGGATCATCGGCGAGCAGATGGACCGCATCACCCACATCGTTCGCCAACTGCTCGATTTCGCGCGCGGTCGCGGCACGGTTCCACCTGGTCCGCTCAAACGGCAAAACCCGACCGATTTAGTCGCCTTGGCCAACCACGTGGTGTCCATGCTGCAACCCCTGGCCGTGAAGCGAAATCTCGTCATCGACATCGTCCGCGGCGACAACACGCCTGAACCACCCACCAACGCCCAGCAAATCGAACAGGTATTGGTGAACCTGGTGGTGAACGCGATTCACGCCTCGAAACCGGCACGCAAAGTGACCATTTCCATCGCGTCCGACGACGCCCGGCCACCCGCGGACGTGACTCCGCCCATGCTCGCCGAGGACGGCGAGCCGCACTACGCGGTGATCTCGGTCAAGGACGAAGGCATCGGCATCGCCCCCGAGATTCTGCCCAGGATCTTCGAACCTTTCTTCACCACCAAGAACGTGGGCGAAGGCACCGGCCTCGGTTTGTCCGTCGCCTACGGAATCGTGCGCGAACACGGCGGCTGGATCGAAGTCGAAAGCGAACGCGACAAAGGCAGCTGCTTTTCGGTCTACCTGCCCCTCAGTTTCGCCGAGTTGATCTAGAAGAGAGCGCGCAGGCTCGACAGCGCGCCAAGCGATGAAAGAAGCGCACGCCCGACGGGCTCAAGACCGGTTTCGGGCAGTTCCTGCGCCGGCAGGAACACGCGGTAGTCGACCATGCGGATGGGCATGGTTCCGGTCCGCGCAGCGCGAAGATTCTCGGCCTCGACGAAGTCGAGGATGCGGGGAAGCGCGCGCACGGCGGCGATGTTTCTGTCGTGCAGAAGCAGGATGACCGGCCGCTTGGCCCGGCGAAGTGCCGCGGTGGTATAGGCCACGATGGCGTCTTCATTCTCTCCGCGCCACTCCTGCGGATCCGTGTTCCAGCCCACCTGCACGACTTCGCGGTCGGCGAGGGCCCGATCGAGATCCCGGCAGCGCGCGCCGTAGGGCGAACGAAAGAGCAACGGGCGAACCGACGTGGCGTAGGCGATGATCTCGGCCGCGCCGTCAATCTCCGAGGCCATGGCCTCGCGCTCTTGGCACAGGTTCTTGTGGTTCATGGTGTGGTTGCCGACCAGGTGGCCGTGGGTGGCCAGCTTGCGCAAGAGATCGCGCCGGGCCATGTCCTCGGGCCGGTCGCGCACGATGTGGTTGCCGTTGACAAAGAATACCGCCTTGACTCCGCGCCGCGTGAGTTCATCGAGAATGAGCGAGGTGCCGACCAAGTCGGGCCCGTCGTCGAACGTGAGCAGCAAACTGCGTCCCCATGCGGAGGGCGTTTCGGAACGCGGGGGCGCAACTTCGCCCGGCAAAGGTCGCAGGTAGCGTGGAAATGCGCCCGGACTTCGCGGCGCGGCCTCCTTGCCGGCCGCTTTCTGGAGCGAAGCTTCCGGCCCGGCGACACCGCGTCCCCCGAGCGGAAACACAATGACCAGCCCAGCGGTCGCGAGAGCAAGAAATCGACGCAACAACGTCACGATTGATTCTATGTCGTCACCTCAGGCGAACTGAAGCAAGTTTCCGTTCCTCGCCCAAGAAATCACCCCCAAGGCACGCAAGGCATTCGGACAGCCGGTGATACTGGCCACAAGCCCGTGTGCCACGTCCTCGCGCCGCCACTCGGAATTCAGATCCGTGTGGTCGCTTCTTGTCATCACCGCTCCCCGATCTTGCCGCCGACCGTCTCCTCGCCGTCCTTGCTGTTGGTCGGTTGCTCGCCCTTTCCCAGGCAGCACTTCTTGAATTTCTTCCCCGAGCCGCAGAAGCAAGGGTCATTCCTTCCCGGCTGAGGGACGGCGCGCACCGGCTTAGCGGCTGGGCTCCACAGAGTCTCCCCGACGGCCTTATCCAGGTTCATGGTGATGGCTTGGTCAGGCATCGGAACCTTCGCACCCCCTCCTATTCACCGATGGGACCGACCAACCGCTGGTCGTCGCGCACCTCGGCCTCCGAACTCTCCTGCTCGAACACCTGCTTGATCATCCCATCGGTCGACCGATCGAGAGCGTCGCGCAGGGCCCGATCCAGCTCGACGAACTCCGGCCACAAGGTGTCGTCCACGAACGACTTTGGCACGCGCACCATGACCGTGGTGTATCGCTGCCCCCGATAGCGGTAGGGCTTCAACCCGTATCGACGAGCCAGCGCCATGAAGAGCTTGCGCGACCAGTTGTCGCCAAGGGTGAACTTGTACTCGACCGGGGGTTGCTCCTTCTCCACCAGCCTCAGGCGCGTCTGGATAGACCGCATGGCGTTCGCGGCCGCATCGCGCTCGCCTGGTGTAGTGGCCCTGGCGTGCAGAGCTTCGATCCGGCGCAGCTTCTCAAGCAGGGCTTTGTCGTCGAAATTCATCGCTTCATCTGCCTCCCGGCGGAGCGGTGATGATGGTCGCTGGCGTAGAAACGGTTATCACCGATCCTCCAGCGCGCCAGCTTGCCTCTGCTGCTCAATACGCGCACGCGCAGCCGCCAGCGCGCGACTGAAACGCCGACGTAGCAGCTCGCGCGGTGGTAGCTCGGTCAGGTATTCGGCCACATGAATGCCTCGCTTGTCGAGGTCGAGATACTCGACGGTTTCCCGTTTCTTGCCCGCGCACAGGATGATCCCGACGGGCGCTTCTTCGCCCGGCTGGCGCTCGTGCCGGTCGAGCCAGCGCAGGTAGAGTTCGACCTGCCCCGCGTCGGCGGGCTTGAACTCGCCAATCTTCAGCTCGATGACCACCAGCCGACGCATGCGTCGGTGGAAAAACAGTAGATCGATGTAGTAGTCATCGCCGTCGAGGGTGATTCGCTTCTGGCGCTCGACGAACGCGAAACCCGCGCCAAGGTGCAAGAGAAAGCGTTCGATCTCGCGCAGCAAAGCCGATTCGAGATCCTTCTCGCTGAAGGTATCTCGCAGCCCGAGAAAATCGAGCAGGTAGGGATCTTGGAACACGAGATTGGGCGACATGGCGTCGCCTTTGCGAAGCGCCGAAAGTTCTTTTTGGATGACCCGCGTGGGCTTCTTCGAGAGTGCGGTGCGCTCGAAGAGCATGCTGTTGATCTTCTGTGCAAGCGTGCGGGTGCTCCAGCCATCGGCACGGCACATCTCCGCGTAGAACTCGCGCTTCAACGGATCGTCGATGTAGATGATCTGCTTGAAGTGGGTCCACGCCAATTGTCTCCGCAGTGCGGAGACAATCTCGACGTCGGGAAACACCTCCGCGAAACGGACCATGTGCCACAGGGATTTCTCGCCGAAACCGCGTCCGTAGTGGGCTTCCAATTCTCTCCCCACCGCGGAGACAATGTGTGCACCGTAGTCTGCCCGTCGTGTCTTGAGTACGTCCTGGTGTATTCGCGTGCCGATCTTCCAGTACAGCGCCGTCAGTGTGGCGTTGGCAGTCTGGGCGACCTGCTGCCGCGCCGATTGGATCAGCTTGCCGATGTCGAGGGCCAGCCGCTTCGCATGCGTTCCTGGGACCAGAACCCCATCGACCCGCGGCGCGTCGCTCCCAG
>Ga0224559_1000250_pt1 | contig 37655 bp, 34 predicted proteins | sample 714S33034metaG_FD_180676 | JGI IMG/M metagenome (GOLD analysis project Ga0224559, IMG submission 180676) | Peat soil microbial communities from Stordalen Mire, Sweden - 717 S3 30-34 | ecosystem: Environmental > Terrestrial > Soil > Wetlands > Peat | place: Sweden: Norrbotten County, Stordalen... | reverse complement strand
ACCAGCGCGATGAGATCCTCGTATGTCGGCAGCGTCGAGATTTCGCCATTAAGATCTCCTCACCGCCGATGTCAAATTCCCGCCACCACTTCTTGAGAAGCTACCCCCGGTATACGCTATCTATTCGAAACTATTTCGCGGTCCGCAAGGTCAGGGGTGATTTCGGTTCGACACGAACCTCTCCAGATCGTCCGTCGCCACGCGCACGGCATTCAGCACACGCACATGCGGAAGCGCCCCGGACGCGCACAGCTTGTAGACCGTTGCAGTGCAGACCCTCAGCCTAGTCGCGACCTCCTTCGCTGTCAGGAAATCGTTCCCGCGCATGGAGAGGGCAGGTGTCCTCTCTTCTGTTGCTCGCTCGTCTCGCTTGCCAGGTAGCACGGGGGTAGCAAAATCCTTGGAAATGCCTGTGGACAGATGTGACGCTTGAAAAGTGACGGGCGTGAGATCCTGAATAATTGCAACCGGTTGTGAATGGCTGCTACTGCCTACGACACCTCCGGCGCGAATTTGGGAGCAGGATGTCGTCGGTTCAAATCCGGCCGCCCCGACCAGTTCCAACTTCGGGGGCGGCCAAGCTCGAGGAGCTGGTTGCCTGCTTCTCGCCGGCCTTCCATGGGCGCAGATAGTGATGCGCCCTGTTTGAACAGGTACTCAGAGAAGCACGAATCATTTTGGTCATGGTTGCCGCCATATCGTAGCAATCGTCTCCCACCCGTGGCGTCTGTGTCGGTCTGGCGTGGTTCTTGGCGATAAACATCCTTGTGGCCTAGTAAGACTCCTTGTATTCTGGCTTCGTGCGAAAAGTCCTCGTTGCCTGGCTTGGCAAGACCGATCTTCGTGCGCCTACCGAAAGCGACCAGATCGGAATCGGCCCCGTCGCGCAAGCTCTCGAAGCCCGTCCGTTCGACGAAGCCTTCCTGCTGTCGGACTACGACGATCGCGTGGTCGCGCCCTACTCGAAATGGCTACGGGCGCGAACGCGCGTCCGCCTCGAAGTCATTCACGAGAAGCTCACTGGTCCAACCCAGTTTGGCGAAATCCACGAGGCATCGGTTCGGGCGGTTCGACGCGCCCTGGGCGACAATCCCCGGGAGACGGCGCTGTCGTTTCATCTCAGCCCGGGAACGCCGGCCATGGCGGCCGTGTGGATATTGCTGGGGAAGACGCGCTTCCCCGCGGAATTCATCGAGTCGTCGAAAGAGCATGGTGTTCGAACTGCCTCGGTACCCTTCGAGATTTCGGCGGACTTCGTCCCCGACCTGCTCCGGGAGCAGGACGAACGCCTTCGGTTAGGCAGCGCCGCCGAGCCTCCCGAGGCGCCAGAGTTCGCCGACATCATTCATCGCAGCCGTGTGATGAGCCGTCTCATCCAGCGTGCCAGGAGAGTAGCCGTGCGGAATGTGCCCGTTCTGGTAGAGGGCGCGTCCGGGACGGGCAAGGAGATGCTTGCCCGCGCCATCCACCGGGCCAGCCCTCGCCGCGACAGGCCCTTCATTGCGGTGAACTGCGGGGCCATCCCGGCGGATTTGGTCGAGTCAGAGCTGTTCGGGCACGAGAAGGGCGCGTTCACGGACGCCAAGCAAGCCAGAAAGGGTTATTTCGAGTCCGCGGACGGCGGCACCCTTTTCCTGGACGAGGTTGGCGAATTGCCCAGCTCCGCGCAGGTGAAGCTCCTGCGCGCCGTCCAGGAGGGCGAGATCGTGCGCCTGGGTTCCAGTCGGGCGCTCAAGGTCGACGTCCGCATCGTAGCCGCCACCAACCGTACCCTCACGGAGGAGATTGCTGAAGGCCGCTTTCGCGAGGATCTCTTCTACCGCCTTGCGGTCGCGGTTCTGAAGATACCGCCTCTCCGCGAGCGGGCTGGCGACATCGGACTGCTCATCGAGCACCTCCTCGAATATGTAAATCGAGAGGCATCGACTGAGCCGGGCTACCGAGAGAAGAAACTTTCTGCCGGCGCAAGAAATCTTCTTCTCGCGCACCCCTGGCCTGGCAACGTGCGCGAGCTGCTCAACACCTTGAGGCGGGCCGCCATCTGGAGCGACGGCGCCGCAATTTCTTCGGAAGATGCACTCGAAGCCCTGCTTCCAGTCGCCGGCTCGGTAAGGCAAGAGGTGCTCGGTCGCCCATTGGGCAGTGGATTCAACCTGTCGGATCTACTGGATGAAGTCGCCCGCCACTACCTTGGTCGGGCAATGGACGAGGCCAAGGGCAACAAGACCAAAGCCGCGGAGTTGGTCGGTCTACCTAGCTACCAGACGCTTTCGAACTGGCTCGCCCGCTATGAGGTGACGACTTGATGGAACAGATCTTGATGGCACGCAATCTGCAAAAGTGTCCGACATGCCCATCGCGGAGATCCCAACCATGAATTCGCAGAACTTCGAGTTCCTGCGAACACGTCGTGGTGTCCTGGCGGATCTCGCAGGCTTTGCAGAGCGCTACGCCCACGACGACCCTGCCAGCTCACTTATCAAGCAACGGAGCTTCGTCGAGCACGTGGTCGCGGCGATCTATGACCGGTACCACCTGTTGCCGCCGTACTCGGACAACCTCAACGACCTGATGAACGAAACCTCCTTCCGCCAGTCCGTGCCGGAAGTCGTTCAGTCAAAGCTTCACATCGTTCGCAAGGCTGGAAATCACGCTGCCCATCCCAGGCGCCCAATCACCAGCCAGCTTTCCCTCGAATGTTTGGGCCAGCTCTTCGATATCGCCCGATGGTTCTATGTTCAGGTTGATGGTGGCGACCGGACCTCAGCCCCGACCTATTCTCCGCCACCGCCTGTCCCCGAAGGGGCTGGCAAGACCAAGGAGAGCCTAGAGAAGTTGCGGCTGGCCGAGGCCAAGTACGAGTCCATCCTCAAGGAGCTCGAAGACGAAAAGCAAAAGCGTCTGACTGCCGAGCGCACGGCTGCCGCCCACGCCAGCGAGCTTGAGCAAACCAAGCACAAGACCGAGGGCCAAGCGGTTGCGAAGCTCCTTGAGTTCAATGAGGAGACCACGCGCCGCCGGCTCATCGACCAGGCGCTCGTCGCGGCGGGTTGGGATGTTGGCGGGGCTGGTGCAAACACGGAAGAGGTCCGGCAAGAGGTTCCGCTATCGACCATGCCGACACCTACGGGTCAGGGCTTCGCCGACTACGTGCTCTACGGCGATGACGGCAAACCACTCGCGGTGATCGAGGCGAAGAAGACAGCCAAAGACGCTCGCGTCGGCGGCGAACAGGCTCGCATGTACGCCAGTTGCCTCGAACGGGAAACCGGCGTTCGTCCCGTGGTGTTCTTCACCAATGGTGTCGACATCTTCCTGTGGGACGACGTGCAGGGCTACCCGTATCGAAAGGTGTACGGCCTCTATTCCAAGGACAGCCTCGAGTACCTGGTCCATCAGCGAACCAACAAGCGGACCTTGGCGACCATCGAGCCGAACCTCGCCATTGCCAACCGCATGTACCAGCTGGAAGCCATCAAGCGCGTGGGCGAGCGGTTCACCTCGAACTTCCGCAAGTCCCTATTGGTTCAAGCCACGGGAACTGGCAAGACCCGGGTTGCCATCTCTCTGTGTGACCAGCTGATGCGCGCAGGCTGGGTCAAGCGGATCCTATTCCTCTGTGACCGTCGCGAACTGCGGAAGCAGGCCGACCGTGTGTTCAAAGAATTCATGCCCGGCGAGCCGCGCGTGATTGTCGGCGCCAGGACGTCCAGCGATCGCGACAAGCGCATCTACCTGGCCACCTATCCAGCAATGATGAAGTGCTTCGAAAGCTTCGACGTCGGCTTCTTCGATCTCATCATCGCGGACGAATCCCACCGGAGCATCTACAAGAAGTACCGAACCCTGTTTCAGTACTTCGACGCACTCGAGGTCGGCCTGACCGCGACCCCGGTGCGCTTCATTGAACGGAACACCTACGAACTCTTCGGTTGTGAGGATAGGGATCCGACATCGGCCTATTCCTTCGAGGAAGCCGTCAATTCAAAGCCCCCATTTCTTGTCCCCTTCCGCGTTCGTTCGTTCACCAGCCAGTTTCGGCAGAAGGGAATTCGCTACACGCAGATGACCCCGGAGCAGCAGGCCGAGCTGGAAGACCAGGACCCCGAGGCAGAACAGGTGGACTACGACGCCAAGGACATCGACAAGTACGTCTTCAACCGGGATACCACCCGCTTCATCTGGCGATCCCTGATGGAGGAAGGCATCCGGGAGGCGACCGGGTCTCATGTGGGCAAGACCATTGTCTTCGCACGCGGGCACGATCACGCCGTGCACCTCGCGGAAGTGTTCAGCGAAATGTACCCACAGTACGGCTCGACCTTCTGCCGTGTGATCGACAACCAAGAGCCCAAGGCCGATCAGCTGATCGATGACTTCAAGAACCCCGACAACGAGCTGACCATCGCGGTATCCGTGGACATGCTTGATACGGGAATCGACGTGCCCGAGTGCGCGAACCTGGTGTTTGCCAAGCCGGTGAAGTCGTACGTGAAGTTCTGGCAGATGATCGGCCGTGGCACCCGGCTGCGAAAGGATCTGTTCGGCCCCGGGCGCGATAAGACCGAGTTCCTGATCTTCGACCACTGGTCGAACTTCTGGTTCTTCGACGAGAAGTACAAGGAGAAGCAGCCCTCACCGCAGAAGTCGCTGCTGCAACACCTGTTCGAGGCGCGCGTCGAGCTGGCACAAGTGGCGTTGGACAAAATGGACGAGGTCGCCTTTCAGGCAACCGCCGGTCTCATCGTAGGGGATGTGCGTGCCGTTCGGGACACCAACGCGATCGATGCACGCGACAAGTGGCGCGAGCTGGAGACGCTTGCGGACGGTGATAGCGTTACCCAATTCGCTGCGGCGACCAAGGCGGACCTGCTTTCCATCGTTGCCCCCTTGCAACACCTGCGCAGCATCCGGGGCGACGAGGACGCCTATCGCTTTGACCTGCTCATGACCAGGTTGCAGGTGGAATTGCTCAAGGGCGGCCCGGATGCACCTGCCGTCCTGGATCTTCGCGCACGCGTGGAAGAATGTGTCGAGCTGCTGGGAAAGAATCAGAACCCTGTCAAAGCCAAGACCGACGAGATCAAGCAGGTCCGGAGCAAGGACTTCTGGGCAAAGCCTGAAGTGCACCAGCTTGAGGGCCTACGTCGACAGCTACGCGGCATCATGAAGTACCAGCAGGTACCCGCGGCATCGCGCCTTGCCGCCCAGGTGTTGGATGTGACCGACGCGGAGTTTACGTCAGCGACGTACATTCCACGGCTTGAGGGACTGGACCTGGTGGAATACAGGCGCCGGGTCGAGTCGGTCCTGCGCGACCACTTCGCACAGGATCCCGTCCTGCTGCAGATCCGGGCTGGCAAAGCGGTGAAGGACGACGACCTCGAGAAGCTTGCGCGATTGGTCCTGCAAGTGGACGACAAGGCCAATGTGAAGCATCTCGCCGGTCGCGATCCGTCTACCAGGCGATCGCTGTTGGCGGTGTTTCGCGGGCTGGTTGGGTTGGATGCGAAGGCGATCGAACAAGCCTTCACGGGATTCGTGCACAAGCACCCACGCCTGACCGCACAGCAACTGCGCTTCCTGCAGGTTCTGCAGAACCATATCGCACAGAACGGCGGCATCGAGATCGAACGCCTTTACGAGCCGCCGTTTACCAACATCCATCCCGAGAGCGTGGATGGCGTCTTCACCCAAGCCGGAGATGTGGACGACATCTTGGCCATTCTCAGCACCTTTGAACCCAAGGCACAGACTTCATGAGCACCCTGACTACCCAGCAGAAGAGCGACATCAACAATCTTTGGACCGAGTTCTGGACCGGTGGCATCACCAATCCACTCACGGTCATCGAGCAGATCTCGTTCTTGATGTTCTCTCGCCTGCTCGACGTAATGGAGACCACCGGCGAGCGGAAGGCCGAGCGTACCAAGAAGCCGTTCAAGGGGCGATTCAACGGACCGAACGACCCACGCCGCTGGAAGAACTTCAAGCAGCTTCCGTCCACAGTGACCGATGCGGATCGAAAGCGCGGGATGAAGGGCATGCTCGAGGTCGTTCGCGACGATGTCTTTCCGCACTTTCGCAAGCTGAACGGCGGAACCACGTTTGGCGAGTACATGCAGGACGCACAGCTGATGGTGCAAAAGCCCAGCCTACTGGTCTCCGCGGTGAACATGATCGACAAGCTGCCCATCACCGACGGGGATGCCAAGGGCGACCTCTACGAGTATCTGCTCAGCAAGCTGACCACCGCGGGCATCAACGGCCAATTCCGCACCCCCCGGCACATCATCCGGTTCATGGTGGAGCTCCTAGAGCCGAAGCCCAACGAGACCATTGGCGATCCTGCTTGCGGTACGGCGGGCTTTCTCGTGGGCGTGATGCAGTACCTGCTCGAGACGCACACCTCGGCCAAGGGCAAGCTGAAGGGCGAAGACGGCGGGATAATCTACACGGGCGATCTGCTCGAGCCGTACCGAGAGCACATCCAGGACGGGATGTTCCACGGCTTCGACTTCGACGCGACCATGCTGCGAATAGCCTCGATGAACCTGATGCTGCACGGGGTGGACAACCCGGATATCCACTACCAAGACACTCTCTCAAACTCGTTCCCGGAGAAGTTCGAGAAGCAGGCCAGAAGCGGCTTCGACATCATCCTAGCGAACCCGCCGTTCAAGGGCAGCCTCGACGAGGGCGACGTGCACCCGACGCTTACTCAGGCCGTGAAGACGAAGAAGACGGAGCTGCTGTTCATGGCCCTGATCCTGCGTATGTTGAAGAAGGGTGGTCGCAGCGCGACCATCGTGCCGGACGGCGTGCTTTTCGGTTCGTCCAAGGCGCACGCGGCCCTGCGCGAGTTGTTGGTGAAAGAGAACCAGCTTGAGGGGGTGTTCTCGTTGCCGTCGGGCGTGTTCAAACCGTACGCGGGCGTATCGACGGCCATCGTCGTGTTCACGAAGGGGGGCAAGACTGACAACGTGTTCTTCTACGACGTTGGGAACGATGGTTTCTCTCTCGACGACAAGCGGGACCCAATCGGCGAGAACGATCTGCCCGACGCCTTGGCGTGCTGGCGAAAGAAAAGCGCGAAGAAGGACACCGATCGCACCGAGAGGCACTTCATGGTGCCAGTCAAGGAGATAGAGGAGAAGGACTTTGACCTGTCGCTCAATCTCTACAAGGAGGCGAGGCACCAAGAGGTGAAGTACGACCCTCCGAAGAAGATCATCGCCAAGCTGCGCGCGCTCGAAGCCGAGGTTGCGAAGGATCTGAGCGATCTGGAGCGCATGTTGTGACGCGGCCAACTGCGGCCCCGCTCGGTGCTCTCATTGCGCCTGCGAAATTGCAGCGAGCTGGAGGACGAGAACTGCCGATTCTCTCCATGACAATGCATGGAGGTCTCGTCGACCAAGCCAACAAGTTCAAGAAACGGGTGGCGAGTGCGGACACGTCTGGATACAAAATTGTCACGCGCGACCAGCTTGTCGTCGGCTTTCCCATTGATGAAGGCGTGTTGTCTGTGCAGGACCTCTATGACGCTGCGATCGTCAGTCCGGCGTACGATGTATGGGACATTCATCGCGACAAGGTGCTACCACCATATTTGGAGCGGTTCCTCCGTTCTGCGCATGCCCTCAGCTACTACCGGCAGATGCTTCGCGGAACGACCGCTCGGCGACGGACGTTACCAGATGAACTGTTCCTCGCGATTCGTGTCCCGGTCCCGCCTATCCCTGAGCAACGGCGCATCGCCGACATCCTCGACAAGGTCGACGCCATCCGCCGCAAGCGCAAGGAGGCCATTGCCCTCACCGAGGACCTGCTGCGCTCCGCGTTCCTGGACATGTTCGGCGACCCGGTGACAAACCCCAAGGGCTGGGAGCTGAAGCCACTCGCCAAGCTCGGACGAATCACTACTGGGAACACCCCCTCCCGCGCGGTGGACGAGTACTTCGGTGACGACATCGAGTGGATCAAGTCGGACAACATTAATACGCCCAGCCACTACCTCACGCGAGCTACCGAGGGCCTTTCGGCCCAGGGGCGGGCAGTTGGAAGGACCGTGCCTGCGGGAAGCTCCCTGATGACCTGTATCGCGGGTAGCGCCGACTGCATTGGCAACGTCGCTCTTACCGATCGGGTCGTGGCGTTCAACCAGCAGATCAATGCTATTACGCCTTATGAGGGCGTGGACCACCGGTTCTTGTACGTCCTACTCCTCGTCGGAAAGCGCCTCGTGCAAGCGGCTTCCACGAATAGCATGAAGGGCATGGTCAGCAAGGGAAAGCTTGAAGCGGTTCAGGTGCCTTCGCCTCCCCCGAAGGCGCAGAGCCGGTTTGGAGAATCTTTTGAACGGGTATTAAAGCTGAGTCATCGGCAAGAAATCGCTCAGCAAGAGTCGGAGCTGCTGTTCGAGGCGACAGTTCAGCGGGCATTCTCAGGACAACTCGCGAACGCAGGGGCCTCGTGCTGACCTTACTCGAAAGAGCGAGTGTCCAGGGCAGCGCTGCGCGACAGTGCCCGGACTTCGAGCACCTTCCGCCCCCACGGAAGGCCGGCTGCATTCGCGTGTGGTGAAGGTGAGCCAGATCTATTTCACAGATATCTTCGATGTCGAACCGGCGGCGGTCGAAGCCCATGGTGCATTCGATATCTCGCTGATCAATGACCTGCCCTTGTTCATTGATCCGTTCCTGCTGTTCGACAGCACGAAGCCAGAATACAAGGCGCTCCATGAAGAGATCATCCGCTACGTCACCTTTCTGCGAGATCGCTCCCTTGAAGAGCACCCCGAGGGTGTCGTCGGACATTGGTTCATGTTCCCAGAGGTCAAACAGAACTGGCTTGGGTTCAGCAAGACCGGGAACAAGGGCACGGGGCTAGGGCCAGATTTCGCTTCATCGCTACGAGCGAACCTTAGGGGCGCATTCAAGGATTTTGGCAACGAGACCATTTCGCGTGGGAGCCATCTCGAGAAGCTTTGCCTGATTGAGGGTGGCGTCGGTCGGGACCACATCAGCGATTTTGTTGCGAATCTCACCAAGGGCTTTCTGCTCGAGTACAGTCAGCGCTTTGCGCGCGAGCATCTGAGCAGCGAACATCGAAAGAAGTTCGCGCTCGACAAGGTGGCCTTCGACTACAGCACCGGCCGGTGGCGTCGGGCGATCTTCGAGCTTCCGACCTACGGTGGGGACTACGTTCTGTTGACCCCGAAAGACATCCTGACCAGGGACGAGTCCTGGATTTGCCGTAGTGACCTCATCGATCGGTTTCGAAGCGTCTATCCCGCGTTGCCGGATGCGCAGTTGCGTGACCAGGTCGGCGTGTATTTCATGAGCCGGCTTGGCAAGAAGCCAAGCGCGAGGGATTTCACAGTCGCAGCCGCTGCCGCGGTCGCGCGCTATCCGGAGATTCTCGATCACTACATCAAGCAGAAGGAAGAGGGGGGATACCAGGCTCACCGGGTCAGCGCCGAGAAGGTCGGCGAGACCGAGGCAGTTTTCATCACCGCTATCCGGAAACTGGTCGAGGAGAGGCTTGACGGAACCGAGTTCTACCGGGCGGGGGATTCCTTCGACGAGTCCCTGAAGCGGGTGCACTTTCTCAAAGACGTGATCGAGAACAAGGACGGGTACCGGATTTTCTACGTCAAGGGCAAGCCCCTGGAACGGGAGGCGGACCTGCAAATCATGTTTCGCCTGACCTGGCACGGATCGCCTCTGGATGTGAACCGAGAGGTCAACAACGGGCGTGGCCCAGTTGATTTCAAAGTGTCGTACGGGGCTGCGAATGCGACGCTGGTGGAATTCAAGCTCGCCTCGAATCGCAAACTCGAGCAGAACCTGAAACACCAGGTCGCCACCTACGAGGCGGCGAGCGGCACCGCCAAGTCCATCAAGGCGATTCTCTTCTTCAGCGAAAGCGAATATTCGCGTGTGGCCAAGATACTCAAAGCCTTGGGTCTCGAGAAGCGGCGGGACGTGGTTCTGATCGATGCCCGCAACGATAACAAGCCCTCCGCCTCAACGATTAGGGATTGACTATTGACTATGGATAGCCTGCACATCACCCGTATCCCTTCCACCAAGGTGCCCTCGTGAAGAGACCGCGCCTTCCCAAAACCGCCAAGGTGACCGCGACGGAGATCGTACCGGCCACCACCCCGGCATTCGACGAGGTCGTGGCCTTGATCGATGCGGCGAAACGGCGCGCGCATCGGGCCGTCAACGTGGAGCTCATCGATCTGTACTGGAAGGTCGGGATGGTCATCGACCGTCGCATCAAGAGCGACGGATGGGGCAGGGGCACCGTTGAGTCGCTCTCGCTGCATTTGCAGCGCACGCGGCCGGGAGCCCGGGGCTTCTCGCCGCAAAATCTTTGGCGGATGCGGCAGCTGTACGAGACCTATCGGGACGCGCCAGAACTCTCAACATTGGTGAGAGAACTGCCCTGGTCATCTAACCTGCACATCTTGAGTGGAACGAAGCGCCGTGAGGAACGTGAATTCTATCTGCGCCTGGCCACGCAGAAGCACTGGAACGTGAGGGAGTTGGCCCGGCAGATCGACTCGGCGCTGTTCGAGCGAGAAATCCTGAGCAAGCCAAAACTCTCAACAGCGTTGAGAGAAGTTCACCCAGAGGCGCCCGAGCACTTCAAAGACGCCTACTTTGTTGAGTTCATCGACCTGCCCGAAGGCCACACCGAGGCTGACTTCCACAGCGGTCTCTTGCGCAACTTGGGGCGTTTCATCACGGAGCTGGGGCGGGACTTCTGCTTCGTGGGATCCGAGTATCCCGTGCAGGTCGGCGGGCAGGATTTCGCTATCGACCTCCTTTTCTTCCACCGTAGTCTGCAATGTCTGGTCGCGATTGAGCTCAAGGTTCGGGAATTCCGGCCGGAAGACCTGGGCAAGCTGAGCTTCTACCTGGAGGCGCTGGACCGGGACGTCCGCAAGCCCCACGAAAGACCATCGATCGGGATGCTGCTTTGCGCGACGAAGAACACCGAGGTGGTCGAGTACGCCCTCAGCCGAACGCTATCCCCAGCCCTGGTCGCTGAATACCAAACCGTCCTACCACCCAAGGCGCTTCTTCAGGCCAAGCTGCACGAGATCTACGACCTGCTGGCCCCGCTGGACGAATCCAGCCCGAAGAAAACGCCTCCCGCGAAACGCGCGATGCAAAAGTCCGCAAGCCGGAAAGGCCAGCGCAAATGATCACGGCTCTAGAAATCGAGAACTTCAAGGGCATCGCCGCCCGCCAGCGCATCGAGTTCGCCCCGTTGACCCTGCTATTTGGGGCGAACAGCGCGGGCAAGAGCACCATCTTGCAGGCAGTGCTCTACCTGCGCGAGCTGATAGAGCACGGCGCTGCCGACGTCGACCGCACCGATCTCGGCGGCGACGTTCTGGAGCTTGGTGGGTTCGCGCGCCTCGTTCACCGACACGAGATCGATCGTGCCATTGTCCTGCGCGCCGAGTTCACCATGCCCCCACGGGGCGGGCTTGAGCGATTCGGCCGCGACCTTACCGACTTTCCATTTCCTGACCTGGAGGATGAGGTCGACAGCGCGTGGCTTGATCTCACCATCCGATTCAGGACCACCCCCAACTTCCGCGGCCCCCTGGTTGAACGCGCCGTGATTGGCGTGAACGGAGATTCCGAGCCCCTGGTCTGGATCGAGGCCGGTGCGTCGCTGCGAGAAGGCGAGTCGCTGCAAGCGCGGGTGAATCTAGGTCATCCCTTGCTTGCGACCGCGACACGCGAGCTTCCAGGTGCCGTGACCACGGCGGCGGACGGCACCAAGCAGCCTGTCACCGCTCGGCATGCGCCGGCCGAGGTCACGGAGGAGTGGGAGCAGATTGCGGTGCCCGAGAAGGTCCTGCACCGAATGATGGAAGCCGAGGGTGGTGGCTATGGAGGGGGAGATGGCGCGGGCGCGGGGTTGGGGGATGGCTCTGGATTCGGGGATGGTCGTTCGCTGCCTGTCTTCGCGTTGTCTCGCTCTCGTCTCTCGGCGTTACCACCAGTGAACGAACCTTTGCGCGTGATCCCATTTGGTGATGAATCGCCCGAGAAAGCGGCTACCGCTGCCCAGGTGCGCACGTTCCTGGAAATGGTGGTGCTCGGCACCACCGCGCAGTTCGCGTCGTTCTTGCGTGACGCCATCTACATTGGACCACTACGAGCAATCCCGCCGCGTGGCTTTCTGTACGAGCGCGCGGGTCGAACCACGAACTGGGCGGACGGCCTCGCCGCCTGGGATCTCCTGCTCGGTGACCGTGGGAACTTGGTCGAACGCACCAACGGATGGCTGAGGCGACTGGGGGTTGGCTGCCAGGTTGTGGTCCAACAACTTTTCCACGGGGGCGCCGACGCCGAGGAACTCTCAGAGGGGCATGTCGACAAGACCGTCCGCCGACTTCTCCTGGACACGGGGACAGGTTCCTTCGTGCTGCCCTCCGAGGTCGGCGCTGGCGTCTCCCAGGTCATTCCGGTCGTCGTGGCTGCGCTCGACGGCCGCTTAGGACTGTCACTCGTCGAACAGCCTGAGATCCATGTGCATCCCGCGGTGCAGGTGGGGCTCGGCGATCTCTTAATCGACGCGGCTTCCCGCGAAGGTGCCCGACGGACACTGCTCATCGAGACGCACAGCGAGCACGTCATCCTGCGGCTTTTGCGGCGAATTCGCGAAACCACGGAAAAGGAGCTGCCCGAAGGCGCCGCCTCGTTCGCGGAGGACAAGCTGAGTGTTCTTTACGTCGAGAGCGGCCCCGACGGCGTCCGAGTTCGGCGGCTTCGCGTCGACGAGCGCGGCGAGTTCAAGGACCGATGGCCCAAAGGGTTCTTCGCCGAACGAATGGAGGAGCTTCTGTGATCCATGCCTTCGCGCTGGAGCCGAAGCTTGTTGCGACCTGGGGAAAGCGCGAGGAGTTTCGCTTCATCCGCGACAAGTTCGGCCTCGGCACGCCACGGGTGCTCCTCGAGTTGCCTGGCTTCAGTAAGTGGAAAAAGGCGGTCTACAACGCCGCACTGGAACTCGCCCTGGCGCAAGAGGATATGAAGCGCATCGAAGAGCTGTTCCGACTCTTTGGCGAGCACAAGCACCGTCGTGACGACGCGATCTACGATGGCCTGCTCACGTGGCTCGACAACGCTGAGCGGGAATACGCACGGAAGTCCTTTGCAGGAATCCTAGCGACACAGAACCCTCGCAATCACAACGCTGTGATCGTGGACGAGCACCTCGGCTCGATGAATTCTCGTTGGGTGTGCGAGGTAGGTGCCTCGCCTTTGCGCACGCCCGAAGCCCTGGCCCTCGCCCTCTCGGCGATGCTGACCAACTGCCGCCAGCTCCACCTCGTCGATCCGCACTTTGGCCCCGAGAACGCGCGGCACCGCAAGGTGCTCGAGGCACTCGTGAATGTGCTTGCGGTCCACGCACTGTCTCCTGACTTGATTCGGGTGCACTGCTCGGTCAAGTCAGACGCGCGATTTTTCGAGCAGGAGGTAGCCAAGATGTCGGACCGCCTTCCCGCCGGCTTTCAAGTCGAGTTTGTCAGGTGGAAGCAGAAGCAGGGTGGCGAAAAACTGCACAACCGCTATGTGCTAACGGATCTCGGTGGTGTGTCGCTCGGTGTCGGGCTGGACGAAGGCGAACCTGGCGAGTCCGACGACCTCTTGCTGCTTCCACGTCCGCAGTACGAGCATCGCTGGTCGCAGTACGTCGGCAACGACGGCGCATTCGAGCTTGAAAACCCGCCGGTGGCAGTCAGAGGCACCCGCACCCCACGGTCAGCACCAGTGCAACGAGGGCGAATCTAGCCATGACCGATTTCAGGGCAGACTGGCGATCGGCTGCACGGCCACTATTCATCGTTGATGAGATTCGCCCCGATGGGAACGTTCAAGGGGAGCAACTGGTTTGCACGGTCGTAGTAGAGACGGACACCCGATCCGCCTTTGACTGGGCGGACAGCGCCTTGGGGATTCGCGATCAGCTTCGGGATCAGGCTCGCGACAAGTGCTTCAAAGGGAAGGATTTGTACGGGCCCAAGAAGAGCCATGCGCACGAGCCGATGCGCGGCTACATGAGCGACGTCCTCCCAAGGTGTCGTTCGGGTTTTGTCGTCACCACGAGCAACCGAGTCCTGCGGGGCCACCCTTCTGGAGTTGGTGGCATCCGACCTGTTCCCGCCACGGAGAAGGATCGCCTACGTGTAGCGGCGATTCAGGGCCCCGAATTGGTGCCGCTACTAAACACCGTCAAAGTGATTGGGACTCTACGGTCCCTCGGAGATGTTCAGGTAGACGTGCTGGTCGATCGTTCCCGGCAACTCGGGTTGGATCCCCAGAAATTGGGTGTGCCAGACGACACCGTACAGATCTTCGGACCCAATACGTTCAACGAGACATCGCGCGGCGAGGAAAGTACGCTCGTATGCCCAACCCGCTTTCGGCTTATCTTCTTGTCCGAGCGCGGCCCCCTAAGGGATCTGCTCCTTATCCCCGACGCCGTTGCCTACCAGCTGCAGCGCCAGGGGCTCATCGAGGACGCGAAGCAGGCCCTGGCGCAGGGCAATGAGTTTTGGATTCAGGAAATCCGACTCGGGTTGCTGCTTCGGCCCGAGTCCCAGCCCGCAGCAGTAGGCGCAACTTTCGTTGCGATATCCGTGAAGGGGCACACTTGAGCACATGTTGGGACCTGTCGTTGAATCGCGCGGATACAGGATCTTGCCGAGTGCCGCGATAACGGCATCTAGGATGCTGAGCAACTGACCTCAAACTCTGGGGGTAAGCTGTTTGGCGATCTCTTGCGGTGCATGCAGCGGGTCGATGTTGGCAACATGGGTATACGCCCATGCAAGCCATGCACTTGTGCCTTCATTCCTGCCGTCTGGAGGGAGTCGATCCTCGACGGCACGCAGAAAGTCGCGAATCCGGTTCGCCGTGACCCAGGAGTTCGCCATGACGACCAAGTCGGCCGCCAAGAGCTTCTGGTGCTCGGCCCTTGCTTGCTCGATGGCTCGAAGACGGGCGTCCTCGGCCTCCGCCTGTTCGCGTCGAGTTCGTTCTTCTTGAATCCGGATCAACTCGTCAGCTTGGGCTTCACACGCGAGGACCGCGCGCCCGAGCAGTTGCTCCAGCTTCGCCTTCTCGCCGTCCTTCACCGCGTTGTGCATTCCCCATCGCGAACCGATCTGCAGGACAACGATCCCCGCGGGGGAATAGTCGAATCGGGGCTCGAACATGCTGGGCCGGCCGTCGCGCGGGTCGTGAACGTGCTCACGCTGGGCGAGGCGTTCGCCGATGGACAGCCGGATTTCCTGCCCACGTACTGTCGCGACCATGCGGTATTGGCCTCCGTAGTAGCGCGCATCTCGGGTTTCGACCGTCGCTACCGCATGGCCGCGCGAGCTGAGCGCGTTGAAGAGGGCGTTGAGAATGCGCAGTGCCCGGTCCTTGGTGGCTTTCCTGGTGCGGTAGATGGTCCCGTCTGGACCGGAGATCACCAGGATTCCGTATTTGTCGGGCGTTCGGTCACGGAGGATTTGCTGAAGCTGCCGAACCGCAGGATGTGGCTTTCTCAGGTTGTCCTCCACGACTACTGCTGGTGGCTTGAGCTCGGGCGCGCCGAGTTCCTTCGACCGGGCAACAGCAGACGACGGTGGCTTGACGACAAGCATCGTCTCTTGTCCTAGCGCCGCTGGCAGCAGCGGCGGTCTCTCGGTCTTCCTGCCGTGCTCGAGCCGCACCCAGTGGCCGACAGCGGGACGGGGCACGTTGAGCCTGTCGCACGCCTTGGCCAGTCCCACGTCCGAGATTCCATACTCCGCGGCCACCGTTCGAATGGGTTTCGCCCAAACTTGTTCGTAGAGCATCTCGCGCGTGACCTGCTGTTCCTTCGGTTCGTTTTCGGGCACGCCCTGAGCGTCCCACATGCGGTGCGTGTAGATCCATCCTCGCTCCCTGATCCCAAGACAAAGAATGGCTTGACCCATTCTGAACCCAGGATAAACTACGACCTATTAGGTGCTAGTTTGAGTTCTTCCCTGTACGGCGCTGGGGCCGAATACGCTCTCCATTCGATGTTGATACTGGCGACGCAATCCGCGCCAGTGAGCGTCAGCGACCTCGCGAGCTACCAAGGGATCCCCGAGCGCTTTCTGGCCAAAATCTTCACACGATTGAAGAAAGCCAAGTTGGTCAAGGGGACCGAAGGCATCTCCGGCGGATTTGTTCTAGCCAAGCCCGCCAAGAACATTCACGTATCGGAGTTGCTGAAGGCCGTTGATCCAGGGCGATCCCTATTTGCCTGCGCAGAGATTCGGCAGAACTGTACTCTCTTCGGTGATTCCCCTCCACGATGGGCCGTTGCGGGTCCGTGCCGGATCCATGCGTTCATGCAAGAGGCCGAACGAAAGCTGCATGACTTTCTGGCTTCCAAGACCCTGTCGGACTTGGTCTGCGAATACGCGTGCAAGGCCCCCAAAGTGTTCACAGTGGAAACGGAAGGCTGGTTCCAAGGCCGGAATATGGGCCGAAAGTCGGGGCGCACGGCGCACCGCTAGGCCGGTGCTCACAGCGGATTGTGGGGCACCCTGCGGGGACTGTGGAGAAGATTCAAAGTCATGATCGACGGAGGCAGATGATGGAAATACCTGAGACGATGCTGGAAGTACTGAAGAAGGATGGCGTTGTCGCCATCGCCACTCTGGGGCCAGATGGGCCCCACCTGGTGAATACCTGGAATAGCTACATACAGATCTCGGAGGATGGCCGCATGTTGATACCGGCAGGCTATTACCACAAGACCGAGGCCAACATCGCGGCCAACAACAAGGTCCTCGTGACCTTGGGCAGCAGCAAAGTGCGAGGGTTGAACGGCGCCGGCACCGGCTTCCTGGTCAAAGGGACAGCGACCATCGTGACTTCCGGCCCGGACTTTGAAACTATGAAATCAAGGTTTGAATGGGCCCGGGCGACGCTAGCTATCGTGATCGACTCTGCCACCCAAACCCTCTAGGTATCGGCCGGTCTTTTGCTGATGAAGCTCAAGACCAGCACCCAGAAACAGAGCACGAGGTTGAAAAGCGGAATTTGCAGCGGCGCCGGCAGGCAATAAATGATAGCCACGGCCGGAATCCAAACCGCCCAGGTGGACATGAGCGTGACCGGTACGGTGAAGGTCATGAACTCGAATCCCAGCTTCGTCTTCATCCTATTCCAGGAGAAGGCGCTCTCCTTCCACAGGAAGGCCAGCGCCGAGGCCGGGGCAGCCCAGATGGGATTGTAGATGAACTGATCGACCAGCACCTTGCGCACGATGGTTCCCGTGACCGCATGGTTGCCAAAGAGGTGCGACTGCAAGCGATAGAAAAGATCCACCTCGACGCCCTTGTAGGACCAGAAAAGCATGTAGAACGCGAATTCTGCCACCAGAAGATCGCGACGGATTCTTCCGGTGAGGAGGAGAAAGACAAACGGCACGGCGCCGCCGAAGAAGGCCGTGGTCGTGGCCGAGAAGGCAAGACCGTAACGTTCCTTCCACGCGCCGACGTTCTGGAAGGCGGCATGGGCCGATGGGATGGCCCGGTCCGCGAGAATGAGCAGGAGCGCGAGAAACCAAAGCGCGAGACCCGGCAGGGCATTTTTCTGCATGCCCGCCAGCCCCGCGGCGAGAACGCGTTTGCCGTCGAATTTCATGTTGGCTCCGCGCGAGAGTAGCAGAGCGCGACGACCATGTGTCGGCCATGGTTCCGCGGTGGTGGACCGATTGACGTGGCGCCGCTCGGCGATGTCCGACAGACTTTGAGCCATTCAATAACAGGAGGTCCCATGCTCACCAAAGGATATGCAGCCCTGTCGGCTGATGCGCCGCTTGCCCCGTTTCAATTCGAACGCCGCGCGCCGGGCCGGCGAGATGTCCAAATCGCCATCGACTTCTGCGGTATTTGCCACTCGGACATTCACTTCGCCCGTAACGAATGGGGGATGACGATCTTCCCATGCCTTCCCGGCCACGAGATCGTCGGTCACGTGGCGAAGGTCGGCGACGACGTGAAAAAGGTGAAGGTCGGCCAGCGCGTCGCCGTCGGCTGTTTCGTCAGTTCGTGCCATACCTGCGCCAGCTGCAAAGAAGGGCACGAGAATTATTGCGAGAAAGGCTTCACCATGACCTACGGAAGCCCGGACTCGGAAACTGGCGGCAAAACGCAGACCTTGGGTGGCTACGCCAACCAGATCGTCGTCGACGAACATTTCGTTTTGAATGTTCCGGCCAAACTCGATCCCGCGGGCACCGCCCCGCTGCTCTGCGCGGGCATCACGACGTACTCGCCGCTTCGCTACGTTGGCGTGACGAAAGGCTCGCGCGTGGCCGTGATGGGGCTCGGAGGCTTGGGCCACATGGCGGTCAAGCTCGCGGCCTCGTTCGGCGCCGAGGTGACGGTGCTAAGCCGCTCGCCAGGCAAGAAAGCCGACGCGCAAAAGCTCGGTGCGCAGGAATTCGTGCTCACCAGCGGCGACAACGCCCTCGCGCCGCTAGCCAACCACTACGACGCCATCGTGGACACCATCTCGGCCAAGCACGACATCAACAGCGCGCTTGGCTGTTTGAAGCGCGACGGAACGCTCATCCTCGTCGGGGCGTCACCCCAGACCTTGGATCTCAGCCCATTCCCGCTCATCTTCGGACGCCGCAAAGTGATGGGTTCGTTGGTGGGTGGAATTCCCGAGACCCAGAAAATGCTCGATCATTGCGGGACCCACAACATCACGAGCGACATCGAAATGACCACGCCCGACAAGATCAACGAGGCCTACGAGCGGACGCTCAAAGGCGACGTGAAGTATCGCTTCGTCATCGACTGCACGAAGTTCTAGCCAGAATCCGGTAACCTACCGGGGTCATGAAACCGGGTTCGCGTTTGCCCCGCGTGGGCTACTGCCTTCTTGCGATGCTGGCCAGCAGCTGCATTGGCCGCTCCGTGCCCGTGGAAAGCCCTGCGGCGGCGCCGCTTGGCGAAGTTCATCCTTTGCGCGAGGCAGCTGCGGCGGCACATCGGCACATCGGTGCTGCGCTCATGAGTCGGTACTTGAACGACGTGTCGCTTGGCACCGTGGTCGCCACCCATTTCGATTCGCTGACCCCCGAAAACGAAATGAAGTGGCAGGCCACCGAGCCTCGACCGGGTGAGTTCACCCTGGTCGCGGGCGACAAGTTGGTCGCGTTCGCGCAAGAGCACGACATGCGCGTGCGCGGACATACGCTGGTGTGGCACCAACAGCTGGCGCCTTGGGTGACGGGACTGACGGGCGAGGCTCTGCGCGAGGCGATGAAGCGCCATATTCGCAGGCTCGCTGGCCATTGGCGTGGACGCATCGGACAGTGGGACGTGGTCAACGAAGCTCTCGCCGACGATGGCCACGGCCTGCGTGATTCGCCCTTCCTTTCACTCGGCGAAAACTACCTCGACGAGGCCTTCCGCGCCGCCCACGCGGCCGATCCCGAGGCACAGTTGTTCTACAACGATTACGAGATCGAGGCCGGCAAGGGCAACCCCAAGTCGGACGCCGCCTACCGACTGGTCAAGCGCATGAAAGACGCGGGCGTTCCCATTCACGGTATCGGCATGCAAATGCACGTGGATCCTCGGCACTGGCCAAGCGCCGAACAGATCCGACGCAACGTCGAGCGCTTCGTGGCGCTGGGGCTGGTCGTCGAATTCACCGAAATGGACGTCCCGGTGGGGCAGCTTCGCGGCCCTCTCGTGGAGAAACTGCGCCAACAACGAACCATTGCCCACGACATCGTGGCAGCCTGTCTGGGCGTCGAGGGCTGTACTGGCATCACCCTGTGGGGCGTGAGTGACCGCAATTCGTGGTTGGCCTCGCCCGTATGGGCCCGCCTGCGCGGCCAAGGCCCGCACTTCCCGCTTGCTTTCGACGCCGAGCTGCGACCCAAGCCCATGTTCTTCGGCATCGCCGACGCGTTCGCCGGACGGTGAACTGCCGGTTGCCCAATTGGCGCCCGTGGGCGCGACCGCGGCCTTCCTGGCCAAAGTGGAAGCCGAAGTGCGCGCGCTCGAACAATCGAGCGGAGCCCAAGACGCCGCCATCACCCAATTGCCCGCCAGCACCCGCGCCTTCTGCGAAGCCAAAGGCCGCCTCTACCTCGCCATCAAAGACATCAACAGCGCCGGCCAAGCACTGCACGCCGGCGACCTGGAGGAAGGCGCGAAGTACAACCTGAAGGTGTTGTACCCGAGGGCCCGCAAGAGCAAGGGGGAGGTGACGGGGATGGGGACGACCGCAACAACGACGACGACGGCAACGAAGTAGGGCCGGAACAAAAGCCAGCGGCGGGTCGAGAGCCGGACGCCGCTGGCTGAATTTCGCTGAGCTGACTTGCCTCGCAGAACCCATCTAGAACAAGAGGCCACCACGTGATTCTGCCCAGCGAGGCCTGAAACGATTATCGGAATATTGCAAATTCCATACAGGACGGCGGTCGGTCGATCATGGTAAGAACAACCTATGATGGATAGCGCTCGTCCCATCGGCATCGACCTCTTCTCCGGTGCAGGAGGGTTGAGTCTGGGATTCGAGCAGGCTGGTTTCGACGTGGTCGCAGCGGTCGAGATCGACCCGGTCCACGCCGCGACTCACAAATTCAACTTTCCAGAATGTGCCGTGCTGCCGCGTTCGGTGATTGGCTTGTCCGGCCAAGATCTCAGATCCGCCGCACGAATCGGAGATCGTCCGGTTGATGTCGTGTTCGGAGGGGCTCCTTGCCAAGGGTTTTCGCTGATTGGCCAGCGCGCCCTTGACGATGCGCGCAATGCATTGGTCCGCGAGTTCGTGCGGATCGTGTCTGAACTGCGCGCGCGCTACTTCGTGTTCGAGAACGTGAAAGGCCTCACACTCGGCCCTCATCGGCGGTTCTTGGAGGAGGTGATCGAGGCGTTCGGCGATGTGGGCTATCGCGTGAGGCTGCCTTGGCAGGTGCTCGACGCAAGCTCGTATGGCGTTCCGCAGGAGAGAGAGCGACTTATTCTCCTCGGAGCGCGCAAGGATCTGCCTCTTCCGGCATATCCCGCCGAGACTACACGCGCGGCCGGCAGCAATCCCACGCTGGATCGTATCCCCGAGGGCCCAACGTGCCGGGAGGCACTCGACGATCTGCCGAACGCCGACCAATTCGAGGAGTTGATAGAGGGAGATGAAGTGAGCGTGGGGGCATGGCGAACTACGAGCGACTATGCCGCCGAACTTCGGTGCGTGGACGGACGTGGTTGGCACTTCGGGTACCGAAGGAAATGGGAGCCGACGATTCTGACGGGAAGCATGAGAACGGGGCACTCCGCGATCTCCGTGCGACGTTTCACCGAGACAACAGGCGGCGGAACAGAACCGATCTCCCGCTTCTATAAGCTGCCGGCCAACGGTGTGAGCAACACGCTGCGAGCGGGAACGGACTCGGCGCGCGGAGCGTTCACAAGCCCGCGCCCGATTCACTACAAACATCCACGATGCATCACGGTGCGGGAAATGGCCCGCCTTCACGGTTACCCGGACTGGTTCCGCTTTCACGAGACCAAATGGCATGGTGCACGGCAGATCGGAAACTCCGTGCCGCCGCCAATGGCACGAGCCGTCGCCGCCAGCGTCATCGACGCACTCGGCGTGAAACCCATCCGCCCGAGGACCGTGATTTCTCTCGGTGACGTGTCACTACTCCACATGACTGTTTCTGGTGCGTCCGCGTATTGGGGCATCGAGAACCCGATTGCCGGTCGTGACCGGAAAAGTGGCGCAAAGAAACGGCGACAAGAAGATATCGAAGCCGATCGGCTGGCGGTTATCGGATAGCGCATGACCGAGAAACTCAATCGCTACGCCTCTCTGATCGTCCATCTTTTTAGGGCGAAGTATCGAGCCGGATCGACGCGCGTTCCGTTTGCTAGGGAGGAGCTCGTCGATGGAGCCCGGCTTCTCGGAATTGCTCTTCCCAAGAACATCGGCGACGTAATCTATTCGCAGCGTTACAGGGCCGAATTACCAGACGAAATCGCCAAGACCGCCAGTGCAGGAAAGACATGGATCATTCTTGGTGTCGGACGCGCAAAATATGAATTTAGGTTGCTGCGCCTCGCGCAAATCGCGCCGAACGCGAACATGGCGACGATCAAGATCCCGGATGCGACCCCGCAAATCGTAGCGAACTACGCGCAGACCGACGAACAAGCGCTCCTCGCCAAGGTTCGCTACAACCGACTTATCGACATCTTCTTGGGGATCGCGACCTTCTCCTTGCAGAACCACCTTCGTACGACCGTGGAAGGCATCGGACAAGTCGAACTGGATGAAGTCTACGTTGGAGTAGACAAGGCGGGACAACAGTTCGTAGTGCCGGTACAAGCGAAGGGCGGCAGCGACAAGCATTCGGCCGTGCAGACCTTGCAGGATATCGCCTGTTGCGCGGAGAAATTCCCGAAGCTCATCTGCCGCCCGATCTCCGCTCAATTCGCGGCAGACGATGTGATCGCCATCTTCGAACTCACGGAAGACGGCGACTCCGTGAAGATTCTCGAAGAGAAACACTACAAGCTCGTTCCGTCGAAGGACATCACCGACCAAGATCTCGCGTCTTATCGAAAGAGGTCGCGTTCATAGATCGTCCCAAGAACGTCGCCAGCTGGCGCATCACGAGTCGATTGTCGCCTCGTAGTTGACACTCCCATATCACGACGACCTTCCATCCCAACCGTCGGAGAGCGCGTTTGACATTCCCGTCCCGCCGAACGTTGGCTGCCCGCTTCGCCTCCCAGAAGTCCTTTCGTGTCTTTGGAGTGCGTCCATAGCGACAGCGATGAGCGTGCCAAAAGCAGCCGTGAACGAACACAATCTTTCGTCTGCCCGGCAGCACAATGTCCGGCGAACCTGGAAGATCGCGACGATGGAGTCGAAAGCGATATCCGGCAGCGAACAGCATCTTGCGGACCGCGATCTCGGGCTTCGTATCCTTGCCGCGGACTTTGCGCATCAGCGCGCTTCGGCGATCTGGGGTCAGCCTATCCATATGATCGAAGTGAGCTTACCTTCAGACTCAGAACATTGCCGGTACCTGCTCCGTGAGTGCGCGCGCTGAGCGGGCACCGGGAGCACCTCCGTTCGGCGCGGTTGACCGCCCATCCGCTGCGGGCCATCATGAGGTGACGGTATGCTGGATCTCTACGACGAGTTCTCGGCCCTCATCGGTGCGCTGGAAGTGGCGCGAGCCGACTACGCTGTCTGTGGCGGACTTGCCATGGCCATCCACGGTTTTCCGAGGGCAACCATCGATGTCGATCTGGTTGTGCCGCCGAACGCAGCCGAGCGCGTGGTCGCGTGCGAGCGCGACCTCGGCTACACGATTCCCGCCGACCCGATGAGCTTTGCTGGCGGGGCGGTCGAGATCAGACGCGTGACCAAGATCGATCGCGGCGATCTGCTCAGCCTGGACCTGCTTCTCGTAACCCCAGCCATCGAGCAGGTGTGGAACGAAAGAACGCGCGAGGTTTGGGAGCGGGGCGAATCATGAAGGTGGACATGTCTCCCGCCGCCGTCACCTTGCGGCTGAAGCGGGTCTCGCAACTTCGCCGTCTCTGCCTCGCCCTGGGAAAGGCGAAGGTTGTTCCCGCGACGCCGAATCCCGGACGTGGTCACGGTTGAGCGGAGTCTTGACAAGTATATATGCGCATATATACTTGCGGTCATGGGCGAGAGGGCGAGGATCTTCCAAAACGGAGGCAGCCAGGCTGTGCGACTGCCCAAGTCATGTCGATTCAAGGAGGGGCAGGATCGGGTGATGGTCAGAAGGGTCGGCAAGCAGGTCATCCTCGAACCGGCTGACGAGTGGCCTCCGGAATTTCTCGCCTGCCTGGGCGCATGGCACGACGACATCCCCAAGCCGCCTGCCAAGAAAGTCGGTTCCAGAAGGAATCCCTTCGAGGCATTGTGAAGTACCTTCTCGACACCGACAGCGTCAGCTTCGCTCTCCGCGGACATGGAGACGTGGGCGCGCGCATCCAGGCCTGCAAGCCATCCGACCTCTGCATGAGCGCAATCACGCTCGCTGAGCTTCGGTACGGAGCCGATCGCAAGGGATCCCGCAAACTCCATCGCCTCATCGACACGTTTGTGTCGGCCATCGAGGTCGTATCGTTCGACGAAGCCGCGGCAGCCGAGTTTGGGCGCATCGGGAGCATGCTTGCCGACCGAGGAACACCCATCGGAGAGTTCGACGTTCTGATCGCCGCGCACGCATCGGTGCTGCGATGCACTTTGGTCACGAACAACGTACGCCACTTCTCGAAGGTGCCTGGACTCTCTATCGAGAACTGGGCATGAAACGGGGCACTGTCCTGAACGAATTGAGATGCTCTGGGTAGGGCAGAGGTTACGGAGAGATGCCGCGGCGGCATTTCCATCGCGCCGGCGTTTCCATCCACATGAATCGATCTCGGCGCTGGGACATCCGATGTAGGCATCTCGGAAAACATCATCTCATTCTCCAGCGTTGGCCGTGGATTCCGCCGTTACGCGCGCAGACCTAGCTGCCCAAGGCGAGCTCCAACCAAGGATATCCATCATGAAGTCCAAAGGAAGAGTTTGGATTCTTTCGATCGTCGGAATTGTCGTCGTCGTCGTCTCGCTCGTCGGGATCAAAGTGGGACAGATTCGTGCCATGATTCAGGCCGGAAAATCCTTCGTTCCGCCACCCGAAGCGGTGACTTCGGCCAAAGTGGAGGCCGCATCATGGCAGTCGAGGCGCGCGGCCATCGGGAGCCTTGTCGCTATCCACGACGTCGTGCTAGGCGCGGAATTGCCGGGGCTCATTCGCGAGGTTGCTTTCGCGTCGGGCACGACGGTGAAACGCGGGGCGGTGATGGTCAAGCTCGACACGACCAATGAAGAAGCGCAGCTCGCCTCCGCCACGGCGGATATGCAGCTGGCCAAGACGACGCTCGAACGGGCGCGCGCTCTCCGCAAGGGTGAGGCGAACACGCCCGTCGACCTCGAAGTCGCTGAGGCCCGTGCCAAGCAGACTCAGGCGACTGTCGCCAATATCTCAGCGACCATCACCAAGAAGACTATTCGCGCGCCTTTCGATGGCCGCGTGGCGATGAAGCAGGTCGAACGGGGTCAGGTGGTGTCGCCCGGAACGCCAATCGCCACGCTGCAATCCGTGGATCCTATTTACGCGGAGTTTTCGCTGCCGCAACAAGCTCTTGCCGATCTGAAGACCGGCCAAGTCGCGACCCTGCGGGTCGATTCGTTTCCGGGCAAGAGCTGGCAAGGGGCGATTAGCACCGTGAACTCCGAGGTTGACTCGGCCACGCGCAACATCCGCGTTCGCGCGACCTTCCCGAACAAGGATGGACTTCTGCGCCCGGGCCTGTTCGCGAATGTGGAAGTCGACGCATCGGATAGGCGTCAGGTGCTTACCATTCCGGCCACGTCGGTGGTCTTTGCCCCCTATGGGGACACGGTTTTCGTTCTGGGTGCGAATGAGCAGACAAAGGACAGCGACCCGTCCGCGCTGGTGGCGCAGCCACGGTTCGTGCGACTGGGCGAGCGGCGCGGCGACTTGGTCGCGGTTGTGTCGGGCCTCAAGCAAGGCGAGACAGTCGTCAGCAACGGCGCGTTCAAGTTGCGCAAGGGCGTGCATGTTATCGTGAACAATAGCCTCGCGCCACCTGTCGAACTCGACCCGAAGCCAGCCGACATCTAAATCAGAGAGCTCGTTGCCGTGAAGTTCACCGACCTCTTCATCCGCCGGCCGGTCCTGGCGATCGTCGTCAACCTTGTTATCTTGATCGCCGGACTGCAGGCCGTCCGCTCGCTCAATGTGCGGCAATACCCGCGCAACGAAAACGCGGCCATCACTGTGACCACCGTCTACGTCGGCGCCAGCGCCGAGCTGGTGCGTGGCTTCATCACCACGCCGCTCGAACGATCCATCGCGGCCGCCGACGGCATCGACTACATCGAGTCGCAGAGTCAGCAGAATCTGTCGACGATCCGTGCGCGCCTGCGGCTCAATTACGACTCGACTCGGGCGCTGTCGGAGATCAGCGCCAAGGTGAACCAGGTTCGGGGCGATCTTCCCCCGGGCGCGGAGATTCCGGTCATCAACATCGAGACGGTCGATAGCCAATTCGCGTCCGCTTACCTGAGCTTCTCTTCTCAGTTTCTCAAGCAGAACGAGATTACCGACTATCTGGTGCGGGTCGTGCAGCCGCGGCTCTCGGCCATCGAGGGCGTGCAGCGTGCCGATATCCTCGGGGCGCGGACGCTGGCCATGCGCATCTGGCTGAAGGCGGATCGGATGGCCGCCTATGGGCTAAGTCCAAGCCAAGTCCGCCAGGCGCTTGCCGCCAACAATACCCTGGCGGCGGTGGGCCAGACCAAAGGCTCCATGGTCCAGGTCAATCTCACCGCCAACACCGGGCTCACCTCGGTACACGAATTCCAGCAACTCGTCGTGCGCGAACGCAACGGCGCCGCGGTTCGCCTGGGCGACGTGGCCGACATCGTGCTGGGAGCGGAGGACTACGACTCGTCCGTCAACTTCACGGGGCAGACCGCCGTTTTCATCGGCGTGTGGGCCCTTCCGAACGCCAACTCGTTGGATGTGATCGGACGGGTGCGCGCCGAGATGGTCAATCTGCAAAAAGAGATCCCCGAGCAGATTAGCGCGGTCGTCGCGTACGATGGCACCGATTACATCAAGAACGCCGTGCGCGAGGTGGAGCACACGCTGGGCGAGACGCTGCTCATCGTCGTGCTGGTCATCTTCCTCTTTCTCGGCTCCATGCGTTCGGTCCTGGTTCCAATTGTGGCCATTCCGGTCTCATTGATCGGCGCCGTGGCGCTGATGCAACTCTTCGGGTTCACGCTCAACCTCTTGACCTTGCTCGCCATCGTGCTTTCGGTCGGCCTCGTCGTCGACGACGCCATTGTCGTGGTCGAGAATGTCGAGCGACACTTGCGCGAGGGCATGACGCCCGTCGCAGCCGCGCTGGCCGGTGCGCGCGAGCTGGTCGGTCCCATCATCGCGATGACCATTACGCTCGCGGCAGTGTACACACCCATCGCGCTGCAGGGCGGCCTAACGGGATCGCTGTTTCGGGAATTCGCACTCACGCTGGCCGGTGCCGTGACCATCTCTGGCATCGTGGCTCTCACCTTGTCCCCGGTCATGTCGGCCTATTTGCTTCGACCAGGACACCAAGACCGGGGTCTGTCAGGCGTGGTCAACCGAGCATTCGATGCGATACGGCGCACGTATTCTCGGCACCTCGACACGGCCATGGGCGCTCGCGGCGCTATCTACACGGCCTGGATCGTCGTCAGTGCGCTGGCCTTCTTGATGTTCGCGATGTCTCCGAAAGAGCTCGCACCCGCGGAAGATCAAGGCGTGATTTTCGGGATCGTCAACACCCCATCCAATTCCACCCTGGACCAGGTCAGCTTTTCCACGCGCGAGGTGAATCGCACGGTCATGCAAATCCCGGAGGCGGCCTTTACCTTTCAGTTGACGTCTCCCTACACTGGCTTCTGGGGCGTTGGTCTCAAACCATGGGAGGAAAGGAAACGCTCCGCATTCCAGATCGTCCCCGAGGTGCAAAAGCGGGTCGGGGTCATCCCAGGCATCCAGACCTTTCCCATTCTTCCACCCTCCCTACCCGGAGGCGGGCAATTCCCCGTGGAGTTCGTCTTGTCCTCGACCGCCGAGACCTCGGAAATTCTCGGGTTTGCCGCCACTTTGCAGCAGAAGGCCGCGTCGAGCGGCATGTTCGCATTCCCGCCACTCATCGACGTCAAGATGGATCAGCCCGAATCGCAAATCGAGATTGACCGCGACAAAGTAGCCGAGCTCGGGCTCAATCTCGAAACCGTCGCGCAAGACCTGGCAGCAGCCCTAGGCGGCAACTTCGTCAATCGCTTCAGCGTGGCCGGCAGGAGCTACAAGGTCATACCCCAGCTTCTGCGCTCAGAGCGCATGAACCCGGCCCAATTGAGCAACATTTACATCACCGGCCCCAACGGCCAACTCATCGCGCTCGACGCCATCGCAAGAATTCGCGAGGGCGTTTCTCCGCGCTCGCTCAACCGGTTCCAGCAACTCAACGCTGTCAAGCTCAACGGCGTTGCCATTCGTCCTCTCGACGAGTCGCTGGCATTCTTGGAAAGCGAGGCCGCCAAGATCCTGCCCACGGGATACACCGTCGACTACACGGGCGAATCGCGACAGCTACGCACCGAGGGCAACAAGTTTCTTCCTGCCTTCATTCTCGCCGTGGTGCTGATCTTCCTGGTGCTGTCGGCACAGTTCAACAGCTTCCGCGATCCCTTCGTCATCTTGGCCGGGTCGGTTCCGCTCGGCATGTTCGGGGCACTTGCCCTGGCGTTCCTCAAGATGCCCAACCCAAACATGCCCTACTGGACCGACGGCTGGACGACAACCATCAATGTCTACTCCCAGGTTGGCCTGGTGACCTTGGTGGGACTCGTGGCCAAGAACGGCATCCTCATCGTCCAGTTCGCAAACACGCTGCAAGCGCAAGGTCTATCCAAGCTCGAAGCGGTCAAGGAAGCGGCCGCGACCCGTCTGCGACCGATTCTCATGACCAGCGTCGCCACCATTTGCGGCCATTTCCCCCTCACGCTCGTAAAGGGACCAGGCGCCGCTGCCCGCAACAGCATCGGCTTGGTGCTTGTCGCGGGAATGATCTTGGGAACCGCTTTCACACTGTTCTTCGTTCCCGCCATCTATGTTCTTCTGGCCCGCGATCACCGCGTGGCGAAGAAGGAAGCGACGCTTGGCCCGAATGAGTCCGTCGAGATCGAAGGCCCACAGCCGACTGTGGAGGCGGCGTCGTGAAGGTAGTCGGGAGGCGAGTCCTTGCTGCCAATGTGGTGCTTGCCTGTCTTGCGATGTCCACGGCCCGCGCGGCGCCTGTCGCACGCGAGATGACGCTGGAGCAGGCCATGGCGCAGGCCCGCAAGGCCAACCGCAACCTGGTCGCCTTGCGGGCACACTTGGCCCAAGCCCAAACCAACCTCGACCTGGCTTGGTCGGCTTTGTTTCCCACCGTGGCGGCCCAAGGCAAGTACACGCGGAACAACATCGCGTTCGGTTTTCCGATAAGCGCAACGGAGACCTTGACCGTACAGCCCAAGAACGAGCTGGACGGTGTTATCAGTTTCACCATGCCGCTCATCGCGCCGTCGGCCACCGTGGCTTTGCAGGCCGTGAAGAGTAGCGTGCTTGCCTCCGAAGCCGACTTCGAGACATCGCAAAACACGGTCCTTTTTAGCGTGGCGCAAGCGTTCTACGCCGCCGCCAGCACGGACGAGGTGATGCTGGCGCGACTGTCGGCCATCGAGGTCGCGCGCGCCACGCTCCAGTACGCGCAAACCCGCTACAAGAACGGCAGCGTGACCAAGGTGGATGTCGACCGGGCCGAGCTGGCGTTGATTGGGGCAGAGCAGGCGGCGCGCGAATCCAGGTTCGCTCGGGAGCAGGCCTACCGTGCTCTCGCGACATTGATTCAATCGGAGCGAGACTTCAAGGTTCGGGTGGTCCCGGCCACCGCGACGGAAGAGAGTGGGGGCCTGGAATTGGCCTTGCGCCTACGTCCGGAATTTCGAGCGCTCGAACTCGCCACGCGGTCGGCGGATGCGCAGGGGCGAGCGCAGGCCTGGCGTTGGGCTCCGTCGCTATCCGCGTTTGGCAACCTGCGCGCATTCAACTATGACAACTTCGCCGCCGAACGGCATGCCTGGGCTGTCGGCCTGCAGCTCGATTGGGTGCTCTACGACGGTGGAGTTCGGGACGCCCAACGCCACCTTGCCAACGCCCAGTCCCAAGAGGCCGCCGCGCAGAGCGCGGTCTTGCGCGATGCCATCGCCGACGACCTGTCGAACGGCCATGGACTTCTGGATACAAAGCGCTACGCGCAACAGGCGGCCGAACGCTCGGTTGCTCTCGCGCTCGAAACCCTCCAGCTTGTTCGCACGCAATACGAAGCGGGAAACTCCGCGCAGATCGACCTCTTGCAGGCGCAGGATGGATTGGTAGCCGCCGAAGAGACGCTCGCGCAGGCGCATTTCGAGGTGGCGCTCGCCGACCTTACGCTCCGGCGAGCGGCGGGCACCTTTCCTGGCCGCCCCTAACCCTCCAATCAAGCGGACGAATGGTCGGTGGTTCTCGATCGAGGACGCGCTATAAGTCGCGTTCTTCATGATCCTTCCTTCGCCCATGTTGTCTTGGGTGTTCTTTGCCATTCTCTCCGCCGTCTTCCTCGGCATCTACGAAGTGGCCAAGAAGGCCTCGGTCGGGGACAATGCCGTGCTGCCGGTGCTTTTCGGGTGCAGCGCCTGCGGCCTGGCGGTCTTCTTGCCTCTCGCCGCGGTCTCGCTGGCGGCGCCGGGTTGGGCGCAATCGCATGGCGTTTTCATCGCCGCGCTTTCCTTGGGCGACCACGGCTTGGTCGTAGCCAAGTCCCTGCTCGTCACCCTGTCTTGGGTACTCACCTTTTTCGCGCTCAAGCATCTGCCCATCTCGCTTGCGTCGCCCGTGCGGGCGGGCGCGCCGCTCTTCACCCTTCTTGGCGCCATCCTTTTCTTTGGAGAACGGCCGAGCGCGCGCCAAGGCCTTGGGATCGCGGTCATTCTGCTCGCCTATTGGACCTTTTCGCTCATCGGCCGCGGCGAGGGGATTCGCTTCTCACGCAACGCCTGGGTGTGGTCGCTCTTGCTCGGCACCCTGGTGGGCGCCGCCAGCGGCCTTTACGACAAGCATCTGCTACAAAACGCGCACCTTCCCGCGCTCGCCATGCAGTTTTGGTTCACTGCCTACAACACCCTCATTCAAGGGGCCATCGTCGTCTTCCTGTGGCGGCCCCGCCGCGCCCAGAACACGCCCTTCCGCTGGCGCTGGACCATTGCCGCCGTTGGCGTGCTTCTGCTTGTCTCCGATGCGCTCTATTTTCACGCCCTGGCTATGCCCGGCGCCCTGGTCAGCGTGATCTCGACCCTACGCCGAACCAACGTCGTGCTCAGCTTCGCCGTCGGCTCCTTGCTCTTCGGCGAACGCTATCGCTTGCGCAAGTCCCTGGCCTTGGCTGGCGTGGTCGCTGGCGTTTTTCTCATTCTCTGAACCGAACAAATTCAGCCGACCGAGGCAACCGGGGATACTCTTCCGGGATGGCGACAACCGCGGATGCCAGCGATGGCCGCTTTCATCTCGCCGACGGCAGAACCTTGGCGTTCGCCGAGTACGGTGCCGCCAGCGGCATTCCGGTCGTGTTCTTTCAAGGCACCCCGAGCAGCCGTCTCATGCATCCGCCCGAGGACATCACGCGCGAGCTCGACGCACGTCTCATTGTCGTCGATCGACCGGGCTTTGGCGGCTCGGATGCCTCGCTCGGGCGGACCCTGCTCGATTGGCCGAGGGATGTCGCGGTCCTGCTCGATCACCTCGGCGTCGGCGCGTTCGCGGTCGCGGGCGTGTCGGGCGGCGGGCCATATGCTCTCGCGACGGCCTATTGCCTGCCCGAGCGGGTTCGCGCGGTCAGCGTCTGCGGAGGTTCCGGCCCCTTGGAATTGCCTGGAGCCTTGCGCGGAGCCGCGCTCGTACGCCGCGCGGGATATCTGCTCGCGCGCCACGCGCCTCGGCTATTCCGCTGGTTCTTGCGCCACACCACCAATCCTAACCAGCAGACCGAGAAATTCATACGCCGCTACACCCGCCACAACCCGCCCGCGGATCAAGCGATCATCACCGATCCCACATTTCACGAGATGTATCTCGCCAATTTCGCCGAGGCCTCGCGGCAGGGCTTCGACGCTTTCGCCGATGAAGTCATTCTCGGGTCGAGGCCTTGGGGCTTCGACCTACGCGACATCGCCGTGTCGGTTCACTTCTGGCAGGGCGAGTGCGACAACAGCACGCCGTTGGCGATGGCCCAAGGGATGGCCGCGCGCATTCCGGGCGCCACCTTGTCGGTGCTGCCCGGGGAAGGACACCTGTTCATCTACGGTCCCCTGTGGCGGACGGTATTGAAAGATCTGCTCTTTGCGGTACCTAGGCAATCCTGAACCCCGGCGCTGCCGAGCGGAATCCAATCGTCATGGAGCGACGGCGAGTTGGAGTTCTCTCCTGTTCGAACGACACGAACATGAGCACAGGGACGAAGGCTCCGACTGTTCTCGGCATCGCGATATTCGTTGTCGTGCTCCTCGCGGGCGGGAATGGATGCTCGGGCTCTAGCGAACCGGCGCAAATGGATGCGGGACAGTTCACCTTCAGCTTGGGCAGTGTGGACGCGGGGTGCCTCGGCAGTTCGCTCTTGCCTCCTGGCCCCGAGGCAGGCGTGACCGATCCCTTGTGCGTGGCGAGCATGCCCACGGTTTCCTATAGCAAGGACGTCGCGCCCATTTTCGCCGGCTGTGCCGGGGAAGTTTGTCATGCGCCGTGGACGTTCAGCGCGGTTGTCGGGCAGCAGTCCATCGCTTGCTGCGACCATCGCTGGCTCGTCGAACCCTTTGAGCCATCGGCCAGCCTAATCGTTCAGGCGGTAGACGGGACGGGATGCGTTCCCCAAATGCCCATGGGCGGCTCGTTGGCGGATCCGGATATCGCGACGCTGACCGCCTGGGTATGCCAGGGCGCGCTCAACAACTGAACGGACCGGTCAGATACCTCAATGCCCCGGGTCTACAGCCGTTCGAGGGTCGCCTCCCAGACAGTGACGTGCGGTTCGAGGGGAAGCGCGGGAAGCTCCTCATCCCAAACAGCGGGGTGGGTGTCCTCATCGGCAAGCAGAAGCGTTTGGTTCGTGACGTATTGGGGAGGGAAGTGAAATCGAGTGGATGTTGGCTGTCTCCAGACGCACGATTCCTCCCATCGCAAACCTGTCCGACTCGAAAAACTCATGGCTGGTCTCCTTCGGCGCAGTTGAATTGTCTGGGAGGCTAGATCAAACGAATTGTGACGGCTGCAACTGTTGTGTAGGAAGGTTGCGACGTGGACGTGTCGGATGTTTGTCGCGGCCGTGGCGGCGCCGGGCGATCCGTTACTTGCCCGGAATCAATGGGTCGCATAGGCTGTCACCTTCGCACAGACTTCCCATCCAAAGGTGAGCGATGAACAGCAACGACTTCAGCGATGTCCTGGCAAAGATTCCCTATGGCGTATCCGTGGTGACCATGGGTCGCGGGGGGGCCAAGGTCGAGAATGGTTTGACCATTTCTTGGCTGAGCCAGGTCTCGTTCGATCCTCCCATGCTCATGGTCGCGGTGGACAAACTGCACTACAGCGTGGATCTTCTGCGCAGCACAAAGAATTTCTGCGTCAATCTCCTGGGCGCGGATCAGTCGGTGGTCGCGGGCCGGTTCGCCAAGCAGGCGACCACGGGCGACGACAAGCTGGCTGACATCGCCCAGCGGCCCGCCGAGAGCGGAGCGGCCATTCTGACCGATTCGGTCGCCTATTTCGATTGCGAGGTTGCAAGCATGGTGGAGGCTGGTGACCACCTGGTGGTGATCGGGCGCGTCGAGGACGCCGCCGTGCTGAGGGATCGGGCGCCCATGACCTCGGCCTCCGGTCTTCGTTACCGGAAGTAGATCCTCAGCCCCCCAGACTTGCTTCGGCCTGCAGGGATTCGTTCTGCGCGACTGGCGCAAAGGAATCTTCGCGTTCGGGTTGCCCCAAAGCCAACAACCGCGCTTCGGCCTTGGAAAAATGGCGGTGGAAGAACGCGTGGCCCAGATAGATGAGGGGCGTGAGCAGGACCGCCATGATGAGCTTGCCGCCGTAGTTGTGGGTCGCGTTGGATAGGATGAAACCCGTCGGCCGGGTGCCCACCAGGAAGACGAAGCTCACCGACAAGCTGTCGATGGCCTGAGAAACCACGGTCGACCCCGTCGAGCGCAGCCAGAGCAGCCGATGCCCGGTCAGCCGGCGCAGCACCTGGAAGATCGAGATATCGAGGAGCTGACCAATCATGTACGCAGCCAGCGAGGCGACGTAGAGACGGGCGGAAGTTCCGAACGCGCCCCGGAAGACAGCATCCGAGATGGGAGAATCCGAGGTGGTCGGCAGGGCCAGCGCCACGTTGATGGTCACCCACACGAACACCGCCGCCAGTAGCCCGGCATAGGTCAGGCGGCGCGCTCCCTGCGTGCCATAGAACTCGTTGACCACGTCGGTGAGCACGAAGGTGAGGGGAAAGGGGATGATGCCAGCCGACAAGCTGAAGCCGGCGAACGTGAAGAACTTGCCGCCCACGAAGTCGCCGGCCAGCAGGGCCGCGACGAAGAGGGCGGTGAGAAAGATGTAGATGCGCTGTTTGGAATCCAAGGCAGCCTCAACCACAAGGTTGTTTTGCCTTTGGATGCCGAACTACCAGTTCGGGAACATGGGCGATCGCTAGTAGTGGCCCGCTATGCTAAGGCCGCCCGATGCGCCGTCGGTCCAAAAGAACATGCCGCTGATGTTGGCATTGGCCAGGCTGGTGGTCTCGCGGTAGCGATTGGGATCGCCGTTGGTCAAGAGTAAATAGGTTCCCAGGCCCGCGGCAAGCACGCCCACGCCGGCGCCGACGAATCCCAGGTTGCGGCGCAAAACCGCGCTGTCGACTTGGTTTTGTGCGTTGGACTTCGTCACATCGCACTGGCGCAGTCCGTAGTCGAGCCCCTGCGCATAGCACTGGTTGGTGCGGTCGGCTTCGTTGGCAAGTACCTGGGACAGGTTGTTGCGAGCGTCGGAGACATCTTTCAGCTTCATCACGCCGTAGACGCTGCCAGCAATGGCCATGGCCGCGCCCACTCCGAGCGCCGACCAGCCCAGAATACGTCGCGTGCCTATGCCGTGTTCATAGCGCGTACGCGTTTCCGGCGTGGGGACGAGGATGACCGCCAGCGGCGTCTCGCCGCCACTCACGACGTTGACGGTTTTTGCGTATGGCTCGAAGCCGAGGCGGGTGACGCGCACCTCGTGAGGACCGCCGGGAACGCGCATGGGCGCGCCGCCAATGCCGCGGGACACGCCATCCACGGCAACTTCGATATCCGATTCGCTGGCGACAATCCGCAACAGACCCTTGGTCGACGGAGGCGCGCCGGGATCTTCTTCCAGCGCGAAGGAGAGATCGCCGCGGGCGCCATCGCCAAGCTCAAGGCTGCGTTCGGCGCGGAAATAACCCGGTCGGCGCACTTCCACGCGGACCACGCCAGGCGAGACGGACACGCTGGCCGCAAGCGGTGTCAGGCCAACCCCCTTGCCGTTCACCAACACCTCGGCGGCCGTGGGCGAACTTGAAACTGAAAGCTGCGCCATGCGGTTCGCGGCGGGCAACAGAGCCAGCGCGAGCGTCTCGGTGACCTGGCCGGCGAGGGTGACTTCCTTGCGCGAAGGCAAGTATCCAGGCGCCTGCGCGCCCACGATGTGCGCTCCGCTGGCCAGGCGGATGGGCGCGCCGAGGGGCGTATGACCCACCTCCACGCCGTCGACATCGATGGTGGCCGGTGTCTCCGTCTTCACCAGCAGCTGGGCGATGCGCGCCGCCTGTTCGTCCCGGATCGCACTGGCATGGCGCCGCTCGCGCTGCGCGGGGCTAGCCTGGGTAAGAAACGCCCCGAGAGTGTCGACAGCCTCCACCGGGCGATTCATGGCCGCGTAGACCAGCCCCATGTTGTAGAGGACCAGCGGGGTAGGGATGAGTTCGTTGGCGCGTTTGAATTCCGCCAGCGCGCTTGCGTTCTCCCCGTTCTCGAAAAGGCGCAGACCACGGTCGAAGCGCTCGCGCGCCTCGGCCTTCGCGGCCGGGGTCGGTGCCGGGCTTGCCACCGTTGGGGGCGTGGCCTGGCCCCACGCCGTTCCCGTCCCGGCCATGATCGCCATACAGGCTGCAAGCGCCGCGAGTCGTCGCCGCTCTACGCATGGGCTTTTCGCTGCTTGTCGTCGCTTCACGAAGTTGCCTATCGAAAGGGGTTGTCAGTCACGAGGCCGCTGCTGGTGGCACGCATGCGCGCACCCGACTTCGCGGCTTCTCGACCGCGTGGTTTGTTGGCGGCGCGCGGTCGCTTGGTTTCCGAGGGATCGGGAATCTTTTCCGCGACATCCGCAGCGGGAGCGGTCGACGGCGCCGGCTCTGCGGCTGGCACGGCCCGCGCCTCTGGCGGCGGTGGTGGTGGCAACGGCGCGGGCGCTGGCGGGGACGGCGGCGCAGGCCTTGCGGTAGGTTTGGCTTCGCTCTGCGGATGACTTGCCAGGCGGGCCGCTCCAAGCGCGCCCACGAGCGCGGCGGCGGCCAGCGCCACGACCCAAGGCCAGCGGCGGGCCCGCGCGGGCACCGGTACCAGACCCGGAAGGGCTTGTGCCGAGCCACGCAAGGTGGTGGTGGTGGCGACGTCTTCCAAACTAGGTGCGGTCATGGGTGCGGTCATGGGTGCGGTGGGCGCCGGGCGCGCAAACAACACGCGGGCGAGTTCGTCGCCGAGCTCGCGGGCGCTTTGCGGACGTTCCGCCGGATCCTTGGCCAGGCAGCGCATGATGAGCGCATCGAGTTCCGCCGGAAGCTCGGCGTGCGTCGAGGGGCGCTCGGGAACGAGGGTGAGCTGCTTGGCCAAGACCTCGGCGAAGGTCTCGCCGCGAAAAGGGACTTGGCCGGTATAGATTTGGTAGAGGATCACCCCCATGGCGTAGATGTCGGTTCGATGATCGACGGCCCTGCCATGGCACTGCTCGGGCGACATGTACTGCGGCGTCCCCATGAGGGTTCCCGCCTGCGTGGTGACTTGTTCGGCGCCGGCCAAGAGCTTGGCGATACCGAAGTCGAGCAGCTTGACGAAGGGGCGCGCCCGCCGTGGTTCGACGATCCAAATGTTCTCCGGCTTGAGGTCGCGGTGGACGATGTGCTCGGCATGGGCGGCATCGAGCGCATCGCACATCTGCCCGAGAAGGGTTGGCATTTCGGCGCGCGGCAGGCTTGCACTTTGGAGTCTGTCGGCGAGCGTGTGCCCTTCGAGATACTCCATCACGAAGTACTGGCGCCCATCCGCGAGCTGGCCGAACGAGAAAATGTCGATGATGTTGGGGTGGCGTATGCGGTTGACCGCGCGGGCTTCGTCGAGAAAACGGCGGACCAGGGCCGGGTCGGCCGAAAGCTGCGCGCCGAGCACCTTGATGGCGACGCGCTTCTCGATGACCGGTTGTGATCCCGAATACACGACGCCCATGCCGCCGCGCCCGATGACCTGGTCCACGCGGTATTCGCCGACCACGTATCCTGGCGCCAGATCTCCACCTGACACCAGGGCCGGCGCGGGACCAGGCGCGGTCTTGCCCAGGAATGAATCAGCCTGGTCGTCGCTTGGTCCCATGATCAGGAATTTCCTCCGAACGTGCGATGAACCCTATTGGGACAACTCATGACCCGAAGTCATTTTACGCACCGAACGTACTTGCCGTCTCCTGAGCCGCGAGTGGTCGTGCTGCCTTCGTCAAAATTCACAACGTAGAGCGAGGATGAGGAATAGACCGGAGTGGACGACCAGAATTCTGCTGAAGTTGCGTTCGGAAACGCGTTGCGA
>Ga0224559_1000248_pt1 | contig 37688 bp, 37 predicted proteins | sample 714S33034metaG_FD_180676 | JGI IMG/M metagenome (GOLD analysis project Ga0224559, IMG submission 180676) | Peat soil microbial communities from Stordalen Mire, Sweden - 717 S3 30-34 | ecosystem: Environmental > Terrestrial > Soil > Wetlands > Peat | place: Sweden: Norrbotten County, Stordalen... | reverse complement strand
TACGCGTTTTTCGAGGAGTGGATCACCGGCCGCATCCGCGGACGCGAGCCGCGCGCCACCCTCGATGAGGTCCGCATGGGCCGCAAGAAGATGTACGCCTCGAGCGCCCACGCTCAAGCTGAGCTGGGCTTCCGCATCGCGCCCGTCAACCCGGCGATGCGCGCCGCCATCGAGTGGTTTCGCGCGAACGGCTATGCGCCGCAGACGCCGGCATGAAACGCGTGGCCATCATCGCCGCCATGCCCGGCGAGCTGAAGTTCTTGGTCCGCGGCTGGCGGCATGAACGCTCAAACGGCGTCGAGCTCTGGCGATCAGGCTTTCTGGATAAAAATGGGGAGGGCGGCGAGTGGATTGCCGCCTGCGCCGGGGCTGGAGTCGAGGCGGCCACGCGCGCCTTGGCCGAGGCCGAGAAGGACGGAGCCGTCTCCTCGGTCATTTCGACTGGATGGGCCGGGGCTTTGAGCAAAGAGTTCGCTCCTGGCCACGCCTTCGACGTCTCCAGCGTGATCGATGCCCGCACCGGGGAACGATTTGCGGCAGATTCAACTGATCGGTTTCCCAGGTCTCAGAATCGAGACCTGGGGCACCCAGGTTGCTCGCTGGTGACCAGCCCGACGGTGGCCGACTATGCAGAGAAGCGGCGCCTTGCTGCCACCTATGAGGCGGGCATGGTCGACATGGAGGCCGCCGGGCTGGCGCGGCTGGCGGCTATGCGCGGCATTCCCTTTTATTGCGTGAAGGGAGTCAGCGACGGCTATAGCGACAAACTTCCTGATTTCAACCGGTTTATCTCGACCGACGGACAGTTTCGGCTGGTCCGCTTCGTGGTTTTTGCCCTTTTCCGGCCCTGGCGCTGGCCCGCACTGATGCGAATGGGCGAAAATAGTACGAGAGCCGCGCAGGCCATGGCGGCGTTGCTGTTCAATTTGCTGAATGAATAATTTGCGGGATGAACAGGGAAAAACCAGAAAGCGCAATGGCAACCCAAAACACCGCTGTTGAAAGCCAGACCGAAACGAAAATTCCCGCCATGATGAAGGCCGTGGTCTATCGCGGCGTGAACGATATGCGCCTGGAGACCGTGCCCGTGCCGGTGATCGGGCCGGGAGAGTTGCTGGTCAAGGTGGCCACCTGCGGCATCTGCGGCACGGATTTGAAGAAAATCTCCACCGGTTCGCACTCGGCGCCGCGCATCTTCGGCCATGAAATGGCCGGAACCATCGTCCAGGTGGGCGAGGGCGTGAGCCGGTTTCACCTCGGCGAGCGGGTGATGGTCTTCCACCACGTACCCTGCGGAGAGTGTTATTTTTGCCGCAAGCAGACCCCGGCGCAGTGCGCGGTTTACAAGAAAGTGGGCGTCACGGCCGGTTTCACGCCCTCCGGCGGTGGTTTTTCCGAGTACATTCGCGTGATGGACTGGATCGTCGAGCTGGGCGGCGTGGTGCCGATTCCCGACGGCGTTCCCTTCGAGCAGGCGGCCTTCATGGAGCCGGTGAACACCTGCCTGAAGGGCGTGAAGCTGCTCAACCTGGCCGCCGACGACACGGTGCTGGTGATCGGCCAGGGCCCCATCGGACTGCTGCTGGCCGCGCTCTCTCATCGCACCGGGGTGCGTGTGCTGACCTCGGATTTATACCCCGAGCGCCACGCCCTGGCGGCGAAATTCGGGCTGCATGAGCCGATTTATGCTGGCCAGGAAGATGTGGTCAAACGCACCTTTGCCGCCACCGAAGGGCGCGGCGCGGACGCCGTCATTCTGGCGGTGAGCGGCAACGCGCTGATTCAGACCGCGATGAACGCGGTGCGGCCCGGCGGCCGGGTGATGCTCTTTGCGCAGACCCAGCACGGCGAGGCCACCTTCGACCCCGGCCAGGTCTGCATGGACGAAAAGGCGCTGCTCGGCTCTTATTCGGCCTCGGCCGCGATTCAGCCCGAGGTGGCCGAGCTGGTCTTCGGCGGCTACCGCCAGGGATTCGATTTGACGCAGTTGATTTCACACCGCTTTCCGCTGGAAGAGGCCGTGGCGGCCATTGAAGTCGCTTCGCACCCCAGGGCGGGGTCGATGAAGATTATGATGGAAGCTGTGCCCGGAGCGGGAGCGGAGTAAGAGGAAGCCGATGGCGACAACAATGGAGGCCGCGGTCCTCCACGGACGCGAGGATATTCGCATAGAACGAGTGCTGGTTCCCGAGGCCGCGCCCGGTGAGCTGATCGTCCGCGTGGGCGCGGCGCTGACCTGCGGCACCGACCTGAAAGTCTTCCGCCGCGGCTATCACGCGCGCATGATCGTGCCCCCGGCGCTCTTTGGCCATGAGCTGGCCGGAACGGTGGTTGAAGCCGGCGAGGGGGTCACGGAGTTTGTCCCCGGCGACCGCGTGGTGGCGCTCAACTCCGCCCCATGCGGACAGTGCTACTTTTGCGCGCGCGGCCAGGAGCACCTGTGCGACGATCTGCTCTTTAATAACGGAGCCTATGCCGAGTTCATCCGCATTCCGGCGCGCATCGTGGCCAAGAATACGCTGCATGTGCCGGATCATGTTCCGCTGGAACATGCCGCGCTGACCGAGCCACTGGCCTGCGCGATGCATGGCTTCGAAGACTCGCGCCCGCGCCCCGGCGACACGGTGGCCGTCATCGGCGGCGGGCCGCTGGGCTTGATGATCCTGCACGTGGCCGCGCTATCCGGCTGCCAGGTTATCGCCATCGTCAAGCACGACGGCCAGGTGGAGGCGGCGCGCCAGTTGGGCGCGGCCCACGTAGTGCAGACCGACAATATTCGCAAGGCCATCCGCGAAACCCGCGCGCTCACCGAGAAGAATCGTGGGGTGGACATCGCCATCGAGGCCGTCGGCGTGCCCGAATCCTGGCAGGAAGCGGTCGAACTGGTGCGCAAGGGCGGAACGGTCAACTTTTTCGGCGGATGCGCCCTGGGCACGCACGTCACGCTGGACACCAACCGCATTCACTACTCCGGCATAACCCTGCGCGCCACCTTCCACCACACCCCGGCCATCTGCCGCAAAGCGCTCGATCTGATTGCCGACGGCCGCTTCCAGGCGGGAGCCTTCATCACCGGCCACGCCCACCTTTACGAACTCAACCGCGTCTTCGAGAAGCTGATGAAGCGCTCGACCGAGATCAAAACCGCCATTGTGCCCTGAGGCGAAGCCATGAGGACGACCACCGTGGAAGCGGAGAACCGGAGGCCGGCGGGCGAAGCGCCGCTAACCCCGGAGCTGAGCCCAGAGCTGACTCAGGACGAGCTGCTCGCCCGCGGCTGGGCCGCGCTGCCCCCTGGCTACCGCATTCCCGAGGTTGCGCCCACGCTCGATGAGGCGCGCGCCTGGTGCCAGCGGCTGGCCGAGTCGCACTACGAGAACTTTCACGTCGCCTCGTGGTTTCTTCCTCCGGCGCTGCGTCCACATTTTCACGCCATCTACGCCTACTGCCGCGTCTCCGATGATCTGGGCGACGAGGTCGGCTCGACGGCGCAGGCGCTGGCCCTGCTCGATTTTTGGGGCCGCGAACTCGACGCCTGCTACGAGGGCCGCGCGCGCCATCCGGTTTTTGTCGCGCTGGCCGAGACCATCCGCGCCTGCTCGATTCCCAAGGAGCCCTTTGCCGACCTGCTGGTCGCCTTCCGGCAGGATCAGGCCATCACCCGCTTCGAGACGATCGAGGAAGTTCTGGCCTACTGCCGCTATTCGGCCAATCCCGTGGGCCGCCTGGTGCTCTACGCCTGCGGCGAGGCTTCTGGCGAGGACACCGCCGAACGCTTCCGCCTCTCCGATGCGACCTGCTCGGCGCTGCAGTTGGCCAACTTCTGGCAGGATGTGCGCGTGGACTACGCCAAGGGGCGCGTCTACCTTCCGCAAGCCGAGATGCGCCGCTTCGGGGTCACGGACGAAACCATTGCGGGCGGCGTGGCCACGCCGGAGTTTCGCGCCCTGATGCGTTTTGAAGTCGAGTACGCCCGCTCGCTCTTCGCGCAGGGCCTACCGCTGATCGGCATGGTCAACCGCGGCCTGGCGCTCGACCTGGATCTCTTCAGTCGCGGCGGCCTGGAGATTTTGCGCGCCATCGAGCGCCAGGATTACGACGTGCTCGCGGCTCGCCCGGCGATCTCCCGGCTGACCAAACTCCAACTCGCGCTGCGCGCGGTCAGCGGCAAGCTGCTGCCCTTTCTGCGCCTCGGCAACCGGATTTGAGGACCAACGGCGTGACCCAGAATCTCACATCGGACAGAGTTGCGCTGAGCGGCCCCGCGCTGGGCCTGGCCTACGCCGCCTGTTGCGCCATCGCCAAGCGCGAGGCGAAGAACTTCTACTACGCCTTCGTCGCGCTCCCCCGCCCGCGCCGCAACGCCATCTGCGCCATCTACGCCTTCATGCGCCAGGCCGACGATCTGGCCGACGACGAGAGCCTCTCCCGCGAAGAGCGCCGCCGCCGCCTGAATGCGTGGCGGGCCGATTGGCGCGGCGTCTGCCACGGCGGCGATTCCTCCGACCCGGTTTTTCTTGCCGTGCGCGACGCCACGCAGCGCTTCCAGATTCCGCTCATCCTGCTCAGCGAACTGGTGGACGGCGTGACCATGGACCTCGACCGGGCCCCGACCGATGCGCCGGACACCTACGCCACCTTCGCCGAGCTCTACAGCTACTGCTACCTGGTGGCCTCGGTCGTGGGCCTGGTCTGCATTCGCATCTTCGGCTACTCCGACCCGCGCGCCGAGAAACTGGCCGAAGAAACGGGCATAGCCTTCCAACTCACCAACATTCTGCGCGACGTGGCCGAGGATGCGGAGCGCAATCGGGTTTATCTGCCGCTGGAGGATTTGACGGCCCACAATGTCGCGCTCGATTCCCTGCTGCACCGCGCCCCCGGCTCGCCGCCGACGGCCAGCGAGCGGGCCCTGCTGGCGGAGATCGCCGGGCGCGCGGAGAATTTCTACAAGGCGGCGCAGGAGTTGCTGCCGTTGATTGACCGCGAAAGCCGCCCCGCCCTGTGGGTGCTGGTTTCGATCTACCACGGCCTGCTGAAGCGCATCGAGCAAGCAGAGTACGACGTCTTCTCCAGCCGCGCCAGTGTGCCGAGGAAGCAGAAACTGGGCATTCTGGCGGTGGGGATGGCGCGCATGGCTCTGGCGCGAATCCTCGGCTGACGCACACTGGGAAATTCTTTGGTTTTTAAGAGTGATTTAGCTCACAGAAGAGCGATTTTGCGCCGGAAATGGAAGATTTTTGAGCCGTTCGCAGCAAAACTCGCAGCGGACCGTCACCGTCATCGGCGGCGGCGTGGCCGGAATGAGCGCGGCCTGCGCCCTGGCCGAGGCCGGCTTGCGCGTGCAACTGGTCGAGCAGCGCGGCTATCTGGGCGGCCGGGCTTCGTCGTACCTTCATCCGGGCGTGAATGAGGTCATCGACAATTGCCAGCACGCGCTCTTCGGCTGCTGCACCAATCTGCTGGGCTTTTACCGGCGCATCGGCGTGGCCGACAGGATTCACTGGACCAGCCAAATGACGATGATCGAGCCGGGCGGCCGGAGGTCAAGGCTGGGGCCATTTGAACTTGGCCCGCTGCGGCTGCCCGCGCCATTGCACAGCGCCCCGAGTTTTCTGTGCGCCAAGGCCTTCACGCTGGCCGACAAACTCGCGCTGGGCCGCGCCATGCTGGCGATGATGCGGCCGGGGGAGCTGGACAATTCGCCCGAACCGCTGGGCGATTGGCTCCGGCGGCACCGGCAGACCGAGGGGGCGATGAACCGCTTCTGGCGGCTTGTGATCGCCAGCGCCTTGAATGCGGAGATCGATTCGATTGCCGTCTCTTACGCGGCCAAGGTGATCCGCGAGCTGTTTTTGAACTCGGCCGAGGCGGGCAGCATGGGAATGAACACCGTCCCGCTCAGCCAGTTGTACGCGCGCGTGCCCTCGCTGATCGAAGAGCGCGGCGGCAGTGTGCTGCTGAGGACGCACGTGGAATCCGCGGCCTGGGATGAAGGCGCGGCGAGGTGGACCATTCAGACGCGCACCGGGGAGCTGACCTCGGAGTTCGTGGTTGTGGCCCTGCCCTTCGAGGCAATGGCGAAGCTGCTACCCCGCCTGCCCGCGGCCGAGGACGTGAAAGGGCTGGCGCGGCAGATCGAGCGGCACGAACACTGGCCCATTTGCAGCGTCCACCTGTGGTTCGACCGCGAGATTACGGAACTCCAGCACGCCGTGCTGCTGGATCGAGAGATTCACTGGCTTTATAACCAGTCGAAGCTGCAAACCGGGCGCGGCGGGCATTACATTGAATTGGTGGTGAGCGCCACGCTAGCCTTTGCGGCGCTGTCGAGCCAAGCCGCCATTCAGTTGGCGCTCGGCGAACTGGCCGAGTTTTTTCCGCTTGTGAAAGAGGCCAAACTGGAAAAGGCCGCGCTGGTCAAGGAAATGCGCGCCACCTTCGGCGTTCCTCCGGGGATTGATGAAGCGCGGCCCACTGCCGCCTCGCCCTGGCCGCAACTCTTTCTCGCCGGGGATTGGACGGCCACCGGCTGGCCTTCGACGATGGAGAGCGCGGCGCGCTCCGGCCATCTGGCCGCTGAGGCCGTCTGCCAGAGCCTCGGCGAGCCGCGGACGATGGTGGAGCCTGACTTGAAGCCGAAGGGAATTATGCGTTTGATCTGGTGATGGTCGAGTCTCGCTGCACAAAGATTTGTGGTCTCCCACCCTTGCGACAATCTACAAGACGCAGATTCTTCGGCTCCGCTACACTTCGCTCAGAACGTCGCAAGGATGGGGCACCCGGCTTCGTTTCCTCGATTCAGGGCCGGGGCAATAAGAGGTAGAAGCTAGAAGCTAAAAGCTGCCTCTTCAATGCGCCAGGAAGTAAACCCCAACGCAGACCAGGATGGCCGCCGTCCATCGGCGGCGGTCTACATTCTCCTTGAGGAAAATTTTGGCGGCAATGGCGTTGGTAACCAGCGTGAGCGAGGCCGAGGCGGGGGCGACCAGGCTCAGGTTCAGGTGGTTCAAGGCCAGCAGCAGCGCAAAGAAGGCCAGCGCCAGGAAACTGACTCCCGCGAAAAACAGCGGGCAGGTGAGGACGGCGCGAATGGCGCCCTTTAGCCCCGAGTGGGCGCGAATCTCATCCAGGTCGCCGATGGATTTCATGGCCCCTGCGGTCAGCACCTCACCGGCCGTCGAGGTGAGCACGATGGCAGCGATTAGGTCGGCGGCGGTCCAGAAGCCGGGCTGCGCGGACGGAGTTGGAAGGGTCATCGCACCTGCTCCTGTTCGAGTTGAATGGCCTCTTCCAGAGCCTCATCGAGCTCCGGGCTCAGCGCCGGCGGCCGCTCGGTCAGCGACGGCCCCTGCGCGACGAAGCCCACGCCCACGGTAATCAGCAGAATGCCCGCCCAGCGCTCAGGCGAGATCGCCTCATGCAGCCAGAAGCGCGAAAGCAGCGCGACGATCACGTTGCCGAAGGCCGTGGCCGGCAGCACAAAGGTCAGATCGGCCCAGGAAAGCGCGGTCAAATAGCTGGCGAAAAAGCCAATGAGCAGCACAATTCCCGCGGCAATCCAAGGGGTGAAGACCGCGGCGACGAGCGAGGCGGGATGGGCCAGCGTAATGGCTGGAAGGCTCGTCATGCCGCGCGAGAGGCAGGTGTCGCCCAGAGGGGCGGAGACGGCCACCAGCCCCAGGATCAGGTATTGGCGCGGCGAAAGTTTGGTTTGAGCCATTTGTGTTCCGGTCCTGACTATTTGGACGCTGATTGGAGTTTTATGGCCCCGCCTTAACTGGTTCGCAAACTGCCAAATCGGCTAGAGTGGGCTGGTTTCTCTAGTACTCCCGGTTGCATTTCCTTCAAAGTTAGAGAAAAGCGGCAAAAACCGAGCCTGAAAAACCCTTCTCATTCGCTCTCATTTTCAGGGGCCTGAAGGCCCCTGCTCCCTCTGGAATCTTCGATTTACAACTGTAATATTAGGCTCCGGCGCCAGCCTGGGCGGGCGGATCGGCCTGCTGGCCGCGTGCCGCCTTCACCATTTTGTTGCGTTCAGCGCGCAGCTTCAGGAAGGCCTTGGCCTCGACGAAGAGGCGCGGCAGGTCGCGGTGGATGATCGCCTTCCAGATCACGCGGAAGGCCGCCTTGGGCCGGAAGTAGTACTCGTCGTAAAAGCGGTGCACCATCTCGAGCACGTAGTCGGTAGGCAGGCCGGGGTACTCAATGTGCGCCATCTGGTGGCCGCCCGCGTCGCCCAGCGCCGCCGAGTTCACGATGAAGCCGTTGGCCTTGGCGTAATCGTAAAACTCCGTGCCCGGAAAGGCGTGGGCGATCGAAACCTGAATCGTTTCCACGTCCAGCGTCTTGGCGAAGTTGATGGTGTTACGGATCGACGCCTTGGTCTCGCCCGGCAGGCCCAGGACGAAGTCGCCGTGGACGGTCAGGCCGAGGTCGCGGCAGTCCTTGGCGAAGGCCCTGGCCTTCTCAACGGTGGCGCCCTTCTTGATGTTCTTGAGAACTTGCGGGTCGCCGGATTCAAAGCCCACGATCAGCAGGCGGCAACCGGCCTCTTTCATCGCCTTCAGCGTTTCGCGGTCGGTGGTCACGCGCGAGGTGCAGCTCCAGGTCAGATTCAGCGGCTTGAGCTTTTCGCAGAGTTCGATGGTGCGCGCCTTCTGAATGTTGAAGGTGTCGTCGTCGAAGAAAAACTCCTTGACCTCGGGAAAGTTCTCCTTGGCCCAGGCCAGTTCGGCGGCCACATCATCGGTCGAGCGCCGGCGCCAGGCGTGGCCGCTCAAGGTCTGCGGCCAGAGGCAGAAGGTGCACTGCGCCGGGCAGCCGCGCGAGGAGTAGAGCGCGATGAACGGGTGCAGCAGAAAGGGAACGCTGTAGCGCGTCACGTCCAGGTCGCGCTTGTAGATCTTGGTGGCCCAGGGCATCGCGTCCAGGTCTTCGACCTGCGGCCGGTCGGGATTGTGAACAATCTGGCCGTTCTGCCGGTAGCTGATGCCGAGGATTTCCTGGAGCGGCTTGCCCTGGGCAAACTCGACGACGGAATAATCGAATTCGCGGCGGCAGATGAAGTCCACGGCGGCGCACTCGTTCAAGGCGCGTTCCGGGTCGGTGGTCACCGGCGGTCCTACAAAGGCGATACGAATCGACGGATGGGCCGCCTTGATGGCTTCGGCCAGCTTCTGGTCGCTTTCCAGCCGATGGTCGAGGTAAACAGCACCAGAAACTCGTAGTCCTTGCAAATCCCGATGGTCTCTTCGGCCGAGACGTGGTGCGGCGACGCATCGAGCAGCCGCGAACCTTCCAGCAGACCAGCCGGATAGGTCAGCCACACCGGATACCAGTAGGACTCAATCTCGCGCGTGGCCGGCCAGCGCGAACTGGCGCCGCCGTCAAAGTTTTCAAACGAGGGCGGATTCAGAAACAGCGTTTTCAGGGGCATTGGCATTGCTCTAATTCTAACATTCCGGCGTTTTTCATTGATTTCCGCGGGCTTCAAACCAGATTTTCCGCCAGGGTGCGCTTTGTGCGCCAGGACTACTTGGCGTGCAGTTCGTTCAGCCAATCTTCCATGTGGCCCAGGGAACACAACAGGCTCAGCCGCGCCTTGGCCAGCTCGAATCCCGCATCCAGCGCGTCTTCCAGCTTCTGCTGCTCGTCGATGCGGGCCAACTGCTCGGCTTTGGGCGTCAGTTGCGGCTGCGCGCCCGGCCCGCTGCCCGCGCCATTGCCCGACTCCAGTTGCGCGAGCACGGTCTGAAGCTGCTCGTGGGCGATCTGCCGCTTCAGGCTGGCAATCTCCGCCTGGGTGTCCAGTTCGCGCAGGCTGCCGGTGAGCGTGGCCACCTGAATCTCGTTTTGCCGCTGTGCCTGCTCGGCCTCGACCTTGGCCCGGAGCGCCTCGGCCGCCGACTCCTTGGCCTTGGCGCGATGGCCCAAATCGAAGAGCGGAATCCGCACTGAAAATCCCGAGCTGAAGTTGTTTGCCGGAATCTTGTGCGCGTAGTAATAGTCAGAGTCGTTCAGCAGCGTGGTGTTGCGATTGTAAAGCAAGCCAAAGCCCATCTGGGGGATGTAGGTACTCATTGCGTCCCCGCGCGCCGTCAATCGCTTGGAGAGGCTGAGTTGTTGCGCCGATTCAATGCTCTTCGTGGTGCGCGCGGCGTCGCCCGCCTTTACTTCGGGAATCTCGGGAATGCTGGCGTGATCCGGCGTGATCGAGCCCTCCGGCAGGCCGGTGAGCGTCGCCAACTGCTTCGACAAAGTGGCGGCGCGCGTTTCCAGGTGCAGCCGCGTGAGCTTCAACTGGGCCGCCGTCAGCCGCGCCTGCAGCAAATCGCTCAAAGGATCAACACCCGCCTCGGTGCGCTGCTCTTCGATGCCGACGAGACGGCTTGTGAAATCCTCCTGCTGCCGGGCAGCATCCCGTTCGCGATCAACTGCGTCCAACTCGATGTAGGCAGTGGAAGCACTGAGCGCTACCTGTTCGCGAGCGTCCTTCAGACTCAGAGACGCGGCCTGAGTGCCGGCACGCGCCGCACGCATGTACTTTAATTGGGAAGGGCCGAATACCGTCGATTGTACGGATATGCTGTAAACCGAAGACGGGCTGCCGGTGAAGCCGACAGAGGGCAAAAAAGGAAGTCCCGTGCTGAATTCCACATCGGGCATAAGAACATCATCAGCCTGAGACTGTAATGCCTTTGCCTTTTGCAGATCGGCATTGGCCAATTTGACGGTGCTCGAGTTGCGCTGCGCCAGATCAACCACCGTAGCCAGCGAGACCTGAGCCGCGGCCAGCGCCGGCGCGGCCACCATGGTCAGGCCCATGAGCACCCATGCCCCAATCTTCAGCGGATTGCCTTTATTCCTCATGCGCGCACAATCCTTCAATGCTTCTGGTCTTGGGACTTCTCTTGGAGCTTCAGATCCCGGGCCGGCTGGTACTCGGAGGCCAGCGCCAGCGCCGCCGCCCGTTCCCGGCTGGCGCCAGCCGCATCGCCCAGTTGCGCCTTCAAGCGGGCCAGCCGGGTGTGCGCCGCAAATGCCGGCGCCTCTTCGGTCTTCTTGCTGCCGGTTAGATAGCCTTCGAGCATTCTGGCCGCCCGCGCCGGATCGCGGTTGGTTCTGATCAGCATCGAGGCTCCGTCGTAAAGCGCCACGCCCGCCGTTCTATCCCGCTGGGCAGCATTCTCGCCGCTGCGCACCGACGACTCCATCTCCGTCCAGCGTCCCTGGCTGCGATAGAAGTCGGCCAGCGTGATCCACTGGCTGGCCGGATGCGCCGATTCCGCCACCGCCTGCTTCAACTCCCGCTCGGCGGCACCATACTCCTTGCGCGCGATGGCAATGTTGCCCCGCAGCACGTGGGCGCGAACAGGGTCGGCCTTCTCCAGTTGCGCGGCCACCCGCTCCGCCTTGTCATAGCCGCCGCCCAGAACCTCCGGCGCGGTGTAGTAGTACTCGCCCAGGTCGGCCAGCGCCTCGGCGTTGCGAGGATTCAACTGAACCGCCTCTTCAAACTCGATCCGCACCCGCTTGGCCAGCGAATACGCATTCAGGAACGAGGCCCGGCTGGCCTTTTCGCCCAAGGAGCGCGCCAGCCACATATGATCGTCCGATTTCTGCTGATTCTCCGCGTTTCCGCCGTCCAACTTGACGGCCTGCGCGCAGTCGGTCGCGGCCAGATCCCATTGCTCCAGCGTAAAGCGCACACGGCATCTGAGGTTATAGGCCTCGGCCAGGCCGCCCGGCTGGGCAAGCGCATTCAGCAGCCCCAGCGCCCTATCCGCCTCACCGGACTGCAAGGCCGCGTTGGCCTGGGCAAGCTGGCCCCTCTCGCCCTGCGCGGGCAAGGAGGCGGCCGCGGCTGTTGACAGGCTAAGCCCCGCCAGAATCAGACCTGCCTGAATCAGACCCGCCAGCACCCTCACCGCACCACCTTGATCGGGACGCCATCCTGCAAGGGCTGCCCGTTGGTTGTTCCCGTCGCCACCTGATCTCCCTCATCGAGTCCGGAGAGGATGGCCGCCTGGGTCAGATTAATAGTCCCGGTCATCACGAAAACCTTCTGCAACTCGCCCTTCACAATCTTGTAGACGTAGGGCTTGCCACTCTCTGAACGCAGCGCCCCGCGCGGCACGCTCAGCGCATTCGACTGGCTGGAGATGGTGACCATCACGGTCACGTTGGTGTCCGGCAGCAGGCCGCCATCCGGGCCGTCGATCTTCACCAGCACCTCGCCCACGCTGCGCGTGCCGAGGTTGATCACTGTAACCGGCGTCCGCTCGATGTGCCCATTCCAGATGCGGCCCGGCTTGGCGTCCCACTTGATCTGAATCTTCTGCCCAACCGCCAGCTGCCCGATCTCCGGCTCGTCAAAATAGGCCCGCACGCGCTCCTGGCGCAGGTCGGCCACCTGCAACAGCAGCTTGCCCTCTTCGACATACTCCGAGCGCCCCGCATCGAGGCTATAAACCGTGCCCGCCACCGGAGCCCGCACCGCGGTCTGCCCCACCACTTGCCGCGCCGCCGTCAGATTGGCCTCCGCATCGGCCAGAGCCGCCCGCGCACGCGCCACCTCGTCCGGCGAATAACGATTGCCCGCGTTCTGGTCCAGGGCGTTCAGGTTGACTTCCGCTGTAGCCAGCCGCTGCCGCGCCGCGGCCACCTCGCTGGCCGAAGCCGCGCCGGTCGAGTTGAGCCTGGTCAGCGCCGCCAGATCCTGGCGCGCCTGATTACGTTCCAGCCGGGCGCGCGCCACGTCGGCCGCCGCCGTCTGACGCTCCTGCTGGGTTCCATTGTGAATCGTCGCCTGCAAGGCCGCCTGTGCAGCCTTTACGCCGCTTTCGGCCGAGGCCTCGCGGGCGAGCGCCTGCACGCCGTCCAGCGTCATCAGCAGCTTGCCTGCCGCTACCTGATCGCCCGGCTGCGCATATACCGCTTTGACAGTGGTCGCCATCGGGCTGTGAACCTCGAAGTTCACCACCGGCTCCACGCGGCCATTGGTGCTGATCGTGCTCAGCAGCGGCGCGCGCTGCGCCTGCGCGGCATGAACCAGCAGCCGGTCGCGGGTCAAGGAGCGCACGAAGAAGAACACGGCAATCGTCAGCAGGAGAGCGCCCAGCCAAAACCAGCGCCGGTCAAAATGCTTTCTTTCTTGGGTCATTCTGGCAACCAGAGTCAGTATATAGGACGCGGTGACCGGCTTCGGAAAAGATCGAAGCCCAAGCGGGGAGAAATCTGACCGCAATCGCCCGGAATCCGCTGTCGAATCCCAATCGCTGGCGCTTGAAACTCGATGAAAATCCCTCGGCCTCGTACAATCAGATCATGGCTCCCAAACCGCGCTACACCGACGATCACGCCAAAGCCGGCCTCGACTTCGCCTTTCCGGCCATCGAAACTTGGGCTAACCAGTTTCCCGGCTACGAAATCCTGATCGACGACCCCGAACTGACCTCGGTTTGCCCCAAAACCGGCCTGCCCGATTTCGGCGTGCTCACCATCCGCTACATACCCCGCCAGCGCTGCCTGGAGCTGAAATCGCTCAAAGAATACCTTTTCTGCTACCGCAACCTGGGCATTTTCCAGGAAAACATTGTCAACCAGGTTCTGGAGGACGTGGTCAAGGCCTGCGATCCGGTCTGGGCCGTGGTGCGCGGCCAGTTCCGTCCCCGCGGCGGCATCGGCACCACGGTCGAAGCGCGCTGGCCGCGGCCCACGGAATAATCTCCGCATGGCCACCCGGTTCCAGCCGCTTCGCCCCCGCATCAGCCCCGCCGTGGGCACGCTGGTGCTGCTGATTGGCCTCAACCTGCTCAATTACATCGACCGCTACATCCTGCCCGGCGAGTTGTCGCTGATTCAGCGCGACTTCCACTCCACCGATCAGCAGATGGGCGCGCTGACCACCGCGCTGTTTTTCTTCTACATGATCGCCGCCCCCCTGACCGGCTGGCTGGGAGACCGCTTCCCGCGCAAGCCGCTGATCATCGCCGGCGCGCTGCTCTGGAGCCTGGCCACTTTGGCCACGGTCTGGGTGCATGGCTACTGGACCTTTTATCTGCGCCAAGCCCTGGTGGGCGTCGGCGAGGCCACCTTCGGCATCTTCGCCCCCGCCGTGCTGGCCGACTTCTATCCCGAGCGCGAACGCAATCGCATTCTCTCGATTTTTTACGTGGCGATCCCCGTCGGCGCAGCCCTCGGCTACCTGGCCGGAGGGCAAATCGGCCCCCACTGGGGCTGGCGCGCGCCGTTTTTCGTCTGTGCCCTTCCCGGCCTGCTGATCGCCGCGCTCTACGGCTTGTGGGGCAGCGAGCCCGAACGCGGGTCGAGCGACCGCATCCGGCCGACCCTCAACCGCACCACCTTCCGCGGTCTCTTCCGCAATCCCGCCTTCCTCACCGCGACCTTCGGCCTGGCCACGCTCACCTTCGCCATGGGGGGCATCTCGGCCTGGGTCCCTGAATTCCTGCGCCGCGCCACGGGCTTCTCGGTGAGCGGCGCCAGCCAGGTGGTGGGCGTCATCACCGTGGTGGACGGCATCGCCGGAACCCTCACCGGCGGCTGGCTCGCGCAGCGCTGGCTCGGCAACAACCACCGCGCCCTTTACCTGCTCTCCTTCTGGAGCGTGGCGCTCACCCTGCCCTGCGGCCTTCTGCTCTTCTTCGGACCGCGCGCGTGGGCGATCCCGGCGCTGTTCGCTGCCGAATTCTTTCTTTTTCTCAACACCGGCCCGCTCAACACGGCCATCGTCAACTCGGTCACCGGACCGGTGCGCGCCACGGCCATCGGCCTCAATCTCTTCATCATCCACTGCTTCGGGGACACTTTTTCGCCGCAGATCATCGGGGCCATCTCCGACCGTTCCAACCTGAGCCTTGGTCTCGGCGCCACCCTCATAGCCCTGGTTGTCTCCGGCATTATTCTGCGCACCGGCGCCCGCTTTGCCCCGCCGCTGGAAGAGCCAGCCTCCAGCTCCTAGCTTTTTCACTTCGCCGGCAGCGCTTCCCGGTCCCTGGTGTTCATGAAGGCGCGGCGGCCGCCCTGCGAGCGCAGGTTGGGGTCATTGATCGGCGGCCGGCTCTCCTCTGCGTTAAAGCCGCGCGCCAGCAGGGGGTTGGGCTTGAACTTGGGCGGCCCGCCGTAGAATTGCCGCATGTGGCTCAGTACCATCCCCGCCCGTCCGTGCATGGGCTGCACAATCCCCCGAATCTGCACGTTCAGGTCGCGGTACTTGCTCAGCTCGCCCACCTCTTCGCGGTCCTCGCGCAGGCTCAGGATGGTGAAGCGGCACTGCTGGTCGGGCACCTCCGGCGGGCACACATCGAGGAAGCGCGTCCCATCGGGCAGCTCGACCACATCGTAAATGTGCGCCGTGACGCACACGTCCTTGTTGACAAGCTGGGTGGCCTCATCGGCGCTCACGCACGGCTTCTGCTTGCCGGCAAAGGCCATAGCGGGCCAAATCGCGGCAAACAGCACAACCCATCCCATCCGGCGCAGCACCACGCGAAGCCTCCAAGAAGATTGCCGCCATCGTAACGCGAAATGGACCGGAAAGAAAGCGAAACCACACGCAGATTCCGCTCCTGCCGATTCACGGCAAAAGCGGTTCACGCGTCACGGCAAAAGCTGTTTGGGCGCAAGCGGGCGATGAAGACGGAAAAGCGGGCAGACGGCTCACTTCGGCGCCGCTCAGGACAGGCTTTTGACTCTGCCATTTCCTGTTTCCTATTCCCTATCGCCTGCCCCCCGCGCCCTCAGTTCCCGGATCTCTTCGATCAACTGCTCAACCTGCTCCCGTTTGCGGTCGCTCACGTCCAGGAAGCGGATTCCCACATTGTGACGATCGTGAATGGACTGGATGACGCCGCCCAGCCGGAAGGGTAGCCCTTCAAGGCGGAACTCGGTCTCCACCCGGGTGTAGATGCCCACCGGGAAGCGTTCGTCGGCGCGGATGTGGCAGCCGCTCAGACTCAAGTCGAGAATCCGCCCGCTCAGTTTGGACGCGATCTTGATGAGATAGATCACGGCCGTAGTATCGACCTCTTCCCGGGACTGCTCACGGCGTTCGCGCCGCCCAGCGGGCTTGCGTGGCTGCGAAGCGGCCAGGGAAGATTCGGCTTTTTGCAGCGCATTCGGCTGCAAACTGCCCGATGCGGGTGCGGCCGCGAGGCGTTGCACTGAAAGGCGTTGGCCCGCCAGGCCGAAAGCGGCCGATTGGCCACCTTCGCCAGGAACTGCTGTTTCCGGCCTGGGAACCGCTTGCGTCCCACTCGCTGAGGGCAGAATAAACAAACTCCGCTCCGGGAAAGGGGTTTGCGCCGTCATCGTCCGCGCCGGAGCCTCGACCGAAGGCTTCGACAGCGCCTTTTGCCCGATCTGCCTCCCTACCTGTTCGATCGGCCCCGCTCCAGCCTGCGACTTTTCTTGTTCAGGCGGATGCGCGTCTTGCCCGGCCGATCCCACTTCAGCCTGCTCCGCCGCCTGAGGCGTGACCGTCTCCAGCGCTGCGGCCTTCGCCTCGGCCTCCAGCTTCGCCGTGGCCAGTTGCCCGGCGGCCAGTTCCGCGGCCTTCCGGGCATTTTCTTCCTTGACCTCGGAGAGGGCCTCGATCAGATCGTCTCTGCGCCGCGAGGTCACGTTCACGAAGCGGATCCCGGCCAGATGCCTGCCGTCTGTCCACTGGGTCAGGCCGCTGAAACGGAAGGCAAGCCCGCGAACCCGGAAACTGAGCTCGACACGCACCCTGGTTCCGGCGCAAAAGCGCCCTTCCATGCGCACACGGCAACCGTTCAGGCTGAGATCGACGATGCGGCAGGCGAGCGTGGAGCCGTGCTCCACCAGCAGCAGGTGGGCCTCTTCGTCCACATCGTAGCGGGGATCGGTCCGGCGATTTTGTTCTCCGGCCACAGGTTTTTCCGCCACTATTGCCGATTCCATCGCTTCTGCCGGTGTCGATTCCCTCGCCTCTGCCGGTTCCATTGCGCTCTCCACCTGCATTCGCGGAAAAATCAGTGCCCTCCAGCCGCCTCCCAGGGGCGATTGGGGGCGGACGGCGCAGTTTCGCGGCCCTTCAGACGGTCATACATATACAGGTCGCTGATGGTTCCCAGCGACTCATTGTAAAAATTGATGGCCCCGGTCAACTGCTTCAGCTCCGCGGTAAACAGGTGAATCGCATGCAATTGGCTGGCCGTGGCGGGAAGTTCAAATTGAGAAGTCTTAATAAACTTCTGGTAGCCGCGATCCACCAGCCGCGCCACCTGGCCCGTGACCAGCGCTCCTGGAGCAATGGCGAAGGCAACCGCCACGTCTTGAGCCTCGGTTTGAGCCCGAACCGGAATCGGGGCGGTCACCAGAACCGTTCCGGCCCCGTACTTGCTTACCAGTACACCGCCGGCCACTGCGGCATAAGGAGCCACCTCAAAGGAATGCGCGCGCAAGGTCTCCAGAGTCTTATCGAAATTCGGATTGCGGGAGCCCGTATTCCCAGAATTCGGATTGCCAGGATTCGGATTGCGGAATTTTCGGTTCATGACCGCCTTCCAGTCTGCGAGGATGATGAAGATGGTATCGGCGGAATCTTTCTGGGACTCCAACCTCACGCCCTCCATCTCGCACACCCAATCTTGCACACGGGGAGCAAGGACCGCAATTCCGATGAAAATCGCAGATGCACCAGCAAAACCCGCTTCCTCGCCGACAGATGCGGCCGGCAAGCCCTTCTCTGAAGGGTTCCGGGAGCCGGTATGAGCACTCTGAGCCTGCCTCTGACGATCTACGAGCAGATTCGCGCCCATGGCGAGCGGACCTACCCCGATGAGTGCTGCGGCGCGCTGCTGGGGCGTTCAACGCCCGCGGGCTGGCAGGTTGAAGCCGTGGTCGAGACCGGCAACAGCCGCACCGATTCGCCTCACAACCGCTTCCGCATTCCCCCGCTCGATCTGGTGAAGATCGCGCAGGAAGCGCACCGCCTGGAGCTGGAGATTGCCGGTTTTTACCACTCCCACCCCGACCATCCGGCGGATTGGTCGCGGATTGACCTGGCCGAGGCTCATTGGATCGGCTGCTCCTTTGTCATCACCAGCGTCCTCCAGGGCAAGGCCGCCCAAACCAGCTCCTTTCTGCTGACCGGATCGAGCGAAGAGGACAAACGCTTTGAACCGGAGACGATTCAGATCGGCGGGGAGCCGGCCAACTCGCCCGCGACGCAGCCGGAGAACATCTGAACCGGGCCTGGAACACGCCCCTTTCTCCTTTCAGGAAAGTTGCACTCGGGGTTGCACTGCGGCCGGCTTCTGGCTCGACCGAATCCTTCTCATTGCCGCCCAAGGAAGTCTTCGCTCTAGAATTGGAGCATGACGACCATAACCGAAGCCGCCGCTCTGCCTGAACTGACCACCGATGAGCTCTCCCGCTACGCGCGCCACCTGACGCTCTCCGAGGTGGGCATCGAGGGCCAGCAGAGGCTCAAAGCCGCGCGGGTGCTCTGCGTCGGAACCGGCGGCCTGGGCTCGCCGCTGGCCCTTTATCTGGCCGCGGCCGGCGTCGGCACTCTCGGGCTGGTGGATTTCGACGTGGTCGATGCCTCGAACCTGCAGCGCCAGATCATCCATTCGACCAGGGACATCGGCCGCAAAAAGCTCGATTCGGCCGCGGAAAAGCTCACCGCCCTCAATCCGGCCATCAAGATCGTCAAGCACGATACCCGCCTGATGAGCTCGAATGCCCTGGAAATCATCAAAGACTACGACATTGTGGCCGACGGCACCGACAACTTCCCCACCCGCTACCTGATCAACGACGCCTGTGTCCTCTCCGGCAAGCCCAACGTCTACGGCGCCATCTTCCGCTTCGAGGGCCAGGCCAGCGTCTTCGCCACCCGCGAAGGCCCCTGCTACCGCTGCCTCCACCCCGAACCGCCGCCGCCCGGCCTGGTTCCCAATTGCGCCGAGGCCGGAGTGCTGGGCATTCTCCCCGGCCTGGTCGGCGTCATCCAGGCCACCGAGGTCATCAAGCTCATCCTGGGCAGCCTGATTCAGGGCAAGGGCGAATCGCTGATCGGCCGGATGCTGCTGGTCGATGCGCTGAACATGCGCTTCCGTGAACTGAAGCTGCGCAAGAACCCCGAGTGCCCGGTCTGCGGCCTCCACCCCACCGTCACCCAGCTCATCGACTACCAGCAGTTCTGCGGCATTGCTCCCGAGGCTCCTGCGGAGACCCATGAAGGGAAGACGATGAAAAACGGAATTCCCCAACTCAGCGTGAAGGAGTTGAAGCAGCGCATCGACGCCGGCGAGGACGTGTACATTATCGATGTCCGCGAACCCTGGGAGTACAAGATCGCCCAGATCGGCGGCAAGCTGATTCCGCTGAAGGAGGTTCCCCAGCGCCTCTCCGAGATCGACCGCGACCGCGAGGTGGTAGTGCACTGCAAGTCCGGCGGCCGCTCGCAGCGCATCGCCGAGCTGCTCAAGCAAGCCGGCTACCCGCGCGTCGTCAATCTGGCCGGCGGCATTCTGGCCTGGGCCAACGAGATCGACCCCAAGGTGAAGAAGTACTGAAAGGGTTAACAACAGAATGATCCAGCTTGACGAATCATCCCAGAAGTGGGATAAATAATGACACGGGAACCTGTTCCGGGTGAAAAGCCGCTCTACTGGATTGGGTCATCGCTCAAGGACATAGCTCGTTTTCCATCCGAGGTTCAACGCACTGTCGGATTTGCCCTCAGCGCCGCTCAGTATGGCGGGAAACATCCTTCTGCGAAGCCTTGGAAGGGGGAGGGGCCTGGAATTCTGGAGGTCGTCGAAGACCACGATGGGGATACATTCAGGGCGATCTACACTGTGCGTTTTGCAAAAGCCGTCTATGTGCTGCACGCATTTCAAAAGAAGTCGCCGCATGGAATTGCTACACGGCAATCCGACATCGCATTAGTCAGGGAACGTTTGAAGCTTGCACAGCGGAATTACGAGGAGAGAAATGGCTAAAGGCGCAACAGACCAGGTAGTCCAGAGCAGTGGCAATGTCTTCGCCGATTTGGGTCTGCCCGATGCGTCGGAACTCGACACCAAGGCCCAGCTTTGTGCCGCCCTCAACCGGATCGTCAAACGGCAGCGGCTCACTCAAGTTGAGGTCGCGGCCGCACTCGGTATCAACCAGCCAAAGGTCTCCGCTCTCCTCCATTACAAGCTGGAGGGCTTCTCCGTAGAGCGCCTGATGCGCTTTCTCTTGGCGCTCGGGCAGGACGTAGAGATCCACGTCAAGGACAAGCTCCATTTCAAGACTGAAGGCCTCTCTCCCGAGCGCCTCGTGCGCTTTCTCGATGCGAATGGGCAAGACATGGAGTTTCTCGTCAAAGCCAAGCCCGGCTCCCGTTCCGCCCGCATCGCCGTCAAGGCCGCCTGATTCGCGCGCAGCCGAGCCCCGCCCTTGCGACTTTTTTCTGCCGCAAGGGCGGAAAACCAGTTCTGTTCACCCACCACCCCAAGGACAGTTGGCCCCACCGCAGGTGGTGGTCAATGCGAAATCTCCACCGGCCCCGGCCGAGAGCCCTCGCCGCCCTTGCCGTTTTCCTCCATCTTGCCGAAGATCATCTTGCCGCTGGCGGTTTGCAGCACGCTGGTCACCGAAATCTCCACCGAACGGCCGATCAGCCGCCTCGCATGATCGACCACCACCATGGTGCCGTCGTCCAGGTAGCCCACCCCTTGGTTGTACTCCTTGCCCTCTTTGAGAATCAGCACGGTCATCTTCTCGCCGGGCAAAACCACTGGCCTCAGGGCGTTGGCCAGGTCGTTGATGTTCAGCACCTCGACGTGGTGCAGGTGGGCCACCTTGTTCAGGTTGAAGTCGTTGGTGACCACCTTGGCCTCCCACTTCTTGGCCAGTTCAAGCAGTTTCAGGTCCACCTCGCGGATGGAGGGAAAGTCGTCGGAGACGATCTGCACCTGAATGCTGGGGCTCGACTGCATTCTCTGCAGCATGTCCAGGCCACGGCGGCCGCGCTGCCTTTTCGACGCGTCGGTCGAGTCGGCCACCGACTGCAGCTCCCGCAGCACGAACTCCGGCACCACCATCATGCCGTCGATGAAGCCGGCCTCGGCGATGTCGGCAATGCGCCCGTCGATGATGACGCTGGTGTCGAGCACCTTGACCGAGCGCCGCGTGGGCCGTTCGCCGGCAAAGACCGTGCCCAGGGCCGCCGGGTTCAGCAGTTCGCCCTTGCTGGCTCCCACCAGCAAGCCCACATAGGTCATCAGCAGCAGCACGAAGATCTGAATGACGGAAAGCGAAGAGCCGGACGGCAGGGCGCCGCGCAGCACCATGCAGAACAGCGCCGCCCCGGCAATGCCCAGTACGCTGCCCGCCATGGCGCCGATCAGCCGTTTCAGGCTGAGCGCCCGCACCCTCACTTCAAAGACGATAACCGCCCCGGCCGCCACGGCGCCCACGCCCGCGCCTGCCCAGCCGTTCACGCCAAAGGGATGAAGATAAGAACAGACCCCGGCAAGAAGAGCCACAAAAAGAAGACGAACCACAATCAGGTCCATAAAAGGCCGCCCCCGCTGGGGGTAAGCAACCCTCCAGACCGGGTTTAGTTGGCAAGTATGCCCGCCGGAAGCGAATTCGTCAAGTGCTAGAGGCAGTGATCAGCACCTACGACGCCACCGCCAACTCCTCCAAGTGCGCCATCCGCGGCACGCCACCCTTGCGGGGACCGCGCTTGCGGGCGCTCATCACTTTGATGCGCTCCAGCAGGTCCTGGGAGGAGCAGTTTTTCTTGGCCAGCAAGGCGTCGGCCGTGTGCATCTGCCCGCTCATCCTCTGCGGGTCTCCCAGCAGGATCATGGGCACGTAGCCCGCAATCTGCTTCAGCCGCTCCACCAACTGACAGCCATTCATCTGCGGCAGGCCAAAATCGGTCAGCACCAGATCCACGGGAGTTTCGGCAAAAATGCCGATCGCCTCCTGCCCGTTGGTGGCCGAAACCACCCGGTATCCGTTGGTTGCCAGCATGAACTTGAGCACGGAAAGCTCCTGTTCATTGTCATCCACGCAGAGAATAATTTTTTTTGGGCGCATAATCCTGAAAGTCACTCCTTGATGCAATTTTTTGGGGGGCCGCCGGGACACACTCCGCCCGTACCCGCTGCGATGGCTGGCTGGCGCAATGCGTCTTGGGACCTGGCGACCGGGAGCGGACTGTCCATTTCCTGGCAGAGGCCGCAGCCGGATTGCTTTGCGCGCCGACCCGGCGGACATAACGGGACGGCAACACGGCTACTGGCGTTCACTGCGCAGGCGGAGGTCTTCGCTGGCGGTCAATTGGTGAATGATGCCTGAGGCAAAAGCCGACAGATGCATCGGTTAAATTCCTTCAATGGAAGCCAAGAGTACGGGGGATGGACGCCGGGGAAAAGAGAGAAGGGCAGGCGAAAATCGCTCCGGAAATCCGAAAGCCGCCGGTGGAAATTGGTTAGATTTAAGGCACACAGTCACTTGCAACGGTACAACCCTGTTGAAAGCGTGTGCATCGCGACAGGAAAAGCAGGCCTTTTGACCCAGAAACGGTGCTGCCTGCTAGCAGCCCTTCGGTGACCCTCGCCAATTTTGACTCTGAAACTGAAAATCGGAAGCCGGAAGCCAGGAAGCCATGAACCGGAAGCAGTAAACCAGGGCGCTAGCGTTTGGGCTGTTTGATTTGGTAATTACTCCCGGACAAGTGTGGGCGTGAACGCCCACACAACAGCCAGTCTAGAGACCGGCGCTGCATTCCGGCTATTACAGATTCATGCGGTCACGCCGCTAGTATGACAGCTGTAAGTCGAAGATTCTGGAGGGACAATGGGCTTCGGAGGGAACAGGAGGCTTAGCCCCTGAAAGAGGGCGAATGAGCAGGACCTTCAGGTCCGGTTTTTTCGCTGATTTTCCAGGACTTGAAGGAATTTCAACGGTAGTGTTGGGAACCAGGACCAGAGGCAGGAATCAAAAACTGCGGTAAGCCATCATAGGCCGGGGAGCCGGAATCGGCGTCAGGAGCCGGGATTGGTGCAGAGAGCTTGGATTGGCGCAGAGAGCGAGAAATAGCGGTAAGAACCGGGATCGGTGCCAGGAATGAGGCACGGCAGTCGAAGTCCGACCTGAAATTCAGCCTCCCATCAGCCTGGGAACTGAGATCAGCTCCCCGCCCCGGCCGCTCAGAGTTCGATCAGCGGCCGCGGCAGGCGGGTCTTGGCCCGGTCCAGGAAGAGCCTCATGCGCAGCGCCTCGGAGCGCTGGATGGCCACCAGCCGCATATGCCTGCGAATGTGGTCGCCGTCGGTCAGCAGGGCCACCTGCGCCTCATCGAACTCGGCGTCCTTCTCCAGCCGCGCAATCCGCTCTTCGATGGTGCGGCGAAACCGGGGGCTGATCTCAAAACCTTCGCTGGTTGCACAGTTGGTCATCATGGCAGGCTCCTCAAGGGAAAAATCCTCGGAGGAAAATTCTCTCGCCCTTAAAAATAATTTCTGAAAGGGCTAAAGTATTTCCAACCTGTGCCGATATTAACTAGGAGTTGTATGAAGCGCCAGATTACCGTGTGGCGATACGAAGGTAATTTACTGTCCTGAAATCTGACAGTTTGAGCATTTTTCCCGCATTTTTTGCACAACCCGGCCGCTCCACCGCAAGACGCACCAGCTCGTTTCAGCCGGCGCAGTGGTTTGCTGTCTCCTTATAACGCGGATTTTCACCACCCGCGGCTTCGTTCCCCCCTGCCGTTGCTCTTTGCCTCCCACCCCAGGCGGCTGATCCCGCGAAACCTTCAAAGCAGCAGATCGAGGGGCCTCCCGGCCGGACGCAACCTGCGCGGCGGCGCGTCTGTTACTCTGGCGGTTGCAGCCTTGCGCTAGTATTCTGTTGTCAGCGGTCAGTTCGCAGTTGTCGCGGATCGCTGGCCATTGGAAGCGCTGGATTCATTGGCAATCGGGGATTATTTTTAGCCGAATGCTGAAAAAACTGACAACTGCCCCCTGGAGAATACCTGTGAAGCTAGGTTTTACGGCAATCGCGCTGGCCGCGCTCTTGAGTTCGAGCACTATTTTGAGTCAGGCCGCTCTGGCCCAACAGCAGCAATCCGCTGTACCCGACGCCCCGGTGCCGCAGGCGCCCCAGCCCTTTTCGGCGGACACGAACGGCCCGATTACTCCCGGCAAGGGCGCCGGAGACGAACAGCCGGGAGCCAATTCTTCCTCGAATCCTCAGGCCCAGCAACAGCCCGAGCCCTCCAGTCAGGCTCCCGCGAACCAGGGAGAGGACAAGGTCCAGGCTGCGCCTCCGGAGATGCCCGCCACCGGCGAGGGCGTTGAAAAGGCGACCACCATCATCCGCCTGCATGTAAACTTCGTCGAAATTCCGGTCACAGTCAAGGATTCGAAAGGAAAGCTGGTAGCCGGCCTGACCTTCCGCGACTTCAAGGTCTACGAGAACAACACCCGGGAGCCACTGGCCTTTTTCACCACCGATTCGTTCCCGCTTTCCATCGCTTTTGTCGTCGACCAGAGCCTGACCTCTGACGTGATGGCCAAGGTGAACAACTCCCTTGGAGCCATTCAGGGCGCGCTCACTCCCTATGACGAAGTGGCTGTTTTTTCATACAACAACGGCGCGCAAAACCGCTCGGGCGGCTTCACTGGAGCACAGAGCGCGCGGCTTCCCTACGTGCTCTCGATGACCAAGGAGACGGGCAGCGAGATGCTGGTGCCGATCAACGACGGCCCATTTGCCAATTGCAACGTCCGCCAGAATGGCAACTGCGTCGATCCCAACCTGCAGGCTGGAGGCTCAGCCGGAGGCAGCGGCGGCTGGACACCGATTCCCAAGGATATTCACACCCTCAACGACGCCGTTCTGGCGGCCGCCAAGGAATTGTCCACCCGCCCCAAGGGACGCCGCCGCATCATCTACGTCATCTCCGACGGCAAGGAGTACGGCAGTAAGGCCAGCTATAAAGAGGTGTTGCGCTACCTGGAAACCAACAAGATCGCTGTTTACGGCACACTGGTGGGCGACTCGGCTCGCTGGGGCGAGGGCCGCCTGAGCCGCCTCCACCTGCCCTTCACCATGTACGACAACCTGCTGGCCAAGTACACCCTGGCCACCGGCGGCACACTGGACTCCGAACGTAGCCTGAATGGGATTCAAAAGAGTTACGCCAGCATCGCCGATGAGGCACGTAACCAGTACACGTTGGGCTACTATAGCCACCTGCCGATTCTCGACGGAAAATTCCGCAAAATTGATGTGCGCGTCGACCGGCCGGGGCTGGAAGTCATCGCCAAGACCGGCTACTATCCCGCCGCGGAGGATTCCCACTAAGGAATCTCCGTTCAGGCTGTTGATTTTTCAGCGTCAAGGAGTGGTGGTAGTTTTTTTGCGGTTTACGGGACTGGATTCACCTCAAAAGAAGAATGGAACTAATGCAACGTTGTCTTTGGAGGCCGGCGACGGCCCCAAAGATTTTATTGACAAGCCGGAATGCGCCGGTTTTGCGCGTGGGCGTCCATTGCTTTGAATAGCTTTAAATTTTCTTACTTTGTTCCTGTCAACTTTCCGCTCAACGCCCCCTGCCCATAGTGGGTCTCCACATAGTCGTCTAGAATCTGCTTGAATTCATCTATGATCGCGTCACCATGCAGGGTCGTAAAGAGCTTCCCATCCACGTAAACCGGCGCCTTGGGCTCCTCGAAGACGCCCGGCAGACTAATCCCAAGGTTGGCGTGCTTCGATTCGCCCGGCCCGTTGACGATGCAGCCCATCACGGCCAATTTCAGCTCTTCCACGCCGGGATACTTCTTCCGCCACTCGGGCATCGAGTTCTGCAGATATTCCTGAATCTGCTCGGCCAGTTCCTGAAAATAGGTACTGGTCGTGCGCCCGCACCCTGGGCAACTGGTCACCTGCGGCATGAAGCTGCGAATGCCGAGCGACTGCAGGACCTGCTGCGCAGCAAAAACCTCTTCCGTCCGGTCGCCACCCGGCTTGGGCGTCAGGCTCACGCGGATGGTGTCGCCAATGCCGGCCAAGAGCAGCGGTGCCAGGCCCGCCGTCGAGGCAATCAGCCCTTTGGCGCCCATGCCCGCCTCGGTCAGCCCCAGGTGCAGCGGATAGGCGCAGCGGGCGGCAAGACTGGTATAGACGTCGATCAGATCGCGCACCCCGCTCACCTTGGCCGAGAGGATGATCTGGTCGCGGCCCAACCCGTAATGCTCGGCGGCGGCGGCTGACTCCAGCGCGCTCTCCACCATGGCCTTCATCATCACCTCGCGCGCCGTCAAGGGCTGCGGCAGGCGGTTGTTCTCGTCCATCATGCGGGCCAAAAGCGACTGATCCAGCGAGCCCCAGTTCACGCCGATGCGCACCGGCTTCTGATGCTCGATGGCGGCTTCAATCATAGTGCGGAAGTTGTCGTCATCCTTGCGGCCAATCGAGACGTTGCCGGGATTGATCCGGTACTTGGCCAGCGCCTGAGCCGTGGCGGGAAATTTTTTGAGCAGCAAGTGCCCGTTGTAGTGAAAATCGCCCACAATCGGCACACTAATCCCGCGTTTGTCGAGGCCCTCGATGATCCGCGGGACAACCGCAGCGGCTTCCTCGTTGTTCACCGTGATGCGGACGATCTCCGAGCCTGCCAAGGCCAGCGCCGCAACCTGTTCGATGGTGCTCGCAATGTCAGCCGTGTCGGTGTTGGTCATCGACTGCACGACGACCGGAACCTCCGAGCCTACGCAAACCTGCCCAATCCTGACTGTTCCCGTTTTCCTGCGCTGAATCTCCGCCATGCCTTTAGTTTACTTGCACGGGCGGCGGAGCAAAGCCTGAAAAACCACACTTCAGAGGCTCTGGCTGGATCAGCCCAACGCTACCAGCCTTCTGCTTCCCTATTCAACGCGATGCAGCAAAGCCGCGCGGACTCGCTGAACCGCAACCGAGCCGTGGCAAAACAGAGTCTCGCCGTTCAATGCCGGTGCAGCGCCTCCACGGCCACTTCGATCACGGCAAACAATACGCTGACGGCCGCCAGAAAGCCCTTGGCGCGCTGCCAGTTCTGCTCGTGCCGCTCCATGCGCCGCTCCAGTTCGGCAATGCGCCCGCCGTTGCCGTCGCCCATCAGACCGGTCATTTGCGTCTTCAACACGCTCAAGTCGCTCAGCACCTGTGCCTCGAATTCATTCATCATCCGCATCCTCTGGGCTCCATTCGTTCATCGCTAAAGCATTTTCACTTCTTATGCCGGCATCGCGGCAGCACTGAAGGTTTCTGTTAAGAAAAGAAATGAAAATGCTGTAACTGAAGAGTTGCCGCTTACGATCCCAGCGGGAGGTTGATGAACAAGGCCGTGGAAAACTCCGAGTAGTTGGGCGGCGTTGAACCGTCATACATTCGAATATAAAACCGGTCGCTGGCGCTTACGCGGGATAATGTCATGACCGGATGCGTCGAGCGCATCACCAGGCTCGGATCCTGGCCCGCCATGAAGGCAAAGTCACGAAGGCGAATCTCGAATCCGCCGCCTGTGGGCGGAGTAACTCCCGCATTGATCGTCACCGTGGATCCACTCAACGCCGTCACCGTGAGACTGGCAAGATTGGCCAGCACGGTGGGTGCAACCGGCGCCGGGAGCCACGTGTTCGCGGGCACCGTCGAGCTGGTCTTGATGGCCAGATCATCGGCCCAGTCATTGGCAAAGGTAATAGCATACTCCACCAGATCGGGATAGCTTGGCCGGTAACTCACCTTGACTGTCCGCACCACCACCTGCGCGTCCAGGCTGGTCGAGGGCGCATTCAGTAATAGCGCATCGCCCGGCCATACATCGCTGGCAAAACTTGCCCTGTTTCCCTTGTAAGTGCCGCTCCATAGCGCGCTCATGCTGGCCGCCGCCTGCTCCATCACCAGGGCCGCGTTGCGGCAGTCGGCCGAACTGCGCGCCGGTGGATTCGTCACCGAGCCGATCCACGCGGCTTCAGAGGGCATTCCGGCTTGCGCCAGCGCCTGCTGGCTGGCAGTGTTCACCGCTCGTCCCACGGCCCTGCCCACGGTGCGGTAATTGACCGCGACCTGTTCGCCCGCCACGGGCGCATATCCGGTATAAAACACCAGCTTGCCGGTGCTTTCCAGGTGGCATTCAGCCGCCTCTGCGGTGGTGCCAACCCGCCGCGTATACGGACTGCCGCTGGGTGGCGTGCTCACGACCCATCCTGAGCCAAGATTCGTAAGATGAAGCGCGCGCATGCTTCCAACCAGATTGATGCTGCTGGCCGCCGCCACATTGCAAGCCGCGGGAAGGCTGTTGATCACGCCATCATACAGCGTCACCGGCGTCCCGCCTACTCCGTTGACGAACTGCTGGATCTCCACCTGCACCTTTCCCGGAGCCGTATTCAACTGCCCACCGGAAGTTATCGCTCCGCTATCTCCAAAGGAGCGATAGATTGCCAGTTCCCGCTCATTCTCCGGGCAATGCACTCTGACGCGCAGCGTATATTGATCGGCGGAATTGATCGTGTAGGCCGTTCCTGTCGGGCTGCCCAGAATAAGCGGCTGCAATCTGACGGTCCCGGTGCCCTGCTGCGCGGTTGCCTGAAATCCCGCAATGCACGAGGCCTGCGTGTCCATGCCAACGAAGAATCCAGCCAGAGCGCCTGTGCTGCCGGCGGACAGAGTTACTCCCACAGCCTCCAGCAACAGGGCGCCGCCCATCTCCACCGGGTCAATCCAGGTAAGCAATGTCTCTCCGTCGATTCCATTGCCGCCGTTCATCGCTAGGCCGTCTGCTCCCAGCGTAAGATAACCAGCCCCTCCGGTGACGCCCCACACGCACTGATTGATCTGGGCCTCATTGAAAAGTTCGCTGATGATGGTGGACTTGGATGAACTGGGAGAGTATGGGTCCTGAGCCAGATAAAACTGTGTTGTAACTCCATCGCCCAGAAAGTATTCCGTCACATAGGCTACCGGTTCATTCTCGCCGCAAACCGTTACATCGTTCGCCAGGGCGCGCTTGACGCTGGCCGTGAATCCCAGGTTGGCCAGGTTCAGGCTGCCGTCCGTCTCGTTCAGCGTATGCACCGTGCTCTGCACAGAGAAAAGCGCCAGCGATCCATTGACCGCGCGATACGCAGCCCGCGCCATGCTGGCCACCTGCCCCGCGCTCTTGCTCCATGGCGCGCCCCGCTCAGGGACAAAGTTGCTCACCGGTGTGCTGAGCGAAAGCCCTTGGGTCGACAGCGCGGTAGCTCCAGTGTGAGTCACCAGCGCGGTCAACAGCGCTCCGGCGCTATCGCCGGCAACTCCCGTGGTGGGAGGCATGAACAATTGGTCCAGCAGCAACTCGTCGCTTAAAGCCTGAATGGCAAGTCGGTAGCGTGGCCCCTCGATCGCCAGGCCGGCATACTCGGGCATGGGAGTGGCTGCAATGTAACCCGTAAAGTAATACGTTCCATCGTCGCCTATTACCGCAAGAGACTGATTGCGCAAGGGAGTTGTCAGGCTGCCGTTGGAAGGAAGACTCAGCCACAGTTGGCACAAGGAGGTCTCATTTAGCTTGCGCTCAATTGTCAGCGGCCGCGCTGCATCGAGCGCCGCCGTGTAATCCTGCCCGTTGATCTTAATCTTCATTGTGACTCTCTGTCTGCTGTAAGACGGTCATCCTGCGCGGAATACAGCCATGTCGAAATTCTGCCCTCAGCAAAGCCGAAGAATATCTGTGATTGCCTGACCTATTGCTTCACGCCATCTCGGCCACGCTCGATCTACAACCAGAGGGCCTGTCTAGACCAGAGCCTTGGCTGCGGGCAAAAAGCTCCGGTAACAAACCACCCGCTCTCCATCCAGTGGATCAACCACGGGCAGCGCCAGAAACTGGCCTTTGAGCAACACGCGCGCCAGGCCTGCTTTGTTCTTCCCGTCCAACGGCAATGCGGATTCCTGCGCGCTTGACATGGTTTGCAGGCGCGGATAGTGGAAGAATATCCGCTCTCCCTGGCGGCCTTCCATGACGAACAGCGCCGACCACTCCTGATAAAAACTGCCGCCTTCGCGGTCCACAAATCCCGTGACGGCTTGCAGTTTGGCGCCCGCGGCTGGCGCGCCTGCCGGCAGCGCCTCGGCCAAAGTCAGGCTCGCTGTAGTTACCGCCGACACCAATGCCACATTGAAGGTCACGCGGCGGATGTAGTTGATATCTGTCAGCGCCTGCCGCAGATACGCACCCGAAACCGGCGTCCCCACATAGCCGGTTTGTCCTGTGTAATCGGCATCCAGCGCAATGATCGAGCCCGCCGAAAAGCTAGCCGCATCGGCCGGTGCCAGCACGATGGATGAGGCGGTCGATCCGCTCAGCACGGTAACAGCCGAAGCTGCCGCTGCGCCATCAGCCGCTAAAGCAGCGCCACTAGCGGGAGCCAGCAGGTTCATGTGCTGCGATCCCGTGGCCAGCGCCATGGTCAGCTTTGTCCAGCTTAGAAACTCGAAACTCACCTGCGCCTCAAGCGTTTCGCGCACTTGCCCCAACGCACCGGCCGGAATGCCCGTCAACACCGCAGACGTCTTGCTTTCCGCCTTGCGCGCAAAGTTTTGAATCCATCCCAGGCTGATCCAGGGAGACGGAGGTGAATCAAGCGCAATTCCCCCCTGCCTGGCCGGATCGAAAAGCACGGGCGTCTGCGTTCCCCGGTTTACCGGCGCAAAATAACCTCGTACCCGCCGCGCCACCGGTGCGGGAGCCGAAAACCAATTAGCCGCCATTTATTCCCCCTGCTCCTGGTAGCTGTAGACCATCACATTCGCCGAACGGCTCAGCCTGTCCCGCTGCGTCACGATCGGGCCGAATACCGGATCATCCCAAAACACATTGGTCAGCATCAATGCCGGCGGCGTCGCCGTGTAGTTGAGCTTGGGAGTGTAGAACGGCTGAGTTATCGCCGCCATTTCCTCGTCCATCTCGCTCAGCGACCGGCCCCTGTCCAGCCCCCCGAAGCTTTGCGTCCCGCAGGTCTGATAGAGGATCTCGCACTGCTCGGCTGCCATCTTCGCCCCAAGGTCAAAATCGACGCCCAGGCCCAGCCAGCGCAGAACAAACACATCGTTGGGAAACTGGCTGAAGGGAGCCTCGGCCTCTTCCACTAGGATTCCCGGGCGCACCGCGCCGCGCAGCAGAACCGTCCGCTCCGCGTTGATCGCCGCCAGCCGCGTGCGCAGCGCCATATAGAACGAATCTTTCGCATTTTGCATGAAGTTCAGCTCCTCGTGCGCTACGCCAGAAGCCTGCTGTCTGTTGACTTGCAGCCAAGTGGCTTCGATTTTACGCCGATAACTCAGGAATAATTACACTGCCTGCTGATGCGCTTCACGCAGCAGCAGCCGGTAGAGGTACACCTGCCCGAAAGCTTCGTTGGCCGCGACTGACTCGATCAGGTAATCCTGCCCTCCCACCGTTACACCCAGAGTCATTGAAAACAGTGACTGGGCCGACCCAATGTCCATGGCGTTCACCTGCTGCTCAATCCCTGTAGCCGAAACCAGCAGTTCCCACTTGGACTCGCCATTCTCCTGCCAACTCGGACGCAGCTTGCGCATCACCACTGGGCTCACCACAACTTCGGCAAAGGTCGTTGCCACCAGCCCCACCTCGGACTGGCTGGTATCCGTACTCGTGCCCGTAACCCTAAGTAGGGCTGTGGTTCCCGCTACGCTTCGCAGCAGTGCATCGGCCAGCATCTGCGGCGCACTCACTGGATTCCGCGGAGCCGTATCGCTCATCGCTCACCCCAGCCTGTTCGCAATGTATGGGCGCAGCCAGGCCTGCACTGTTTCATCCACCAGCGAACTCGAAAAATACTGCATCTGCATCGTATCGATCTTGGTCTTGCTCGCGTTCAGCGCCGGTGTCGACTGCGCATTGCGCACAATCTGCGCGCACGCCGTCTTCACGTCGTCGCCGATCGTCGCGAGCCCCGCTGTATAAGTCACCGCCACCTCGTTATAAGGAAGGCCCAGCACATTCCACGGCAGCGTCAGTTCACCGGTTTTCGAGTCGAAGTCCACCAAGCTGGAATCGATCGCCGTCCACTGCCCTGGCAGTGAAAACGCCAGTGCTATCTCCAGCAGCGGATTGTTCGAAATCTCCCCGCGCCGCGGCTTGGTGTAGCGCCCTTCAAGGCTGATGATCGGCGTTGTGGCCGTTCCTAGTGGCGCAAGCGGAAGATAGCTTAGCAACACCGTCTGCGACCCGCTGGTCAGGCGCAACCGCTCCGTGTACTGGATTACATTCAGGTCCGGTCGCCTGCAGTAGCTGTTGATCAATGCCGTGGCGGCGGTAATCCAGTCCGCCTTCGTTCCTGCCGGCAATCCGTAATTTTGGTAATCCGCTGGCTGCAGATATGCCATACCCCACCCTTTCATTTCTGGCCGTTTGTGCAGTTGCTTGCGCGTTGGAAAGTGGCTCCTAGTTGTGGAGCCACTTTCTCAACTCGCTACTTCTTCAGTTCTGAACAATAAGATCCCGTGTCCCATCCTTGTCGCGTTATTGGCGGAAAGGATGGGAACCGATCTCTCACTCTAGAAAACCGAATCAGTAACTCGTCAGCCAGGTTACTACCTGTCAACGAGAACCTGGTAGTGCGCGTAACTGGCGCCCTTCACCAACACGGCGCCGAATTTTACAGCGACATATTGGTATGTCAGTGCGCTCGGCAGCCCCAGTTGGAAGATGCGCGGCGTCGGATCGCCGAGCCAGTGATACTCGATCAGATCCTCGGTCACAATGTAGGCCGGCAACACAGCCGAACCCGATCCCGGCGTGCCCGTATAGCTCAGGCTCCAATCTGGAATCAGGGGAAGATCGCCCGCTTGCGTCGCCAGCATCTTCACCCGAACTCCACCCGTGATGCTGTCGGTATTCAGTACCACATTGAACTCTGCCTTCATCTCCTGGTCGATCAGATCCAGCAGCACCGGGTTTGCATAGATTGCAGTCGGCCGGACATGATAGCCATTGCTGGCCACCATCTGCGCCACAGCCGTCTTCAAACCATTCACAATCGAAGCTGTGGTGCCGATGGTCACCGTGTTTCCACCTGCAACAATCTGCGAGATCGCGCCCATGTACTGGGTGGTCGTCGGTGAGGTCAGACTGGTGTCATTGCCGTTCCACAAGGCCACATCGTGGGTTACCATCACGCCGCTGACCGTATCCACCAGGTCTTTGGCCTGAAGATAAGCAAACTGCTGCTGCTGGTTGCCCAGTTCAATGTCAAACAGGTTGTAGTTGATCTGCGAAACCAGCGCCTTTAGCGGCACGCTCCGCTCTATACGTGTCGGTGTCACAACCGCAGGAACGATGCTGCGCGGATTCACAAACCCGGCTGCTCCCGGAATCGGAATTGCCGTCTCTTCGAAGAATCGCGACGGATGGCCGGTCGCCGGCACCTGCTTGATGCGTTGCCCGAAGGGGCTCGAACGCCGGCAGATGTCGAAGATCTCGGTCTGATACAGGGGAACTTCGATAGCGCCCGGTCCGATGTAATCTGCTGCCGCGTGAATGTCTGCAAAGGTTGCGTTCATAGGCTTTTCCGCCCCCTCCATGGGGCCAGTCGTTGCTCGATGAATAGCTTCTAGCTACTAGCTTCCAGCTACCAGCTTTTCTGTCAGAGCGGTAATTCCAGCAAATTTCCGGCAAGGTTCTTTCTGGCTCTTTTCAATTGCCGGATTGATTCCTTGCCGCATCGTCTCGGCCTCTTACAATACTTCCGGCCGAGTGCCCAGAAGCTTTTAGCTAGAAGCTAGTAGCTAGAAGCTGAAAGCTGCTTTTACGCGATCGAACCTGCCCGCAGCAGCTGGCTCTTTACTGCGATGCGCTGTTCCAGGCTCAATCCGGCCAGAGCCGCATCCAGGGTACGCACGTCCACCGGACCTTCGCCAATGCCGTGCTTGGCGAGCATCTCATTGGTGGCCGAAGGCAGCGTTCTGCGCAATGGGTTCAGCGCATTCTGCGTAGATCCGGCCTTCAACTCAGCCAGCTCCCGTTCGGCCACGGCCAGCTTTTCGGCTAACTCCGCCTCCCGCCTGCCCTGCTCGACAGTCGCCGAAATTCTTTCCACTTCGCCGGCGAAAGCGCCTTGCCGCTCCTCAAGCCAGCTCAACGTCCGCTCCATCTGCGCCGTCGCGGCCTCGATCCGCTCCGCAATCTCTCTTTCTTCCTTTTCCATGTCATCCCCTTCTTGTTTGCCGTAAATGTCGTGTGCAAACCGCAACGCCCCGCCAGCTTGCTGACCAATAAAAAAGCCCCGCGACGCGGAGCCTCTTTGCTTGCTTGCCAACTTGCCTCATCGCCGGTTCGCGATGCGCAGTCGTGCTCTCTTCTTGCTGCCGCCCTTAGTTTTTTGCGGCCCAGAAAGGATTAGCCGCTTCGACTCACCGCCGCTTGGCTAACTCGCCATGCGAAAACTCGTGGCCCGGTAAGCCGCCTTGTCCCGAAGCAGAATGGCCGCCCCGGTAAAGGTCACACGTGTCAGCTTCCACACCTCGGCCCGCATATCTTCCACCCTCGCATCGGCCAGTTCATAACTCATGCCCATCGCCTCGGGCGACTGCGCCTCGATGGCCTTGGCCACTTCGGGAAAATCCCGCGCGTAAAGGTAGCCCCGCACCACCAGTCGCTGCCCGATCAAATCCGCCTCGGTCAGCAAGCCGATCTTGCGCCGCGCGTCGTGACCGTCCCATCCCGGCCGGTAATCCACCGCCATGCCCAGCAGTGAGGGCAGCGCCTTCTCGGCTGCCTCGCGCGTCAGCATCACCCGGTGACCGCGCGCCCCGGCCGGAGCCTTGTCGCTGGCTGCATTCACCACTGTTAACACCCCCTCGAAGGCCACCCGGTTAGGGTGCCCGTCCACATGGGGAATCTTTACCGCCATCGCTTCCAGTCTCATGCCTTCTCCGCCCATCTGCTCTTGCAAACCGCCCGCCCTGCCGCGCGGCCATATTGCAATCCACTAGCCCACCTACTCTGTTGCCGCTTCCCCGGTCAACTGCACCGCTCCATCCTGCCCAAGCGGTCCCAACCCTCGCATCGCCCGCACCTCGTTCACCGTCAACACACCGGCCTTGAGCAGCTGCACCTGCACCGCCAGTTCTGTCTCCTCGTCCCTCGCATTCAGTTCGTTGAAGACAAACTCAAATTCCCGCCACCCGATGCACTTGCCGAATAAGTCGCGAGTTATGTGCCCGGCCAGCAGCAGTGCCAATGGCGAGATCGCGCCGCGGAAGGCCTCGTCGGTCATCTCCGACGCGGTCGATTGATTTACATCCGCCTCCAGCCCCAGCATCAGCGGCGGCAGCCCAAAGGCGTTGGCCACCATCCGGATCAGAAACTCCTGCCAGGCCAGGCGCATATCTGCATCCGTACCCTGGGCAAAGCGCAGCACCTCCGGCTTTTGCTCGGTTGAGATCAGCGGCACCCGCCCGGTGCCCTCGATCTCGTCCTGCCACCAGCGAATCAGCCGGTCATGCTGCGTGGGCGTCGCCTCATTCAGCCACAGCGCATACTGCGCCACGGTATTGGCCGCCAGTTTGCCCGCAAAGCGGTGCGCGCTCAGAAACTGATTCACCGTCTCAAAGGCCACCTCCAGCGGCCCTAGCCCGAAGGGCGTAAAGCTGCGCGGATTCATACGCACATACATCAACTGGTCGTCGCGCAATTCCACCGCGCTCGATTCCAGTTGCCCCGGCAGCGCCTGCGCGTACCTGGGCGAATCCGGCTGTCCATCCCACCGGGGGTTAATTCGAATCGATGCCCCATCCACGGCCCATAGCATCGCCGGACGCTCCCCGTCGCCGGTCGGCTCCATCTCGATAGCTCCGTAACCGCCCGTCAGCGCATCCTCGATCACCTGTTCAATCAGTGTCCTGAAACTGTCCACCGAGTTCGGCTCTTCCAGCGTCCGGCGCAGCGCCCGCAGCTTCTGCTCCGCAGAGGCCAAATCCCCCGGCCCCACGCCGCGCCGCACGCGCACCTGCCAGTCCATTGCCGCGATGCGATCCTTGATGACATTGATCGCCCGCCGCACCACCGGCGTCTCTGCAAACCGGCGCAGATTCATCGGCGTCGGCTTGGGCAAGTGCTGCCCCGGAAACTGGACCGGCGTCAAGATCGAAGGCAGCGCCAACGTCTTGCGCTCAGCCTCCGCATCGGCTGTGCCGGCCGCGACATTCACATTCCGTCCGCTCCCGGTCGCCTGCCGCCAGATCTCCCGCAACTGTTCTCCTACCTTCACGCGCACCTTCCTTCTCCCGCCGCCCCGCAAACAAAAAGGCACAGCCCCGGAAAGGGCCATGCCTTGTCTGATTCTCAGTTGTCAGCTACTAGCTCCTAGCTTCTAGCTACTAGCTCCCCACTCACAAAACCAATCCTACAACAACGTCTAGAAACTATCTGCAAACCTCGGCAATAATCTCCCCGGAAAAGCTAGACCACTGACAACTGGTTGTTATACCCATGTGGGTGCCCCATCCTTGCGGCGTACTTGTTCTTGCCGCAAGGGTGGGAAGGTACAAATTTACGCGGTCAGAGACCTGATAGCTGGAAGCTGCCTTTTCACACCCGCAGCTCCCGCCGCGCCGTCTCCGCCACCCGGCCCAGGTCCGAGGTCGTCAGTACCCGTATCTGGTGCTCTTCCATCGTCTCCACGCCAAAGCGGTACATCTCCAGCCGCTCCGGTTCCTCGTCGGTGGCTCCCAGCTTGGCGGCGGGCTCGATCACCGCGGTCAGCTCCAATTGCGCCTTCTCCACCCGTTCCACGCCGGCCCGCAAGCCCGACGAGGAAAACGCCAGCACCTTGGCCATCTCCACGCCCGGCTCCAGGCTCACCGCATGGAACATACGGATCACGCCATTCGGTCTATACCCAACATCGATGCGTAGCGGGTCTCCCGGCCGCGTGTACTCCGAGGCGGCAATCTTCTTCCGCATCAAGTCCCACACCCCGGCTCGTTCAAATTCCGTCCGCATCCTCGCCTGGATCGCCGCCCGGCCGCTCAGACGCGGTACACGCTCCCTGGGCGGCGGCTCCACATAAAGCCGCATCAACTCTTCCATCCCCGCCGGAAGGCTCTCTGCCAAGTAAGCTTTGGGCTCGGTCATCTGCACACTTAGCGAGAGAGCTTCGCTGAGCAGCCGCATCAAATTCCCATCCGGCTCTTGCTGAAAGCGCCTGCGCAGCTCACTCTCCATCCCCTCCAGCAGCGCGGTGTCCGCCTCTGGATCAAGGCAGCGCACCCGGCGCCAGTCGTGGGTAAAGCGCACCTCGGCCGGCTCGCGGCTACCCTGCTCGCGCAGGATCACGCCGATATGCACATACTCGTTCCTGACCGCATTCGGCACATACCGGAGCAGCCGAAATTCGCATGCCCGCCGTTCGCTTTTGCTACTCATAATCTGCCCGCCAGCCGCTTCACTCGTTTCAAGCTCCAGGCTGTTTCTACCCTCTTGCAGCCGCCTACCGAGCCTTCCCCTACATCACTCTTCCTTCGATGCTACCCCACCTTGTATCCTGCCGATCCTCGTCCCCAATTTTCTTTCTCATCCCGCCCCATTTTGGAAATGGTTTCCTATCCGTCCGCCCAAAACCTTCAATCAGCTC